>Ga0067045_1027813_pt1 | contig 58636 bp, 56 predicted proteins | sample TerdegcTABiofilm_FD_59184 | JGI IMG/M metagenome (GOLD analysis project Ga0067045, IMG submission 59184) | Combined Assembly of (Gp0054472, Gp0054536) Wastewater bioreactor microbial communities from Singapore -Terephthalate degrading...
TCCTCCCAGGAGAACCCCCCGCCGTCGCGTCCGGCCCGGGGCAGGGACGCGGCCAGCCCCTCCTTGAGCGGCGCGGGCAGGGGCAGCCTGTCCAGGCCGCACCCGACCAGGGCCTGGGCGTCACATCCCGGGACCAGGGCCGCGAAGGCCGCGTTGGCGTAGGCCAGCCGCCCCCCGGCGTCGAACAGGGCCAGGGCGGTGCGGCTTTTCGCGGCAAAGTGGCGGAAGGTCCAGGCCATGGCCGGCGGTCCTTTCGGGCAACCAGATTTTACAATTATCTACATTTTTCCCCAAGAAAACCTAGTCCAAGCCGGGCGCAAGGTCAAACCCTCTTTCTTCTTCATAACCTCATGATAAAACACGTGTTATCGAAACATCCGGTTTTCGATCCGCTCTCGTCTTCAAGAAAATGATTCTTGAATTTGAGAATTCATCCCTGAATCAAGCGCGGGGCTCCGGTCCTGCCCGGCCCCAATGATAATTAACTTATTGTAATTACATGATAAAACAAAATCGTGACGAGAATGGCACGTGTCTTGATGAGAGAGAAACGGAAAATTGACAATCCTGGCAAATTTCCCAGGCCCGGCGGGCGGACCCCCAAGGGACAGCCAACGAAAAGGAAGACCCCGTATGACCATGCCGCAGTCGAGACCCCATATCCTTGATTCCATCAAAAAGACCATCCGCGACCACGACATCCAGTTCGTCCGCTTCGAACAGGCCGATCTCCACGGCGTCTCCAGAAGCAAGACCGTGCCCGTGGGCTGCTTCACGGACTACGTGGAAAACGGACTCAACTTCTACGGCGGCCTTCTGGGCCTGGACATCCAGTCCATGGTCCCCACCGGCACCGGCTACGCCGAGGAGGTCGCCTTCGCCGACCACCTGACCGTCCCGGACCTGTCCACCTTCACCGTCCTGCCCTGGGTCCGGAACACCGCCAACATCACCGTGGACCCATACTGGTACGACGGCACCCCGGCCATGGCCTCGCCCCGGCTCCTGCTCAAACGCCTGCTGCACGACTTCGACGCCATGGGCTACATCTGCCGCCTGGGCTACGAATTCGAGTTCTACGTCCTGCACAAGGACACCCGAAAGCCCGTCTACGACGGCCAGCCCATCTTCGTGACGCTGAAAAACAACTTCGACATCGACTTCACCTACGACCTCATGCGCAAGATGGACCAGGCCGGGGTGCGCATCATCACCCAGAACTCAGAGCACGGTCCCGGACAGCAGGAGATCAACCTCTACTACAAGGACGGCCTGCCCGCCGCGGACACGGCCTTCCTCTACAAGATGGGGGCAAAGGAGATCGCGCTCGCCCACGGCTACATCGCCACCTGGATGACCAAGCCCTTCATCGACTCCAGCGCCTCGGGCTCGCACTTCCACATAAGCCTCATCGACAAGAAGACCGGCAGGAACGTCTTCGACGATCCCGAGGGCGAATACGGCCTGTCCGATCTGGCCCGGAAATTTCTGGCCGGGATGCTCAAGCACGCCAGGGCCAACACCCTTTTCACCGCCCCGACCGTCAACTGCTACAAGCGCTACCGGGTCAACTCCTTTGCCCCCCACAGCGCCACCTGGGGCATGGAGAACCGCACCGTGGGCATCCGGGTCAAGGGCTGCCGGGGCCAGAGCACCCACTTCGAGAACCGCCTGGCCTGCGGCGGGACCAACCCCTACCTTTTGGCCGTCACCACCCTGGCCGCCGGCCTCGAGGGCATACGGTCCTCCCCGGACCTGCCCGCCCCGATCACCGACATCGCCTACACCCGCGACGACGTGCCCAAACTCCCGAACAGCCTGGAGGAGGCCATCGCCGAATTCGAAAAGGACACGGACCTGCACGCCGTGCTCGATCCGGAGTTCATCAAGCTGGCCCTGGCCGTGAAGAAATTCGAGGTGGAGACGGCCAAGGCCCGCTTCCCGGACTACGGCACCAAGGCCTTCAACAACCGCATCGATCCCTGGGAATGGGACTACTACATGGAACTGGTCTGATCGGACCACACCCCGTGAACCGACATGCAAGGAGCGCCCATGTCCCCTGTTTCCCCCGACATCCCGGTGGTCGAGCTGGCCGGAAGCCCCTTCGAGCGGGGCCTTGCCCACGGCCGGGCCATGAGGGACGCCATCACCGACTTCGCGGCCTCCATCGCCGCCGTGCACACCGCCAACAACGCGTATCTTCGAGCCGAGCACCGCTCGCTCGCCGCCTTCTGCCTGCGCAACCTGGGGTTTCTGGAGAACTTCTCGAAAGACCTGGTGGAGGAGATGCGCGGCGTGGCCGAGGGCGCGGGCCTGCCCCTGGCCGATATCCTGCACCTCAACTGCTTTCTCGAGCTCGAGGACCTGCGCGCCCCGGGCCTGGGCGGCCGGGCCCTGCCCGACGCCCTGTGGGGCTGCACGACCATAAACGTCATGGCCGACGCCTCGGCGGACGGTCGCCCCTATCTGGCCCAGACCTACGACATGGAGAGGTATTACCGAAAATACCTCTGCCTTTTGCGCCTAAAGCCTGAGAAAGGCCCCGAGGCCCTGGTCGTGTCCTTCGCCGGAATCCTTGGCCTCGGCGGCGTAAACAGCGCCGGGGTGGCCCTGGTCATCAACAAGGTCGCGGCCACGGACGCCCGCCCCGGGGTCATCTATCCCTTCATCGCCAGAAAGGCCCTGGCCGCAGAACGCATCGGCGATGCCCTGGGCGCGGTCATCTTCTCCCCTCGGGCCACGGGCCTCACCTACCAGCTCTCGGGCCCGGGCGCGGCATTTTGCGCCGAGACCTCGGCCACAGCCTACGACCTCCTTGAGATCGACGGGTCGCGGGGCCACACCAACCACTATCTGTCCGAGCGCATGCGGGCCTTCGAGACCCCGAACTGGCTCAGCCATGGCGGCTCTATGGTCCGCCGCCAGGTGGCCCAGGCCTTCCTGGATGCCAGGCGCGGCCGCCTGGACCCCGAGGCCGTAAAGGAACTCACCCGCAACCACGTCAACCATCCCCGGTGCATCTGCGCCCACGGCTTTCCCGGGGAGGACGAGAAAACGGCCTTTCACACGGTTTTCGCCGTGGTCATGGACCCCGCCGCCGGCTGGATGGAGTTGTGCGGCGGCAACCCGTGCGAAAACCCCTACCGCCGCTTCGAACTGAAAGGACCGGCGGCCTGAGGCAGGGCATCGACCAGGGGAAAACAGGCGCGTCCGCCGCCGCGCCGTGAATTTCGAAACGACCACAACCCACTTCGCGAGGTGACCACATGGACGAGACAAAACGCAAGATCGGCAAGGCGTGCAAGAAGTTCGACGCAGGCAGGATGACCCGCCGCAGTTTCTTAAGCAAGCTGGCGGCGCTCGGCGTCACCGCCGCCGTGGCCAACGCCGTGAGTCTGTCCCCCTTCGGCGCGGCCAGGGCCTGGGCGGCCATCTCCGGACCCGAGGAGCGGGCCTGGGCCCTGGCCAAGGAAGCCGCGGCCAAGGCCACCAAAAAGACCCTGACCCTGCTCATCCCCACCGGGTCCATCGGCAACATGACCCCGTACGTGGACAAGTGGAAGAACGAACTCGGCATCCAGCTCGAATTCATCGAGGAGCCCGACGAGGTGGTGCACACCAAGGGCATGCAGGAGGCCGTGGCCAAGACCGGACGCTACGACGTGATGATGCCCACGGCCATGTCCTATCCGGACTGGATCGATTCCGGGGTCATCTACGACCTCACGGACTGGACCGAGAAATACCAGCCGGACCTCTTCAACAAGCAGTGGGGCGTGGTCTTCCCCGCCAGCCACCATGCCCAGCTCTACAACGGCCGGGTGGCCGGGCTTTTGAACGACGGCGACCAGATCACGCTGTTGTGCCGCGCGGACTACCTGGAGGACCCGGACAGGAAAAAGGCCTTCGCGGACAAGTACGGCTACGAGCTCGCCGTGCCCCACACCTGGAAGGAATACTTCAACCTCGCCCAGTTCATGCACGACCCGGCCAAGGGCTTCTTCGGCAGCCTGGAATACCGCTCGCCCTACTACGTCAAGTGGATGTTCATGCAGCGCCTGGTGTCCAAGGGCCGGCTCTACTTCGACGCGGACATGAACCCCACCTTCAACTCCGACGAGGGCGTGGCCGCCCTGGAAGACATGCTGGCCGTCAACCCCTACCTGCATCCCGACGCCTTCAGCTTCACCTGGTCCTCCAACTACAACGCCTTCGGCCGGGGCGAGGGCTTCATGAACATCGTCTGGCCCTCCGGGTTCAAGTATTCCATGGCCCCCTCCACCGGACCGGCCACCACCGGCAAGATCGCGGCCACGGTCATGCCCGCCGACACCTTGAAAGACGGCACCAAGCTCTACGCCGGGCTTTTCTGCTGGGGCTACGGCTACGCCGTGTCCAAGTACTCGGCCAACCCCGAACTGGCCTACGCCTATTCCCAGTGGATGACCTCGCCGACCATCTCGGCCGACGCCATCCCCTACCTGGGCGGCTATTCCGATCCCTACCGGGTCAACCACATGCTCGAACCCACCGAGCGGCTGGTGCAGACCTACACCCTGCCGTACCTGAAGACCCTGTACGAGAACATGGTCAACACCGTGCCGGACTTCTGCCTGCCCGGCGGCTTCGAATACCAGGACGCCCTGGACAAGCAGGTCCACGCCTGCATGACCGGAGAGAAAAAACCGAAAGAGGCCCTGGAGGCCGCGGCCCACGCCTTCGAGCGCATCACCCGGCGCATCGGCAAGGACAAGGTCCGCACGTCCTGGCTGGCCCTGGCCAAGAACCTGGCCGAGCCCATCAAGAAGGCCAGCGGCGCGGACAAATGGCCGGACGCCTAAAAATTCGGATGGTGAAATGCCTCCGGCGGCCAAAGGGCTTCGCCCTTTGGAATCCCGTAACGGCAAGATGGAAACGAATCCTTGGCGATTCAAAACAGATATTCGGATATGAACCGTTCCCCCGGTCCGCAAGGGCCGGGGGAACGCACAGAGGCGCATGACGTGAATTCTTCCGCAGCGACATCCCCGGCCGACCCGGCCCTGACGGCCGCCCCCCCGGCCAGGGGCGAACGCATCGGACTGGCCATGGTCCTGCCGGGACAGATCGTCTCCCTGCTGGTCCTGGTCATCCCGCTTCTGGTGGCCCTGTACATGAGCTTCACCGACTGGTCGCCCACGCGCGGTTCGCTTTTCGACGCCGAGTTCGTGGGCTTCGAAAACTACAGCGAGCTTCTGGTCTGGGACACGCGCTTTCTGTTCGCGGTCCTGCGCACCCTGTGCATCTCGGCCGTGTGCCTGTCGTTGGAGTTCGTCTTCGGGCTGTCCCTGGCCGTGCTGTTCATGCGCCGGTTTCGGGGCCAGCCGCTTCTTTTCTCGGCCTTTCTGACCCCGATGATGATCCTTCCGGTGGTGGTGGGCTACATCTTCTGGATGCTTTTCCAGTCCGGCGGCCCGGTCAACCAGATCCTGGCGGTCATCCTGGGGCCGGACGTGGTGCTGGAGTGGTTCAGAAGCGCCCCCCTGGCGGTTGTCGCGGTCATCGTCACCGAGGTCTGGCACTGGACCCCGCTTTTCTTTCTCATCCTGCTCTCGGGCCTAAACGCCGTGCCCGAAAACCCGGTGCGCGCCGCCGTGATCCTGGGGGCCAATCCGCGCCAGGTCTTCTGGCGGGTGGTCATGCCCGGTCTCAAGCCCGTGATCATCGTGGCCTTCGTCATCCGGGCCATGGAGATCATCAAGCTCTTCGACGAGGTGTTCATGCTCACGCGGGGCGGCCCGGGATCGGCCACCGAGACCGTGAGCCTCTACATCTACAAGCTGGCCTTCAACGACTTCCAACTGGCCTACGGCGCGGCGGCGGCCTTCCTGGTGCTGCTCGGGGCCCTGGGGCTCATCCACCTGCTTCTGACCCCGGTGCGCAACCAGCTCCTGGAGGCCCGCTGATGCCCGAAAAAAAACTCACCCCGCTTTTGGCCGTGCTTCTGGCCGCGGCCCTGGTCCTGGTGCTCTTCCCGGTCTTCTGGATCGTGATGACGGCCATCAAGCCCCCCACGGACTGGAACGCCTCCCCGGCCATCTGGGTGCCCTCCGCGCCCACGCTGATCAACTTCAAGACCCTGTTCGACCCCGACGCCATCCGCGAATACGGGGTGGGCGGGGTCAGCCAGGCCGCCACCAAGGCCGTCTGGGGCTCGCTTCTGGCCTCGGTCACGGCCACGGCCCTGTCCGTGGCCATCGGGCTTTTCTCGGCCATCGGCATCTCCCGCTACGGCACCGAAAGCACATCCACGCCGCTGGTCATCCTGTCCGGACGCATGTTTCCCCCGGCGGCCATCGCCGTGCCCTTCGTGATCATCTTTTCAAACGTGGGGCTGACGGACAGCTACGTGGGGCTCATCGCCATCTACGTGGCGGCCACGCTGCCCTTTTCCACCTGGATGCTCAAAAGCTTCGTGGACGACCTGCCCAGGGAGATCGAGGAGGCGGCCATGCTCGACGGCAAGTCCCGGCTGGCGGCGCATCTCACGGTGACCATTCCGCTGATCAGGGGCGGCCTTTTCGCCACCACGCTTTTCATCTTCATCCTCAACTGGTCGGAATTCATGTTCGCCCTGGTCCTGTCCTACACCAACGTGAGCACCATCCCGGTGCAGCTGGCCAAGTACGTCACGGCCACGGCCGGAACGCTCTACGGGGTGCAGGCCGCCTTGGCCGTCCTGGCCATGGTCCCGCTGGTCGCGGCCGGATACCTCATCCAGGGCCATCTGGCCCGGGGCATGACCTTCGGAGCCATCAAGCAATGAGCGCCCCCAAGCTGGAGCTGGTCTGTCTGGCCAAGGAATACGGCAACGGCGCGGTCGTGGCCGTGGACGGCATCGACCTGCGCGTGGAGGCCGGCGAGACCGTGGCCCTTCTCGGACCGTCCGGATGCGGCAAGTCCACCACGCTGAACATGATCGTGGGCCTGGAGGTCCCGACCTCCGGCGACATCCACATCGACGGCCGCTCCATCGTGGGCGTGCCGGCCGGGAAGCGCAACGTGGGGCTGGTGTTCCAGGACTACGCGGTCTTCACCTCCATGACCGTGCGCCAGAACCTGGCCTTCGGGCTTCGCGTGCGCAAAAGGCCGAAAGACGAGATCGCCCGGGCCGTGGCCGAGGTGGCCGAGCTTCTGGGCATGGCCGACCGCCTGGACGCCCGGGCCCGGGATCTCGGCGGCTCGGAGCTGCAGCGGGTGGCCATCGGCCGCACTCTGGTGACCCGGCCGGCGGTGCTCCTTCTCGACGAGCCCCTGTCCAACCTGGAGGCTGCGGCCCGGCTGGCCATGCGCCGGGAACTCAGGCGGCTTCAGGCCGAGATCGGGCTGACCATCATCTACGTCACCCACGACCAGATCGAGGCCCTGTCCCTGGCCGACCGCATCGCGGTCATGCACGCCGGAAAGATCCTCCAGGTCGAAAAGACCACCCTCATCTGCGAACGTCCAGACCACGCCTACGTGGCCGGATTCCTCGGCTCGCCGCCCATGAACCTTTTGCCCGGCGAGATAGGTGCCGACGGCCGGACCTTTCGCAGCGGCGCCCTGTCCCTGGCCCTGCCCGGCCCGCCGCATCCGTCCAAGGGCTCGTGCATCCTGGGGCTTCGCCCCGAGTCCCTGCGCCTGACCGCGCCGGAAAAGGCCCCCCTGGCCGGGAAGGTGGCCCTGGTGGAGTCCCGGGGGCCGGACGCCGTGGTCACCGTGACCGCGGCCTCGGTGGGGCTGGCCGTGGTCCTGCCCGCCGCCGAGCGCCCCGAACCGGGCCGGGAGGTGGGCCTGGCGTTCGATCCCGAAACCCTGGTCTTTTTCGACGGGGACACCAACCGCCGCATCGACCCCGTCGGGAGACCCCTGTGACCCACGACATGACCGCCGATTCCGGCCGGCCCGCCCTGGCCGTGGCCAACCTGACCAGGCGCTTCCAAAAAAACACCGCCTTGGACGACGTAAGCTTCACCGTGCCCCGGGCGTCGCTGACGGTCCTTCTGGGCCATGCCGGGGCGGGCAAGACCACCACGCTGCGCCTGGTGGCCGGGCTGGACCGCCCGGATTCCGGCCGGATCGAGCTGTGCGGCCGGGACGTGGCCGGCTGGCAGCCCAGGGACCGCGATGTGGCCATGATCTTCGACAACCTGGCCCTGTATCCGAACAAGACCGGCTTCGAAAACATCGCCAGCCCCCTCGTGATCCGGGGCCTGCCCACAAAGGAGATCGAGGAACGGGTCACGGCCCTGGCCGGGGTGCTGCGCATCGCCCATACCCTCAGGCGCCTGCCCGGGACCATGAGCGGCGGCGAACGGCAGCGCATCGCCCTTGGGCGGGCGCTCATCCGCAGCCCGAAACTCTTCCTTCTGGACGAGCCGCTTTCGAGCCTGGACGCCAGGCTGCGCATCGAACTGCGCGCCGAACTGCGCCGCCTGCAAAGCCGGCACGGCTATTCCTTTCTCATGGCCACCCCGGACTTCAACGAGGCCCTGGCCATCGCCGACACCGTGGTCATGCTCCGCAAGGGCCGGGTGGTCCAGATCGCCCCGCCCCAAACGCTCTACGACGAGCCCGTGGACCGGGAGACGGCCCAGGCCGTGGGCGCGCCGCTGGTGAACATCCTGCCCGCCCGCCGGGAGGGCGGAGACATCCTGGCCGCCATGGGGCGGCTTTCCGCGCCGCCGCATCTGGCGGCGGCCCTGGCCCACGGGCCTGGCACCTTCGAACTGGGCATCCGGCCCGAAAACCTGCGCCTGTGCGACCCGGACGGGGCGGATTTTCACGGGGAGCTGGCCGATGTGGAGCCGCTCGGGCTCAAGTCCGTGCTGACGGTGAAACGGGACGGCGCGGAACTCCGGGTCCTGGTGGAGAGCGCCGAGGCCAGGCCGCTTGCCCCGGGCCGCAATCTCGGTCTTTCGGTCATACGCCCGGCCATGCTGCACGCCTTCGATCCGGCCACCGGAAAGCGTCTGGCGGCGTAGGCATCCACCCGCGTCCGGTACGACGCCTTTCCGAGGAGCGCATGATCAAGATCTTCGTCACCTACCGCTGCAACCTGGCCTGTCCCTACTGTTTCGCCCGGGAGGCGGCGGCGGAACACCCGGACGACCTGTCCCCCGACGCCTTCGAGCGGCTGCTCGGCTGGATGCGGCGGTCCATGCTCCCGGCGGCGGCCTTCATCGGCGGCGAGCCGACCCTGCACCCGAATCTCGCGGACATGGTCGAACGCACGGCGCACGCCGGCATCTCCCCGGTCGTTTTCACCAACGGCCTTTTTTCCGACGAACTGGCCGAACGGCTGGCCGGATCCGTGGCCAACTTCGTGGTCAACTCCAACGACCCGGCATCCCTGACCCCGGCCCAGGCCGACCGTTTGGAGCGCACCCTGGCCGTGCTGTCCCGGTCCGGGGCCGGTCTGGCCCTATCCAAGAATTTCTCCCGCGCGAGCCTCGACTACGCGCCGCTTCTCGCCGCCGTGGACCGCCACGGCATCACCTCCGTGCGCTACGACATCTCCCGCCCGAGCTATTCCGGGGCCAACGAGCATTTCACCCTGGACGACACCCGGGAGGTCATGTCCCACGTGGTGGGCTTCGTGAAGGCCTGCGAGGCCAGGGGGGTCAAAACGGGCCTTGATTGCAGCGTGCGGTTGTGCGACCTCGATGGCGACGACCGGCGCTACCTGGAACGGGTGTCCATGAAGTTCACCGGCGTGTGCCACCCGAGCATCGACGTGCATCCGGACCTGTCCGCGTCCTACTGCCTGCCCATGCGCGGCATCCGGGTGCCGGACGTGACGGCCTTTCCCGATCACGCCGCGCTCATGTGGCATATGGCGAAAATGGCCAGGCCCATAAAACTGGCCAATGTCTCCGCCGCCTGCCTCGACTGCAAGGACTTCATGCGCCGCTGCCAGGGCGGCTGCATGGCCCTGCGCCGCGCGGCCGGTCGGCGCTCGGCCGTCGCCGTGGAGGCGGCGCCGCAGCCCGATGCGGACCCCGTTCCCCGAAAACCCTCGCCCGAAAAGGCCGCCACCTCATGACCGAGAAAACACGAATCGTCACCACCTGCACCCGGGACTGCCCCAACGCCTGCGGCCTGGTGGCCACGGTGGAAAACGGCCGCCTGACCGGGCTCTCCGGGAATCCGGACCATCCCCTGACCCGGGGCGCGGCCTGCGTGAAGGCCGCCCGCTACGCCAGACGGGTCTACGACCCCGAACGCGTCACCCGGCCCTTGATCCGGGTCGGCGGCCGTTTCGTCCCGGCCTCCTGGGACGCGGCCCTGGACCTGGTGGCCGAGCGGATGCGGACCGTCGCCGCCGAGTCCGGCACCGAGGCCATCCTGTATTACCAGGGCTACGGCGAACGCACGGCCCTAAAGCTTCTCAACAGGTATTTCTTCAACCTCTTCGGCGGGGTGACCACCCTGCGCGGGTCGCTCTGCGGCGGCACGGGCCAAGCCTCCCAGAACCTGGACCTCGGGGAGCGCATCTCCCACGATCCCCTGGATCATTTGAACAGCCGGGCCATGATCCTGTGGGCCAGAAACCCCGTGTCCACCAACATCAGCCTGGCGGGCATCGCCCGGGAGGTCAAAAAACGCGGCGGCACGATCCTTTTGATCGATCCGGTCCGCAGCCGGTCCACGGTCCTGGCCGATAGCCACATCGCCCCCCGTCCGGGCGCCGACGTCTACCTGGCCATGGCCGCGGCCAGGCTGGTCCTGGCCGCCGGAGCCGAGGACCGGGATTTTCTCGAAAACCATGCCGTGGGGGTGAAGGAATATCTGGACATCCTGGCCCGGTTCGAGGTGGACGAGTTGTGCCGCCTGTCCGGGGTGTCCCGGGCCGAGGCCGAGCTTCTTGCCCGAACGCTCATGGCCGAAAGGCCCGCCTCCATCCTTCTGGGGTGGGGCCTGCACCGCCACGAAAACGCCCATCACTCGATCAGGGCCATCGACGCCCTGGCCGCCCTGTGCGGCGCCATCGGCGTTCCCGGAGGCGGCGTGAGCCAGGGCTTCGAGGAATACGGCCCCTACGACCAGGCCCTGTGGGGCGACGGCCTGAACCCGCCCCGGCGCACCCTGCTGCTGCCGGTCATCGGCCAGGAACTCCTGGCCGCGAAAGATCCTCCCATCCGCATGATCTTCGTCACCGCCGCCAACCCCCTGTGCATGGCCCCCAACACCGGCAAGCTGGCCCGGGCCTTCCGGCGGGCCGAATTCGTGGTCTATTCCGGCCACACCCTGGACGATACCTCGGACTACGCCCACGTGTTCCTGCCAGCCACCACCTTCCTGGAGGAGACCGACGTCATGGCCAGCTACGGGCACAACTACGTGGGGCCGGTCAATCCGGCCATCCTGCCCGTGGGCGAGAGCAAATCGGAATTCCGCATGTTTTACGAGCTGGCCGCACGCTTCCCCTTCGCCGCATCCTTCCGCAAAAGCGAGGACGCGTGGCTTGAAAAGCTGTGCGCGCCCATCCGGGCCCAGGGCTGCGATCTGGCCGCCCTGCGCCGGGGTCCCTTCCGGCTCGACGCCCCCATGGTCCCCTACGCGGACAGGGTCTTTCCCACGCCGTCCGGAAAGTTCCAGTTCATGACATCCTTCGACCCGGCCGACATCCCGGACCCGGACCCGGACCATCCCTACCAGCTTCTGACCATCGCCCCCCACGGCTACATCTGCTCCGAGCGGACCCTGGCCGACCACGATCCCCTGCCCGTGGTCCGGCTGGCCGCATCCGAGGCCGCCCGACTGGGCCTCGCGGACGGGGAGCAGGTGGTGGTGGAAAGCCCGGTGGGCGAGGCCGCGGCCATGCTCCGGGCCGAACCCGACATGCGGCCGGATATCCTGGTGGCCGACCGGGGCGGCTGGACCAAGGCCGGACACGGCCTGAACCGCCTGACCCGGGACATGGCCAGCACCGTGGGCAACGGTACGCCCTATTACCAGACCCGGGTCCGGGTGCGGCCGCGCTTCCCCGGGGGCCGGGGGGAACGGCGCATCCTGGCGGTGCAAAACAGCGACCGGGCCCCGGGAGGGGAGTTCTGCAAGGAGTTGGTGCGCCTGGGGGCGCGGCTGTGCACGGTCGCGCCGCAAAAGGGCCAGGCCCTGCCGGACTCGCCGGCGGGCTACCACGGACTGGTGGTCCTGGGCGGGCCGCAGCATGCCTTCGACGACGCGGCATCGCCGTATTTCCCCCAGCTTGTCGCTCTCATGCGCGACTTCGACGCCATGGGGCGTCCCGTGGCCGGGATCTGCCTGGGCGCCCAGCTTTTGGCCCGGGCCCACGGTGGCGCGACCTGGACCATGACCGAGCTGGAATTCGGGTTCACGGCGCTTTCCGTGACCGAGGCCGGCGACCTGGACCCGGTCATCGGCGGCGCCCTGCCCCTGCCGCCGCTCATGGAGTTCCACGAGGACAGCTTCGACCTGCCGCCCGGGGCCACGCTCCTGGTCACGGGCGAGGCCTGCCCGAACCAGTGCTTCAAGGCGGGCAACGCCTCCTACGGCTTCCAGTTCCACCCCGAGATAGACTCGGCCATCGTCAGCGCCTGGATCGAGCTTTTCCGTTCAGGCGGCATCGAGACCTATGCCCGTTACAAGGACCGGTTCCCGGAGGCCTATTTCACCGAACTGGCCCGCATGTTGCCCCTTCATGTGGCCCGGTCCGGGGAATTCTGCCGCGCCGTGGCCGGGGGGTGGCTCCGGCTTGCGGCCGACGACGCGGCCTGACAGTCGGCACGGCGGGGCATATGGATACCATGGCTCTGCATTATCTATTCAATGAACCTGCAATATACGTTTTTATCTCGTCGCGGACGCGTCGATAAAATCCCAACGCTTCCTCTTCCGCGACCGCATCCCGGGCCAAGGAGGGCGGATCGTCGAAGCCGACATGGATGCGTCGCGCATTGCCCGGGAAATACGGACAATTTTCATTGGCGTGGCCGCACAGGGTGACGATGATGTCGAATTCCCGCGTCGGAAGTTCGTCCACGGTCTTGGACGACTGACCGGAGATGTCCACCCCGGCCTCGGCCATGACCTTCACGGCCAGCGGGTCGAGGCCGTGCTTCTCCACTCCTGCGGAATACGCCTCCAGATCGGGGCGCAACGCGCGGGCAAAGCCTTCCGCCATCTGGCTGCGGCAGGAGTTGCCGGTGCACAGGAAAAGAACTTTTTTCTTCGATTGCATATGCCGTCCTCGTTATGGCTTGCGGCTGACGTGACATACGCCGCCCGGCGTCCGCACGGCATACGGGAAGAACTTTTTCTTGAAATACAGGGCCACGCCCACCAGGGAAATGAGCACCGGCACCTCCACCAGGGGGCCGATGACCGCGGCGAAGGCCTCGCCGGAGTTGATGCCGAAAACGGCGATGGCCACGGCGATGGCCAGTTCGAAGTTGTTGGAGGCGGCGGTGAAGCTTAAGGTCGCGGCCTGCTCATAGGTGGCCCCGGCCTTGTGGGACAGGAAGAAGGACACCAGGAACATGACCAGGAAATAAATGGTCAGCGGTACGGCGATGCGCAGGACGTCGAAGGGCAGTTGCACCACCTTGTCCCCCTTGAGGGAGAACATGACCAGGATCGTGAACAGCAAAAAGACCAGGGTCAGGGGGCTGATCTTCGGGATGAACACCCGCTCATACCAGTCCTTCCCCTTGAGCTTGAGTCCGACGAACCGGGTCAGCATGCCCGCCAGAAAGGGAATCCCCAGGTAGATGAACACGCTTTCCGCGATCTGGCCCATGGAGATGTCCACCACCACGCCGGAAAGCCCGAACCATCCCGGCAGGACGGTGATGAAGATGTAGGCGTAGGCCGAAAAGAACAGCACCTGGAAGATGGAGTTGAAGGCCACCAGCCCGGCGCAGTATTCGCAGTCGCCCCTGGCCAGGTCGTTCCAGACGATGACCATGGCGATGCACCGGGCCAGGCCGATGAGGATCAGGCCCACCATGTACTCGTGGTGGCCGGACAAAAAGGCCACGGCCAGAGCGAACATGAGGATAGGGCCGATGATCCAGTTCTGGACGAGGGACAGGGCCAGCACCCGGACGTTGCGGAAGACCTGCCCCAGTTCCTCGTATTTCACCTTGGCCAGGGGCGGATACATCATGAGGATGAGCCCGATGGCGATGGGGATGTTGGTCGTGCCCACCTGGAAGGCGTCGATGACGTCCTTGACCCCGGGATAGAGATAGCCGCTCCCGACGCCGAGAAACATGGCCAGGAAGATCCACACCGTCAGGTACCGGTCCAGGAAGGACAATTTTTTCACCACGGAATCCGGCATGATCCGTCTCCTTGCCTCATGGCCTTGAGGTTATGCGCACGCGGCGTCGGTTTTCGACCTGAGATGGGCGCGCAGCCGGGCATGATCGTCGCGCGCGGCGGGCAGGCCGGGCAGGGTCTCGCGGAGCGCGGCCAGCACCCGGGCCTGGACGGGGTCCGCCGGGTCGGCCAGACGGTAATACACCCACTTCCCTTTCCGTTTCCCGGTCACCCAGCCGGCATTGTCCAGGTAGGCCAGATGCCGCGACACCCGGGACTGCGGCAGTCCAAGGGCCGCCATCACGTCGCAGACGCACAGTTCTCCATGATCCAGAAGCCTGACGATGCGCAGCCGGGTCGGATCGGACAAGGCCTTGAGCCGTTTCGCGATGTCGTCCATGACTTGATCATATTCGCATATGCGGGTATGTCAATCCTTGCCTTCTTACCATGCAAACATGCGGGATCGGCCATGCGCATGGCGAACCCGCCTGGAGGATACCCGGATGGCTGGACGACACAGACGTCTCCGTATCGAATGGCGTCATCTTGAGGTGGACGGGGCCACCTGCGACCGCTGCTCAAGCACAGGGAAAGCGGCCATGGAGGCAATTGAAAGACTGCGTAAAGACTTGAACACATGCGATGTAGAGGTTGAATTTGTTGAAATATCTTTGCCTGAAGGAGATCTCCCGCAGTCGAACATGATCATATTGAATGGCATTCCTTTGGAATCGCTCCTCGAAAGAGCCTCGGTGATCATGACCGACTGCGCGTCATGCGGGTGTCTCACAGGCAGGGACACCACGTGCCGGGCTGTGGTGTGGGATGGCGTCGTGCATGAGGAGATCACGGCGGAGATGATATACTCCGCATCACTGATCGCCTTGGGCACATTATAAGGCAAAGTAATAATTATAAAATGGAGCAATGCATGGACAGGTGAATATTATCGTGACGAAAGTATGTCTACAAAGAATCATGCACATACTGTGAAGACGTCCTGACGGATGATTTATTCCTGAACACGCATACGTACCATGCGGCGAGGCTGAGCAGCACGAAAAAACCGTCCCGGAAAATATACCACGTCATGTTCCCGCCGCTTTCCTTGGCCGTGGAGAAACAGCCGCACCCGATGTCGATGCCGCGAACGGCGTTCACGACCAGGGAGGCCCAGAACACGAGCATCAGCGCATTGACCAGGAACAAGGCGCCTTCCAGCCATTTCCCCGCCAAGAGAAGCCCCCCCAGGATCAATTCCAGCCAGGGCAGGATGATGGCCGCCGGATTGATCAGCACATCCGGCAGGAGCCGGTAGTCCTTGATGATCGAGGCAAAATCCGCCGGGTGCAAAATCTTGTCGTAGCTGGCGTACAGAAAGATGCCGGCCACAAGCACGCGAAGCGCCAGCGTCACCGTTTTCACTTGGCGCACTCCGCGCAGGGATTGTCGCGAACGCCCAAAAGGCTCTCCAACCGCTGGCCCTTCTCCACCGGAAGGCGCTCATTGTTCCAGACGGTCCAGCCGTTTTTCAGAACGAATACGTTTCTCACCCCGCGATCCATCAAGAGCCTGGCCAGGTCCGTGCTCAGCGGACAGCGCTCCCCGTCGCAATAGGTGATGACGGCCTCCTTGCCCTGGAACTTGTCCGCAAGCTTCGGATAAACGGCCTCGAAGTCGTCCACGGGAATGTTCACCGCGTCCTGGATATGGCCGTCCGCGAACTCGAAGCCCGACCTGGCGTCGACAAACAGCGCCCGTTTCGATGCATAAAGCATCAGGGCGTCCTTCAAGGCGATTTCTTCCGAGTCCCCGGGCAGGGTGACGGCGTCGCCCTGGGCCTGGACCATGGGCAGGCCGTCCGGGCGCAAGAGATTCACCCCCACCCCGAGAAGAACAGCCATCCCGATGATCAGAGCCGACTGCGCGGCCGTGCGGCGTATGCGTCCCATGAAATCCCTCACGATTCGAGAAAGGGTCGGATGATGAAGTACATCCCGAGCAGGGCGATCATGCCCCCGGCCAGTTTCCGGAACCGCCCGCTGGCCTCGTGGAAGGAACTCTTGGCCAGCATGCGCCTGACCCAGGCCGTGGAACTTCCGGCCGCCACGATGGGCAGGCAGTGCCCGATGCCGAAAAGCAGGATGAAAAGCAAGCCCGTGGCCAGCCGGTCTTGGATGGTGATGACGGCCAGGATGGGGGCGATGAACCCGAAGGTGCAGGAGCCGGACAGGATGCCGTATCCCAACCCCAGGGCGAAGGCCCCCGAGAGTCCTTTCAGGCGGATTTTCCCTATGAGGCTGCCGGACATGGAGCAGCGGGCCACCCCGAGCATGTCCAGGGAGACCCAGACCAGGACCAGCCCGATGAGGATCGTCCACCAGGAGCCGACGTCGCCCAGCATCCGGCCCAGAAGGGCGCAGACCACGCCCACCATGGCGATGGTGATGAAAAGGCCAAGGGTGAAAAGGACCGCATACAGCGCCGCGCTGCGGCTCTTCACCGAGTCATCCTGCCCGCCGACATAACCAACGATGAGCGGGATGGAGGCTAGGTGGCAGGGGCTGAACAACACGCTGACCACGCCCCACAGGAAACAGCCCAGGGCGGCGATGGCCGTGCCGCCGGTCATCCACTGGTTTACCGTCAGAAAGAATTGGTCCATGTCGAAAACCTAGTTCACACCAAGTTCAGCAAGTTTGGCGACAATGGATGCCTTATCCAAAAAACCCACATGCCGGTATTGTTCCTTGCCACTAGCGTCATAAAAAATCTGCGTCGGGATGGTGTCGATGTTGAATTGCTCCGGGACATCCTGATTTTCCCAGACATCGATAAATATGATCGCCGCCCGGTCGGCGTATTCCTTCTCGAGCTCCCGCATGATCGGGGCCATCATTTTGCATGGTATGCACGACGTGGCCCCCAGGTCGAGCATGGTCACCTTCCCTTTCACCGGAACGACCGGAAGATCCTTCTGCGCTGCATGCGCCGTACAAACCAATCCCGCTACAAACAGAAACGAAAAAAGCACAACGGCTTTGATTCTTGGGAGATAGAGAGCTGAGCGCATACGCAGGAAAACCCCTTCTTTTGTGTTTACATTACCCTGTGACACACATCAGCACAAGGGACTCATCCGTGAAGCCAGGAGGCGATGTCCTTCTTTTCCGGAATGCCGCCTTCCCATTGCAATTTTCCGTCCACCATCACTGCCGGAGTCTTCTTGACGTTCATCCTGGCGATCTCCGCTTCGTCGGAAATGATCTTGACTTCAACGGGCAAACCCCCATCGCACGCGCTTCGGCAGATATCTTCAGCGACAGTCGCACATTCCAGACAGCCCGGACCGAGTATCGTCACGTTCTTTTTCATTTCATTCTCCTGTCTACCCCTCAAACTCCAGCATCAAAACGCATGGAATTCCAATCCGACACCGATTTTTCAGCACCGCCCGTTCACACTTCAAGCGGAAATGAGGCACGCCGCAACGATCAATCAGAAATGGAAAACACTCCACATGCGTTCGATAAGAACACAAAAAATGTTCGCAAAAAACAGCGACCTAAAACTCCTCCAGGCGTGTTTCTCGCGCATCCGAACAAATTGAGATAAAGCAATTATCGTTCCAAACCAATGACCCATCATTCGAGACGCAAACGAAACTTACTTGGTATTATTGTAAAACATCAACGCGTATAAACTCTGAACAGTGCTTATAAATCATCCACCGATGACGGGTTTGACTATGCTTTGCCAAGCCAAGCCAGGAATTCCTTCTTCGAGGGAACCTTGCCCACGGATTTGACCTCGCCGTCGATGACCACGGCCGGGGTTGAAAACACGCCGTAGTTCATGATTTCCTTTATGTCCGAGACCTTTTCCACATTGGCCGCCACGCCGGATTCCCGAACCGCGTCCATGGCCAGCTTTTCCACTTCCTTGCATTTGGGGCAGCCCGGCCCCAGCACCTTGATGTCCATGCTCATTCTCCTTCTTATGGATTTAAAATGCCGTACATCTCCATGTCGCTGGCGACATCTTTCCGCAATATCCTTATATCGCTTATGATGTTGTCGTTCAACCGCCACGTCCAGCCCGGCCTTCTCTCCGGAAACGACGTGACGGTCACCAGATTGACCACCTCTCCCTTGGGATAGGGATGAACAAGCAGGGTCGCGCCGTCGAAAAACAGCTTGGTCTGCACGCCGCGCCCCGGGCCTGACCCGAACACGATATCAAAGACCGCCGTGCCGCTTGAGAGAAACGCCTCTTCCATCTCGATGCCCCAGGGGCATATTCCCACCACAAGATCGACCGAATCCCCGAGTTCCCGCGCCGCCGCCTCAATGGCCTGCCGGGACTGCCGCGATATCTCCTTGGCGTCGGCAGGGGCGGCCGGAAACAGAACCACCCCGATCCTGGCCCCGTCCTTCTCCAGAATCCGGGTCTGCGGCGCTTGGCCGAAGGCGATCCACCCGCGCGGCGGGGCCGCCGCGTCGGAGGCAAGCCATTTCGCCTCTTCCGGAGTGAATGCGCCGAGATCGTAGCCGAGATATTCGTATCCGGCCACGAGGGTTTTCAGGTTTCCTTTTTCCGCCTGCAGCAGGTCGTCGGAGTACAACTCGCTCCCGCCGGCCAGAAACACCGTGCGCGAGGCCTTCTCCTGATTCGCGCGCAACTCCTTGAACACGGTCGACCGGCGGGCCAGCCCCCCGATGGCGGATGTCCCGCAGGACGGGCAGGGGTCGCGGTGTCCAAAGGAATTGCCCGTGTAGGCCAGGGTCAACCCGCCTCCGAACGCCAGGCCCGGCATGAGGAAACAAAGCAGCGTCGCTGCAAACAGTACGGATTTCATGTCCCGCCCTTGTCACACCAAAAGGTTGAACAGATACCCCACGATCAGGATGCCCGCGCCGACAACCCCGGCGAAGGCGGCGATGAGCGGGGGCTTCAACACCTTGCGCAGGATCACCATTTCGGGAAGCGACAGGGCGATGACCGCCATCATGAAGGCCAAAACCGTGCCCAGGGCCGCGCCCTTGCCAAGAAGCGCCTCCACCACCGGCACGATGCCCGCCGCGTTGGAATACATGGGAATGCCGATAAGAACCGCCACAGGCACGGACCACCAGGCCCCCTTGCCCATGATCTGGGCCATGAACCCTTCCGGCACGTAGCCGTGGATTCCGGCCCCCACGGCGATGCCCAGGACCACATACGGCCAGACCTTGCCCACGATGTCCTTGACCGCCGCAAGCCCGGCCGTGATCCGCTCGGCAAACGGCATCTTCGTATCAGGGGCGTTGTCCGGGTCCGAGCGCATGTCCCGCACCCAGCCCTCGATCTGATGTTCGAGGTTCAGCTTCCCGATCACCCACCCGGCGACCATGGCGATGGACAGCCCGGTGACGAGGTACAGCGCCGCGACCTTCCATCCCAGAAGGCCGTAGAGCAAAACCAGGGCGATCTCGTTGACCATGGGGGCGGCGATGAGAAAGGAGAACGTGACCCCAAGCGGCACCCCGGCGGTGACGAAGCCGATGAAAAGCGGCACGGCCGAGCAGGAGCAAAACGGCGTGACGATGCCCAAAAGGGCGGCCATCACGTTCCCGGCCGACTCCCGCTTCCCGGCCAAAATCCGCCGCGTGCGCTCCGGCGTGAAAAAGGAACGCAGGATGCCCACGCCGAAAACCACCAGGGTCAGGAGCATGAGCACCTTCGGAGTGTCATACAGGAAAAACTCCACGGCTTCGGCGGCATGCCCGCCGGCGGCCAGGCCGAACACGTCCAGGGTCAGATGCCGGGCCACTATGGCCAACCGGCCGTACACCAGCCACCACGCGGCCAGGGACGGCGCGAGCACCGCCAAGTACTTCAGGAGGCGGGAGTTTTCCCGCGGACACATTTCTTCCATGACCATCACCTGCTCGGTGCAGGCACAGGTCTTGGCATCGCATTTCTTCATTGTCGCACCATTTTCTCAACCGACTGCACCAGCAGTGGAATGTTTATTCCTTGAGCAGCTTTTCCAGCATGTCCACTATGGATTTCTTGTCCATGAACCCCTCATGCCGCATGACCTCTTTGCCGCTTTTGTCGTAAAAAATCTGGGTCGGGATGGCCTTTATGCCGAAAAGCGGCGTCTGGTCCGGGCGTTTCCAAACATCGATGAACACGATGGCCGCCCGGTCCTTATATTCCTTTTCCAGCTCTTCCAGGATCGGGGTCATCATCTTGCACGGGATGCAGGACTTGGCCCCCAGGTCCACCATGGTCACCATGTCCGGAACGGGAACCTGGATGTCGTTTTTTTGCGCCTCCTGCGCCGCCTGGCGCGAGGAGGCCAGTTCCGTCTCGAAAACGGAGCCTTTCGGCGTCTCGGCGCTGTCGCAGGAAGACAGAAAGAGGGTTCCCGTCAGTATCAGGGACAGGATGAGCCATTTTGAAAATCGGGCGGCCGCCGTGTGCATGGTTCTACTCCGAAAAAAACGGGGTGATTTTTTTGGCCATGGCCGCGACCCGGTCGTCATCCACCGGCGTATTGCCCTTTTCGCAGCCCAGGTCCGTCAGGCGGACGTGGACGAAATCGGCGAAACCGGCCTCCTTGAGGGTCTTGGCGGCGCAATCCAGGGGGCAGCCGTCGATGGCCAGGATCTTACATGCCGCCTCGGTGGACTTGACGATGCCGCTCACCCGGCCGCCGATGCCGGCCAGACAGAACATCTTTCCCACGCCGTCCCGGGTCAGCTTCCGGGCGGTCCGGTCGGCCACGGCCCCCACGTCGGCCCCGCCGGAACAGGAAAAGATCAGTTTCGGGGCCGTGGAACAGGCGCAGCTTTTTTCTTGAGCCATTGTCGAGTCCTCCCTCTGTGTTTGTGATTGGAATCTACAGCGTCCCGAACAAAAAACCGCTGATTGTCGCCAAAAGGATCACCAGACTGACGAAGACCACGGTCTTGCGTGTGCCCATGACGCTGCGGATGACCAGCATGTTGGGCAGGCTTAAGGCCGGTCCGGCCAAAAGCAGGGCCAGGGCCGGCCCCTTGCCCATGCCGCTGCCGATCAGCCCCTGCACGATGGGCACCTCGGTCAGTGTGGCGAAATACATGAACGCCCCGGCGAACGAGGCCGCGAAGTTGGCGAAAAGGGAGTTCCCCCCAAGCGCCCGGCTGACCCATTCGGAGGGAATGAGCCCCTCATTGCCCGGCCGCCCCAAAAGAACGCCCGCGATGAGCACGCCGAAGAGCAGAAGGGGCAGAATCTGCTTGGCGAAGTCCCAGGAGGTCTTGAACCACTGCCCGAGCTCGTCCTCGTCGCGGCTGATGAAAAAGGACAGCCCCACCACGGCGGCCGTGAAGGCCATGGACGGCTCCTGCGGAAAGGCGAGGCCCAGGATCACGGCCGGGGCCGCGGCAACGGCCATCTTTCCCGCCGACATCCTGAACCAGAAGACAAGGATAAGCCCCAGGGCCACGGCGAAAAGGGAGGTGATGGCCCACTTGGTGGAATAGATCAGGTGCCAGAGACCCTGCGCCTCGTCGGGCCTGCCCCAGTTGGCGAAGACCAGGATGCCGACCATGGCCCCGAAATAGAGCACGGTCTGCCACAGGGGCCGGGCCGGCTTGTCCTGGGGAAGCTCGGCCATGGCCGCGCACTTGGCCTTCTCCTCCTTGCGGAAGATGAAATGCATGGCCAGCCCGATGACCACGCTGAAGAGGATGGCCCCCACGGCCCGGGCGATGCCGATCTCCGGCCCCAGGATGCGCGCCGTGAGGATGATGGCCAGGATGTTGATGGCCGGGCCGGAATACAGGAAGGCCGAGGCCGGCCCGAGGCCCGCGCCCATGCGGTAGATGCCCGCGAAAAGCGGCAGGATGGTGCAGGAGCAGACGGCCAGGATGGAGCCCGAGCAGGAGGCCACCCCGTAGGCCAGGACCTTGTTGGCCTTGGGGCCCAGGTAGCGCATCACCGAGGCCTGGCTGACGAACACCCCGATGGCCCCGGCGATGAAAAAGGCCGGCACGAGGCACAAAAGGACATGCTCCTGGGCATACCACTTCACCAGATAGAAAGCCTCAAGCAGGGCGTTGTCGAACCTCGGGCTGCCAACGGGCAGATAAAAGCAGGCCAGAAAGATCGCCGCAATCCAGGCCAGTTTTTTCCATTCCTCGCGCCATTCGATCATGGGACAATCCTCTTGTTCATTGTTGGCGAAATCGCCAAGTAAAGCCCAAAAAAATTATGGCTTCCCGGCCCGGAGCACGGACTCGATGCACGTGAAAAAGTTCAGCACGCACGGCGTCTTGAGCCGGTAATAGACCTGCAGGCCGCGTTTCTCGTCGGTCACGATGCCGCTTTTTTTCAGGAGCGACAGATGCTTGGAAACCGTGGAGATGTCATGGCCGACCAGTTCCGTGAGTTCGCAGACGCACCGTTCACCCCGCGACAGCTCGTCCACGATCAAAAGCCGGGAGGGATGGGCCAGGGCCTTGATGACCCGCGCCCGTTCGACAAACGTCTCCCGGGGCGGCCGTTTCTCGAGTTTCAGTTCCCGCATGGCGTCTCCTTGGCCAAATCGCCAAATATGGATATGCCCGCTAAACGGGATTGTCAATGGTGTCTGGCGCACTGAAATCGACAATGCGGCATCCGTGGCCGAAGTCGCGAACGTATGGGGGAAAGGTCAGAATGTGGGGCAACCTTGCCCCGCAACGAAAAAGCCCCTGCGATTTCTCGTAAGGGCTTGATTTGCTTGGCGTCCCCAAGGGGATTTGAACCCCTGTTACCGGCGTGAAAGGCCGATGTCCTGGACCAGGCTAGACGATGGGGACACGAACGGAATTGTTGGCTGGGGGACTAGGATTCGAACCTAGGTTGATGGAGTCAGAGTCCATAGTCCTGCCGCTAGACGATCCCCCAGCGAACTCGTGAACGAAGGCGGATACTCAGATTCAGCCCGACTGTCAAGGGCTGTCGCCGATCCGTGCGGGTCGTGGGGAAAAAATCGCGGCTACGGCCCGGCAGGGGCCTGGTTCCCTCCGCCATGCGGTGCCGACTCCGCATCGGCCCACATCTCGAAGGCCGCCACCCCGTCGAAACGCACCGACTCCCGGGTCAGGCCCAGGCCGGCATAGCCGGCCGCAAGCTCCCGGCCGTGCCCCCAGAACTCCCCGGCATACCGCGAGGGGGCCAGCAGCCGTTTGGGTCCCGGCCCGAGTCCCAGGGCCTTGTCCCGGACCAGGGCATGAAGCGCCCTGGCCCGGGCCCGGTTTCCCAGGGCCGGATGCGCCGGCCCGGCCAGGATGGCCGACGACAGGCCGTCCTGGGGCGCAATCCCGATACGGATGACCCGCACCCCGGCCCGCCACAGGACCGGAAGTCCTCCGGCCACCGCCGCCACGGCCGTATCCTCGTCCCAGGGCGCGTATTCCCCGGCCGCGAACATGGCCGCAAGCCGCGTCCCGGCCGCAACCAGGCACGGATAGATGCGCGCGGTCTCCGGGACCAGGGTGGCGGCCAATTCCACGTCCCGGGCGAACATCTCCGGGGTGTGTCCCGGCAGTCCGGGCAACAACTGTACCCCCAGGGACAGCCCGGCCTCGCGAACGGCCCGGCAGGCCGAAAATATCTCCCCGGGGCCGTGTCCCCGACCGCTCGCGGCCAGGACCCCGGCCTCGAAGGTCTGGACCCCGATCTCCACCATGTCCAGCCCCAGCCCCCGCAAGGCGGTCAGTCGTCCGGAATCGGCCGCGTCCGGACGGGTGGAGCAGCGCACCCGGGTCACCAGCCCGCATTTCCGGAATTCATCGGCCACGGCCGTGAACCGCTCTGCGAAATCCCCGGGCAGGGCCGTAAACGTGCCGCCGTAGAATCCGATCTCATACGGCCCCCGGCCCGCCGCCATGTCCCGCGCCAGGCTTTGCCGCAGCCCGGCCAGGGCCTCATCCAGGCGTTGCGGGGACTGGCCGGTTTGCAGGTGCTGGGCGCAATAGACGCACCGGCCGGGGCATCCGGCAAACGGCAGAAATACCGGGCGGAGGCGGATCTTCCCTGGGCATGGGGGCTCCGGATGGCGAAAGATCACCCCCATGACGCGCCCATGCGGAACCGGAAGGACCCGGCGGCCCTGATTTTTGACAAAATGTGCATGACGCCTCTTGAAAAAAATTTTTTACTTAGCTATTGAGTGGTTATGATGACGCCGTGACCTCAAACGGCGTGCCCTGTCAGGCGTGCGGCCGTGCCGGACCACCCTCCTCACCATCTGGATGCGGACATGATCGACAGCGACTGTATTTTTTGCAAGATCATCCGGGGCGACATTCCCTGCGCCAAGATCTACGAGACCCCCTCGGTGCTGGCCTTTCTGGACATCGCCCCGATCCGGCCGGGCCACACCCTGGTCATCCCCAAGGCCCATCATCCCGACCTGTGGGATCTGCCCGACGAAACCGGCCGCGATCTCCTGGCGGCGCTCAAGACCGTGGGACGCGCCGTGGTCCATGCCACCGGGGCGGGCGGCTGCAATCTGGTCATGAACAACGGCGCCCCGGCCGGGCAGATCGTGGAGCATGCCCATTTCCACCTCATCCCCCGGGTGACGGGCGACGGTCTCGAATTGTGGCCGGGCGGCTCCTACGCCGACGCCCAGGCCATGTCCCGCATGGCCGAGGCCATCCGGTCCCGGATCTAACGTCAGCCCGGGCGACGGCGCCCGGCCCCGGAATCGTCCAGCACGCTCCGGAGGACACCATGAGCGGAAAGACTCTCACCAAAGCGGACATCGTCGACTACATCTACGAGAAGACCGAGCGCAACCGGGCCGAGGTCAAGGTCCTGGTGGACCATCTGTTGGACATCATGAAGCAGTCGATCAAAAAGGACGACTCGCTTCTGGTCAGCGGTTTCGGCAAGTTCGAGGCCTACCACAAGCGGGCCCGCAAGGGACGCAATCCCCAGACGAACAAAAGCATCGTGCTGCCGCCGCGCAAGGTGGTGGTCTTCCGCCTCTCCAGAAAGTTCCGAGCCGAGCTCAATCCCGAATAGGGTCCGGCGCCGCGGATTCCACAGCCGGGCCGGGGGGTCATTCGGCGATGACGAAGGCCCCCCGGAAGTCCCGGGAGAGCCTCACGCGACCCGCCTCGGCCTCGTCCAGCGAGGCGAACGTCCCGACATGCACCCGGTAGAACCGTTCGCCGCCCACCTCCTTGAAGTGGATGCGCGTGCCGCCGTATCCGGCCCTGCGCATGGCCTCGGCCAGTCGTTCGGCGTTGCCCGGATGCACGAAGGCCCCGATCTGCACGTAAAACGGGCCGGGAAGCTGGCGGAACGACGCCGCCCCGGGTATGCCTCCCACGCTCTCCAGGCGCACCCGGGTGGTGCCCTTGACATGCATGCCCAGGGCCTTGGCCCCGGCGTAGGACATGTCGATCACCCGGCCGGCCACGAAGGGCCCCCGGTCGTTGACCCGCACCTCCGCGGTTTTTCCGTTCTCCAGGTTGGTCACCTTGAGTGTGGTGTGCATGGGCAGGATCTTGTGCGCCGCCGTGAGCTTGTACATGTCGTAGATCTCGCCGCAGGACGTGGGCTTGCCGTGGAAGTCCTCCCCGTACCAGGAGGCCACGCCCTCCTCGAAATACCCGTCGGCCGTGGGAATGGGATAGTAGGTCTTGCCCTTGATGGTGTAGGGCCGCTGGGTGGCCGGGGCCTTGCCCCATCCGCCGGGCGGCGGCGAGGGCTTTTTCGAACCGCAGCCAAGGCCGGCCGCCATGCAAAGGACCAGCAGCGTCGCCAACAAGCGGAGGGGAAAACCCGCCTGGATGGTCCGATCCTCACGGTGTCCGGCGGCAGTCGTCGCGGCCATGGCGTCCTTTCGATTTTCGGCAGGGCCGCGCATGACCCTCCCGGGAGGCTTAAGGCTACGTCATTGATCCCGAAAAGGGAAGAATGCGGCCCGATCCGGGCCATTCCGGTTCACGGGGAGCACGGCGCCGGAGGATCGCCCTTCCAGGGCGCGCCGCCGCGCACAAGGGCCTGGGCCTGGAGCAACGGCACGGGGCGGGAATAGAGGAATCCCTGGCCGAAGTCGCACCCGAGATCCTTGAGCATGGCCTCCTGGCGCGGGGTTTCGATGCCCTCGGCCACCACCTCCAGCCCCAGGCTGTGGGCCAGGCCGATCACGGATTTGACGATGACCATGTTGCCCTGGTCGTCCATGCCGCCGACGAATCCCCGGTCGATCTTGAGGCGGTCGAGAGGAAAGCGTTGCAGGTAGGACAGGGAGGAATATCCGGTCCCGAAGTCGTCGACGCCGATCCTGGCCCCCATCTCCCGCATGCCCCGCAGCTTGGCCAGGGCGGATTCCGGGTTGTCCATGAGCACGCTCTCGGTGATCTCCAGATGCAGCCGCCTGGGATCGGCCCCGGCCTTGCGCAAGGCCCTGAGCGTCTGCTTGACCAGGTCGGGCTGGAGAAACTGCTTGGCCGAGAGGTTGACGGCGACGAAAAGGCCGTTCGCCGCGGGAAGCTCGGCGCACAAAAAGCCCAGGGCGGCGCAGGCCTCGCCCAGAATCAGGTTCCCCAGGGGCACGATCAGCCCGGTCTCCTCGGCCACGGCGATGAATTCCCCGGGCAGGTCGAGCCCCCCGTCCGGCCGGACTCGGCGCACCAGGGCCTCGAACCCGGCCAGGGAACCATCCGCGAGACGGACAATGGGCTGATAGTGCAGCAGGAACCGTCGTTCATGGAGGCAGCGGCGCAGGTCGACCTCCACTCCCAGGTCATGCTCGGCGGATTCCCGCATGGCCCAGTCGAAGACCCTGATCCTTCCGGGGCCCACGCGCCGGGCGTGGTTCATGGCGATGGTGGCGTTTTGCAGCAGCTCCTCGGGCCGTTCGTATTCCGCCGGTCCGAGCACGACGCCCATGCTTGCGGAAAGATAGATCGTCCGGCCGTCGACGAGCATGGCCTGGGCCAGGCTGTCCCGGATCTTGCGGGCCACCCGCAACGCGTCGCCGGGCGAGGAAATCTCCTCGAGCAGCACGGTGAATTCGTCCCCGCCCACCCGGGCCACGGTGTCCAGGCGGCGCACGTGCCCCCCGAGCACCTCCGCCACCTGGCGCAGCACCTTGTCTCCGGCCAGATGCCCGAGACTGTCGTTGATGAGCTTGAAGCGGTCCAGGTCGAGGAAGATCACGGCATAGACGTAGTTGAGCCGGCGTCTGGCCCGTTCGATGGCCCGGTTGAGACGGTCCAGGCACAGGGCCCGGTTGGGCAGGTCCGTGAGGGGATCGTGAAAGGTGCGGTGCCTGAGAAGCTGCTCGCCGCGGCGCAGGCAGGTGACGTCCTCGATGACGGCGGCCACCTGCCCGGGATTCGGGCTGTAGGCCTCGACCAGAAAATACCGGTTGAGATCCGCCAGATAGTTTTCAAAGCGGGTGGGAACGCGGCTGAGGGCCGTCTCCCCCAGGGTCTCGATCCAGAAGGGCTCCACGCCGGGCAGGACCTCCCGGAGCAGACGGTTCTCCACCTCGGCCCGGGGGAACCCCGTGACCCGCTCGAAGGCCGGGTTGACCTCCAGGATGCGCAGGTCCGCCGCCCGGCCCTGCTCGTCGCACACCGCCTCGAAAAGCGCGAAGGCGTTGAGCATGCGCTCGAAAAGGGCCCGGAAGCGTTCCTCGCTGCGCTTGAGATCGATTTCGGTGGCGTGCTTGTACAGAGCCACCTCGATGGCGCTTTGCAGCCAGCCATCGTTCCCGGGCTTGATCACGAAGCCGTAGGGCGCGGTCCTGGCCGCCCGGCGCAGGGTCTCCTGGTCGGCGTGGGAGGTGAGGTACACCACGGGGATGTCGTGGCGCTCGCGTATCAGTCCGGCGGCCTCGATGCCGTCCATGCCGCCGTTGAGGACGATGTCCATGAGCACCAGGGCGGGCGGGTCTTTCTCGCAGGCCTCAAGCGCCTGCGGCCCGGAGGCGACGGTGCCGGACACGCGGTAGCCGAGGCGGCGCAGGCGGGCTCCGATATCCAGGGCGATGATCCGCTCGTCCTCGACCACGAGGATGGAGAGGGCGCGAGGGGAGCGAGGATCGTTCCCGACGACCGTGCCGTCAATGGCGGCCCGCGTGTTCATGGCGCGGGATCTTTTTGGCCTTCCCGAGGCCGTCCCTTTCGCCCCAGCACGTCCCGGAGGGCCCCGCGCAGATCGTCGGCCCCGAAGGGCTTGGCCACGTATCCGTCCATGCCCGCGTCAAGGATTTTCTGCTTGTCGCTGGCCCTGGCGTGGGCGGTCAGGGCCACGACGGGCATGTCCGTGCCGACCCCCGGGACCATGCCGGCGCGGATGCGCCGAGTGGCCTCGATGCCGTCCATGACCGGCATCTGGATATCCATGAGCACCGCGTCCACGGGGGTCCCGGCCAGCCTGTCCAGGGCCTCGCGGCCGTTGCGGGCCTCGATGGCCCGGACCCCCATGCGTTCCAGGGTCTTGACCGTGACCATGCGGTTGACGGTTTCATCCTCCACCACCAGGACCACCAGCCCCGTCATGTCCCTATCCGAATCCGCCTGGATTTCCGGACGCGGCTCCGGGTCCCGGGACACGGCCTGGGGGATGACCAGGTCGAGGTCCACGATGAAACGGCTGCCCTGGCCGGGTGTGCTCTCCAGGCCGATGGTCCCGCCCATGGCCTCCACCAGACGCTTGCAGATGGCCAGGCCGAGTCCGGCCCCGGCCTGGCGCTTGGTCAGGAAATTCTCGCCCACGGTAAAGCTCTCGAAAATGACCTCCCGCAACCCGGGTTCGATGCCCGGCCCGGTGTCTTCCACGCAGATGCGCAGACCGAACGCGGGCGGCGACCCGTCCCGGCTCCGGGATATGGGCGGCCGCCGGCTGACCAGCAGGGACACCCCGCCCTCGGCGGTGAATTTCATGGCGTTGCCCAGAAGGTTGATGAGCACCTGTTTGAGCCGCGCCGGATCGCCCTGGGCCAGGGGCGGCAGGTTCCGGGGAATGTCCGTCTTGAAGACCAGGCCCTTGGCCCTGGCCTGGACCGCGAACATCCCGGCCACGGCGGCGAAGAACTCCGCCAGGTTGAAGGGCTCGGGCCGGATCGGGGTCCGCCCGGCGTCGATGGCCGCCAGTTCGAGCAGATCGTTGACCACCCCGAGAAGGTCCCTGGCCGAACGCAGGGACAGTTGCAGCAATTCCTCCTGGTCGGCCCGCAGGGGGGTGCCGAGCGCCAGGGAGGTCATGCCGATGATGCCGCTCAAGGGGGTGCGCAACTCGTGGCTGATGTTGGCCAGAAACCGGCTCTTGGCGTCGCTTGCGGCCTCGGCCTCCTCCTTGGCCCGACGCAGGGCCTTTTCCGCCTCCTTGCGCCGGGTGATGTCCCGGGCGATGCAGGAGATGCCCATGATCTGGCCGGACTCCCCCCGGATGGGGGAGACGGTCAGGGAGACGTGCACGGGTGTCCCGTTCTTGCGGGCCCGGATGGTTTCCATGCGCACGACGGGTTCACCCGCGGCCACCCGGGCCATGTATTCGGAAAACTCCCGGCGCCGGCCCGGTGGCACGAGCACCGTGATCGGCCGTCCCAGCATCTCCCGTGCGGAATAGCCGTAAATGCGTTCGGCGGCCCGGTTCCAGCTGACCACGGTGCCGTCCGAGGACATGCCGATGACCGCGTCGTCGGAGGATTCCACCATGGTGGCCAAAAAGACCAGCTCCTGGAGATGCCGCAGGCGCTCGGTGATTTCCGTGAAAATGAGCACCATGTCGGTCCGGGGGTCGCCGGGATCGATTTTGCCCAGGCGTATCCGGTACTGGCAGGTCTCGAAACCGCTTTTGCGTGACTTCTCGAACAGTTCATAGGGGCTGTCGCCGGCCTGGAAATGAAGCAGCTCCCGGCCGATCCAGCCCCGCAGCGTCTGATCCAGGCCGGCGACCAGGTCCGGATCGGGGTCGCCGCAAAGAAACATGTCCACGGCGGCCCGATTCAGGTCCACGACACGGAGGTCGGCGTCCATCAGCAGGACGGCCTCGGGGAAAAGCCGGAAGGCGGAAAACGGAATGTCCATGCGTCACTTCGTTGCTTAGACCCGCAACCTGGCCCGCCAGGCGTCCACGGTCTGTTTTTCCCGGGCCGCGGCCTGGCTCTCCGGCCACTTCACGCAGGCGGCCTCGGCGGCCTCGGCGGCCTGGACCACCCATCCTCCCTCGCGCAGACTGCGCGAGGCCATGATCTCGAGCATCTCCGGGGAATCCTTGTAGATGGCCCGGATGAGATCCCGGTAGTTCTCCTCGAAGACCTCGCGCACCAGCCCATTGTACTTGAACAGGAACCGGGCCAGCCAATGGTTTTTTTCCTGATCGGCCAGATAGAGGGGGAAGAGCTTGCGGCATTGGCGGATGATGAACCGGATGCGGCGGCTTTCACGCTGCATGCTCTCGTTGGTCTGCATGAGCAGCTGGAACAGTTCGCGACTGATGATCAGATCGGTTTCCGGCAATTCGCGGCCCTGCATCTCCCGGAACCAGGGGGCGTAGTTCTGCTGCTGGTAGGCGTCCTCCTTGAGCTTCATGGTCTCGTGGAAGATGTAGCCGATGCACCAGTCCAAAAACTGCCCCACAGGGTTTTCCCCGTCCCGGTCACGGAACAGGTGGTGGGCGGTGTCCTTGAGCCGCCACAAAAGGCCCTTGTTCATCTGTTCGCCGAGAAGATCGCGCAGGACTTCGAAAACCATGCTTTCCCCCGCCTCGAAGGCCCGGAAACGCTCCTCCAGGATGCGCGCGGACAGGCAGAAATCCCGCAACAGGTCGCGTACGAACTCGTCGTGCTTCTGTCGAAGCCAGCTCTTGGTCATCGCCGCTTGCCCCCCGGCTGGGTAGTCAGTATCCGTGTCTTCGGCCCTTCCCGGCCGGATGCGCCCTGTCGGCCGCCCCTCCCAGGCCGGCGGCCGGCGTCGGTGGTCCCCAGGAATCCTCCCTGGCCGGTCGTCTGGCCAGCCTGGCCAGCCGGGTCAGCCGCTCGTCCACCAGGCCGTACAGGCTTCCGGAGGGAAACGAGCCGTCCGCGCCGCGCTGTCCGGCCGGGATGCCGGTCAGGATCTCCATGGCCTCCTCGATGCGGCGCACGGGGAAGATGTGGAACCGGCCCTGACGCACGGCCTCCACCACCTCCCCGTCGAGCATGAGGTTGTCCGCGTTGTCGGCCGGCAAAAGCACCCCCTGGTCCCCGGTCAGCCCCCGCCGACGGCACACGGCGAAAAAGCCCTCGATCTTCTCGTTGACCCCGCCCACGGCCAGGATGGCCCCGGACTGGGACACCGCGCCGGTAAAGGCGTATCGCAAATGAATGGGCCGCTCGGCCAGGGCCGAGAGCAGGGCGGCCAGCTCCGCGCCCGAGGCCGAATCCCCCTCCACCTCGGCGTAGCTCTGCTCGAAGCACAGGGAGCCGGTGAGCACCAGGGGCTTGTCCTGGGCGAAGCGGGCCAGGAGATAGCTTTTGAGGATCATCATGCCCTTGGTGTGGATGGGGCCGCCGAGCTCGGCCTCGCGCTCCAGGTCCATGATGCCGCCGTGGCCCACGCCCACGGTGCAGGCGATCTGGTGCGGCAGCCCGAAGGCGTGGTCCCCGATCATGCGCACGGACAGGCCGTTGGCCCGACCCACGGCCGTGCCCGAGGTGGCCACCTTGAGCATTTCCCGGTCGTATTCGGCCAGGTATTCCTCCTCGAAGAGCTCCGCCCGGTAGTTGCGGGCCTTGACCGCCCTGGCCAGGTGCTCCGGCCCGACCATGACCGCCGCGTCCATGCGGGCCAGGGCCTCGGCCTCGATCATGAGCTCGCGCAAAAGCGGCACCTTGAGGGACAGCTTCTTCTGGTCCTCGGCCAGAAGCGAGGCGTGGTCCACCAGGGCGGCCAGGGCCGCGCGGTCGAAGGGCAGAAGCGAGGCGGCGCGGATGACCCGGCCGAGCAGGGAGACCAGGATGGCGGCGTTCTCCGGGGTGCGTTTCATGGCGTCCTGGAGATGGGCCTTGAGCTTGAACAGCTTCCGGAAGCGCTCGTCGGTGTAGAGCAAAAGCTCGTAGGTCTCGTCCAGGCCCACCAGCACGACCTTGACGTCGAGCTGAACGGGTTCCGGCTCGATGGTCCTGGTGCGGGCGTGCTCCGCGCCCTCGGAGGGGTCCTCCACCCGGGCCTGTCCGGAGCGCAGGGCGCGCAAAAGCCCCTCCCAGGCCGTGGTGTTCTGCAGCAGGTCGTCGACCTTGACGATGAGAAAACCGCCGACCGCCCGGTGCAGGGATCCGGCCTTGATCAGGGTGAAGTCCGTATACAGGGCTCCGAGTTCGGATTCCCGCTCGATGCAGCCCATGAGGTTGAAATAGGTGGGGTGGTCCTCCACGATGACCGGCGCGCCCCGGGTCTGGGAATTGTCCACGAACAGGTTGATCTCGTAGCGGTAGAAGACGTCGTCCAGGGGGCCGCCGTCGCCGTGCCCCCCGGGTCCGGAGGTCCCGCCATGCCCGGCGTGGGATACTGCGGCCTGGGGCGGGCCGGACTGTCCCCCGGGCCCGGGCGAGGCGGCCAGGGCGTCCAGGTTGTCCAGCATATCCTCGCGCACGGCCTTGAAATAGTCGGCCAGGGCCCGGGTCTGGCCGAACTCCTCGCCAAGCGAGGCCAGCCGGGCGTCCAGGACCTCGGCGGCGGTCTCCCGGTCCAGGCTTTTCTCCTGATCCCTCAGCCCCCGCTCCTCGCGGCTGATGCGCCGCAGATATTCCCCCATCTCCTCCAGCAGGCGGTCCCCCTTGGCCTTGAGCTCCTTTTTGAGGTCGGGGTCGAGATGCTCGAATTCCTCGTCGCTGACCACCTTGCCCTCCAGAAGCGGGTACAGGGTCAGGGCGCCCTGGTCGTCCAGGGCCAGGTTGAACCCCTCGTCCCTGGCCCGGCGCTCCATGTCCGCGTAGATCTCGTCGCGGCCGGCGTTGAAACCGCGGAGCAGGGTCTGGCGCTTGGCCATATAGGCCTCGCGTTCGAAATGGGCCGGAACCTCGTCCCGTATCCCGGCCACGGCCTTGGCCAGGGCGGCCTTGAGCTTGCGGCCCTGTCCGGCCGGAAGGGCGATGATCCGGGGACGGTCGGGGTCCTCGAAATTGTGGACGTAGACCAGGTCGGGCGGGGTCGGGGCCGCGGCCGCGGCCGGGTCGAGGAACGACCTCGTGAAATAGGTGCGCCCCTGATGCGGATCCCCGGCCACATAGACGTTGTATTCGCGGCTCTTGATGGCCAGGGCCATCTCCAGGGCGGAATGGGCCCGGGGCTGGGTCTTGGCCAGGGCCTGGGGGTCGTCGGGGATGCCCCGGCTGTCCTCGGCCGGGATGGAAACGGGGTCGCAGGCTGTCCGGAGGCGCTCCGGCGGCAGGGGGGTTGTCATGGATGCTCGTTGTGGTTTGTTGAAGATCACGTCGCGGCGGCGTGCGGCCGCCGGGGCCGGCCCGCCAGCCCGAAAAAGCTCTTCCACACATACGGCCTTCTTTCCCGATTGTCATCAGGGCCGGTCCCGGGAAGGGCGGGAAACCAGGGGCAGGCGCGGCCCCAGCCGGATGCCGTCCGGACCGGGCTCGGCCCGCACCGGCCACATCTCGACCCCGGCGTCCACGGCCCACCAGAAAAGCGCCGCATAGTCCGGGTCGACCACCTCGGCCGGGCCGAAACACCGGCCGTCCGGGCGCTGCACCACGAACAGGCAGGCCGCGCGCAGGCCATTTCCCCGCCCCTCCCGGGCCGTCCGGGCCAGTTCCGCCAGGTGCTTGCGGCCGCGCTCGGTGGGCGCGTCCGGGAAAAGGGCCACCTCGTCCTCGACCAGGGTCACGTTCTTGGTCTCCACGAAAAGCGTGCCGGCCGGCCCGGTGATCCGGGCGTCCAGACGGCCCCCGGCAAAGGCCGGCTCGGGCCGGATGCGGTCGTAGGCGGCGTCGCCGGGATGGCCCGAGATTTCCGGCAACAGCCCGGCCCGAAAGGCCGCGCTAAGGAGCCGGTTGGGCGTCAGGGTGTTGACCCCGACCCAGAAACCGCCCCCGAAGGTGCGCAACCAGACCATCTCCAGGGTATGGGCCAGCCTGCGCCGGGGGTTGTCGCTCACGGACAGAAGCACCGGGGTTCCCGGACGCAGAAGCCCCATCATGCTGCCGGTGTTGTTGGTATGGGCCGTGAACCGGGACGAGGCGTCCCTGACGTCCACGAGAAACCGCTTGTGGCGGCGGACCAGTCCGGCCCGGCGCAGCCCCCCCGGAAAAAGGATCAGGGGGGAATCGTCCGGCCCGGTCCGAGAATTTACCTTTTGCGCGTTATCCACTACAAGGACGCCCGGGACGCCTGTGCGGCCCATGCTTGCCATCCCGTCAACCACGATCAACACGGGGAAGCGCGCCATGCCGATCGCCCTGCGCCTCAACTGCATCAAGCCCTCGGCCACCCTGGCCATGAGCGCCAAGGCCAAGGAGATGAAGGCCGCCGGCCGCCGGGTCCTGGACCTGTCCGTGGGGGAGCCGGACTTTCCCACCCCCTCCCACATCAAGGAGGCGGCCAAGGCGGCCCTCGACGCCGATTTCACCCGCTATACCGCGGTCCCCGGCATCCCCGAGCTGCGCGCGGCCATCGCCGGGTACTTCCGGCGCTTCCGGAACGTGACCGCACCGCCCGAGGCCACCATGGCCACCAACGGCGGCAAGCAGGCCCTCTACAACCTGCTCATGGCCTCCCTGAACCCCGGCGACGAGGTCCTGATCCCGGCCCCCTACTGGGTCAGCTATCCGGACATGGTCCGGCTGGCCGGCGCCGAGCCGGTGTTCGTGCCCACCTCGATAACAAACGGCTTCAAGATCACGGTGGAGGCCCTGGAGAGGGCCCGCACCCCCAAGACCACCCTGCTCATCATCAATTCGCCGTCCAACCCCACGGGCTGCCACCACACCCAGGCCGAACTGGACGCCATCGCCGAGTGGGCCCTGTCCCGGGACATCTTCATCCTATCCGACGAGATCTACGACCAGCTGGTCTACGAGCCGGCCGAACCCGCCTCCATGGCCGGGTGGTGGCAGAGGAAACCAGAGATGGTGGGCATCGTCAACGGCCTGGCCAAAAGCTTCTCCATGACCGGCTGGCGGCTGGGCTATTGCCTGGCCCACCCCGATTTGATCAAGGCCATGGCCAAGCTCCAGGGACAAAGCACCTCCAATGTCTGTTCCTTTGTCCAGAAGGCCGCCGTGGCCGCCCTGACCGGGCCCTTCGACGCCGTGGAGTCCATGCGCCGGGCCTTCGCCCGCCGCCGCGACCTGGCCCTCGGGATCATAAGGACCTGGGACCGGGCCGTGTGCCCCACCCCGCAGGGGGCGTTCTACCTGTTCCCGGACCTGTCCGGGTACTTCACCCCCGACGCCCCGGACAGCACGGCCCTGTGCGCCAAGATCATGGACGCCACCGGCGTGGTCACCGTGCCCGGCGTGGCCTTTGGCGACGACGCCTGCCTGCGCCTGTCCTACGCCCTGGACGATTCCTCCCTGGAGGAGGCCCTGACGCTGCTTTACGGCGCGATCACGGGATAGGACCGCCCCCCGGCCGCATGGCGCGGCCAAGGAGACTTCTTGAAGAAAAAGCCCGCCAAGGACGTGGAGCAGTCCCTGGGACTGGTCAAGTTCATATCCTGGAGTTCCCTGGCGTTCATCCTGCTCATCAACCTCTTTCTGTCCATCTTTCTGTCCAACTACGGGCGCCAGGAGGTGCTTTCCAAGCAGAAGGAGTTCGCCAGGCTTCTGGCCGAGAACCTCAACCACCAGATCTACCAGCGCTTCACCCTGCCCACGGTGCTGGGGTTCGGCCGGGTGGAGCTGCAGCAGCCCGCCCAGTACGAACAGCTCGAAAAGGTCATCACCTCCACCATCCACAGCTTCCACGTCATGGAGCTGCGCATCTACGACTTCGACAAGCGCATCTCGTTCGCCACGGAAAAAGACCTCGTCGGCCAGACCGGCTACACCGGCGAGGCCGTGGTCGAGGCCCTGGACCAGGGCAAGAGCGACTTCCAGGTTTTGAGCCGCTCCGGTGCCCTGGGCGGCATCCTGGACTTCAATCCCCAGCCCGGCTCGGTCATCCTGCGCACCATCTACCCCCTGCGCACCGAGCGGCCCATGTCCGCCGGGGCCCCGGCCGGGGTGATCATGGGCGTTCTGGAAATCACCCAGGACATCACCGCCGACTACCAGAAGATCGTCAATTTCCAGCGCATCATCATCCTGTCCGCCGGGGCCTCCTCCCTGGCCCTGTTCTTCGCCCTGAACATGATCATGCGCCGGGCCGGACGCATCAACGCCCAGCGCATCCAGGAGCGCGAGTCCCTGGAGCGCGAGCTCCAGCAGCAGGAAAAGCTGGCCGGCATGGGCCGGGTGGTGGCCGGCATCGCCCACGAGATCCGAAATCCCCTGGGCATCATCCGCAGCAGCGCCGAGCTTCTGCTCAAAAAGGCCCAGGGCGCCGGCGACCCCAACACCCGGCTTCTGGCCGCGATCTTCGACGAGTCCAAACGCTTGAGCAAGACCGTGGGCGACTTCCTGGACTACGCCCGGCCCAAGGCCCCCCGGCAGGACGACCTGAATCTGGCCGCGGTCCTGGACCAGGTCCTGGCCTTCCTGGAATCCAAATGCGAACAGCACGGCGTGGCCGTGACCCGGGAGTACGGCCCGGAGATACCGCTCAAGGGCGACAAGGACCTGCTCTACCGGGCCGTGTACAACATCGTGGGCAACGCCCTGGACGCCATGATCCAGGCCCCCCGTCCCGAGGGCCACCACCTGCTGGTGAAGGCCGCCGCGACCCCGGAGGGCACCCTTCTGACCATCTCCGACACCGGGCCCGGCTTCGATCCCGGCCACCGGGACAAGGCCCTGGACCCGTTTTTCACCACCAAGGACACCGGCACCGGCCTGGGGCTGGCCATTGTCAAAAACATCCTGGAAAGCCATAATGCCGCCCTGACCCTGAACAACGCCGAAGGCGGCGGGGCCAGGGTGGAGATGCTCTTCCCCAGAGCCTAAGGAAACGGGACCCATGCCCAGCCAGATACTGATCCTCGACGACGAAAAGAACTATCTGCTGATCCTGGACGCCATGCTCACGGACGCGGGCTACGCCGTGACCGCGCTGGACGATCCGGAGACGGGCCTGGCCTATCTCGAGGAATCCGAGGTGGACGTGGTGATCACGGACATGAAGATGCCCAAGATCACCGGGCAGCAGGTGCTCGAGTTCGTGAAAAAAAACTACGCCCACGTGCCGGTGATCATCATGACCGCCTTCGGCAGCATCGAAGGGGCGGTCGAGGCCATGCGCTACGGGGCCTTCGACTACATCGCCAAGCCCTTCGCCAACGACGAGCTCCTGCTGACCGTGGACAAGGCGGCCCGCTTCGCCGAGGCCCAGCGCGAGAACATCCTTTTGCGCCAGAGCCTGGAGGACCGCTATTCCCAGCACCAGATCATCGGCCGGGGCAAGGCCATGCTCCGGGTCCTGGACTTGGTGAACAAGGCCGCGCCCTCGAAGAGCACGGTGCTGATCACCGGCGAGTCGGGCACGGGCAAGGAACTGATCGCCAAGGCCATCCACTACGCCTCGCCGCGCAAGAAGGGGCCGTTCATCTCGGTCAACTGCATGGCCTTAAGCTCCGGGGTGCTGGAAAGCGAGCTGTTCGGCCACGAGAAGGGGTCGTTCACCGGGGCCGTGGCCCGCAAGCGCGGCCGGTTCGAGATGGCCCACGAGGGCACGATCTTTTTGGACGAGATCGGGGAGCTGTCCGCGGACCTGCAGGTCAAGCTTTTGCGCGTGCTCCAGGAACGCAAGATCGAGCGCGTGGGCGGCTCGGAGACCATCGAGGTGGACATCCGGGTGGTGGCGGCCACCAACAAGAACCTGGAGGACGCCGTGGCCGCCGGGGAGTTTCGGGAGGACCTGTTCTACCGCTTAAACGTGGTCCGCCTGGACATGCCGCCGCTACGGGAGCGCCGGGAGGACATCCCGATTCTGGCCGCCCATTTCCTGGAGCGCTATGCTGCGGAAAACAGCAAGCAGTTCAAGGGGTTCTCCCCCGAGGCCATCGACTACCTGACGGCCTACGAATGGCCGGGCAACGTGCGCCAGCTGCAGAACGTCATCGAGCGCTGCGTGGTCCTGGCCTCGGGCGAGGTCATCGGGGTGGATGACCTGCCCCTGGAGATCAAGGACGAGGAATCCCAGTACAAAAGCGCCGTGGACCTCCTGCCCGTGCGCATCAACCTCAACGAGACCCTGGAAAAGATCGAGGCCGCACTGGTCCGCAGGGCCCTGGCCCGGTCCAACTTCGTGCAGGTCAAGGCCGCGGAGATGCTCGGGCTGTCCAAGAGCCTTCTGCAATACAAGCTCAAGAAATACAAACTGACGGGCCATTAGCGCGCCGCCCGCAACCTGTAACAGCGGGGGCGCGCGGACTTCCGGCGGCCGAGGGCGAAAGGCCGGCCGGGAAGACGCGCCCCACGCCGGACCGTCGGCGGAGCGCCTGGAGGGTGGGAAATGACCAGATTTGTGTTGCTTGCGGTGTTGATGTCGTTTTTCGTCATCGGTTGCGGCGGCAAAACGTATTACAAGAGCCCCGACAAATCGGAAAACGAAACCAGCAGGGACCACATGGAGTGCGAATACGAGGCCGAGAAGGCCACGGCCGGGGTGGTGGACAACGACGCCCGCCTGGAACGCATCGAATCCATGGTGGACAAATGCATGAAACTGAAAGGGTATAAGCCGGACTAGACGGACCGCCTTCGGCCGGGGCTTGCCGCCCCGGTCCTTTTGGGCCAGACTCGCCCCGGCATGGACCAACGCGACATCGCCGAATACGTCCGGGCGCTTTGCGCCTCCGAGGCCCTGGGCCCCTTCGTCTCCCACCACCGGATCATTCCCGGGAGGCCGGCCCGGACGGCGGCCACGGCGCGGCCCTGGCCCGGCGTCCTGACCGAACTCCTGGCCGCCCGGGGCATCCGCGAGCTCTATTCCCACCAGGCCACGGCCTGCGACCTCGTCCGGGCCGGACGCCACGTGGCCGTGGCCACGCCCACGGCCAGCGGCAAGTCGCTCATCTACCTCCTGCCGGTCCTGGAGCAGTTTTTGCGCGACCCGGAATCCCGGGCCGTGCTCCTCTTTCCCTTAAAGGCCCTAGCCCAGGACCAGTTGCGGGTCATCGAGGAACTTTTGGCCCCCCTGCCGGTCTCGGCCAAGCCCCGGGCGGCCATCCTCGACGGCGACACCTCGCCGCATTTCCGGCGCAAGCTGCGCGAGAATCCGCCCAACATCCTTCTGACCAACCCGGAGATGCTGCATCTGGCGCTTCTGCCGCACCACGAGAACTGGTCCGTGCTCTTCGCCGGCCTGACCCACGTGGTGGTGGACGAGATGCACACCTACCGGGGGGTCATGGGCTCGCACATGGCCCACGTGTTCCGCAGGCTTTCCCGGGTCTGCGGCCGCTACGGGGCCCGGCCGGCCTTCGTGTTCTGCTCGGCCACCATCGGCAATCCCGGGGAACTGGCCCGGGATCTGACCGGCCTGGACGTGGCCGCCGTCACCGACAGCGGCGCGCCGGCCGCGGGCCGGCACTTCCTGTTCGTCAATCCGCCGGGCAGCGCCTCGACCGCCGCCGTGCACCTCCTGCGCGCGGCGCTTCACCGGGAACTGCGGACCATCGTCTACACCCAGTCGCGCAAGATGACCGAACTGATCGCCATGTGGCTCGCGGAGAAGGCCGGCAAGGACGGGGTCAACGCCTCGCGGGTCAGCGCCTACCGCTCCGGATTTTTGCCCGAGGAACGCCGGGAGATCGAGGCCAGGATGGCCTCGGGCGAGCTTCTGGCCGTGGTCTCGACCAGCGCCCTGGAACTGGGCATCGACATCGGCGGCCTGGACCTGTGCGTCCTGGCCGGATACCCGGGCTCGGTCATGTCCACCTGGCAGCGCGGCGGCCGGGTGGGCCGCTCCGGCCGCGAGTCCGCCGTGGCCCTTCTGGCCGGGGAGGACGCCCTGGACCAGTATTTCATGCGCAACCCGGCCGACTTCTTCGACCGGCCGCCCGAATCGGCGGTCATCAATCCCGCCAATCCGGCCATCGCCGCCAGACACCTGGAGTGCGCCGCGGCCGAACTGCCCTTGCGGTCCGGGGAGCCCTATCTGGACGATCCCGGCATCGCGGCCCAGCGCGACCGGCTGGCGGACACGGGCCTGCTCCTGGCCGACGAGGACGGAACGCGGTGGTACGCGGCCAGAAAGCGCCCCCACCGGGACGTGAACCTGCGCGGCGCGGGCGGCCGGTTCCGCATCGAGGCCGACGGCCGGACCCTGGGCGAGATCGACGAGCACCGGGCCTGGCGCGAGACCCATCCGGGCGCGATCTACCTGCACCGGGGCCGGACCTTCGAGGTCGAAAGGCTGGACATCCCGGGCCGCACGGTCACGGCCGCCCCCCGCCGGGCGGACTACTACACCAAGGCCCGGGGGCACAAATCCACGGAGATACTGGAGGTCGCGGGACAGGCCGCGGCCTTCGGGGCCAGGGTCTTTCGAGGGCGGCTGCGGGTCACCGAGTGGATCACCGGCTACGAACGCCGCCGGGTACGCGGGGGCGCGCTTGTGGGCATCGTGCCGCTGGACCTGCCGCCCCTGACCTTCGAGACCGAGGGCTTCTGGTTTGCCATCCCCAGGGACGTCCAGGAGGAGATGGACAACCGGCTTTTCCACTTCATGGGCGCGATCCACGCCATGGAGCACGCGCTCATCGGCATCCTGCCCTTGCTTGCGCTCACGGACCGGAACGACCTGGGCGGCATCTCCACGCCGCTTCACGAGCAGGTGGGCCGGGCCGCGGTGTTCGTCTACGACGGCATCCCCGGCGGCATGGGCCTGACCCGGCTGGCCTTCGACCGGGCCGCCGAGGCCCTGTCCCGGACCCTGGCGGCCATCGCCTCCTGCCCGTGCGAGACCGGCTGCCCGTCCTGCGTGCATTCGCCCAAGTGCGGCTCGGGCAACCGGCCCATCGACAAGGCCGCCGCCAAATACCTCCTTGAGCTTCTGACCTCCCGCGACCCCGAACCGGCCGCGCCCCGCCCCCCGGAACAGGGACCGGCCCCGGCCCGGCCACAGGAGCCCGACATGAACCGCGACGCCCCTTCGTCCCCGCCGGCATCCGAGGCCTCCCGGATCGAGATCGCCGCCTCCCCGGCCGCGTCCTCATCCTTCCCCCTCCCTCCCAAAACGTCCGGCCCCGCGCCGGCCGCCCCGGGCGGGGAGGCCGTCCGGCCCGAACCGCCCCGGCGTTACGGGGTCCTGGACGTGGAAACGCGGCGTTCGGCCGAGGAGGTCGGGGGCTGGGGAAATGCCCGGCGCATGGGGGTCAGCATCGCCGTGCTGTACGATTCGGGCCTGGACGACTTTTTGAGCTACCGCCAGGAGGACCTGCCGGAACTGGCCAGGGCCCTGTCCGTCCTGGATCTGGTGGTGGGGTTCAACATCAAGCGCTTCGACTACCAGGTGCTCGGCGGGGTGTGCGATTTCCCCTTCCGGGGACTGCCCACCCTGGACATTCTGGAAAAGGTCCACGAGCGCCTGGGCTACCGGCTGTCCCTGGACGGGCTGGCCTCGGCCACGCTTGCGGCCAGGAAATCCGCCTCCGGGCTCCAGGCCCTGGCCTGGTGGAAGGAGGGCCGGCTGGACCTGATCGAGGAATACTGCCGCAGGGACGTGGCGATCACCCGGGACCTGTACCTGTTCGGCCGGGAGCACAGCTACCTGCTTTTCACCAACAAGGCGGCCAAGACCGTGCGCCTGCCCGTGGCGTGGTAGGGAGAGACGGAGGCGAAGCGCGACAAAGATTTTCGAAGGAAGGTCCAGGGAGATATCCTTTTTCACAAGGTTTCCTCCCTGGCCGCCGGAGGCATTCCGCCCTATTCCGTGTCGTCGGCCTCCCCGCCGTCCGGGGACCGCGTGTAGCGGCAGGATTTTTCAGGGCAGGCCAGGTGTTCGCCCTTGGCCTGGGTGCGTTTTCTGACCAGGATCTTGGAGCCGCACTTGGGGCAGGGCTCGGCCACGGGCCAGTCCCACACGGCGTAGTCGCACTGGGGATAGCGGTCGCAGGAATAAAAGATCTTGCCCCGCTTGGAGCTTTTCTCCACCAGTTCCCCGCCGCAGCCCTCACGGGGGCATTTGACCCCGGTCCTGAAGGGTTCGGCGTGCTTGCAGGCCGGATACCCGGAGCAGGCCACGAAGCGGCTGCCGGTCCGGGACTTCTTGAGCACCAGGTCCTTGCCGCACTCGGGGCATTTGCCCACCACCACGGGCTCGTCGGCCTGACGGGCCACCAGTTCGATGCCGCCGTCCGGGGTGCGGACGAAATTCGAGGTGTTCTTGCACTCGGGATAGCCGGAGCAGGCCAGAAACTCGCCCATGCGGCCGAACTTGATGACCATGGGCCGGCCGCATTTCTCGCAGACAAGACCGGTTTCCTTGCCGGCCTTGACCGCGGCCATGTCCTCGGCGGCCTTTTCCAGGGCCGGGTAGAACCCCCCGGTGAAATCCGTCAACAGGGCCACCCAGTCCCGCTTGCCCTCGGCCACCTCGTCCAGGGCGGCCTCCATGCCGGCGGTGAATCCCACGTCCATGATGGCCGCGAAGTGGTCGGTCAACAGGTCGGACACGGTGGCCCCGAGCTCCGAGGGCACGAAGTGCTTTTCCTCCAGCCGGGCGTATTCGCGGTCGATCAGGGTGGAGATGATGGAGGCGTAGGTGGAGGGCCGGCCGATGCCCTTTTCCTCCAGCTCGCGCACCAGCGAGGCCTCGGTGTAGCGCGGCGGCGGCTGGGTGAACTTCTGGTCGGTCTTGAGTTCCGCAAGGGTCAGGGGCTGGCCCTGGGCCAGAGGCGGCAGGGTCTTGGCCTCGTCCCCGGCCTCCATGCCGTAGACCTTGAGGTAGCCGGGAAAGATGAGCCGCTGTCCCTTGGCCTTGAACACGGCCCTGCCGGCCGCGATCTCGGCCGTGGTGTCCCAGAACCGGGCCTCGGCCATCTGCGAGGCCAGGAAGCGTTCCCAGACGAGCTTGTAGAGGGAGAACTGCTCCTTGGGCAGAAAGGCCCGCACGTCGTCAGGAGTCACGGCCGGGTCCACGGGCCGGATGGCCTCGTGGGCGTCCTGGGCCGAGGCCTTGGTCTTGAAGTGGCGCGGCTTGGGCGGATAGAACTCCGGCCCCAGCGTGTCCACGATGAAGTCTTTGGCGGCCTGCCGGGCCTCGTCGGCGATGCGCACGGAGTCGGTGCGCATGTAGGTGATAAGGGCCACGGTGCCGCGTTCGCCCAGGTCCACGCCCTCGTAGAGGCGCTGGGCCGCGCCCATGGTGCGCTTGGCCGAAAAGCCCAGGCGCTGGTTGGCGGCCTGCTGCAGGGTGGAGGTGATATAGGGCGGCGGCGGGGACTTGCCGCGCTCCTTCTCGGCCACGGCGGCCACGGCGAAGGGGCTTTTCAGGATCTCGTCGCGCAGGGCCGAGGCGGTTTCGGCGTCGCCGATGACCGGTTTCTTCCCTCCGACCTTGGCCAGTTCGGCCTCGAAGACCGGGGGCTCGGCGGCGGCCAGAAGGGCCTTGAAAACCCAGTATTCCTCGGGGACGAAGGCCTGGCGCTCCCGTTCCCGGTCGACCACGAGTTTTAGGGCCACGGACTGCACCCGCCCGGCGGAGATGCCCCGCTTGACCTTCTTCCACAGAAGGGGCGAGACCTTGTAACCCACCAACCGGTCCAGGATGCGCCGGGCCTGCTGGGACAAAAAGAGCTTCTCGTCTATCTCGCGGGGGTGGGAGAGGGCCTCGCGCACGGCCTTGGCCGTGATCTCGTTGAAAAAGATGCGATGGATGGGCCGCTCGGCGCCCTTGAGCAGTTCGGCCACGTGCCAGGCGATGGCCTCGCCCTCGCGGTCCGGGTCCGGGGCCAGGTAGACGCGCGCCGCCTTGGCCGCGGCCTCGCGCAGTTTGGCCACGACCTTTTGTTTGCCCTGGATGATCTGGTACTTGGGGGCGAAGTTTTTTTTCTCGTCCACGCCCAGGCTGCTCGTGGGCAGGTCGCGGACGTGACCGACCGAGGCCTCCACGGCATAGGCGCTGCCGAGGAATTTCCTGATGGTTTTGACCTTGGCCGGGGATTCGACGATGATCAGCTCTTTTGCCATGGCAGGCGTGCTATAGCCATCCCCTTGCCCGCTGGCAAGGCCAAAGCGCCCGCGTCATGGATTTGTCTCATTCCCGGGAGGGGCCTTTGGGCTCCTGTTCGGCGCGGGTCTTCTCCTGATGCCGCAGCCTGGCCTCCCAGACCAGGGTCCCGACCCGCCGCCCCAGATCGGCGCGTCTGGCCTTGACCAGGGCGTCGGCCGCCTCCCGGTTGCCCTGGGCCAGAAGCAGTCCGGCGGACTCCAGGTCGCGCAGGTGTTTCTCGCATTCCCCGACCAGGGCCGACAGATCGAGGTCGCACAATTCCAGGGGCACGCGCACGGATCGCACCTTCTTGGCCATGTCCGTTCCTCCGTGTCCGCAATCGTAATACGAAACCCGACCCGTCCGTCAACAGCACATCGCCCACGCAGGCGTATTTTCCGGCCGGCCGACAACCCGCCCGACCACCGGCGACGAATTCCGGCTCCGCAGCCCGGGCTTTGCGCCCCGCCGTTCCCGGGCGGACCGCGCTCCGAAAACACGATCGCATCCCCGGAACCGGTTTTTTCCTTGAGCGCCGCGTAAAGGTCGGGTACGGTCTGGGCGGCGTTGCAGAAGGGGAGGATGGCAGGCGTTTTGCAAGAAGGTCCGAGGGAGGAACCATGCCGCTCACCAAAGGCGACAAGCTGATCATCATCGGCGCGGTGGTCCTGGCCTTGACGGTGGTGGCGGGCCTGGCCGCCTGGCGCAAGCCCCATCTCTTCAGCGGAAAGAAGTCCGCGCCGGAAATGACCCAGCGCGACTTCACCGCCGCCCCCAAGGCGCAGCCGGCGGCGCCCGCGACCCCGCCGAAGCCGGCCACCCCGCCGAAGCCGGCGGCCCAGCCGCCAGCGGCGGAAGCCCCGACACCCGTCCCGCCGCCTTCCCGGATTCCCGACACCCCGACCGGCCCTCCGGCCGCGCCCACGTCCCCCGAGGCCCTGGCCACGCCCGCGGGGGCCGCCCCGGCCGCCGAGCCACCCGCCGAAGCCGCCCCTTCCCCGGCTCCCGGGGCTCCCGTGTCCCCCGAAGTCGTGGTCAACCATCCCCTTTTCGCCGGCGACGAGGCCCTGGACACGATGTTCTCGGAAATGGGCGAAGAGGCGGCCAAGATGCGGGAAAAGACGGCCAAGGCCCCGAAAGCCCCGGCCAAGGAGCCCGAAGCCGCGCCCAAGCCGGCCATGGAGCCTGTGGAGACCAAGGCCGAGGCCCTGGACGTCCCGGAAAAGCCCGCGCCCCTGGCCAGCAAAAAGCCGGTCAAGGACAGGCCGGCCAAGGCCGTCCCGTCCGCCCCGGCCCGGGGCGCCGTGGTGGCCGTCTCGGCAACGGACAAACCCGGCGAGTACGTGCTCACCGTGACCACCTCCACCCCCGCCGGCGAGGTGACCCGGACCTACATGGACAACCCGCCGCGCCTGGTCATCGATCTGGCCGGCCGCTGGACCTACACCGGCCCCTTGTCCCTGTCCGGAAAGAGTCCCCTGGTCGCTCTCGTCCGGGTGGGCAAGCATCCGGACCGGTTGCGGCTGGTCCTGGATCTGGCCCCGGAGGCCACCTCCCGCCTGCGCGAGGCCCCCATCGTGGACCGGACCCCGAACGGGGTGAGCATCCGGCTGCCCAAATGACCCGCTACGGACTGTACACCATGACAACGTCCCCTCAACACCACAGCGACAACACGACAACGATGCGCGCACCCCGCTCATGTGCCAAACACGCCGCCAGAGGACGCGGCCGGGCGGACTGAGGACGAGGACGGCACTCCGTGAAACGCCTCCTGCGACGTCTGCCACGGATCCCGCTCTGGCTGCTCGTGGCCGCGGCCTGCCTGGAACTCGCCAGTTTCGCCGCGATCACCGCCCTCAACATCCTGCTCTACGACAACACGCGCGAGGGCCCCAGGGCGGTCTACGACCCCTACGCCCTGTTCCTGCAGGCCAACGGCACGTGGCCCACGGCCGGCATCGCCTCGGCCGAGAAGCCCGAGGACGACCGATTCGTCTGGTTTTTCGGGGGCTCCACCATGCGTGCCAGCACCGCGCCCTATGACAAGTCCATCCCCAGCTTCGCGGCCACCGCGCTCAACGCCGGGCCCGGCCCCGTGCGCTACACCTGTTTCAATTTCGGCATCAATTCCTTCAATTCCATCCTGGAGACCAAATATCTCCAGAAGCAGCTCATCGAGTTCCCCCTGCCTCCCCATCTGGTGGTGTTCTACGACGGGGCCAACGACGCCAACTACTTCGCTCTGTACAAAACCCCGTACGGACACGAGGGCATGGACCGGGTCCAGGGACTTCTCGAAAGCTACTTCAAGACCCCCATCGGCATCCTCAAGCCCTTGTGCGCGGCATGGTACGCCTCGTTCACCCGGGAACTTTTGGCCAAGCTGACCTACGCCCTGACGCCTCTCGACCCCGACTCGCCAGCCCTTCGGGACTATGTCGCGCTGACGGTCAAACGCTACGACCACGTGGCCCGGCTCACCGCCGCCTATGGCGCCCCCTTCGTGCTGTTCCTGCAACCCGTGTACTGGGCCGAGGAATGCCCGGACATGGACCCGGGCGTGCGCCGGGAAGAGGAGCGGACCATTCTCGGCCGGCGCAGCCTGCCCCACGTGCGCCAGAATTTCATGACCATCTATGCCGCCCTGGAACATGCCCTGGCGGAAAAGCCCTATTTCGTGAATCTGCGAAACGCCTTGTGCTCCCGGACCGCCCCGGCGTACACTGCCGACGGCGTACACCAGACGGATGCCGGCCGGGAGGGCGTGGCCCAGGCCATGCTGCCCTGGCTCAGACAGCGTCTGGAACCGGATCGCGCCCGCGCGGAATGCACGAACTGAATCACCCATGAAACAGATCCCCCCCACAGCCCGCAGCAACGGACAACAGGGAGAATGCCATGAAACACCTTTTCGCGGTATTTTTTTGCGCCATGTGCGTGTTGATCGCGGCCCCGGCCCTGGCGCTCCAGGAGCGTTCCCTGGACGACGCCCAAGCCCCGGAAAAGCCGGTCACCCCGGCGGCCCAGATCACCCCGGCAAACGGGCAGGCCGCGCCGGCCCAGGCCCCTGGCCAACAGCCGGCTTCTCAGCCCGCCCCCCAACCCACCGCGCAACCGGCCGCACCGCCGGCCCCGGAACAGCCCCCGGCCCAGGCGGTGCAGTCCCCACCCCCGCCGCCTCCGGCAGAGGGCGCGGAACACCCGAAGCCCGGCAAGCAGCGCAAGTACTCCCGGGAGGAGGTACATCGGGAAGTCATGGGCTTTTTCGACGAAGGCTCGGCCGGGCTGGCGGAACTGGTGGCCAAGGCCTTCAAGGACCTCGGCCAGCCCACGGGCTACATCAAGGGCAGCGAGGCCGGCGGGGCCCTGGTGGTCGGCCTGCGCTACGGCACGGGCTATCTGTACCTGAAAAACCACAAGCCCATTGAGGTGTTCTGGCAAAGTCCGTCCGTGGGCCTGGACATCGGGGTCAACGCCGTGCGGGTGTTCACCCTGGTCTACGGCATGGAGCGGCCCGAGGACATCTTCCGGCGCTATCCCGGCGTGGACGGCAGCGCCTACGTCATCGGCGGTTTCGGCATGACCTACCAACGTAGCGAGAACATCACCCTGGCCCCCATCCGTTTCGGCGTGGGGCTCAGGCTCGGGGCCAACGTGGGCTACCAGCACTACACCCGCACCCAGGAAATTAATCCCTTCTAGGACCAGCACCGGGCGGCGTCCGTTTCCGAGGTCGCCGCCCGCTCTTTCGCTATACGAACATGCCCAGGCAGGCCGCGATTTCCCCGAGGATCACGGCCGCGCCCAAAAAATCCCCGTTGAGTCCACCCCGGCTTCTGGCCAGGCGAAAAAGCGCGACCGTGGCCGCGGCCGCAAGCAGGCATCCGGCAACCACCCCCCGTCCGGGGGCCAGGAGCAATCCGGCCAGAATGGTCAGGCCCAGAACCAGGAGGCGGTTCCCGAATCCGGCGCCCGGCACGAACAGGGCTCCGAGCCCCGGCCGGACAAGGTCGCGGCCCAGCCCCATGAGCCAGACCGCGCAGGCCCGGCCGGCCGCATGGCCGAACACCACGGCCCCGATCCAACCCCGGTCGAACAGGGCGGCGAAAAGGACCAGCTTTCCCGAAAACGCGGCGAAAAGGCCCATGACCCCGAAGGCCCCCACCCGGCTGTCCTTGAGAATCTCGAAGAACCGTTCCCCCCGGGCCATGCTTCCCCAGGCGTCGGCCACATCGGCCAGCCCGTCCGCGTGCAGCCCCCGGGTCGCGGCCAGATCGGCCACAACCACGAACCAGGCCGCGATCCACTGCTCGCCGGCGAAAAGCCCCAGGGCGACTGGGGCGGTCAGAACCGCGCCCAGAACCAGCCCCACCACCGGAAACCAGGGCACCGAGGCCGCGAAGTCCCCGACACGCCCTCCCCCGGACGGACCGAACCGGGTCAGAAATCCCATGGCCGCGACGAAACCCCGCAAAATCGGCACGCCCTTATTCCTCCTCGTCCAGACCCAGAATGATCACGTCTCCGGAGGCCAGGCCCAGGGTCTCGGCGGCGCTGATGCGGTTCATGGCCAGCTCGAAATAGCCCTGGCTGCCGGCCACAAGTCCCAACTCCCCGGGCGCCAGCGCGGCGTAGGCCGTCACCCGGCGAACGGTTCTGCGCACCGGCGAACGCACGGCGAGACGCGGCGCGGCATCGAGAACATCCTTCCAGCGTTCGATTTCCAGACCGAGGATGGCGTTGCCGAAGCGGTCCGTGTGCAGAACCAGGACCGAAGCCGAGCCCTGCTCGATGCAGGGCTCGATCCCGGGCAACACGACCAGGGTCGCCGGATCGATCACCAGGCCCAGCCGCCGCGGGTGTTCGCCCCCGGCCAGGGTTGCGGCCAGGGGCGCGAACACGTCGCGCCCGTGAAAGGTGGCGCTGGCCGTTTCCGTAGCGGCGAAAGACCACACCCCGGCAATCCCTCCCCTGCCGATGGTCAGGGATACCAAGCCGTTGTCCGGGGCCAGGACCAGACGACCGCGGGCTTCCAGGCAGACCACGCGCCTGTCCGAGCCCACCCCGGGGTCGACCACGGCGGCGAGCACGGCCCCGGGTGGCAGCCACGGCAGGCTGACGTCCAGGAAAAAGGCTCCGCGCAGGATGTCATGGGGTGGGACCCCGTGGGTGATGTCCACGATCACGGCTTCCGGGGCCAGAGACGCCAGAACGGCCTTCATTTGCCCCACATAGGGATCGGACAGCCCGAAATCGGTCACCAGGCCGATAACCGGCTTGGGGCTGCGGAGCAGTTCGCGCTGGTGCATGGGTCCTCCCGAACGCGCGCGGTGGCGGCGTACCGGAGAAGGGTACCCCAAAGCGGGGCGCAATGGTAGACGGCCCGGGATCGGAGGCGGCGGATCAGTCGGCGTCCTGGGCCGGCGGACGCTGATCCAGCATGATGGAAAAGCACACGGCGTACAGGTGGTGGAAGAAGTCCACGTATTCCACGTGGATGCCGGCGGGGACGGAAATGCGAGCCGGAGCGAAGTTGATGATGCCCTTGATGCCGGCCTCCGCCAGGAAGTTGGCCGCCCGCTGGGCCCGGTCCGGCGGGGTGGTGATCAGTCCGATCTCGATGCCCAGATCCTTGGCCGTTTCCTTGAGGCGCCGGGTGCAGACCACCTCCAGGCCCATGACCTCCTCGCCGATCTTGAAGGGATCGCAGTCGAAAGCGGCCACGATGTCGAATCCCCGGTACTTGAATTCCCGGTGACGCAAAAGCGCGTTTCCCAGGTTGCCGACCCCCACCAGGGCGCACTTCCACATGCGGTCCACCCCGAGGGAGCGTTTGATGGCCGTGAGCAGATCCTGGACGTGGTATCCCACCCCGCGCACGCCGAATTCTCCGAAATAAGCAAGATCCTTGCGTATCTGCGACGGGTTGACGTCACAGGTCCTGGCCAGGACCTCTGAGGACACGACCTGGACTCCTTCCCTCTTAAGGGATTCCAGAACCTGGACGTACATGGCCAGGCGCTTGATCGTGGCTCTGGGAATATGCTCGCTTTTCACAGGCAGTTGGCAACGTTTTTATGTGAAACTTTTAACAAGATGCGTCCTTAAAAAAGGAGGCCGGGCATCTCCGGCCTCCTTTCCAAAGATGCTGCGGAAGCCTTAGCCCATGTACGGGTTGGCGAACAGCAGGATCAGGTTGATGACCAGGCCGTAGATCGCCAGGGATTCGAGGAAGGCCAGACCCAGAATCAAGGTCACGGTGATCTTGCCGCTGGCCTCGGGGTTGCGGGCGGTGCCTTCGCACGCGGCCTTGATGGCCAGACCCATGCCGAGACCGCAGAAGGCGGCGGCGATGGCCTGGGCCAGGGCGGTGGCCCAGGAGATGGTGGCGACGACGGCGGGGTCGCCGGCGGCGAAAGCCACGCTGGCAACGGTGAGCAGGGCCGCGGTGTTCAAGGCGGTCATCAGAGCTTTACGCATGGTGCATCCTCCATAACGGAATGCGGTTAATAGTGTTGTTGGTCTCAAGGACCATTTCCCCCGAATTAATGCGCGTGTTCCAGCGATCCCTTGAGGTAGATCATGGACAGCATGAAGAACACGAAGGCCTGGATGGTCTTGGCCAGGATGAACATGAAGAACATGGGGATGGTGGAGATCACCGGGGCCAGGATAAAAAGCAGCACCAGGATGATCTCGCCGCCGCGCACGTTCCCGAAAAGTCGCAGGGTGAGCGAAAGCGGCCGGGCCAGGTGGGAAATCAGCTCCACCGGAAGCATGAGCGGCACGAGCCACCAGAACGGTCCGAGGAAGTGCTTGATGTAGCCCGGGCCCCACATTTTCAGGCCCCAGAAATTATAGAACAAAAACACCGTGATGGCCATGGCCGCGTTGGTGTTGATGTTGGCTGTGGGGGCGTCGAAGCCGGGCACGAAGCCGAGAAGGTTGCCGACGAGGATGAACACGAACAGGCCGCACAAGAACGAAAAGACCTTGCGCCCCTTCTCGCCGATGTTGGCCACAACGAAACTTTCCAGGCCGCCGACCAGAAACTCGAAAAAGTTCTGCATTCCCCCGGGGACCATGGTCAGCTTGCGGGTCGCCAGAAGGCCGAACACGATCATGATAACCATGACCACCCAGGCCTCCACCACGTTGCCGGGAACATTCAGGCCCGTCGCGCGGACGCCCTCCTCGGCGATCAACAGGGGATGCGGAAGTCCACCACCAGCCATAACTCATGCCTCCTTTGCATTTGGCGCTTCCCGCGTTCCGGAGGCCGCGATTCTGACGGCTCCCCAGCACAGAAAATTGACGACGACTATCGACACCCCGGCCAAAAGCGCGACGGGGCGGGCCCCGGCCCACGCGAGAAGCGCGTACAGGGCCGCCCCGGTCAATCCGAGCCGCAGGTAAAAGCGGAACAACGTGGACGCCACGGCCTTGGCCTTGTCGGGCGACGAGGCCACCCGGCGGCCGAACTCGGCCAAAAACCAGAAGTTCACGGTGATCAGGACCGCTCCCGCGACGAAGGACCAGGCCCAGGCCGAAAGCCCGGTGACCGCAAGGCAGAGGACCGAGGACCCGGCGGCCAGCAGCAACTGGTTGCGCACCAGCGTCCTGACGTCCTCGTTCACGAATCCCTTCCGGAACAGCATCCGGTCCAGGGAGGGAATCAATACCCTAGCCTTGCCCGTCATGGTTCTTCTTGTCCGACTCTTCCTGGAACTTCTTGGCTTCCAGGTAAATATTGCGAAATCCCGCGGCAATGCCGAAAACCAGAAACAGCAAAAGCAGCCACGGCTTGGTTCCCAGCCACACATCCAGCCAATACCCGATGACAAGACCGACCAGAACGCCCGAAACGAGATGCAGGCCGATGACCGAGGCGTTCCCGATGGCATCCCAGGTCTTCTTGTCCTTGAAAACCGGCGACTTGAGAAACTTGTCCAGCACCGTCCGTCCTCCGTGCCCCGTTTGTTCCGTGCGGCCGTGGTCGCCGCACCACGACGGAGTTCGTGCAAGACTTCACAAGTCGCGAAGACCTAACACGGCCAAATCGGGGAAGTCAACGGGATTTGCCGGTATATCACGCTCTTTTCAGTCTGAAAACCCCGAGGGCCGCCCGGAAATCCCTTGGGTCCGCGACCATGCCGCAAAATGGGCCCCTTTCCCCCGGGCCGCCGGAAAAGCTCACGGCGCGGCCTTCTCCCGGAACCGGCGGGTTCCTCGGGCGGTCTGCCGGGCATGACAAGCACCCGTGTTTGCAGTAGGCTTTCCCCAGCCCGGAGATACCGCCACCTTTTTTCGTCCACCACTCTTTAAGGAGGTCGGCATGAAAAGTCTGCTCGCGCTTCTCGCCCTGGCGCTTCTGGCGGCCGCCACGGCCCCCGGGGCCGCGGCCCAGACCAAATACTATTGCGTCAAACCCGACGGCACGCCCGTATGCGCCATCATGGTGCAACCCGGAGCCCGCCACGACCCGAGCGTCCTGTGCAATCTGTCCTGCACCCAATGCAACCTGACCTGCCGCGCGGTCCTGCGCCTCCAGGACGGGACCGCTCCCGATATCGAGAACCAGGTCCCCATGGTCCAAGTCCGGCCCGAGGCCCTGACCGGCCAGGACATGCAAAGCAATATCGAGACCCCGGAATACTGCGCGGCCCAGTACCAAGCCTGTCTGGCCAACTGCCGCCGCGATCCGCGCAACGCCTCCAATCCGGCGTACATGAGCCAATGCGAGGCCTACTGCGAAAGCGTACGATCGGGCTGCGGCACGGGCAACGCCGGACGATAGCCACCTATGGCCCCGTCGCGCCTCCGAAATCCGGCAGCGCGGCGGGGCTTGCCCGCGCATGCACCTGATCGGCTCCGTGATCCGGCCGCCCAGCGAGGCCGACAGCATCCTCCTCCAGGTCACCCTGGGCTGTTCCCACAACGCCTGCGCCTTTTGCGGGGCATACGCGGGCAAGCCCTTCCGGGTGGTCCCCGAGGCCGAGGTGGACGAGGCCCTGGCCTACGTCCGGGAACACGGCCCCCCAAGCCGCCGGGTGTTTCTGTGCGACGGCGACGCCATGGTCCTGTCCACGGATCGCCTGACCCGGCTTTTGACCCGCATCCGGGAGCGGCTGCCCTCGGTGACCCGCGTCTCGACCTACGCCAACGCCAGGAGCCTGCGGCCCAAATCCGTCGAGGAGCTTACGACCCTGCGCGGCCTGGGGCTGCACACCCTGTACATGGGACTGGAGACCGGGGACCAGGAAACGCTTTCGGCCATGAACAAGGCCGACACCGTGGCCGACATCGTGGCCGCCGGACAAAAGGTCCGCCGGGCCGGCCTGCGCCTCTCGGTCACGGTGCTTCTGGGGCTGGCCGGAGCCGCCCGTTCCCGCATCCACGCCGAGCGCACCGGGCGGGCACTGTCCGAGATGGACCCGCACCAGGCCGCGGCCCTGACGCTCATGCTCGTCCCGGGCACGCCCCTTCACGCCGACTTCGCGGCCGGCCGCTTCCAACTCCCGGACGCCCCGGGGATGCTCGCCGAACTGTCGGCCCTTCTCTCCCACACCCACCTTTCCCGGGGGCTTTTTCTGGCCAACCACGCCTCCAACTTCCTGCCCCTGTCCCTGCGTCTGCCCCGGGACAGGGAAAAGGCCCTGGCCCGCATCGATCAGGCCCTGGCCGGGCGCGTCCCCCTGCGGCCGGACCGCCTCCGGGCCCTGTAGCGCCGGATCAGGGATTTGGGATGCCCCAGGCGGCCCATGGGGGCGCCTTCTCCCGGGGAATCCCCGCAAGAAAATGCCCGTGGCCCGGCGGGCAGGCCGCAAGGGGGCTTCCCTTCCCCCCGGAGCCGGGTTAGAATTTTTTAATGTGGGATACGCACACGGCACGGCGCTACGACGCCTGGTTCGCGACCCCGGCCGGGGCCTTCGCCCTTGGCCGGGAGATGCGCCTTTTGGAGCGCATGGCCGCGGGCTGGCCCCGGCGCGGTCAGCGACTTTTGGAGATCGGCTGCGGCACGGGCATCTTTCTGGAGGCGCTGCACCAGGCCGGTTTCGACGTCACCGGCCTGGACGCCGCCCCGGCCATGCTGGAGGCCGCCCGGGCACGCCTGGGCTCGCTGGCCGACCTGCATCTGGGGGATGCGGAGCATCTGCCCTTTGACGACAACGAATACGATTTCGCCGTCCTGCTCACGGTCCTGGAATTCTGCCCGGACCCGGGGCTGGCCCTGCGCGAGGCCGCCCGGGTGGCCCGCAAGGGCCTGATCATCGGTTATCTGAACCGGTTCTCCCTGCACTGGCTTTTCACCCAGGGTCTTCCCGGACGGCGCGCGGGATCCCACCTGGGCCGCGCCAGATGGTTCTTTCCGTGGGAGATGCGCCAGTTGGCCATGACGAACCTGGGCCACAGGCCCTATACCTGCCGGTGCGTGCTGCCCGGGCCCATGTCCACCTGGCGCGAGGCCGCGCCCTGGCGGCACGTCAACGCGCCGATCCTGGCCCTTCCGGTGGGGGCGTTCTGCGTCGCGCGGGTGAATCTGCTCGGCGACCCGGCCCGCACCCCGCTGGCCGCGCTCAAGGCCAAGCCGGGCATCGGCTGATCCCGGGGACCGGGGTCCCGGCCCGTACATTCCCGCTTTTGACAATCCCCCCGCTCTCGACTAACGTTTTTCTTCTTTTTCGGCGCCACGGTGCCCCACACTCTCCGAACCGGTCGAAACCCATGGAAAAAGTTCAGAAGATCAAAGGATTCGCGGACATCTTCGCGCCGGAAAGCGACGTCTTCAGCCGCATCGAGCGCACCGCCGCGGACGTGTTCTCCCGCTACGGCTACCGCGAGGCCCGCATCCCCCTCCTGGAACGCACCGAACTTTTCGCCCGCTCCATCGGCGAGGAGACCGACGTGGTCCAAAAGGAAATGTACACCTTCCCGGACCGCAAGGGCCGCTCCCTGACGCTTCGGCCCGAGGCCACGGCCGGCCTGTTGCGGGCCTACGTGGACCAGAAGCTCTACGCCTCGGAGGGTGTGGCCCGGCTTTTCGCCCACGGCCCCATGTTCCGCTACGAGAGGCCCCAGAAGGGCCGCATGCGCCAGTTCCACCAAGTGGACGTGGAGGCCCTGGGCTCCCCGGACCCGGCCCTGGACGCCGAGATACTCCTCATGCTCGACCATTTCCTGGCCGAACTGGGCATCACCGGCACCACCACCCAGCTCAATTCCCTGGGCTGCCGGGTCTGCCGGCCGGTGTACCTGGACGCCCTGCGAGATTTTCTGCGCGGCATGCACAAGGAGCGGCTGTGCGAGGACTGCCTGCGCAGAAAGCTCACCAACCCCCTGCGCGTGCTGGACTGCAAGGTCCCGGGCTGCCGCGAGCTGACCGAGGACGCCCCGCGGATCACCGACTTCCTGTGCCCGGACTGCGCGGCCCATTTCGCCACGGTCACGGGCCTTCTGGACGCCGCCGGAATGCCCTACGAACCCGCCCCCCGGCTGGTGCGGGGCCTTGACTACTACGTGCGCACCACCTTCGAGATCGTCTCCGGCGACATCGGGGCCCAATCCTCGATCGCCGGCGGCGGCCGCTACGACGGCCTGGTGGCCCAGCTCGGCGGCCCGGACGTGCCCGGAATCGGGTTCGCCTGCGGCATGGAGCGCCTGGCCCTTCTGGTCGGCGACGACCGGGAGCGCAGGCCCGATTTCGACGTGGCCGTGCTGGACCAGGCGGCCGTCGGACCGGCCCTGCTCCTGGCCCGGGACCTGCGCCGCCTGGGCCTGTGCGGCGAGGCGCCCTACCGGCCGGCCAGCGCCAAAAGCGCCCTGCGCCACGCCGGCCGCCTCGGAGCCCGCTTCTGCCTGATCATGGGCGAGGCCGAACTGGCCGGAAACACCGTCCAGGTCAAGGACATGGCCGACGGCGGCCAGACCGCCGTGCCCCGCGGCGAACTGGCCGGTTTCCTCTCCACGCGGCTTCGCGCCTCCTGAGGGTCATCTCCCCATGTCCGCTTCCACAACACACTTCAACAATCCCCCGCGACTTTGCGGCCACAGACGGAGCATCCCCCGATGAGCGATTCCTCCCCGCGCGAAACCGCCCTGCTCGACGACCTCGGCGGCTGGCGGCGCACCCACACCTGCGGCCAGCTCGCCAAGGCCGACATCGGCCACACCGTGACGCTTATGGGCTGGGCCCAGTACCGTCGCGATCACGGCGGGCTGATCTTCATCGACCTGCGCGACCGGGCCGGACTGACCCAGGTGGTCTTCTCCCCGGACGACGCCCCGGCGGCCCACGAAAAGGCCCACGACCTGCGCGTGGAATACGTCCTGGCCGTCACCGGCCTGGTGCGGGCCCGGCCCGAGGGCATGGTCAATCCCAACATGGCCACGGGCGAGATCGAGGTGGTGGTCCACGATTTCAAGCTCTTGAACACCGCCGCCACCCCGGCCTTCCCCATCGAGGACCGCACCGAGGCCGCCGAGTCGCTGCGCCTGAAACACCGATACCTGGACCTGCGCCGCCCGAAACTCGCGGCCAACTTCCTGGCCCGGCACAAGGCGGCCATGAGCGTGCGCCGCTATCTCGACGCCCTGGGATTCCTGGAGGTCGAGACCCCCATCCTGACCAAGAGCACCCCCGAGGGCGCCCGCGACTTCCTGGTCCCCAGCCGGGTCAACCAGGGCTCCTTCTACGCCCTGCCCCAGTCGCCCCAGCTTTTCAAGCAGATGCTCATGATGTCCGGGTTCGACCGCTACTACCAGATCGTGCGCTGCTTCCGCGACGAGGACCTGCGCGCCGACCGCCAGCCGGAATTCACCCAGATCGACATCGAGATGTCCTTCGTGGACGAGGCCCAGGTCATGGAGATGGCCGAGGGCATGGTCAGGGGCATCTTCCGCGACGCCGCCGGGGTCGAACTGCCCCCCGTCTTCCCGCGCATGACCTTTGACAAGGCCATCGCCGACTACGGCCTGGACAAGCCCGACACCCGCTTCGACCTGACGCTTACGGACGTGACCCACGTGGTGCGCGACTCGGGTTTCCGGGTCTTCGCCAAGGCCGAGTTGGTCAAGGGCCTGCGCGTGCCCGGAGGCGGGGAACTGACCCGCAAGGAGATCGACGACCTTACGGAATACGTCAAGATCTACGGGGCCCAGGGACTGGCCTGGATCAAGATCAAGCCCGGCGAATGGCAGTCGCCCTTCGCCAAGTTCCTCTCCGACGCCGAGCGCGACGGCCTGGCCCGCGCGCTTTCCCTCGAAGAGGGCGACATCGTCTTCTTCCAGGCCGGACCGGCGGACATGGTCAACACCGCCCTGGGATATCTACGCCTCAAACTCGGTGAGCGCTTCGGGCTTATCCCCGAGGACACCTACGCCCCGGTCTGGATCACCGATTTCCCGCTCTTCGAATACGATCCCGAGGCCAAGCGCCACGTGGCCCGGCACCATCCCTTCACCTCGGCCGCGCCCGGGCACCTGGACCTCCTGGCCCACTCCCCGGAAAAGGCCCGGGCCCGGGCTTACGACCTGGTCTTGAACGGCTACGAGATCGGCGGCGGCTCCATCCGCATCCACACCCCCGAGGCCCAGCGCCGCATGTTCGCGGCCCTGGGGCTGGACGAAAACGAGACCGCCGAGAAATTCGGCTTCTTCCTGCGCGCCCTGGACTACGGCACCCCGCCCCACGGCGGCATTGCCTTCGGCCTGGACCGCATTATTATGCTCCTGTGCGGGGCCAAATCCATCCGGGACGTCATCGCCTTCCCCAAGACCCAGAAGGCGGCCTGCCTGCTCACCGACGCCCCAAATACCGTGGCCCCGGCCCAACTGCGGGAACTGGGCATCAAGACCCGCAAGAAGGAAGAGTAAGATCGGGGGGCGCCGTCCCCCATACCCCCCGGCAGGGGGCTAACCCCCGCGAAACCACAGGAGCAAGGCCGTCGCGCCCTGTCCGGAGGGCGGACATGCCCTCGAACCCCTTGGTTTTCCGGGGTGCGCGAGGCGCGGAGCGTTGCTCC
>Ga0067045_1027814_pt1 | contig 58570 bp, 49 predicted proteins | sample TerdegcTABiofilm_FD_59184 | JGI IMG/M metagenome (GOLD analysis project Ga0067045, IMG submission 59184) | Combined Assembly of (Gp0054472, Gp0054536) Wastewater bioreactor microbial communities from Singapore -Terephthalate degrading...
CTTGCCTTTGGCAAGGTTTTTAACGTAGTTCCATTTAATGGCGGGGCTGATTTGATTGCCTCGGTATTGGGTGGTCACTGTGATGTCGGTATATTTTCTCAATCTGAAGTAGTAGCCAACATTAATTCGTTCCGTCCGTTGGTAATTCTTTCAGAAGATCACAGCCCGCTCGCGTCGCTTGCATCAGTACCGACTCTGGATGAAGCAGGATATCCCGAAATCACTGTCCCCGGCGGCTCGTTCCGTTCACTAATGGTCAAAAAAGGCACTCCCGAAGTAGCCAAGAAATGGCTTGCCGATACTGCCGAGAAGGCTTTCTACAGTGCCTCGTTCCAAAAGTTCATGAAGGACAACGGTTTGATTCCCGCGTTTTACAAGTTGGAAGCATTTGCTGAATATGACAAAAAAATCATCGCTGATTATGAAGTGATTCTCAAGGAAGCCGGTCTGTATAAAATGACCAATTAGGAGCTGATCATGACGCTGTTTCGAACCCGAAAACCTTTGCCGTTTGTCTTCATGGTGGTATCGATTCTTTACTTCATCTATGTCATCAACCTTGGGTCGTCTACCATGATTGGCGATGAAATTGGAGGAGACCCGGGCGGGATGATGCTCCCATTGGTCCTTTCGATTTTCATGTTTGTAGCCTCTACGATTCTGTTCCTTACCGATAAGAAACCTCAGGAGACCGACAAGAAATCTCAGGAGGCAGCGCAGAATGGTCGAGGGGCTTCGGAACAACGTCTTTTTCTTCTGACTCTGATCCTAGCAATCCTGTACGTGGCCGCAATGCGGCCACTGGGATTCATTATCACAACAGCAATGCTGGTTTTCACACTCACGTTTTTCTATTTACAAGGAACGGTAGTTCGCAAGGATGTGGCAACGTGGGCTGTTGGAACTGTAGCAACGCTGGCGGTTCTGCTTGCCCTGTATTCCATCGGAAGGGTAATGAGCAGGTATTTGTTGTTAAGTGCACGCCAGGGACGGATTCCTCAGTGGCTGGGCTCCACCGGAGTGGTTGCCGGAGTGGTGCTTGTCATTGTTCTGGTACTTTATTATTTGCTGTATAAACTCACTCGGGCACGCTTTCATCATGAGCGTGTGCCTGTAGCGGTATCTCATGCTTTTGATGCTTGTATGATTTCAGCAATCACAACTGAATTGATTTATCTTGTGTTTCGCCAGATGTTCTTGGTCGAACTTGTCCCCGGCCTGATTACGTGGTAGGAGAGGGGATTCATGGATACATTGTTACAAGGATTTATGCAAATAGCCAATGTCTCCACAATCGTTTGGATGGCCATCGGCTCGATTGTTGGCATTATCTTGGGAGCATTACCGGGATTGACAGCGACGATGGGCATCGCGCTGATGATGCCCATCAGCTTTCGACTTCCGACCGCTACTGGCATTGGATTGTTGCTGGCTGTCTACTGCGGGGCTGTCTCTGGAGCTTCGATACCTGCAATCTTGATTGGAATTCCCGGTAATCCCAATGCAATTGCAACAGTCGAGGACGGCTTGAGGATGACGAAAAAAGGCAAGGCCGGCCAAGCCATCGGAGGAGCGGTAGTAGCTTCCTTCATCGGTGGAATCGGCAGCCTGTTGGCTTTGATGTTGTTCTCTCCGCTGATTGCGAAGTTTACGCTCGCTTTCGGGCCGGCGGAGAAAGCTACACTTGCATTGGTAGGACTTGCCATCATTGCGTCGGTTTCAGGAGACAATATTTGGAAAGGCTTATTGATGGGAGCATTCGGGATGTGTTTGGCTTTCTTGGGAACCGACCCGTTCAGCAATCAGCTGCGTATCCCGTTTTCAAAATATTTGGCGACCACACCCTTGTCAAAAGGTCTTGATCTGACTTCTACGTTGATTGGTTTATTTGGCATCTCCGAAGTCTTTATCGGATTGAAAAAATCGTTTGTTGGCGGACAACATGTCGAACCGGTGAAGATTGATCATATATTTCCGCCGTTCAAAAAGATATTGTCGATGTGGAAGATCATCCTCAGTTCATTGGGGATCGGTATTTTGATTGGCGCCATCCCCGGGACAGGGGCTTCGATTGCCGTATTCATGGCATACAACATGGCAAAAACCATTGCCGAAAATTCGAATGGGAAACTGGAAAAACTGGGAACTGGAACTCTGGAAGGAGTATTTGCCCCAGAAGTTGCCAATAATGCAGTCACCGGTGGTGCCTTGATTCCTACTCTTGCCTTGGGAATTCCCGGAGACTCGGCAACCGCAGTACTCCTCGGCGCGTTGATAATCAAGGGTGTGACTCCAGGTTTCCACTTGTTTGCGACAAACATGTCGTTAGTTTATGCAATATTCATCACGTTGCTGATTGCCAATATCTTTATGGCTTTGTTCCAACTGCTTGGTGTGCGGTTATACCCGAAGGTGCTGGAAGTCCCTCAACAGATTCTTTTGCCGTTGGTTCTCATCCTTTCATTCGTCGGAGCGTATGCCGTCGCCGGACAAGCGACTGCGGTGGGAATTTATAATCTCGGGATCGCTTTGGTGATGGGTTTGATCGGCTACTTCTTGAAACGTGACGGTTATCCAATTGCTCCAATTGTCCTCGGGTTAATCCTCGGAGGAATGTTTGAGGAAAACTTCCGCAGAGCGGTCAAGCTTGCGGGCGGTAATTATCTGACATTCTTTACCAAACCGATTTGCCTGTTGTTTATGGCTTTGGCGATTTTATCGATCATACTTCCAATCATTGCCAAAAAGCGGGGGAAACGCTGATGAACGTGCATCTGCTCGGGTATACCGGAAGCGTCCAGCATGAGAACTCAGGCAATGTCTCCTTGGCAGTGACTCACGATCGCACTTCGGTATTGATTGATGTATCGGGTGCTCCTGTCATGGAATTGAAAAAAACGGGTATAGAGCCACGCAATCTTACGATGGTGTTGATCACTCACACCCATATTGATCATATCTACGCGTTGCCTTCATTACTTCATCAGTTGTGGTTGATGGACAGGAGAGAACCTTTGGTTGTCTTGGGTAACCAAGTTACGATTCAAAAAGCCAAAGAGTTATGTGATGTGTTTGCATTGGAACAAAAGAAGCGAATGTTTAAGATTGTATGGGAAATACTCGAAGTAGGTGTGTATCATGGTTCATTGGGCTCTCTACATCTTTCGGTATTTCCGGTTCCTCATGGTGTGTCGGCAATCGGATGTGCCTTTGAAGCCGACTATAGAAAATTCGTCTATTTTGCCGATTGTACTTCCAATTTTACCTATCCTGAGATAGCATATGATGCAAATTTATTGATACATGAAGCTAGCGGGTTAAAATCCGAAGAGCCCGTATTGGCTGAAAAAGGACACAGCAGCGCGCGTCAAGCTGCATTGGCAGCACGGACATTGCGTGCTGGTCGTTTGGTGCTCTGCCATCTTCCTGAGCATTTCTCGTGCTATCCAGAGATACTTGCTGAGGCAAAAGCAGTGTTTGAGCATACCCAACTGCCAGAGTTGTACAAAGCGTATGAGGTATAAAGAAAGCTATTGTGAATGACCATATGCCGATAACAGCCATTTCCTTAGTTTCGCTGCAATCTATCGATAAATTGCAGGCGATATTGCAAACATCACCATATCCACTGCGCTTTGAACTGTCGTATGAGATGTCCAGGCCGTTACTTGATTCCATGAGACCTTTGCTGCAAAATTCTGTGGTCTCGGTACACGCACCGTGTCCTAATACCGAGTTCTTCCCAAATCTGGCGAGCAATGACGTTTCGGTCATTCGACAAAGCTATAAAGATCTCCAATTAAGTCTTGAGACTACGGTCTCTTTTGGAGGCAGCATCATGGTGCTGCACCCGGGTTATGCTACGGATTTGGCGATTCCGTCTCATAACCAAAGGCGTCAAGAAGTTTTATCCGGTGCAGAGTTTCATCCATATATCTGGAAGGAAGCGGGTTCTATTTGCATACCATCGTATCTACAAACCGGGCATTACCTGGGATATAAAGCTAATGCGATGGCGAATCTCAAACAATTTGCCAACGCGTGTGCCGATCGTGGGGTAATGCTCGCTGTCGAAAACCTCAATCCGAGGGTAGGGTATCTGTTTCAGACACCTGAAGAGATGATCGAACTGGTGAACGAAGTTCCCGAATGTTCGTTGTGTCTTGATGTAGGGCATCTGTGGATTTCTTCGTGCTTGTACGGATTTGATTATTACCAGGGAATACAAGATATCTTAGCAACTGGTAAGGTCGTCACCACCCATTTGCACAGCAATTCATCTCATCCAGGAGCTGATGAGCGCACCATCAGGCTTGAAGACGATCATGCATCGCTTGACAAGTATCAATTTCCCTATAAATGGATCATCAGTAAAATTGCCGCATCAGGAGCCAACATGGTTCTCGAGGTGAAAGAAGATCCCTTGGAAAACTATCTGCTATTGATGCAAGAATTGGATCAATTATCGCTATTGGGGCAGAATAGTGAAGCGATTAAACACAATGATGCGACAGTAATTCTTACCGAGAGGAATCTATATGAAACGTCAAAGAGCCATACGTAATAAACAACAGGCGTTTTCCTTCTCCAGGAACATATCCTATAATTTGTTCCTGCTATAGAAACATTTTATTAAAAATATTCTTGACACAGGAATAATTCGGCTTTGGGCAAAACGACCTTTTTGTTGCATCATGCGAAAGACCGGACGATTTTGTATTACTCCTCCGATAATCCCCTGTTTGCGGGCAAATTCCTGTACGATACCGTATGTCCGGGCAGCGTTGAGCAAGGGATCAAATTCGTCGTCGTACATATGTGGGCGGGCCGGATAGCCGCTCTCATGGTATACTGATGCGATATTGATAATCAGGTTTACAGGCTGATCATTCGCGGAGGTCCCCATGAGCAGTCGATCCAAGCATCGGGTAATATTTGCCATAATAATCGCCGTTCTCCTTGTCCTCGTGTGTTTCGTCGTCTGGTATCCGGTGGGAAAAAAGGGAGCTCCTCCGGCGGGCTATACGCCTCTCCGGGACGACGACCTGGCAGCCCGCTACCGGCCAGTTTTCGACTGTCCTGCGGAATTTGGTCCGATCCTTGCAGTGTATTACCGTGCGGCGCGGGACGATGTGGGGCTTATCCATATCGCCTATCATCCTCTGTGGACGGGGGAGAGGAACGACACGAACGCCTTCTGGCCTTTCCTGAGCAGAATTCTGTACACGGGAGGGCTGTCGCTGCAGCGTCTCATGTACGGGCCCGGCGATATCGAGACGATAGGCCTCGCGATAGATCCGGCGAGCGGGAAGATCGTGGAGGTCGAGTACGAGACTGCGGCCGACTACGACCCTTCAAGTTTCAGTGTGAAGCATCAGGAAGTGTCGTTGAAGGGGAGCTTTGATCCGCCGCTTCATTTTCAGGTGATAAGCTGGAATCACCTTTTCAGGCTCGAGGAGGACAGAGCCGCTGTGCCCGGCACTGGGGCCCCCTCAGCCGAACCGGCGTCCAACGAGGCTACATCTGCCGAGGCCGCTTCCAGCGAGGCCGGACCTCTTTCCTATTTTACGCCAGAACTGTGGTCAAAATATGCCATATGGAAGAATCCCGAGACTATTCTGCGCAAGGATAGGGCCCATTTCCCCTGGGAGCGGGGGTTGCCATAGCCTGATGTTACGGGTACTTGCGTTCCAAGTTGATATGCTAAGTTTTGGAATTAACGACTTTAAAGAATAGATTAAGACTGCGGGGCAACAGTGAAACAGAAGGTACGTGGGGATAATTTTGAATAGCACGAATAGACCCCTCGCGTAGTGCTGCGGAACAATCCTGCTACAATCTTGCTTTAAAAAATGGCCTGCGGGCTTCAAGTATTATTCCAATAGAATGTATTTTATTTCATACACCATGGTGTTCACGCGTAGCGATTTCATAGCGAAGAGCCCCTATGCTAATCCGTTGAAACAAGCGTTAATGCTGAAATCATTGACATATTTCATTAAATACCATAGTTTCAACAAATGATGAAAGATGCTAAAAAATTGAAATTGCGCGATCTCGAGGACAAAATCCTTTTCGTGCTGAAAGAGTTGTGTTCGTCCGTGCCCTTCCTCACCTTACGGTCCTGGCGTCAAGAGAGGATTTCCGGCGGTTACCGACCTGATATTGTTCTTACTATGAATGTCGGCGACCAGCATTGGGAGTGGCTAGTGGAGTGCAGGCTGAACGGTCAGCCTAGGGAGATCCGGGGCGTTATTCCGTTGATGAAGAGTGCGCTCGTGGAGCCTGGAAAGGGGAACAGGTATGCTCTGTTCGCAGCTCCCTTCCTTTCAGAAGAATCTCGGAGGCTCTGCGCGGAGGCGGGGCTGGGTTATGTGGATATGGCCGGCAATGTGCACGTGAGCTTTGATCAGGTCTTCATCGATGTGAAGGCTCAGGATAATCCTTTCAAAGAAAAGCGCTCCTTGCGCTCCCTCTTTACTGCGAAGGCGGGTAGAGTTTTACGTATGCTCCTGACGCCGCCGCTGCGGTCATGGAAGGTGAAAGATCTGGAGCTTGCGTCTGGCGTGAGCCTCGGTGAGGTAAGCAATGTCCGCAAGCTCCTTCTGGATCGAGAATGGGCCAAAGTGTCGCGGGATGGCATTCAAATCAAAAAACCTGAAGCTCTGCTGCTTGCCTGGCGCGCATCCTATGAGGGAGAGTACCTGTCGGAAGAGACTTTTTCTACGACGATACGCGAGGAGGCGTTTGACGCCGCGTTCCGAAAGGCACTGGAAGAGTCGTCCAACGGGGCTCATGTGGTGCTAACTTCCTATTCAGCCGCTCAATGGTACGCTTCGTATGCCCATCAGGGGTCTCTTTATGTGTATGCGGATTCGGAGGGAAAGGAAATTCTGAAGCAATATCTCGGCTTGCGGCCGGTGGAAGGCGGTGGCGTGGAACGCGGTGACAATGTCATTGTACTCGAGCCCCGGGAAGATGATGTGTTTGACGGCAGAGTGGAAGTCGTGCCGGGCATTTGGTGCGCGGGAGTTATACAGACTTGGCTCGATCTTGGCATTGCTGGCGAACGTGGCATCGAGGCGGCCGATTTCCTCCTCAAGCGAAAGCTGTTGCCCGAATGGTGGAAATCTGAGTAATATTCTATCCTGTCATGGTAAAAAGTGACGTTGACTTCGATGGTCTGAAACTCGGCTTCGGCGCTTCATGGTCAAACCTTTTGTCCACATATTAGCATAGCGGTTATGGCCATTTTCGCCGATCTCGCAAACACAAGCCAACTTGATATCTTGTCTAAAAGTCAAAAAGCGTGGTCTGATCCAGATTTGTGAATTTTTGGGCTTTTTTTTCGAGGCGGGCCACTTGCTTGGGATAGCCGAGCTTTTCCCATCGTTCGATGGCTTCGATGAAATCGCCCTTGTGTTCGTAAAGCCTGGCGATCGCCTTGTCGTCGCTCGATCGAACGTAGAGCGCCTCGGCTTTCTGCCATTCGTGAGCGCGTTCGTAGTATGACGCGGCTTCCTTAAAGAGGTTATGCGCCTCGAGGAGTTCCGCCGCCTTCGCGGCACTGTCGAAGCGTTCGAGTATTTCGGCCGCTTCAAGGAACATGAATTTGCCCACGAGAAAATCGAGAAGCTTTTCCTTCATATCGGAATAGAATCGCATGACCTTCCAATTGCTCTCATCCACGACAATCCTGTCAAAGATGGCCGGGTCCGGCCGCCTTTCCTTGATCGATGCGATGCAGAGGCGGAGAGTGTCGTCGTTTCGCGTCGCCGCCAGATCGTCGAGTCCGTCGATGATTTTTTCTATCTCGACATGGGATGTTTTCAAACCGTACCACCTGTGGCCTACGGAGATGATCCTTGTGTACTGCTTCAGCGAGGCGAGGATAGTGATGAAACTATCACCCCAGCGCAGGATTCTCCTTCTGTCCTTTTCCAGGTAGAAGTCGATGAATGAAATATAGTACCCCATCTTCATGGACAAGGGCTCCGGGAATTCTTTGCCGATGAAGGAGCTGACGTCGTTGAGAAGCAGAAAAAGCCCATCGATGGTGCTTTCGGTCTTTTTATCGAGATTTCCCAAAGGCGAATAGGAGTTGCTCAAATAATTGACGGCGACAATCGGATCGAGGCGAATCGTTTTTTTCCGTGCCCGGTACGCCGCCCACAGCGCGTAATCGCCATCCATGGCGACTGCGTAGACGGCGAGCATATCATCGGCAAGCTGCAAGAGGCTTTCGACGACGTAGTCTTTTCCCTCGAAATCGAGCGATATGGCCAAAGCGTTCAGATAGTCGCCCGAATCGAAGCAATCGGTGGCTTCCTCGAAGAGGGCGTTGGCCATGCTTTGATTATAGCCTTTCGATGCGGTCGGATTTTCCCCAAGTAGCTGCCAATGGAGCCTCCGCATGGCTTCGATTTTTTCCACTCGCTTTTCGTGGCTATCGGGATCGTAGGCTTTCCATGCCGCAAGCGCTTTTTCGGTTTGCTTCGTGGCTTGAAAAAGCCTAGCCGCGTCATAATAGCGATAGGCCAAGGAGAATGCTTGGGCTGCTCTTTTGTAGTTCCCCGCCTTCTTGAAGGCTTCGCCTGCTTCCTCGTAGGATTCGAGCGCCATAAAGAGTATCGCGGCTCGTTCATGCTTGCGCTTGGCCTCGAGGGCCACTGCTTGATTCTGCAGGATTTCGGCCGCGTTGTGCCCGGAGTTTATATACTCTTTGTAGAGCCGCGTCGCATCCTCGTATTTGCCCAGCTCCAGATAGGCGCCGGCTATGAGCTCGGGTTTTCCGCTTCGCTTGCAGAATTCGAGGTAGCCCGAGGCTCCCCCTGCCATCCTGAACATTCTGAGGGCTTTTTCTTCCTGGCCTGAGGAAAGGAGCAGCTCGGCTGCCTTTTCGTAGTCGCAACTTTTTTTGTAACAGGTGATGGCCTTGGCCACATTGCCCGACTTTTCGTAGGATTGCGCCGCCCTGGCATAGTCTTTGATCTTTGTATAATAGCTTGCGAGGATGCCCTGCTCGTTTCCCCTTTCCCAATCCTCGATCGCCTTGACATGCTCGCCCATTTTCAGTCGTAATTTCCCGGCTTCCGCCCAATCGCCTGCTTTTTCGAGCGCAAGCACCTTGAGCCGCTTCGCGGCAGCTTTGTCGCCGAGCATGGCATACAGGTCTTGGGCCTTTTCCAGGTTGCCGATTTTTTCGTAGCACAGGGCCGCCCGAGCCTTCTCGCCATTGCGCTCGAAGCGAAGCGCCGCCTCGCCAAAGTCGCCCTCCTGGAAGGCTGCCTGGGCCAGGCTGAGGTTTTCCTTGGCCGCGAGCCCCGCATGGCGATAGCACTCGGCGGCGCTTTTGTAATAGCCTCGTTCATACAGCCCATCGCCCTGCCTGGCCCAGGCTTCCGGCGTAGAGGCTTTGCTCCAGCTCTCCGTGAGAAAGGAGGTCTCTTTCGCCATGACCACGATGGAAGGTAGGCGCCCCGCTTTCCAGACAGAGGATGGTCTTTCTCCATCGTAGATGGCCAGGATGGACTTGGCTCTCACCACCGCCACATAAAGAAGATTAAGCTCGTGGCGCAGGTGAGGGATCATGTCCTCCGAAGCGCCGTCTGAGCCCTTGCCCATGGCTTCCCAGAGCCTTTCCGTTTCCCTGTCCTCTATGAATTTCCACAAGAGAACCGTATCGAATTCAAGGCCTTTGGCCTCGAAGATAGTAAAGATGAGCTCGGTACCGAGGAGAGTTTTAAGGCGAAGTTTTTCTTCGGTGGAGCGCGCGAGAATGATACGGTCGGCACCGCTTTGCCTGACGATATCGAGAATGATGTTTTCCTGGATTCCTTCGATCACGACAGGGGCTTTACCTGAAAATTTCCATGTCTCCGGGCTTTCGAACTTTCCGGCGCCGATGAATGTTCTCTTGAGATCCAAAAGGGCATTCCCCAGCTCGACGATCGCACCGCTGGACCTGAAATTTATAGAGAGTTGGGATAAATCGGGGACTTTGCTCCCCGATTCGTAAAAGCGCGCCCTTACCCCTTCCCAGCGGAAACCGCTGGGATTTACGGTTTGCCGTTCGTCCCCTGCGAAAAAGACCTTGTTCCGGTCAGCCGCCAGATCGAAAAGGAGTTCCACGTGGGTATCGGTCATGTCCTGGATTTCGTCGCAGACTACAAGGTCCCACAGGTCGGGCGACGGAGAGCGCTTTCTTTCCGCCAAGGCGCGCTTGGCCAGATCTATTTCGTCGTAGAGCCCACGTTCTTCGAGTTTTTTCTGATAGTACAAGGCGAGGGAGTACAATTCCGTTCTGTCGCGGAGAAAAATCGGCGCGCGCTTTTCGCCGATATAGAGATATTCTTCGAGCGAGAGAAGAGGGCGGGAGAATAACTCCTTTTTCTTTTTCAGAAAGTCGAGGGCGCGGATGATTGCCCGATGTTCACCTTCCTGCGGGCTGGAGCCCACGGCGTTGGCAAACGCTTCCAATCCTTCGAATGACGTTGCGGAGGCCACGATAGCGTCGAGCTTCCCTCCAAAGGAGAATCTGGAAAAATCGGCAAGTTCGGCCGCCAATTCCTGTCGTTCGCGCGAGGAGGCAGTTCCCGAACAGAGTTTTTGCGCAAGAGTTTCCAGCCGCTTCAGGGAGAATGGCGGCATGGCTCCCTTGATGATCGAGCGGATTTCCTCCCAGAGCAGTTCGGGATCGAATTTTCTGGACAGGGGGTTGGCGGAAATGAGGGTCTTGAAGGTTTCGAATCCCACCAGCTTCATTGGATCGGAGAGCGGACTGGAGCCGGGGATACAGCGCCGCTGCGCCTCCTCGATGGTGAGGAATTCGGGGAAGGGGGGCTTATCTTCAAGGTTGTTACCCCTCATCAATCCTTGATACAGCCTTGCGACAAAATCCCTCAAGTATGGGCTGTACGTAGCGAACAGCCGTTTCTTGCCAAGGAATTCCTTTCGGGAAAGGTAGTAAAGAGCGATAGTCGTCTTGCCCGAGCCCGCGGTGCCCGAGAGGAGTATGGGCGGTTCGCTGTCGAGGATGGAATACTGTTCTCGAGACAGAAAGAGCTGATACTCAATGCCCTGGGTAGCCTGCGTGGAAATGGCTCTCTCCCAGTCCTTATCATTCAGAACGTTCCATTTCTGAGGCCCATAGTCGGATTCGACCTTGTCTTCCAAGCCTTCCTGGCTGTGCCAGGATTCTTGCACGGCATCGAGATATAGAGTGTCGATCTGCTCTTTCGCGGATGAGGGAAAGTCGAGGAAGGGGGCGTTATCGGGCATTCCGAGCCTGGCTTTACGAGCCACATCATCATGCCTGAGATATGCCCAGATATAGGCCGCGCTGCGATCGCCATACTTTCCCAGGGTAAAAAGGACGCGATCCCCTTTGGAAATCCGTGCTTCGAAGAGGGTTTTCGACTTCACTCCCGCGAGCTTTTTGACGAGAATGCCGCCTTCCCAGATGCCTGCGGCGAGAAATCGCATTTTTTCGGCAAAACGCTGTTTTTCGGCCTTGCACAGTGTGGAAAATTCGGCTAAGACCTTTTCGTTCAAAAATACTTTGTACGGATCGTCCATCAATCCTACCAATCGTTATCAGCTTGCCGCTGTGCCGTTTGACGGCGTATCGCTTTCTGGCGCGAGGGCATGATGGCTTCAAGCTCTCTGAGGGCATTTGTATATTCAAGGAGCTCCTCGATTCTTGCATCGTTGGAAGAAAGGAGTTTCTGAACGAGGGGGTCGCTAGGCAGAGGGGCTTGGTTCAGCTTGTAGCATATATTGAGTAGCTCGATCATTTTTTTCATATGCTTTTCGATACGTTTCTGATTTTTATCGCTCAAGGAAAGAAGGCCATCCCTGACTATGCGCATCCAGAGGAGAAAGCGTTCGTAGATGTCCATGAGATCCTGGCGGAGGATGTTGACGGCAGGATTCTTGATGATTGAGAGATTGAAGTTGTCAAGTATTTCCAAGGCTGCTTCGGTGGCGCTCGCCCAAAGGGCTTTTTGGTCGGCTTCCGAAATTCTGGTAAATTCGATGCCGGTGAATACTCTTTTGAGGGCTTGGTCGGTGGCTTGTTCCCGAAGGGCTGTATCGGAGGCGAGGTTTTTTTTGGTTATCTTTCGTTCGTCTAAAAAATAGGAGAGTTCAACCGTGAGGAAGAATTCAATGTCGCCATCGTCCATCGAGAGATCGTGCTTTTCGGCCAGGTGGCGAAATTTTTCGCCTGGAGTTAGGAGGGGATCATTGATGCTGCCCATGTCGCGGAGGCTGAGGATAAAATCCTCCAAGGTGGCGCGTTGTTCCGCGGTAAGGTCGTTGGGATTGGTGCTGAAGGTGGCACCCATTTCCTTGGCGAAGTTTTCAAAAACCTCGTATTTTTTACTGGTGGATTTCATGGTGTTTGTACAGTACATCGTATGTGGCGGCGATTCAAGATGGGTTTTGTGGGGGAAACGACGGGATGAGAGAATGAGAGGGGTGACGGGATGATAGGAGAAAGGGGGCCGAGTAGGTATTTTTTAAGAGTGGCGCGCCCGATGCGAAATATTACGATCTATTGCGTTCTAAGCTTTTGGAGAATCACTGATGGAATTCTTGGCGCGCTTATGGCAGAATGCGTATGCAGGATAATATCTGGTTTCTTCCAAATCCCGCATCTTTTCTGCGGAAAAATGGCAAAAATCCGCAGTATAGTTGCGGATAGTCTGAATTATAGATAGCCAAAAGCGCCCGCACTGCGAGAGGTGTCTTAAGATGACATGAGCTTTTTGAGGGAAAGCGCGTTGCGCGGGGCATAGGCCATGCAGTCGTTGTCGAAATAGATGTAGGCATCCCTGTCGAATTCCCGTATCCGCGCGGCCCAGCGTTCGAGTTGTGCGTCGGAATATGAAGAGGCGTAGAGGGTCGTGGGTCCGTGCAGGCGGATATAGGCGAAATTCGACGTGACGGCCTCGCAATAAGGATAGCGCCCTGCCGTATCGGAAATGCAGAAGCCGAGGCCAAGCTCCCGCAGACAGGCGAGCGCCTCCTCGTGCATCCAGCTCTCATGCCGTGGCTCTATGGCGCAGCGTATACCCTCGGAAGAGCCGGCGCTCGATCGGGCGACCTCGTGCAGGGTTACACTGAATTCCTCCAGCAAGGTTCTGTCGAAGGCGAGGGATGGGGGAAGTTGAAAAAGCACGGGTCCCAGCTTGTCGCCCAGGGCGATCACGGACCCAAAGAAGCGCTTGAGGGGCTCTTCTACATCATGAAGTCGCTTGATATGCGTGATGAAGCGGTTGGCCTTGACTGCCCAGCAAAAGCCGGCCGGCGTCGCTTCCTTCCATTTTCTGTAGGTGGATTCCCTCATCTCGTGGTAAAAGGTGGCGTTGACTTCAATGGTCTGGAAGTTGCGGGCGTAGTATTCGAGCCATTTCGTCCTGGGGAGATCTTCTGGATAAAAGGGGCCTCTCCAGTCTTCGTAGTTCCAGCCCGATGTGCCGACGAGCACTCTGCGCATGGTATACCTTCTACATTTGATATTACAGCATTATGCAGGCAAATGGACAGCTTCTACCGAGTGGCACGCACAGAGATGTCCATTACCCACATCTCTGAGAAGAGGTTCTTTTTGCGCACAAAGATCGAATGCCTGGGGACAGCGTGTATGGAATCGGCAGCCTAAAGGGGGGCTTTATGGCAAAAGCGTGCGCCCCTTCGAGAATCATTCGTTAGACCGGTCACTTTTTTTTTACAGCATATCGTTTACTGTCTGGCGCGGATCGGAAAATTCCGCAGCTTATCTGCGGAAAATTGGCAAAATTTCGCAGTATAGTTGCGCATTATCGGTATTATATGAGTGAAACATCCTATTTGCGCTTTTCCATTTATTGAGAAGGATATTCCTTTAAAAAGAGTAGTGAGCCTCGGAAAATAAATTTTACCACTAAGTACAAAAAGAGGGATATTTTCTCCATCGAAGAATCTCAGAGCTATTCGGGAGGTGTCGATACGAGAACTTTCGCGGAAGAGGGCCTTTGCAAGAGAGGTAAATGAGTTCGCAGTGTGCAAAGGGGCAGCAGTGGTGAAGTATTCTTACGCGGATGATTGTACGGTCTTTTGGAAGCCCGCCGAGAGAACAATTTGGCAGGTCCCAAGCCTCTTATCTCGCATTTTCTTGTACCATGAGAGTGCCAGCTTGGTACTTTCTGAAATTACGGTGGCTTATTTGCAGGGGATATTAAAATGATTTTATTAACCCAGGTAAAAAATTGAAAATCACAAAAAGCTTTATTACGTAATATGTTAACAACAAAAGAAGAATCGATCAAAATATATATTATCAGCGTTGTCGGAACTACACCACAGGTCCAGCTTTTCAGTTTGGAGGGACAGAATGTGGTTGAAAGCTTTATTCTTTTTGATAGTTCTCCTCTGTACTGGATGTGATCTTTCCGAACCTTATCCACTCTTTCAAGTCTATTATGAACAGATCCCGTCCAGTAATTCAGCATGGGGGAGGAGCCAGAGCCGCATTGTGCGCGACGGAAATACAGTTTATACCACCTTCATGGACAATCGGCACCACCAGGATACGATCTGGGACAAGGCTATCGTGCAGAAAAAATCTGGCGACTTATCATGGCAGTCTGGTGCGGAGTTTGTTACCTCTTCCACAGTGAACATGCTGATCGATTCGGATGGTATTCTCCATCTTTTTGTCTTTGTTCCAAAATTCGACGAAGTCAATACATCACATATCGGAGGTTTGAAACACTGTTGGACCACGACAGTTGGTGATATCGAACATTTCAATGAAGAGTGGATTGTCGATGTCAACGATGTCGACTACGACAACCAGCTAGTCAATAAACGCCTCATCGCAGCCATCGACGGGAAAGACCGGATGGTTGTCGCCTGGGGCAGACAGTTATCCGAAAAAAACCAGATTTGCGTGTACTCAAAAGAAAAAGGAAAGGAGTGGACATATACTCCGGTAGCTACTGATCTTCAGTACTTTATGGTCCACCCTCTCGTCATTGCGGCATATACCGGCGAGATCTACATGATTGCAGAGCAGTTTCAACCAACGCATTCCCTCATGTTCTTTGAATATGATGGCACTCAGTGGAAGCCACCAAAGATGATCATCGATTTGAACAATGACCCCGAAGCAAGCACGGAAGAGGGCAGCCGGAGCCTCGTTGAAAACGAGGATATGCTGCTCGACAGGAGTGGCACGCTTCACCATCTATATCGGGAAAAATATGTTTACTACCACTCAATCCGACAGGGAGACTCTTGGAGTAAGCAGATCATCGATTTTGGCGATGTCGACATCAGCTATATCAAGATCATCGAAGTGAATGGCGAATTTTTCTATCTTGTGGCTTCGAACGGCAAGCTCTATGTAAAGAATGCCAATGGGGGGTCTATCCACGAGACAGATATGCCAGAAGGCATGAGGCAGCCCTTCCTCTATCTTTCGGTTCCGCGAACCGGTACTTCGCTCTACGAGAAATACATGGACGTGTTTTTTCCGGAACACGAGATATCATCCGACTATCCAACATTGAATGGCTACTATCTACGGTTTGAAAAAACGGCGCTGCAGAATCTTTGACAAATAATTGTATCGAAATAGACAAAAAAGATAAAAGACAGGGCTTCAGACATAGTGAAGCATACAAGGCAATGAATTATACGTCTGAGAAATAGCTGAAACATAATGTTCTATGCTTCGTGGAGGACTTGCGCAAAAACCTTTTGATCCCCGATGATCTTCTTAGCGTTCCATGCACACCTTCATTGATAGTATTCATCCACGATCGACAACCCATCGGCGGCAAGAATCTCGGTATTGGAATCATATTCGATTCCGACATCGACATAGACGCTCTTCCCCGGCAGGATGAGAAAACTCTCAGAAATGGTCTTGTAGTAGGTTCTGATGTCGGTCCTTGCCGAAAACGAGACTGTGTAAGCGTTGATGGTGGACTGGCCGGTGTTCTCAATTTTGAGCGTGATCATGCAGATTTGGCTGTTGCTGTCCGGTGTCTCATACCAGGAGACAATAGTCGCCTTACCCGACGGATACCACGAAGAAGGGTCGTTGGAGCATGCAACAATCGAGAAGAAAGCCACGAAGGCCACCATGTAGAAGATTATTTTGCAGGCAATCGTGCGCATTGCTTTACTCCTTTTTCCTGAATGTAGAGGAAAACCCCAGATCGAAGGCTACAGGAGCGCTGTAGTCGCTCAGCAATTTTGAGACTCCGATCCGCAGACTGTGATCTTTTTCGCTGAACACGAGGGAGGCGCTGCCCGTCAGGGAATAGGCGATTCCCGACTCGTCGGGGATGCCGTTGAGGTAGCGCGGCCACGAGAGCTTGGGAGAGAGGCTGGCGGAGAGGGCCACGACATCGTTCAGCGCTTCCGTGGCAAAGAGATTCGCAGTGAGGATGAGCGGCCTCGTCGACGTCCCCGAGCGTTCCGGCCTCGCGAAGCAGGTCTCGCCGCGCAGGCTAACCCCTGCGACGATCGGGTCGAGGTAGCGGACCGCGGAGAAGAAAGTTCCGAGCTTGGGGTATCCCGATCCGGAGGCGATCTGTCTTTCTCCGGCCTCGTAGGGATTCCATATTCCGAAAGGGTGGGTATAGGAGAGAGCGGCGCTCAGTCTCCAGTCGGAGATGCGGAAGGTATAGCTCGCCGTCACTTCCGGATCGCCCACCGCACCGACCGACCGCGGAACCGCCTCGCGGCCCGTGGCGATCCACACCAGGGCCGGCACCTCGAACGACAGCCCAAAGCGCCGCCTAAAGAACAGATCGAGGGAAATGGCGGGGTCGATCTCCAGAGCATTGGTTTTGGTGGTGTCGAAGCGAAATATTTCCACACTTGTACCGATGGTGGCCTCGAAGCTGTCCTTGGCCTCAACCCCGACGCGCTGATGCGCAGTGGTCTGAGCAAAAGCCGGTGCGCCGATGGTGGATAAAAGCACCGCTATTACCATCGAAAGGATTACCGTCGAAAGGAACCCCCACGCGATATTCCTCATGGCCCTCACCATCCTGCGATCCCCGCCCCTGCAAGTGCTGTCCGTTCCAGGAGCTCGCCCCGCCCCCACACCGACCTCTTCGCCTCTTCGATGAGCTCTAGATTGACAGCCCTGTCCGGCAGCGCCGCGAGCATGACGTTGCCCGACCATAACGACTCGAAGGCAGTCCGCTCCCTGGAAATCGTGCCCTCTGCAGGATCGGCGGTGAGCACTGAGCCATCTCGTATCGCGAGCACAAGGGCAAAGTGGCCATCTGGCTTGTCGTAGTGGACGATGACCGGCGCATACCCGGCGACAGCCTTCTCGAGCTGCCCGAAGGTCATCTGATACGCCCTGCAGTAAAACCCCTTGGCCTTGAGAATGGCTGCCATATCGGCGAAGGACACCGTGAGGTCACCGCCGGCGATCCTCTCCGCAAGAAAATCCCGCGCAAGCGAGACCTCGTCCGAAGGTACACCCCAGTACCTGTCCATGAGGCAAGAAAGAGTCGTCAGACCACAAGAAGTGTCGAACCCCTGCTCGGTACTGTAGGCAAACCGGAGAGATTCCCTGTCGACGGTCTCCGAAAAGACCAGAAGCAGCAGAAACAGTCTCATAGGCAATCGAACTACCTGTAATTGAATTCCACTTTTTCAATGTGAATGATTCAAAAATGGAGAAGAATAATGATAGAGGATACTGATCAGGGCAGGCACCTCTTCAATAGGCTTGGGTTTTCTTTTGGTATCCCTAAGCCTGCCTGAAGATGCGCTACAAATACAGATGCTTATGAATCAGTTATTATCCCAGCAGATCGCATATCGTGGCAGCGTAAATCTTCGTCGCGTTGATTACGTCTTCGATGTCGACATCCTCGTTGTACGAATGAATGCCCGGTGTGTTCGCCGGCCCGTATTGAAGAGTGGGGATTCCCTTGAGTCTGTAGTATCGAGCGTCGCTGGACGCCCACTGATAGGCGGGGATGACTTTATGGTGCCAGATGGTCTCTGCGTTGTTCACGATTGTCCGCACGAGGGGTTCGGTCACTTCGGTGAAGTTCGCTTCGCTGCATTCGAAGCTGGATCGGATTGTGCCCAGGTTCAGCTGCCGCAGAAGTCCTTCGAAGCGCGCGACCACCTGTTGTGTCGGAAGTCCTATGGGAACCCGGACATCGATGTCCGCCTCGCAGAGATCGGGCACCATGTTTATCTTTATCCCCCCTTTGATTATTCCGGGGTTGACGGTGACGTGGTCGATGACGTCTCCTACCTGCGGCTTGCCAAGTTTTTCTTGGGCGATTCTCTTCGAGTCGATCAGTACCTGGGTCTGCGATTCGGAGTATTCACCTGTCATGGATCGGAGTTCTTCGATTCGGCCGAGGAGGGCGACGACTTTCATGATGGCGTTCTCTCCGACATAGTTGCCGATGCTGCCGTGGGCGGCCTTTCCTTCAGCGGCCACATGGATTCTGACCTGGCCCTTCTGGCCGACTTCACAGGTGTCGCTACCCGTGGGTTCGGCGACGATGCAGGCAAAGGCATTGTCCGCATAGCCGTGCTCGACGAGCCATTGTGTGCCGTGGGCACCACCCGTCTCCTCATCGGGGACTATATGGATCTCGAGTCTTCCTTTTAGGGGGATATTTCCCCGCGCGAAGAGGCTCATGGCAAAGAGGGCGGCGCCAAGCCCGCACTTCATGTCCGAGGTGCCTCTGCCCCTAATAGTCGTAGGAGTGACTTCTCCTCCGTAGGGGTCGAAATCCCAGTGCGCACGGTCGCCCGCGGGGACGACGTCGCAGTGGCCGTTGAAAAGCAGTGCGGGACCTTTTCCGATTTTTGCGACGATGTTTGGGTATGCGGGCGAAGGGCCGACGATCCGGCTTTCGATGCCGTTCTCTGTAAAGAATCGGGATATGAACGCGACAATTTCGTCGACATTCCCGGGCGGGTTTTCGCTCGGTATCCGGATGAGGTCGGAACAGAGGCCGATAAGTTCATTTTTTCTCGTATCGATGATGTCCCAAAGAGAACGCTTTGTTGTGGACAGATCCATATCTTTTCTCCTCTTCTATATTTCCTCTGCTCTCCAGCAGGCTGCAAATCTTTCGGGACCGACGGCTTTGGGGGGCGGGTTTTCGCTGAGGCATTTTTCTATGCAGTATTCGCAGCGCGGTGCGAATCTGCAGCCAGGCTTGGGTTCGATCGGAGAGCCAATTTCGCCGCGGAGGATTGTCACCGTGTCGCTCCCCGCCGATTCGATTTTCGGAATCGCCGAGATAAGCGCGCGGCTGTAGGGGTGGTACTGGTGTTTGAATAGCTCCTTTGCCGGCGCTTTTTCGATGATCTGGCCGAGGTACATGACGGCGATTTCGTTGGAGATATGTTTGACCACCGCCATGTCGTGGGTGACGAACATGTAGGTAAGGTTAAGCTGATCCTGGAGGTCCTGCATCAGGTTGAGTATCTGTGCCTGAACGGAGACATCGAGGGAGGAGACGGGTTCATCGCACACGATGAACTTAGGCTCCAGGGCGAGCGCTCGAGCGATGCCGATGCGCTGGCGTCTGCCCCCGTCGAGTTCGTGTGGGTAGGCCGAATAGAGACGATCTTCGAGTTCGACCATCTCCATCAGTTTCTGGACGCGCCTTTCAAGCTCTTTCTTGCCGGAGACTCGCCGGTGAATGATGAGCGGCTCCGCGATTATGCCGGAGACGGTCATCCTTGGGTCAAGAGAAGAGTAGGGATCCTGGAAGATGATCTGCATCTTTTCTCGGATCATTCTGAGCCTGCGTTTGTCCATGGTGGTAATGTTCAATCCGTCGAAGAGAATGGAGCCACTTGTAGGCTCTATCAGCCGGAGGATCGCTCTTCCAGTAGTTGTCTTACCGCACCCCGATTCACCGACGACACCAAGGGTTTTTCCTGGTTGAATCTCGAAACTCACATCGTCGACGGCATGAAGCTCTCCTCGTGGAGTGTGGAAATATTTTTTCAGGTTCTTTACCTGCAGTATCGGCGCGGCGCTGGATAGTTCATGCATAATCAACCCTCATTTTGTTGGCGATAATTCCTTCGTGCATGAGGCACATCACTTGTCTGTTGCCCTTTTCGGTGATGTGCGGTGCCATGACAGCGCAAACATCTTCGGCGTAGGGACATCGCGGCCTGAAAACACATCCCTGTGGCACCACCGAGGGGTCGGGCATCATCCCTCTGATCGGAGAAAGTCTTGTCTTGTCGAGTTCTATTCGGGGGATGGAGTTAAGAAGACCTTCGGTGTATGGGTGTAACGGATATTTGAATACTTGTTGCAGAGGCCCGTACTCCACGATTCTTCCGGCATACATGATCGCAACGTTTTCGCAGACCTGTGCTACGACCCCTAGGTTGTGGCTTATGAGGATCAAGCTGGTATTCAACTTTGCTTTGAGCTCTTTGATCATCCGGAGCACCTGTGCCTGTATGGTCACGTCCAACGCGGTGGTGGGCTCGTCGGCGATCAGAAGCTTGGGGTTGCACGCCAGAGCAATGGCGATTATCACACGCTGCTTCATGCCGCCTGAAAACTGGTGGGGATACTCGTGCAGTCTCTCCCGAGGTATGCCGACCATTTCGAGCATGTCGCCGGCCTTCGCCATAGCTTCTTTCTTAGTTGCAGTCCCGTGGATTTCGAGGACCTCGGCAATCTGGTCTCCGACGGTGAGAATAGGGTTGAGAGAAGTCATAGGGTCCTGGAAAATCATCGAAATTTGATTGCCACGTATTTTTCTCATCTCTTCCTCAGGGATTTTGGTCAGGTCTTTCCCTTGGAACAGGATGCTCCCGCCGGTTATTTTCCCTGTCGGCTTTGGCAAGAGGCCCATGATGGAATAGGCTGTCGTCGTTTTGCCCGCGCCGGATTCGCCTACAAGTCCCACACTCCCGCCGGACTTGAGTTCCAGGCTTATTCCGTTTACTGCGTGGACAATGCTGTCTTCGGTGATGTATTGTGTCGTAAGTTCTTTTATAGAAATCAAAAGCTCGTCCATAATTTCACCTTACCGTTTGAGCTTTGGATCGAGGGCGTCCCGCAGCCCGTCGCCGATCAAATTGTACGCGAGAATGACTGTCATGATCGCGAGGCCTGGGAAAAGCAGCGTGTGGGGCGCATAGCTTATATAGGACCGCGCGTCGGAGAGCATGTTCCCCCATTCCGGCGAAGGAGGCTGGATGCCAAGGCCTAGGAAGGACAGTGAGGTGGCGGACAAGATCGACTGAGCTATCCCCAGCGTGGCCTGCACGATGATCGGCGCCATGCAGTTCGGCATGATGTGCCTGACGATGATGCGGAAGTCGTGCGCGCCGAGCGCCCGAGCGGCCTCTATGAACTCTTGGTCTTTGATTGTCAGCACCGAAGCCCGCATAAGACGGACGAAGGCCGGAATCGAAGTGATTCCAATAGCGAGGAGGAGGTTCTGGAAGCTGGGACCCAGGGCGGCGACGATTGCCAGTGCGAAGAGTATGTTCGGGATAGCGAGGAGTATGTCGGTTCCCCTCATGATGATCGATTCGATTATGCCGCCGTAATACCCCGCGATCGCTCCGAGCACCGAGCCGATCAGACCCGCGAAGGCAATAGTAGTGAACCCTATTATCATGGAGATGCGGGCTCCATGGATGATCCTGCCCAGGATATCCCTACCGAAATTGTCGGCGCCCAGGATATAGAGGTGCTGCATTATCATATTCCCATCGTCTACTTCTGCCCTTGTCAGCGGTTTTGCAAAGGCGTTGGATATTTGGTTTTGGGTTATGAAATCGTATGAATAAAATAGATCCGCGAAGATAGCCATCAGAACATACAGCACTACGACGGCAAGTCCTGCGACAGCCAGTTTGTTCTTTTTGAACCGTCTCCAGAATTCCTGAAAACCAGATTTTCTTTTTCTGTTTGTGGTTACTCCTAAAGACAGCAGGTTCGCGTTTGTCATCTGTTGTTCCATGTTACTTGCCTTTCATTGAACTGCCGTTGGTTTTCGTTTTTTTATGCCTTCATACTGGGCCTTAATGCGTGGATCGATGAAGGCGTACACAATGTCGACGATAAGGTTGACAAGCGCAAACACGATGGCGACAAAGACCACCGAGGCCAGAATCTGCGGTGTATCCTTTCTCTGGATTGCGTCGACCATGATCGTACCTATGCCGGGATAGGAAAACACGGTTTCGGTGAGCACTGCACCCACGAGGAGCTGGCCTGTCTGAAGACCGATCACCGTGACGATCGGAATCAGCGCATTGTTCAGCGCGTGTTTCCGTATCACTTTTTTTTCGTCTAGCCCCTTTGCCCTGGCTGTCCGGATATAGTCTTGGCGGATAATCTCCAGCATAGACGACCTCGTCATCCGCGCCTGGACCGCTGTATTCATAGTGGCCAGTGTGATGACCGGAAGCACCAGCGATTTCAGGTCGTTCGGGTTTGCCAGCGAGGGGAAAATTCTCAAATTTACCGAAAAAATCCATATCAATATCATGCCGAGCCAGAAGGCTGGCATTGAGAGCCCTAGGAGAGAAAGTATCGAGACAACCATGTCCGAGGGCGAATACTGGTGCGTGGCGGAGATTATGCCTGCGGGGATGGACAGTATGATGGAGAGAATGAGCGCCAATAGTGACAGCAGAGCGGTATTCGGAAAGCGTTCGAGGATCGTCTTGAACACCGGCCTGTTCGAGACATACGAACGGCCTAGGTCGAGAGCGATGAGCCCCTTGTAGCTGAAAGAGCTGTCCTCGCTCGAGCTCTCGAATCCAAAGAGGAAGTGGAAATACTGCATGAGAAATGGTTCATCCAAACCCATAAGATGGCGCATGTGGGCGACGTCCTCATCTGTCGCATCCTGAGGAAGAATCATGCGCGCAGGGTCTCCCGGTGAGATGTAGGTCAGAGAAAACACGATGAAAGTGACACCGATCAATACGGGAATAATCATGAGAAGGCGTCTAGCGATATATCTGATCATGTGGATCCTCTTAAGTGCATAAGGACTGTATGCGGCAGGCTTATGCCCACCGCATACAATCGTCTTCACTTATGCTGTACATTAGGTTATTTCTTGACGACGTTATCGAGCATGAATGAACCTGAGGGCGAAAGGAATACCCCTGATATGTTCTGTTGGCATGCGGAAATGCCCAAGATCGCCGCAAGCGGAACACGGGGCATCACTTTAAGGATCTCTTTCTGGGCGTTCTGATAGGCGAGATTCCGCTCAGGGCCGTTCGGTAGCGAATTGCCTCTATCGATCCACTCCTGTGCAGCCTTCGTATAGAATTTGGTATCGTGGAGCAGCGATGTATTGAATCCGTCGAAGGCCACGAAGATATAGTAGGAATCGTCGGTCTGGGTCCAGTTGACGATGAGATCCCATACATCTGGATCTGCCTTCGATCTGCGCGTGGCGAGCTCAGAGAGCGCAACTTGCTCGATGGTGATGAGATCGACGCCGAGTACTCGCTTCACTTGGTCTTTGATGACGAGAGCTTCCTTGACAAACACACTTCCGGATAGCGCCGTGCACTTGAGTAGTCCTGGCTTCTTAAACGAATCAGGCAGGGATGCGAAGAGCTGTTTGGCCTTTGTCGGGTTGTAATAACCGGTCTTCAGGCTGCCTTCCTCGATTCGAGTTCCCTTGGGGTCATCGATGTGGCCGAAAGGTAGGCTTTCGACATACTGGAGCGTCACCTTGCCACGCCTGTCCAAGATGTCAGGCGAGTTGACAATATCGGCTGGATTGATCGAATAAAGAATGGCGAACCTCAGTTTAGCGGAAGGAGAAGAGAGGTCGTACTCTCCGTCCATGTCGGGCGTGCCGTCTGGATTGACCTGTCCCACTCTTGGCGATTTCATGTTGAAACCCAGATAGTGGTAACCGAAATATCCATCGGTGAGGAGAATCTTTCCACCTGCTTGCTCGATCTCTCTGGCATCAAGGGGCGCCACATTCATGATGAGGTCGACTTCTTTGTTCAGGAAGGCGCTCTTGAGGGCTGAAGGATCGCGTATGGTCTTGAACACTATCTTTTCGACATTTGTCTGGATCGTCGCATCATGGTAGCCCTTGTTCCTGACAAGGGTGATGCTGTCTCCCTGTTTCCACGAATCGAACTTGAAGGGGCCGGAGCCGACTGCCCAGGTAATGCCGTAGTCTCTCAGAGTTCCATCCTGCTGGGCTTTTTCGAGTGTGGCCTTGCTGACGATGGACGCGCCTAGCCAGGTGAGCTGGTTCAGCTGCGATCCAAAGGCTGCCGGCTTGTAATACTTGGCTCGTTCTTCGAAGGATTTGAGGTCGCTGTCCTGCATGTTGGCCTGAGCCTTCGCTTTGTCGAAAAATCCTGTCCTGAACTGGAAAGTATAGGTGTCGATCTTTTTTACATCGTACATCATGGCAAAGATGGATTTCATCTGCGACTTATCGTTGAATGCGCCACGCTGAAAAGAATAGATCACGTCATCGATTGTCAGCGGCTGACCATTGTGGAATTTTACACCACTTTTTATCTTGATGGTGTATTTGGTGCCGTTTTCCTCGATTTTTGGCAAATCGACCGCCAACCCAGGAACCACTTTCCCATCGCTGGACAGGTCGTAGAGCCTGTCGTAGATAAGAAGATTTACATTGTGTGTCGGGGTATCGGAATACATGGGCGGATCCAAAATGATCGGATCGGTCGCCTGCCCGACAACCAGCGTCGTCTGCGCCACCAGCGAGGCGATGGACACACACAGAATTACTGCCACTGTTCCACATTTCTTCAGGAACATGTCGTTACCTCCTTTCCAGGAAATTTCCACTAATTCTACACAGCTTTTCTTGGGATGATTCTAAAGAAAAGATTAAGATAGTCTGAAGATTGTATAAAAATGCTTTGTACACCCTTGCATTGGCAATAATTATGCAGAATGAATAGAAAAAATTGCTATTTTCCCTCAGGGAATCTTATAGCGGGGAATCTTAGAATGAAACTGGCACCGGCTCCTGGGCGGCTATCGAGATCGAGCGTAAAGCCGTACTCTTCAGAGAACCTCTTGACGATCGAAAGCCCGATGCCCGCGCCTTCGCCATGCCTGTTCACATCCTCGCTCCTTCTGTTTCTTTCGAAGGCGGAGGCCGGATCGGTAATTCCCCTGCCGAAGTCCCTGATGACGAGCTCATTGCGTGTAAGGAGAATCTCGATTCGGCCTCCTTCACCTCCATGCTTCACTGCATTATCGATGAGAATGTTTTCGATACGCTCGAGGTCCATAGCCTCGATGGGGAATCGCACATCCTTTTCTATTGAGGCGTCGAAATGAATGTTCGTATAGAGCTCTTGGTAGTACGCGACATTCCTCGAAGTGATTTCCGATGCATCCGCGAACTCGACGTGGCGTCGCTTTTCGATGAGGAAGACCGCCTTCAGGGATGTCGTCATTTCCTTGAGTCTGAAAAGCTGAACCTTCGAGACATCGAGATACTCGTCGATGATTTTTTCGTTTTTCCCATGCCGCTCAATGAGCTGACGGTATCCTTCAAGGATCTGCACCGGCGTGACGATGTCGTGGGTCATATCTTCCACAAAGGTCTTGAGCCGCGTATAAGTCCCTTCGATTTCATCGAGCATGGAATTGAAGGTTTCGATGAGCTGAGTGATCTCGTCTTTCTTTCTTGGCACAGGGATGCGCTCGCGCAGGTTCTGCGAAGTAATCTTCGTCATGCTCGTCGCAAGCGAAGAGATGGGGCCCACCACGGTGTTGATGAATATTATACCGGCCACCGCGAAGATCACTGCATAGAGTATGACGGTGATCGTAATTATCCGTCTGAACGGAGAAATGTAGCCTGCGACTTCCGCGTCGAGATCGATGTAGAGAGTAAATTCGTAATCTCCTTTTCTGGTTTCGAGTTTTCTTACTCCCGAGGAATTCTCGTCCAGCCTGGAAGTTCCGTACTGAAAGACAGAGAGCGAGCCCTTCCGTATAGAAATGCTCTCGTGCGGGAACTCAATGTAGGAATAGATGTCGATGTCGTTCGCTATGCTGCTGAACCCCTGCACGATGATCGACAGGCGTGTGTTCGCTCTTTCAAGGACGAGCTGTTCGATGCTTCCCTTCGCGGTGAGATACGACAGGACAAAGGTGACAATGCTCATGATGCATATCACCACAGCAAGAATCGCAATAAATCTCTTTTTCATATCCGACTGATTCCTGAAGGGGTGCGGTGGTCGGCCCAGGCTCTTGCCGGCCAGGCAGGATCAAGAGATCCCCTTGGGGAATTCCTGGCCGGAATTCTCTATCATATATCCAAATCCCCGCACATTTTCTATCTTGAGTCCCCTGAGTTTATCACGGATCGCTTTTATGTGCACGGCGATGGCGCCTTCCTCAATGTGGACATCCTCGCCCCACACCGACCGGTAAATTTCATCTTTGGTGACGACCTTGCCTCTGTTGGCCAGAAGGAGCATGAGAATTTCGAATTCTTTCTTCGTGAGGTGAACACGTTGTCCGTTGTCGTACACGGCCTTTGTAGCGGGATCGATGACCAGCGAGTCGATGACTATTCTGGGGGAGGCATCCTTTTGGACGGATATGCGCCGCATGACGGCATGGATTCTCGCAACGAGCTGCTCGATGTCGAAGGGCTTTACGATGAAATCGTCGGCCCCCTCAGTGAGCCCGCGGACTTCGAAGGATACTTCCTGCCGGGCGGTAATCATGATGATGGGGGTTTGCAGACCCCTATTCCTCAGAATTCGACATACCTCTATGCCCTCGATGTCAGGCAGAATCCAGTCGAGGATCACGAGATCGAATTTCTTTTCAAGCGCGCTTGCGAGAGCGGATTTTCCATCATAGCATACTTCGACATTCATGTTTTGCAGGAGAAGTTCGACTTCTATCATTCTTGCGAGAGCGTGTTCGTCTTCCACAACAAGGATATTCATCCAGATGAATTTTTCCTTTGGCTTCAAATTCAGAAAAAAGAATTATCTCATATATTAGGAGGTTTTGCATGCTGAAACAAGTAATCGAAGTCTACGAACTATTGGATGATGCGGGCGTAGACGGCAGGCGGGTGAGCGATTTTCTCAGAGAAAAAGGGCTCGAAAATATCGAGGTCCGCGAAATAAGAGGCGAAAGAGGAAAAACAGATTTTATAAAGGCGGTCATACCTGGGCTCGCTGGCAAGAGCTCAGGAGGGGATAGCCCCACACTCGGCATCATAGGCCGGCTGGGGGGCATCGGGGCACGTCCCGAGAGGATAGGTCTCGTTTCGGACGCGGACGGGGCGATCGCGGCGCTGGCTTGTGTGTCCAAACTCGCGGAGATGATCCGGAAGGGTGACCGCCTGACCGGCGATGTCATCGTCGCGACCCACATCTGTCCCAACGCACCAACCCAGTCTCATGTGCCGGTTCCTTTTATGGGGTCGCCGGTGGACATGCGGGCCATGAACACCTATGAAGTCGATCCCAAAATGGATGCAATACTCTCGATCGATACGACAAAGGGAAACAGAATCGTCAATCATCGCGGTTTTGCCGTATCGCCTACGGTAAAAGAGGGCTGGATTCTCAGGGTCAGCGAGGATGTGCTTGATATCGTCGAGTGGAGCACAGGCAACTCGCCATTGGTTCTGCCCATTACGATGCAGGACATTACGCCGTACGGAAATGAGCTTTTTCACCTCAATAGCATTCTTCAGCCATGCACAGCCACCAAAGCGCCGGTTATCGGCGTTGCGATCACTGCGGTCAGACCTGTCCCCGGCTGCGGAACGGGCGCGAGCAGAGAGACCGATATTGAGGAAACCGCACGGTTCTGCATAGAGGTTGCGAAATCGTTCACGTCGGGTACCTGCAGATTCTACTCGGAGCAGGAATTCAGTCGGCTGAAACAGTTGTACGGACCAATGAACCACCTGCAGACAGAAGGAAAATCATCATGATGAGTTCAGCCAGGATTGGTATCATCACCATCGGGCAATCTCCACGATCCGATGTCCTTCAGGACTTCGTCGACGCCCTGGGTTTTCAACCCTCTTTTGAGCAGACGGGTTTGCTCGACAACCTCTCGCGCGCGGAAATTGCTTCGCTGGCCCCTTGCGGCCACGGCGATCAGACGCTGGTAACGAGGCTCAGAGACGGTACGGAAGTGAAACTGTCGGAGAAAAAAGCGATTGAGATGCTCCCGCGGGCAGTGAAGGACATGGAACACAGAGACGTCGATTCCGTAGTGCTTTTCTGCACGGGAGAGTTTCCTCCCGTAGAGTCGAAAGTCCCAGTGCTCTATCCTTCCGCGATCGTCAGCGCCGTCGTCTCCGCCGTCTTTTCTTCGAAAAAGAACGATGACAGACGGCTCTGCATCATCGCTCCGGCCAGAGAGCAGTTTCCCATGCTCACCCGGAAATGGAAAAACACAGGATGCTCACTGCTTTTTGAATCTGTATCGCCTTACAGCTCCAGTGAGCCAGAAATTTTTGATTGCGCCGGCAGGGTTGCCCGTTTTCACTGCGACATGGTTGTGCTCGATTGCATTGGGTACACCGAGAAGATCCGGAAGATTTTCGTGCAGACCACAGGCAGGCCAGTCATTCTTCCGAGAAGCCTCTTAGCCAGAGTCGTGGCGGAGATTATGGCGAGATGACGAGATGCAGGAGAGGCGCGAGGATTGTTTCTATAAATAGGAACAATAGTTGCGCGTTGCCGTTTCTTTCTGTAGAATCGAGCTCCCATTGTAGGCAATGGAGGGCGCCTGGTATGACCGCTGACAGAGGCGTATAAGCCGCCCAATCGGCTCAAAGAGATCGTCGGGCTTGACCTTTGGCTATCGTGCGCATATATTATGCACATCATATATGTGGTGTTAGAGGGTATATCAATGAGAGGAGGCTGTCATGTTTATACTTTATGACAAACATGCGCCCAAAAGACCAACCAATCTCACTGTCAACAGCGATTTGCTCCTCAAAGCAAAAGAATTGAAGCTGAATATTTCCTCTATTCTTGAAGACGCCCTTGCCGAAAGAGTAAGGCAGGAAAAAAGAAATGAGTGGCTTAGGGAAAATGCAGACGCTATTACCACCTTCAACAGGGTGATTGAGGATAAGGGTCTCTTTGGCGATGATATGAGGACATTCTGATGGCGCAATACTCAGTCTATGTCAACACGAGCCAATCGTCCAAAAAACTCTATCCCTATGTGCTCGACGTGCAATCGCCTCTATTGGATGCGCTGGATACTAGGCAGGTGATACCCCTCGCCTTAAAGGCGGATTTCAGGGATAGGGAAATCAAGCACCTTACGCCGTCGGTTTCTGTCAAAGGTGCTGAATACCTTGTATTGACGCCCCAAATGGCAGCGATTCACAAACGGCATCTGGGAGAATTTGTTCAGGAATGTTCGGCGAATCGTCAGGCTATTCTTGCTTCGATAGATTTCCTGATTACGGGCTTCTGAGTCTAATAGTGGACGGTAGCTGTGTGGTGTGCGCGGCCTTCGCGGGCCGCACGGAGCGCCGACTTCAGCCGCAGTACCCCATCACCGTGTAGAAGGCCATGTTTTGCTGGCGCGTATCCAACCTGCCATATTGGGCGACGACAGGCAGATCCGCATTAAGGCGAAGGGCGTACTGTGTCTCGCGGGGAATCTGAATGCCGATATCGTGTTCGTTGTCCAATCTAAAGCAGCGGACACGCCGGGCTGGGACTTTCACTGGGGGCAGCACGACGGGCTCTTTATCGGTGAAATAGAGTGTGACAGTGATGGCGGCGTCGGCATCGTTCATGTTCAAGATGATCAGGGATTCGTGGCCTTTTAGCGGAAAGTCGCCGGGAGGCGGCAGTTCGAGGTCAGGATACACCCACTGGGTTCTGCCCATGTCGTTCTGCTGATCTTTCATATGATATTTCCTTTTTTGGGTTTTGATGGTGGCTCGTAGTGGTGGGCCTTTGCTTCACAATGTTTGTAGCTCATAGAGTTGCTGCGACATTCAGTGTGCGCCCTGAATAGGTGCGTCCTCAAGTCTGTCGGCGAATCCACACTCGTAGCATAGCGTGACACTGTCGCCGGCGGCCAGGTGCTTTAAGTTGCCGAGTGCTTTTTCGCTCTGGAACCCAGTCGGGCCAGCTGTTGCCGGAAGGTGGAACCCACAGGCGCCGCGATCGCGGTTGTGGGTGATCCATACCACATGGTGGTCGAGTTCGGGGCTTTCTTGACGTACCCATCGCACGCTGCCGTCCTTGTGGACAAGAATTGAGCCGGTGGGGTATGCTGCGCCTTTGTAGTTCTCTTTGTAATGAAGTGTCGCCACCAGTTCAGGCTCATAGGCTGTATCCTCATCGATGCATTGGATGAGGGCAGGGTTTGTGGCGAGACCGGGTAAAATCTCATCCCTGATTACGGTGTGGGCGATATCGAAGGGAATGGTCGACAGTATTTTCTCGGCCTCTGCAAAGGCGAAGTTGATGTGTGCGAGGTACATGTAGTCCAAGTCGCGTGATGTCGGGTTCTTCAAGCGCACTTCGGCGCGCAGTCGAAGGCCATCTGCTGATATCCGCAGCGATGGTGTGCAGTGGTAATCTGCCACGAAGGGGACCTTCCAGTGGATGTGTCCGCAGAGCGAGAGTTCCTCTTCGCGGCTGTCATCTAGCCCTGTTTCGATCCACGCCTCATCGAAGTGCGCTACGGGCAGCTCCCCGTGGTGCGGATGAGTGTCACGTGGGCCGGGGTTGCCCATCGCGGTCATGCCGCAGTGGATCAGGAAGCCGCCGTAGTTCTGCAAGAAGTTTTTGCCGTAGGAAGGCTCCTCCACGAACCCCTCGAACTTGAGACTCTTATTGTCGATGCTCCAATTCCAGACCTGCTGGCCCAGATAGGGGAGCCAGATGAACTCACCCCGGCTAGCACGGATCCGGAGCGCCTCTACTCCCGACCTGTAGCGGAAGGCACTGGCAGAAAAGGATGGGGATTCGAGGATGAGCTGTTCTTGTCCCATAAACATGGAGGGGTGCAGCATCCATCGGATGGATCTGTTCTCTTTCATAGCCACAACCACCCCAGGGCTTCAATACCCGAACAGATAATCGCGTTGTCTGGGGCCTCTGGATGTCGGATGTTGTGGATCAGGCGTTTGATCTCGTGGTAGGGATACATGCAGCTCTTGACTCCTGATTCGCTCACCGGATTGATATCGAAGAACATGTCCTTCACGAGGTCGAAGTCCGCCTCGTTGTATTGTAAGATTTCGTCGAGCAGCCGCTCTTTCTCTTCTGGCGAGGTCGCCTTCTCGTATTTCAGGGAGGCGAGCACCATGTCATAGATAATGGCGTTTCTGCGCTCGGCGTTTTCGATGCGCGCGAAGTGGGGGATGTACTCTGCAAGCTCTGGATCTTGCTCCAATTCATGCTGGATGGCGTGGATTTCTGCCAAAAGACCAGGATGCCGCAGCTTTGCCTGCATGATCTGTGGAATATCGCTCTCTGTGATCTTGTTTTTTTGAAAGGGGAAAGGCGTCGTGTAGAAGGGCATTTGGCTCTCATGGATAGTGAGTATACTTCTGAGTACAAGGAGGATCCTCTCTCCAAGCTCTTTCCCGAAGGCTGCCTCGCATGAGCGGTGAAAAAAGATCTCCTTGTCCATCTTGGAACCCCAACCGTAGTTGCCATGAGCCCATTGGAACATGAACAGACCGTACCACTCGAACATAAAGCCGTTGATCCCGCTGACGCCTTCTTCTGCACTGCTGATATGCTGTTCGATGTCGCGCTCGATAACCTGCGCGTTGGCTTCGTCTTCGTAGCGGATTATGTTGGACTCGAATACGCGGAAAAGTCGGCCCATCGTCGAGGTGATTGCGTTGGCTTCGGTATCTCGTCCCCAGATTCTATCTCTGCCAAACGCTGCTATCCACTTTTTGAATTCCGTGGGAGGCACATAGAGGGCGGGTGCCCAAAAAAGCTTGATATCCGGAGGCATACTTCTGACACACTCTTCAAGGAATGCTGGATCCTTTTCAAGTGGTGGCTGTCTGAATGCACGGATGCCGATAACAGCATTCGGGTTTACTTTCCGTATCTCTTCGTAGATCAAATTCAAAAGCCACATGTTGGCCTTGTGTTTCGCCTCGACAGGTGAGGCAGATGTCGCTCCCCAACGCTCAGTGCATTTTTTGCAGGTGCAGAACCAGAAGCCTTCCTCACTCTCCTCGAGTGTGAAGCCATCGAAGCCGAGCTGGGCGATCTTTCTCATGCTCGCGAGGATATAGCTGATGTTGCCTTCGTCACTGAGGCAGAGCGAGTCGAAGTCATTCATGAAGTGCGAACCGATAGGCTTGATCATGCGCTTTTCAGGGTGCTTAATGCTGTACGCGCCGTTGTAAGAATTAAGGCCCACGTAGGCAAAGATTTTGAAATCGAACCTGTGAGCAAGGGCGATGAAGTCGACTAGGAAGTTCTCCTCGATATTGGGATGCGAGTAGCGTACCGTCAGCCAGCGCCTGTTTTCCTTGTTCCATATTTTGACGGGCACATCTCTGAAGACAGTCTCTGGGTATTCTTCAAACTCGAAAGGCCAGTATCCATACATTACCATGTTCATCTGGTTTATTTTGTTATCGATACAGATGTTGAGGTATTCTATCCACTCGTCGCGGCCCCAAAGTTGCATGTCGAAACCGAGGCGACCGTAGCCTGCGTACCAGGAAAAGGTGGGGGCCACTGCGCGGTGTTCGACCGAAGGCCAGTCGGTAATCTCGCAGCGGGGAAGGATGAATGTAGTGTCTTTCCTGATCAAAAGCTGTTTTATGGTCGTGATCGCGTAGATAAAGCCAGATTTTTCTTGATATTTGATGATGATGTGATTCTCTTCGATTTTTAAATAGTAACCCTGCGTTAAAAAGAGGTCGCGGTTTTCTGCCTCGATACCCGAAAGGTCGCGAATAATACTGACCGAAAGAGAGTCACATTCCTGGGATTCTGTCCAAACCTGCAGGCCCTTGCGGTTCCAGAACCTCATGCGGGCGATGTCCAGATAATTCGCTTTTTCCGCCTCTGGTAGGTCGCTTAAGTCAAGGATAAGACAACTGAAAGATCTTGTGTAGCCTTTGTGTTCCACGGCAATTTTGGGTTCAGGGAAAAGATTTATCATGGTCTTCCTCCTTTTTGGGGGTGGTGCAGCGAATTTTTGCTCTCTCTGTCTCCGTATCCATTCTATGTGAAAATTGACACAAGTTCTTGTGCGGTAACGAATTGCGCTCCAATTTCGGTCAAATTGTCTACAAGTTTACCGAGCTCTTCGAGCGCAATGGGTCCACAGTTCTTTGTGATAAACTCATCGGGGATGACGGTTGCCTCACCGAAATGGTAACTCGCCTTCATGGGCCAGAATTCCCATGGATGAATATAGAAGGCGAGCACGGATGGGATTCCTTTTTTGCCACAGAATTCGATAAAGGATATGCTCTTACCGAAGATGTACTCGGCGCCTACTGTCCTGAAGAGCGGCCACTGGTCTCTGTCGCGCTCCAGCCCCGGATCTTTGCTCTGCATGGTCATGTCGGCAAAGTTGGGTACTTCTAGCACGGTACTGTCGCCTTTCTTTGTCCAGTCTGTACGGTCGGGATGGTAAGGCGCGAACTGTTCACGGTAGAAATACATGGGGTACGAGACGTCGCAGGTAAAGCCGAGCTCCTCGAGCGCGTTGACGACTGTCGTTGAGCCCCAGAGACGGGGGCAGCGAAAGGATGTCGTTTTTACTTCCGCGGCCGTTTCCACCCACTCCTTGCACAGCTGGAGCCTCGGTTTCACCTCATGCGACAAGAGCGGCTTTACGCCAGGAATGGGAAAGAGCTCGTCGCCCACGGTTTCGTGGTAAAGAGAGTGACAGCCGACTTCGTTACCGCTGCCTGCTACCATCTTCGCGACCCGTGGATTTTCCCGCGCACAGTCACCGGTGAAGAAGAAGGTCCCTCTGATACCTTTTCTGGCGAACAAATCGAGCAGAAGGGGCGTACCGTGTTGTACCCCTTCGTAGAATGGCGTAAAACTGCCGACGTCGGTCTCCATGTCGACGCCGAACAGTACATAGATTGGCTTCATAACGTGCCTCCTGCCAGATGGCTAAAAATCGAGCTCGTAGAGTATGCCGATTGGGGGCGACAAGACGTCGATACCATCCTCTGTGATCGCCACGCCTTTTTCCCAGCGGACACCGAAGGTGTCGGTCGAGATGAAGGTGTCGATCTGGAAGGTCATGTTGGGTCTGAATGCGTAATTAGATGTTGTCTCAACCCAGGGGGCCTCGACCTCAATGAGCCCTGTGCCGTGCATCGGTCCATAAACAAAGTTGTCTTTATATCCGTTGTCCACGAAGAATTTATAAAAGCCCTTGGCGACATCGGCAGCGATGACCCCTGCTTTCAACTGTTGCTGTGTCCAGTTGTGGGCTTCCAGCCCGAATAGGACGATCTCACGCCGTTTCCCCGTGAGCTTCCCAAGGATGACCGGGTAACCGATCGAGGCAGAATAGCCGTCGACCTTTGCAGACAGGTTGAGCTGGACGATGTCGCCTCGTTCAAACTTGCGGTAAGAAGACCTCGAAATGGCATGCCTAGTAGAAGCTTCGGAGAAGACATACATAGGCAGCCCTTCGTACTCTGCACCGTGCTCGTAGATAACGTGTTGTGCAACGCCGACCATCTGAAGCTCTGTCATGCCTGGTTTGATTTCTCTGATCACCTGCTGGCTCGCAAGCTCGGCGAGGCGATAACCCTCTCTCAGACAGGCTATTTCGTTTTTGGATTTTATGGAACGGAGCTCCACCATCAGTCGGTCGGCACGGACGATTTCTGCCTCAGGGAAGGCTTTCTTGATGCCTTCCATGACGACGACTGAAGTGTCGAGGTAGCTGGCAACGCCTATTCTGAGTTTCTTCCCGGTTATACCAAGCCCCTTAAAGACATCGTTGAAGGTATCTGCCTTGAGCTCCGGATACGCTGGGTCAGCGCTTTCGCGGTAATCTTTCAGGACATAGAGTTTGTCCAGCTTATTCCTGTCGCTTCCAAAAGCCCTGCTCTCGGGACCGACCATGAGGGCAGCATCGCCCGGTGCACTGATTGCAACCCCGCAGCGTTCGAACAATGGCCAAAATCCGGAAAAGTAGCGCGTGTTGGCGTAATCTGCCTCATTCCCGTTGACGATCAGGGCATCAAGCCCTTCGCGCCTTAAGAGTGCAGCGGCCCTATTGACACGTTCCTTATACTCATAGTCGGGTATATAGATGTCTCCGTGCATGTTCATTTTCCCCCTTTCTCCTCGGTGCTTGTTAGTTTTGTTTTTCTTGTAGCCATGACTATATCTCTTTTGGTGTTGGAGTCGATAAGGACGACAATGATTAGGATGATGCCCTTGACGACCCACTGCCAATACGTGTTGATTCCCATAAGGACCATTGCGTTACTTATCACCTGTAAAAAGAGCGCCCCGATTACTACCCCGAAGATGCGTCCACGTCCTCCAGTCAGCGAAGTTCCACCGAGCACGACGATGGTCATGACGTCGAACAGGAGATTTTCGCCCAGTGACACATTGCCCGCCAACGTCCTGGCCGTTAGCCCTAGGGCACCGATGGCAGTCAGCATCCCCGAGAACACAAAGGCGAGAATGCTGACGAATTTCACATTGATGCCCGACAGCTTGCTCGCCTCGAGGTTACCGCCGACGGCGTAGAAGCTACGCCCCACCGATGTGTGTGCCGTGATTATGAACAGGATGGTCGCCACGACAAACATGAGAATGACCGGGAAAGGCACGATCCCGACATAGCCCGAACCCAGAAAATTGAAACCATCGGGCAGGCCCGAAATGGGTAACCCCTTGGAATACAAGTAGTTGAAGCCCTTTATGATGTTCATGGTGACGAGCGTGGCGATGAATGAAGGCATCTTGCCGTATACGACTAGCACGCCGTTGAACAGCCCGATGACCGCGGACATCGCCATGACGAGCAGAAAGGCGATCCATATCGGTATTCCCATCTTTACCACGAAGCCCGCGAAAAAGATGGAGACCATCCCGATGATCGACGAGATCGACATGTCCATCTGGCCTATAAGGATGACAAAGAACTCTCCCATCGCGATGATGGCGGTAAAGGCGGCTTGTCTAAGAATGTTCATTATGTTGTCTGTGGTCCTGAACGTGCTCAAGGTCAGGCTGAAGATCACGACCAGCACCACAAAGAGAAAGAGGATCATCCAATCCATGATGAATGATCTCCACCCCCCACTGTAGCGTTTTGCTTTTTCTTCAAAGGTGTTCATTTCCCGTTTACTCCTAGCAGACTGTTGATAATCACTTCTTGCGTCTTCCTTTCCCCTTCGACGATGTCCATAATCGAACCCTCGTAGAGGATATAGATCCTGTTGCACAACCCGATCAGCTCTTCGAGCTCAGGGGAGACCATAACGACACTCTTCCCCTGCTGAGTGAGCTCGTCGATAAGCTTGTAGATTTCGAACTTAGCGCCAACGTCGATACCCCTTGTTGGTTCGTCAAGGAGGAATATTTCAGAGTTGCGAAGCATCCACTTGGCAATTACGATCTTCTGCTGGTTGCCACCTGACAATTTTTCGACACTTTGCCAAAGCGACTGATAGTTCAGTTCGAGTTTTTCATTGATATCGTAAGCCGCCCGTGCCTCCGCCCTATGGTCCTGGAATAGTTTGAATTTTCTGAACTTGCGCATCGAGGGGAGCACAGTGTTCTCTTTGATGTCGAACTTCATGTTCAACCCGAGGGTTCTCCGTTCATCAGGGATATATCCGAGCCCCAGCCGTATAGCGTGCCGAGGATTTTTTATTTTTACTTCATTGCCTTTGATAAATATTTTGCCGTGGATGAGCGGATGCGTGCCGAAGATAGCCTGCACGAGCTCGGTCTTTCCAGCGCCTACAAGGCCTGCAAGGCCGATCACTTCGCCGGATCTCACGTAGAAACTGATGTCCCTGAAGGCTTTTGGTGCGGTAAGCCCCTTCACCTCAAGCATGATGTCTCCAAAGCGTCTATTCATAGGCGGATAGACCTGTGTCAACTCCCGTCCGATGATCATTTTGATGAGTTGCTGCTGGTTGATGTCACGAACCTTCCCGCTGTGTATGTGGTGACCATCGCAGAGCACGGTGTAAGAGTCGCAACATTCAAAGATTTCGTTGAGCCTGTGGGAGATATAGATGATGCCCATGCCTCTCGCCTTGAGGATGTCGATAATTCTGAAGATGTTCAGAATATCCTTTTCTTGGAGCACCGCGGTGAGCTCGTCAAGGATAAGCACCTTGGACTCGGACTGCACTGCCTTGGCGAGTTGGATGATCTGCTTTTCGGCATTGCGCAAGTAGCGGACTGGCACATTCAAGTTCACGTCGCAGTGCAGAAAGTCCATCAGTTCTTTGGCCTTTTTGTTGAGCGCCTTCCAGTCGATCAGTCCTCCTCTTCTGGCGTAGTGGCCGATGAAGATATTTTCGAGGCCCGTCATATCACTCAACAGTTGAAATTCTTGATGAACGACCTGAATACCCAGTTTTTGTGACTCTTTTATCGAATAACTGGCAAGCCGTACCTTTTTTTCTTCTATAAGTAACTCGCCCCTGGTCATGTGATTTTCGCCGGTGATGCATTTGGCGAGTGTCGATTTACCGGCACCGTTTTCACCGACCAGACCGTGGCACTCGCCAGGCAGCAGGGTAAAATTCACATTATCTAAGGCCCTTACACCAGGAAATTCCATAGTGCAGTTTCGAAGTTCTACCAATGGCACTGGTTCGATTTGAGTGCCAGTGTCAACCTGAACACGATTCATTCTTGCCTCTTCTCCACGTTTCTTTGCAGTGTACCTGTTTTTTCGATAGAGAGTCGCCCGAGCAGTGAATATAAATCGAGGTGGACAAGGATATCCTGCCCACCTCAGCATTTGCTTTAATCAGCCCCAATGAGCCTCGGCGAGCCGGTTTATAGCCACGACCAGTTCTGCCAATCGTAGTTCTTTATATTGGCTGGCGTAATTGCTTCGGGCTGAGGAAGATTGTAGATTTCGGGTAGCTTTTCGCCTTTCAATGCCCTGTACATCGCATCGGTGGCTTGATAGCCGAGCACCACTGGGTCTTGGAGGACCTCGCCAATCCATGCGGGGTTGCCCTTGGCGATAAAGGAGAGCACGTCCTTGTCCCCCGCGATGCCGATAAACTTGATGTTCGTTCTCTTTTGGGAGACCGCGGCATTGTAGGCGCCCACCACTTCGGCGTCATTGTGGCCAGAGACGACATCGATGACCGGCTCTCTCTTGAGTACATTTTCGACCAGGTCCTGGGCTGAGGCCCTGCTGCCTGCCCCGACATCGCCTTCTTCAATCACTTTTGCCTTGGGGAAGCTGGCGAGCACCGTATCTCTAAAGCCCTCGAACCTGTCCTTCGACACCTGGCCAGATGTAGGGCGAGAAACGAAAAGACACACCGGGTTGGATTTGTTCAGCGTTTTTAGGTAATCGACGGCAATCTTGCCTGCTACAACACCCAGCGCCCTCATGTCGTGTCCGACGAAGGTGGCCCATACTGCATCGGAGGGTTTTGCAGGCTGTTGCTTGTAGTCGCCGATGACGAAAGGAATGCCCTTGGCCACATTCTGCTTTATGGTGGGAATCGCTGAAGACGCATCTGCAGGAAACAGAATAATGCCCTTCGCCCCAGCCGCGAGCAGATTATCGATATTGTTCAGCATGGTTTGGACATCGGAGCGCGAATCCTCAAACTGGAACGTGAAGTTTGCTTCGGGATGCTCGGCCGCCCACTGTTTGCAGCCGTCGATGACGCCCAGAAACCATGTGTATGCCGTAAGCTCCATGATGCTTACGCCGATTAGTGTCTTGCCACCCTTTGCTGGTGCCAGTGTCGCCTGAGACCACCCCGCCGTGGACGCGATGAGGAAAAGGACAAGCACCATTGCTCCAATCTTTTTCATAGCCTCCTCCATAATTCTTGACCGATTTTCCATATTTTGCCAACGTTGTCGGCAACGATTACTATCATCATATCGAAATTTCGATTTGTCAAGCTTTTTTTCAAAAATTTTATGGAATGGCAAAAAAGAAAGCCTTGAGGCAGGGCTCTTGACATTCGTCAACGTTGTCGACAACGCTAGGTATGATATAATTATCTCTATTGATCAGAAAAATGATGGAGTATCGAATCGTGACAAAACTTGAGGACATCGCGAAAGAGACGGGGTTTTCTATCAAGACAGTCTCGCGTGCCATACACAATCATCCCGACATAAAGCGCGAAACAAAAGAGATTATCATGGAAGTGGTCCGCAAGCGTGGCTTTACTCCAAACTGGGCGGCTCAGAGCCTCAGAAACCAGAAGACCAACACAATCGGATACATCATTCCGAATATCACGAACGGGTTCTTTGGGGAGATAGGCATTGCCATCGATACTTTCTTCCGCGCAAGGGGCTATTCGACGCTCATCTGTTTCACATCAGACTCGAGAAAGAATGAGATCGAGTCGATCCGTTCCCTCCTCGCAAAGAATATCGACGGCATTATCCTCGCGCCGATCGGCAATCAGGGCGAATATATCGACCAGATACCGAATCTCGATGATGTACCCCTTGTACTGATCGACAACCGCCTGAGCGGACCTGCGCGCAACTATGTACTTCAGGACAACGAAGGTAATTCTCGTCTCTTGACCACACACATTTTGAGCCATGGCCATACTCAAATCGGCTTCATCACAGGGCCTCTGGAGGAATCCTCCTCGCGCGAACGACTGAATGGTTTTCGGGATGCCCTCGAAGATGCGCGGCTTCCATTTGACGAGAGCCTCGTCCGCAGCGTCGACTGGGAAATCCACAGCGGGTATGAAGCGACCAAAGATCTTCTCGACCAAAAAGGCAGCTCGCGGCCGACTGCCATCATCTACGGAAATACCCAGCTCCTCCTTGGTGGCTACAAGGCGATTCGCGAAAAAGACCTTTCGATACCCGGCGACATCGCCGTGGCCTCATTTGAGCACCCCGACATCATCGACGCGCTTTCTCCATGCCCCACGACACTCGAAAAGGTTGAATCAAGGATCGGCGAGGCCGCCGCCGAAATGCTTCTTTCCATCATCGAGTCCAAAGAAAAGAGGCCGCCGCGCGAAGTGTATATTCCAAGTCAGCTCATCATAGGAGAATCCTGCGGCTGCTCGGGACGAAGCTGAGGTCTCGCTCTATCCTCTTTGTGATTTCCTCTGCCCAGGCATCAATCTTGTGCCAGTCCTGCATAACCCAAGGGATGTCTGAAGGGGTGCCCGAACCTGCGACATATTTTGCCGAGGTCGGCTTCAAACACAATACATGGATCGATGTGTGATACTGGGAACTGGTACTGTAAGGCCCAGCGTCAATCGTAGGTTTTCTCTATAACCGCCCGAGCAGATCGACCACAAGTTCCACAAGCCTCGCACAGTCCTGGGGGGTGGTATGGTATCCGTTGCCCTCGGTGTGCTGGCGTATGATGACGGTGCCGTAGGAAGCATCGCCGCCGGGTTCGACCTCATAACCCGGAGCGCGGAAGCCGATTGTCTTCCGCCATGTCGCACCCTGGCCGTGGGTGAGCACCACGGCGTAGAGGTAAGGGACAGCCCCATTGGGGCCCTTGTTGATGGCTACCTGCAGCTGTACTCCCGCAAGGTCCTCGGGTTTCCGGCGCGGTTCGAGCATAAGCCGGGCATTCTCGGGTATCCGCAGCCCCTGTTCATCGCGGTCGAGTCGCAGGTAGGGCGTGCAGACAATGTCCGGAGGCAGGGGGACGGAGCGGGCGGCCTGCAGGGCGCGCATGACCATTTCGAATTCTCTGGGAATCCACAGTCGTATCTTGAGAAAGTTGAGGGCAGGCCACAGTAGGATGAGGGCGTCCGTGGCGAGGAGCCCGGAGAGGGTGAGCGCGCTTCCGAATACGACGGCTAAAATGGCGAGGGCTACTGTAAAGGGGATGCCGAAACCGGGACGATACCAGAGCGGCAACTGCAGGTGTCTGGTCGAGTTGAAGGCATCGGCGATGCGGTCCAGTTCGGCGTCGGTGACGGGCTGCCAGTCCTCCTCGCCGATGTCCTTGGGCTTGTTGGTCCACGGCTTTGCGGATAGGAGAAAGAGCGGCAGCACGAGGAGCAACGTGCCGGCCACTGTTCCGGGACCGCGCCAGAAGACCTGCAGTAAAATACCGCCAAGGCCGCACGCTCCGAAGATGAGGAGGCGGGAAGATGTGCCAAGGCCTGGAATCCGATAGCGAATGACGGCTGTATTCATACCTGCTCCTTGCTTTTTTCGAGTCTGCATGGTTCGGCATGTGTATAACGCCAGTAGAGAGGGCATGCTCCCTGACAGGCTATGAAGCTGTCGCAGGTGCGGCAGGGGACGGGCGCGAAATGCTTCTCTTTATAGAACCGGGCTTTTTCCGAGAACCACAGTTCGCTGAAATTCTTTTCCAGAAGGTTGCCGATCGGTTCATCCCACGAAGAGCAGGGCAGGATTGAACCGTCGGGAGCGACGGAGAGTAGTCCGTCGGCCGCTGCGCAGCTCTTGTTACCGTGTCCGCGCGCGATGGGATTGTAAGTGCAGAAGGGGGTGGGGCTGTACCAGTAGAATGTCACGCCGAGTTTTTTTGCCTCTTTGGCGACGGCATCCACATAGGGGCCGATCTCTTCGTAGGAGACGAAGAGCCGGTCGGTCTCTTTCCCCGGGATGGTGGGGATGAAGAGGTTCATGGCGAACCTGTGGATTCCCAGCGACGCGAGAAAGACTGGCATGCGGTGGATGATTGGCAGATTTCTGCGCGTAATCGTCGTGTTGGTCTGTGTGGGGATGCCCGCTTTCTGCAATGCCTCGATGCCCGCGATTGTCTCAGAGAAGGCCCCATCTCTGCCCACAAGAAAATCGTGAATTTCAGCATCCGGGCCTTCGATGGAGACCTGAGCGCTCCCGAGTCCCGCTCTCTTGAGCCCGGCGGCGCGTTCTTCGTCGATAAGGGTGCCGTTCGTGACGAGGTTGGTGATGAGCCTGCGCCGGCACGCATACTCGACGAGCGCCTCGAGGTCTTCTCGCAGGGTGGGCTCTCCCCCTGTGAACGAGAAAAAGGGAATCTTGGCTTCGTCCGCGAAGATGTCGATGATGCGCCGGTAATCTGTAGTGGAGCGCTCATGGTGGCTTGAGACGGGAGCAATAGAACCGCGGTGGGAGAGGGATGCGCCGGCGCGCACGGTGGCCGGTAGGGCACCGCTGCGCGTTGTGGCCGGCGGTTCTAAAGCGGCATTGAAGTCCTGAAAACGCGCTGGACTATCGTCCTGAGCCCCGCAGCCCGCATAACAGAAGCGACAGGCGTTGTTGCACCGGTAGGTCAGCGCGATTTCGCCCAGCACCGGCAGCCTCGTAAACGAGAAGGAGAAGGGTTCCAAAGAGACCGTGCCGTTGACGGGCGCATCGCCGCGGTAGAGCGCGGCGACATCCCCAAAAAAGAGCGCGGTGTCGCGTGCCGCCTCGTCGGAAGAAAGCCTCAGCACTCGCATTGAGCCTCCGCGCTTGATGTACGCGATGAGCGACGCAGCCGTCGCATTGACCTTGTAGACGCGGTTCGGCGGCAGAATGAGAACGCCGTCGTCTTCCCTTGAAAAGATGTGCTCCCCCGCTTGAGCCCAGAAATCGTCGATCCAGGAAAGATCTGGAGGAAGGGCCGCCGACAAGGTTGAAGTGCCGGTATGCCTCTGCGCGCCCGGCGGTTGGGCTTGGGCAGCCTCTGCATGCGCGGCCACCTGCGGAATGGCCCCTTTGCCGCTTGCGCCCGCCGCGACCGCTTTCGCGCTGGCGTCGTCTGTCCGTGTGACCGGCCTTCGCAGCATCAATGTGGGCCTCCAGAGACGCAGGCGCTGTGGCAGGCCGAGTGGCACGCGGAGTGACAGGCACTGTGGCAAGCCTGATGGCACGCGCTGTGACATGCGTTGTGGCAGGCCGAATAGCAGGCACCGGCGGTGCCCTCAAAGTTCTTCGGCGAGAAACAGCCCGAAAAACAGGCCGAAGACGCCATGAACGACGCATATGTTCCGGAAAACTCTTTGGGAAGGCCGAGATTCCCGTAATAGTGCGGGTGCGAATACACGTATATGAAAGAAGGCCAGTAGCGGTACCTCGATATCGCTCCGGCAGCCGCGACAGAGGCAGCTTCCCCGGTCTCCGGCTCTTCAAGCTTTTTCCTGTAATATGCCTTGGTGGCCTCGATGTCGCAGTCCCAAATTTTTTCCTGAAGTTTTTTCAACGCCGTCTCGAAAAAATCGGCCATGCGGCCCGAAAGCACCCAGCCTTCCGTGTCGAAGGCGCCTAAAAATACATCGCCGTACTCGTCCTCGCTTTTCGGCTCGAGCACTTCGAGCCGGAGGGGCGACTCCTGCACAAGGCGAACCACGCCCTCGTCCTCGAGAATTTTGATCATGACGGCCGCGACGCGAGGAAGTGGCAGCTCGAACAGCAGGGCGACTTCGACAGGGTGAAGGTTCTCGGCCACTTTGCCGGGGATCGCGTACGTTCCCTCGAAGAGGCGGGGAGGCGTCCACGAATCGCCGGCCCAGGCGATGCCCTCGGCTTTGGCGACGGCCTTCGGATATCCCGCTATCTTTCTTCGATAGAGAAACACGCCGAGCGCCGCAATCCCGCCGCAAAGAAATAGGGTGAGAAGCGGCGTACGCTGCCATCCCAGGGCCGACCCGGAAGGCGCGGCGCCCACGGCATCGGAAGGCGCCGTGCTTGGTGCGCCACTTGCACCGAACTGCTCTTCAGAAAGAAGGGCTTCTGAGGGGTTTGCCGGGCCCGCCTGGCCGGCGGCAAGGGCATTGAACAGCGGAGAGAAAGCGAGGGCTATATTCTCGGCAGATAGATAGAATTGAAGATCTTGGGAGGCATGCGCGGCGGGCGCTTTCTGGTAGAAGCGCAGCGCGAGATAGTGTTTGCCGTTGGAGCCCTGTGCGGCATACCAGTCGATGCTGTTCTCGTCATTGACGTGCTTTTCGGTGGCAAAACCGAGCCGCGAGAGCCGTTCGGAGCGCGAGTCTCCCGCTTCGCCTGTATTCACCTCGATGGGAAAGACAATCGTCACAGCCCGGTGGCCGAGCGGCTGGTCCCACTCGGGTGGAGCCCAGTGGAAATAGAAGAGCTTTTCGCCACCGGATCTTTCGGTGAGCCCCACCATGCCCGCCGCGGTAAGATCGGCGCCGTAGGTGAGCACCCAGGTCGAGGTGCCCGATGTGCGCTTGCCCTGAGTGAGGAGGATGTCCCATTTGCCTCCAACGTCCTTGATGTCGAGGGGAGACCTCGTTCCGTCCGGCAGATCGGCCCAGCAGCGCTCTCGGTCCCAGGTCAGGGGAGCCTTTTCTCCTTGGAAGTAAAAGCCGCCCATGGTGCCGGAACTCACGTTCCAGACGATTGAGTGCTGAACCACTGCCTTGCCGTCGCTGTGTAGAGTGAGGAATATTTCCACGGATTCCGCCTGAGCCTCGAGCGCAGCGAGAGCTTGTCCAGACAATCCGATCAATACCAGCATGACCAGCAAAAATCTGCTTCGTTTCATTCTTCCAGCTCCTGTCGTCCATCCATTGCATCGAGCGCAGTATGGGTTCCTTCAATGCCCCCAAAGGGCAGGGCAAGCTTTTCAGCGATGAGATGGGTCGATCTATCGAGTGAGAGAATCAGTTTCTGTTCGATGTTTTGTTGCGCCGTGCGGGGCTCGCCATCAATACGCGAGCCGATCCGTCCGGCATCGGACACGTGCAGATACCTATCCACTGTCTCGGCGGCATTGCGCACCGCATCCTCGACAATGGGGTCCCTTGCATTCCCTTTTGCGCAGGATTCGAGGTACAGCCCGGCTGCAAACACGAGTCGTTCTACAGCTGCTTTTGCTTCGGGATTCTCAATGCGGAGCATGGCGAGACGCTTCCTTAGGCGGGCCGTCTCTTCGAGACGATCGGCATCGTGTTCGCTCCGTTCACGCTTTTGTTCGCCGAGAATTGCCTTGGCTCCCGGCTTCGAGAGCAGTACCAGGGCGAGTTCTCCTCCTGTGAAAAGAGCGAAGAGGGGTACAGTTAAGAGCACTGGTGCGAGCCCGGCGAGGGTCGCGCCCGCCGCCAGAAGGGCATTGCCGCATACAATGCCGATGGCCAGAGGAGACCGAAAGAACTTCGCCAACAGGCTCTGCATCTGAGACCTGCTATTGTCGATTTCATTGTTCTGCAACGCGGACACCTTTGCCCCGACTGTGCCGTGATCGATGTTTTCATTGTAGTCTTTGTGGTATTGAAGATGAAGTACGGGACTGTCGACACAGAGGCATATTGGGAGGCTGAGATTTTCGAATTATAGTTTGAACAGCAATTCCTCATAGCCGGGAAAAGGCCAGACATCCTTTGCCACCAATTTTTCCAGCGCATCCGCTCGGCTCCGTAGGTTGGCCATCTGAGGCACTACCTTCTCGCGGTACGCCTTGGCCTGAGTAAAGGTGTCGTCTATGGCCTGGGCATCCCCCAGAACTTTTTCGAGCTTTTCTGTTTCCTCGTACAGCTCGCCAGCAAGCTCCGCAATTCTCTTTGCGCGTTTTTCTTGGGGAACACTGATGGCGCCAAGGGCCGCCAAAGCAGCGGCATCTCTGGCGAGGGAACTGGCGTAGGAAGAGACCGCGGGGAAGATCGAACGGCGAGCCATCTCGATCATTACTCCGGCTTCGATGTTGATCTGTTTCGAATATCGCTCCAGATAGATGTGGTAACGGCTTTCTTGTTCTTCGCAGGATAAGACCTTGTGGGTTTCGAAGAGGGCGATCGTCTCCTTCTGGATGAGAGCCGGCAGGGCATCTACCGTAGCCCGAACGTTGGGTAGCCCCCGGCGCTCTGCTTCGCGGACCCATTCCTCCGAGTAGTTGTTTCCGTTGAACACCACCCGGCGGTGTTTGCCGTATGATTCTTTTATAATTGCTTGGATCGCAGCATTTTTGTCTATGGCTTTTTCGAGTTTATCCGCAAATTCGGAGAGCACTTGGGCGACCGCCGTGTTGAGATAGGTGTTGGGCGTGGCGATGGACTGGGAAGCGCCGACCATGCGGAATTCGAACTTGTTCCCGGTGAATGCAAAGGGGCTGGTCCGGTTGCGGTCCGACACGTCTTTAGGAAGTGAGGGAAGAGATGTGACACCGAGCTTGATTCTCTCTCCGCCGGTGATGCCGTTGGAAGCCTTGCCATCTGCGATGCGCTCGAAAATCTCCATGAGCTGGCTGCCGAGGAACACGGAGACGATGGCGGGCGGCGCCTCGTTGGCTCCTAGACGATGGTCGTTTCCGGCGGTGGCGGTAGAAGCCCTGAGCAACAGTGCATACCGGTCTACCGCTTCGATGATTGCAGCGGTAAAGAACAGGAAGCGGGCATTTGATTCTGGATTTTCTCCTGGATCGAGAAGGTTAATGCCGTCGTCGGTGGCCATGGACCAGTTGTTGTGCTTGCCCGAGCCATTGACGCCTGCAAAGGGTTTTTCATGAAGCAGAGCTTCCATGCCATGGCGGCGGGCAATCTTCTTGAGAGTCTCCATCAGTAACTGGTTTCCATCTACCGCAACATTGGTGGTGCTAAAAATAGGAGCTATTTCGAACTGGTTGGGCGCAACCTCGTTGTGCTGGGTCTTGGCGGCGACACCCATCTTCCAGAGTTCTATGTTCAATTCCCGCATGAAGGCCGCGACTTGCTCCTTAAGGGCCCCGAAATAATGATCTTCCATTTCTTGCCCCTTGGCGGGCATGGAGCCGAAGACTGTCCTGCCTGTCAACAGCAGATCCGGCCGTTTGTCGAAATACTCTTTATTGACCAAAAAGTACTCCTGCTCAGGCCCAACAGTGGTGATCACCCGCTTGGATGTGGTATTCCCCAGGGCTCGGAGTATGCGCAGAGCTTGTGTGTTCAGGGCATCCATGGACCGAAGCAGGGGCACCTTTTTGTCGAGCGCCTGCCCGTAGTAACTGATGAAGGCGGTAGGGATACACAGCGTGGTGCCGGTAGGGTCCTGTTTCAGAAAAGCTGGGCTGGTCACGTCCCAGGCAGTGTAGCCCCTGGCTTCGAAGGTCGCCCGCAGTCCTCCCGAAGGAAAGCTCGAGGCATCGGGCTCTCCTTTGATGAGCTCTTTCCCGGAAAACTCCATAAGAACTTTGCCGTCCGAGGTAGGAGCAATGAAGGAGTCGTGCTTTTCGGCGGTGAGGCCTGTGAGGGGATGGAACCAGTGAGTGTAGTGAGTGGCTCCTTTTTCCATGGCCCACGCGCGCATCGAGGCTGCCACCACGTCTGCGACTTCCAGTGTAAGCTCTTTTTCTCCGGCCTGTACCGCAAGGATTTCCTTGTACACATTTTGGGGTAGACGCTCGCGCATCACCGCGTTGGAAAAACAGTTGCTCCCGTACAGACTGGATACGGGGTTTTCAGTCAAATCAAAGGTTTCTTTCATAGGAACTCCTACACATTGCATAGACCGGAACCGGGCAAGAGATCGCCCTTCAGTCGTTATCTTGAATATTAAAGCAAAAATCATGCCAGAAATAGCGCATTTTTGAAAAAGATGCGGTCAAGCACGTTAAAGGGGGAAAACAAGCAAAAACGAGATAACGGCTATAGAAAAGCAACCTTTAAAGGCCTTCGCCGAGATAATTTTCAGATAGCTGTTATGCTTGACGCAAATTTGCCAGGAGTACAACAGCCGAAGTGCTACATTTATGTAGGAATGACGCTCAATTCCTACATTAATGTCGGGCACGCAAGTACCCTGCCGGCGTTGCATTTGGTTACATTTTTGTCGAGCGATACATGCGCCAGTTGATCCCGTAATGGTGCACTCTCAGGCCTATCTGCCGTTCCGTAATGCCCAGACGCCTGGCCGCCGCCGCCATGTTCCCGCTCGTAATTTTCAATGCTTCGACGATGAGCTCCTTCTCAAGCCGAGAAAGGGCCGCGTCCAGGGTCGTGGTGGGTTCGGTGTTGGTGGACAGGGCGGACTGGAGACTCGGCGGCAGATGGTACGAGTGAATCACCATGTCGGTGGAGAGAATGACAGCCCGCTCGATACAGTTTTCCAACTCCCTGACATTTCCCGGCCAATGATAACTCGTCAGTAAGTCGAGTGTTGGACTGGATATCCGTTTTATCAGTTTTGCATTTTTTTCTGCATACTTTTCCACGAAATAGTCTGCCAAGAGCACAATGTCGCTCTTTCTCTCTCGAAGCGGCGGGACATGGATGGGAAACACATTGAGGCGATAATACAGGTCTTCTCGAAACCTCCCTGCCTTTACTTCCTGCTCTAGTTTTTTGTTCGTTGCGGCAACAAGGCGAACATCCACCTTGATGGGCCGATCTCCGCCTACGCGTTCGATCTCACGTTCCTGAAGCACACGGAGAAGCTTCACTTGTACCTGCGGAGAAAGATCTCCAATCTCATCGAGGAATAAGGTCCCTCGATGTGCCAGTTCAAAGCGTCCTTTGCGCTGGGTCACCGCCCCGGTAAAGGCTCCCTTTTCGTGACCAAAGAGCTCGCTTTCGATGACCGACTCAGGAAGAGCAGCACAGTTTATTGGTATATAGGGTTTGTCCGCCCTGCGGGAGAGCCGGTGTATTTCCTGGGCGACCAATTCTTTTCCGGTGCCGCTTTCCCCCGTAATAAGGACCGTCGCATTGCTGGGGGCCACCTGTGCAATGAGCTCGTACACCTTCTGCATGCAGGTGCTGGTACCGATTATTGAAGAGCCGGAATGCACGGTCCGGAGGGAAGAAAGGGGAATGGACTCCTGAGCTGTATCATTTTTCAGCAATTCTTGTTTGAGACGGAATTGCTCTTCTTGGATGCGTTCTCTCAGCTTCGCAGAATCCGCAATAATCGAAGCCACCTGTTCCAGGAGATCCTGGTCCCACTGCATCCATTCATCCTGCTGCTCCCCGGGCAGTCGGCGCTCGGCACTCAGTGTGCCGATCACCGAGCCCCCCGACAGAAGAGGGAAACAATAGCATGCGACTCCTGCTAGATCTTCTTTTGAGCGCATGCCGGCCCTATTCAAAAATCGAGGTTCCTTGGAGAGGTCCGGCACCACCACGGGAAAGCCGGTTTCGAACACACGACCGATGAGCCCCTCCCCAAGGCGGTAGGTGCCCCGTCCCTTCTCATCTGCCGAAAGACCATTGGCTTCCTCTATTTTGAGGACCCCCGTGCTCCGCTCCAGAAGTGTCACCATGCCGCGGACCAGTCCGGCCCGCACTTCGAGAAGGGAAAAGAGAGGACCAAGAGAACTTCTGAGCTCGACATGTTTGTCCAGTGTTCGGGCAATGTCCAGCAAGAGGCGTAGCGTTTCTTTCTCATCAGGAATAACTGTCGAATGCATGGAGATTACATTACTACAAAAATGTAGGAAAGCGCAATGATAGGATCTGGATGGTTTTCCTTTTATTCTCCCGTATGCCTCGCATGGGGGATGCTGGTAAGGTACTCGATTCAGTCTTTTGTCTCTTCACTCATGATCTTCAGCAAATTCTCTTTCGTGATTACCCAAGTAGGCCCCTTGTACGTTTCGATCCAGAGCTGCGGAATCTTTGCCGTATCGTCGCGCCATTTGATTTCATAGCCGGAGAGCCGGCCATTTTCGTCGATGACGAGGTCGAGTTCTTTTTGATCATAGGTGCGCCAGAAATAGAAGCTTGCATATCGCCGTTGATACTCGTATTTTTTCATCAATTCCATCACGACGAAATTTTCCCACAGTGCGCCCAGGTCGTTTCGGAGCTCGATCGGCCGAAAATCATTGATGACCGCATTCCTGATGCCGGTATCCCAGAAATAATATTTAGCACTTTTGGATATCTCGTTTCTGAGATTTCGGGAGAATGCACTGATTTTCTTTATGACGAACGCTTTTTCCAAGAGATCGATATACCGCTCGACGGTGTTTTTGCTGAGGCCGCTTTTTACCGCGATTTCATTGAGCGAGACTTCATTCCCAATTTGAAATGCCAGCAAACGCACAATATCCTGCAATTTCTGGGAATTTCTGATGTGTTCGAGCGCTAGAATGTCCTTAAATAGATAGCTATTCCGCAAATTCACAAGATATTCCGTATTTTCAAGAGCATTGTCGAGAGACAGGACCTCGGGATACATCCCAAAAATCAGATATGACTCGATGTCCTGAAAGATCTGAAAATCAGTTCGTTCGAGTTTGAGTTCCATGAGCGATACTGGGAATAAAAACCGCTGGATGCTTCGTCCCGTGAGAGGCTCAGAGATGGTCTGCGAGAGATTGAATGCGCTAGAGCCCGTAAGAATAACAGATTTTTCGGGGAAAAGATCGATGAGTAGCTTTGCACAGGCTCCTATATTCGGAACATACTGGGCCTCATCGATGAAGATGACACTATAGGGCGAGAAGAAAAGGCGATATGTCTCGATCTTTCGGGAGGAAAGGATGGCCACAAGCTCAAAATCATCACCGCTCCCTTTGAAGATTTTCCCTTCTGTGCCGGCAAGGAGCTTTTCCATGAGCATCGTTTTGCCAACGCGGCGCGCGCCATAGAGGATGACGACCTTGCCTTTTTTAAACAGAGCACTTGGATCCAATTCATAAAAGCGCTTTATCCATTGCATGGGCAAAGTATCGTATTTTCTCAGAAAATAGTCAATAAAGTGACAGAATTAACATTAATTTGGTCAGTTTGCTGACTAAATTAAATCCATAGAGGCCTCATCTGTTGAAATTATTGCGATACCATTCGACTGTCTGTCGGATTGCTTCGCGAAGCGGTACAGCGCGCTCGCCGAACGCGCGTTCAAGCTTACTGCTTAGGCAGCCGAACTTATAGGCCTGCTCCATGGCCGCCGAACAAGTGCTTTGAACTTCTTACATCGCTTTGAATATATCTTCAGCGCTCACAAAAGAAAGTGGCCTTTTCTTTTCTTCTTCCTCAAACTGTTCGATGACTTTATTATCCATAAAATCTTCATACATTTCTCTCAGGGAATACTTTATGAGGCTTGATTTATCTTTCTCAAATTGATCGGAAAGAAAGGCCACCATCTTTTCTTCTTCATCGTTGAGGCGAACCGAGATCACCGCCATTTCTTATACACCTCCTCCCGTTTATCCAAAGCAATGACATAGATATCTTCATGTTCAATATAGAAGATAGCTCTATATTTACCTTTCCTTAATCGATAATACGTCCTTGCTTTCTCTTCTGATGTTCTAAGCTGCTTTATATCAAACAGGCTTAAATCTTTGGTTAAATCCAATGATAAAAATGCATTGTTAACATGAAAAAAGATCGCTTTTGGTATTTGACCCTTCTGAATCCGTTTCAAGAGTTCATCGAGATAATATACCATGTATACAATGTATTACAATTCCTTGTCCAAGTCAATACAGATATTACAGCTGTTTGCGGTATCTGCCGGTAGTAGAAATCATGGAAATGTATCTTCATATTTTCCTGAGACGATGCAGCTGCGCTCTACAAAACGAGAAAGGCCTCTATTTCCAGTATTATAACGTAAAAACGGGAACGTTCCCAAATTATTCTTGCATGTTTTGAAAACCCATGTTATACTCATTGTGGGAACGATCCCAATATGAACAAACAGAAGATCAGTATTCACGAGGTGGCGCGCCTCGCGGGTGTCTCGAAGAGCACGGTATCGCGCGTAATCTCGGATAAGGGCGGGTCGGTCAGCCCCGAGACGCTGGAGAGGGTTCATAAGGCCATCGAGCAGCTCGGGTATCGCAGGAATATTGTCGCCGCCGGGCTTAGGACGCAGAAGACGTACATGGTGCTCGTCATGATTCCGGATGTGGCGAACCCCTTCTGGTCGGAGATCGCGCGGGCGGTGCAGGACACGCTCGAGCCGGAGGGGTATTCGGTGGTCATAGGGAGCACGTACTGGAGCGAGGAACGGGAATCGCGCTACTACGAGCTCGCCCAGATGGCCCGCTTTGACGGCGTCATTCTCAATAGCGTCACCGACAATATTGATAAGATCAAGAGTCTTGGTGTTCCGGCAGTGCTCATAGGCGAACGCACCGCGGCTCAAAATATCGACACCGTCGGAACGGACACACTCCAGGCGACAAGGATCGGTATGGAGTATCTCTATGAGACCGGCCACCGAAAAATAGCGCTCGCGACGAGCGACCACGGCAGTGAACGCTACCTGTCGCTTCGCGCCAGGGCCTACAAGGATTTTCTCCATGAGAAAGGGCTTCCTTTTGACCCGGCACTTCTTTTTTCGGTGAACCTGGACGCTGAGGGCGGCCAAGCGCTGGCGAGACGGCTTCTTTCCCTTCAAAACTGGGCGGCTCGGGTGGACAGCTTGTTCTGCGGGAACGACATCGTCGCAATCAGTGCGATGAATGAGCTTCGAAAATACGGAATCATTGCGGGGATAGATCTCTCCATAATCGGCATGGATGATATCCCTGCATCATCCCAGACCTATCCTCCATTGACCACGGTGCGCAAGCCCCGCGAACGGATCGGCGTTGCGGCTGCACAGGTTCTCTTAAAGCGCATAAGCGACCCCCTCGGGCCGGTCGAAAAGCATCTGTTCCCTGGTGAACTTGCCGTTCGGGATAGCGTCATCGACAGAAGGGGAACACGATGAAGACAAAAGCGGAGATTGTCGCCGACAGGGCGGAATTCGAGTCGAGGGCCATCGGGGCCTTTGTAGGGCTTGCGGTGGGAGATGCGGTCGGCGATCTGGGAAGGAGTCAGGATCACCGGAATCGGTACGGCCTGATCACACGGCTCCTCGAAGATGGGAAGAGCACCGACGACACGGAATTCGGGGTGCTGACTGCCCGGGCTCTCCTCGATGCGGAGGGCGAGCTCACTCCGGAGAAGACGGCAGAGGCCTGGAAGCGCTACATTCTCGACCGCGGAGGGGCGAAAAAAAGGGCGGGGCGTCCCCTCTACGGCGCGATCGAGAACCTTTCGCGCGGCATGAAGCCGCCCCTTTCGGGAAAATTCAATGTGATGAATATCGACGACGGCGCCGCAATGCGCGCTACGCCTCATGGGATTCTATGGGCCGGCAATCCGCAGAGGGCCGCCGAATCGGCGATGGCGGATGCCTGTATAAGCCACGATGCCGACGGTATCTGGGCCGCCCAGGCCGTGGCCGCTGCGGTGGCGGTCGCGATGGCCGACGGGACGGTCGAAGAAACCGTGGAAGCGGGGCGCGCGCTGCTTCCATCAGGGAGTTGGATCGCGAGCGCGATGGATACAGCCATGGATATCTGCGCGCGGCATCCAGACATAGAAGAGGCGTATGAAGAGCTCCACACAAGGCTCTGGACGCCGGAACATGCCGCTTCCCCCGAAGCAATTCCCCAGGTCTTTGCAATCTTCAGGCTCTGCGGAGGCGATCCGAGGCGCGGGCTTCTGTGGAGCGCCAACTTCGGACGAGATGCCGATACCATCGCAGGACTCGTGTGCTCATTGTCCGGCGCGATGCATGGCGCCTATGCATTTCCCGCCGAGTGGATCGAATCCCTAAGAAAGCCCTCCGGCACTTGTCTGGACTTTGCGATAGAAGAGGACATCGTGACCCTGGCAAAAGATCTCGTCGCCTTGTCCTGTGAGATGGGAGCATAGCGGCATGCCTGCACTTGCAAGGAAAAGAGACTGGACGCTGCTGATACTGCTCGTTCCGGCCTTGGCCTATTTCCTCGTATACCACATCATTCCCATCGGGGGCATGACGATGGCATTCCAGGACTACAGGATCATCGGAAAGAGCCCCTTTGTGGGATTGAAGCATTTCAAGATGCTTTTTGCGTCGCCTGCTTTTCTCCAGGTGCTCGTCAATACGCTCATCATCAGTTTCATGAAGATCGTGCTGTTTTTCCCCCTGCCGATCATTTTTGCGCTGATGCTCAATGAAGTAAGAAATTCTCTTCTGCGTAAGTTCATTCAGTCCACCACATACCTCCCGCATTTTCTTTCGTGGGTCGTCATCGCGGGCATTTGGATCGCCTTTCTCTCACCGAGCAGTGGGGGTATCAATCAGCTCAGGGGTATTTTCGGTCTTCCTCCCCGCGATTACATGACGGATAAGTCAGCGATCCGGTGGGTACTCTTCGCCTCGGAGACATGGCGGAGCCTGGGCTGGGATTCGATCATCTATATGGCGGCCTTGGCCTCCATCAGCCCCAGCCTGTACGAGTCCGCCGATCTCGACGGTGCGGGCGCGTTCCAGAAAATGCGCTTCATCACGCTGCCCGAGCTTCTGCCGACCATGGTCACAGTGTTCATCCTCAACATGGGCTTCTTTTTGAATGCTGGTTTCGATCAAGTCTTCAATATGATGAACGACTCCGTGATAAGCGTGGTGGATATTCTCGACACCTATGTGTACAGGATCGGCCTCTTGAACATGCAATATTCGTTCTCCACCGCGGCGAGCCTCTTCAAGGGCGTCATCGGGCTTGTGCTGATCCTGGCGGCGCATCAGGGGTCGCGGAAGATAACGGGGAAAGGCCTATGGTGAAAAGAGTTTCGAGCATAAGGAAAGTCAGGACTCCGGCGTCGGAGCTTTTCTGGAGATGGTGTTTTACTGCGCTCCTTCTGTGTACCTGCGTCATGGTGCTGGTGCCTATGCTCAATCTTCTCGCGCTCTCACTGTCGGACCCTGCGCGTGTCTCCGAGGTCCGCGGACTCACGGTGTTTCCCAAAGGTTTCTCGCTCGTCAATTATAGGGTGTTGCTGGCTAATCCGCTTTTCATGCGGAGCATTCTTAATTCAGTCTACATTACGGTCGTGGGGACCGCGCTGAATTTGCTCGTCACGTCGATGGCCGCCTTTGCCCTCACTAGGCCCAAGCTGCCGTTCAAGCGCTTCTTCATGGTGCTCATCGTTGTCGTGATGATCCTCGAACCGCCACTGGTCGCCGAGTATCTGGTGGTCAAAAAGATCGGGCTCATGAACAGCCTCTGGGCGGTTATTCTCTATAAAACGGTCAATGTGTATTACTTGATTATTTTAATGCGGTATTTTGAGGAAATCCCCCCATCGCTCATCGAAGCGGCCCAGGTGGACGGTGCCAGCAATATGACGGTGTTGAAGAACATAGTGCTGCCATTGTCCAAACCTGCGCTCGCGACGCTTGGGCTTTTCTATGGTGTGTTCCACTGGAACGAATATTTCCGTGCGAGCATCTATCTCACCGATCCGATGAAATACCCTCTACAGCTCATCCTACGTCAGTTCGTGGTGCTCGACGACACGGCGTCGCTCATCGGTTCGGGCGCATTGTTCAGCTACGACGAGGCGGCGCAACTCAGCTATGACGCGCTGCAGGCGAGCACCATCGTTGTGGCGATTCTGCCGGTTCTCATTGTCTACCCCCTCATTCTGAAGTATTACGCGCGAGGAGTGATGGAGGGAGGAGTAAAGGAATAGGAGGTTCTTATGAAAAAGAACAGATTTTTGTGTGCGCTTATGGCCGCGATGATGATTCTTGGTATCGTCGCCGTCGGGGCACAGCCGAAAGTGCGGCTCGTGTTGAAGGACCTGGATACCGATCCGAACACACCGCAGTTTATTCAGCTCATCGAAAAGGGCATGGCAGCCGCAGGCACTCCGGTGAAAATCGAAGTGGTCAAAGTCCCATCGGGCAACTACGCGGAGAAGATCAGCCTCATGATCATGTCGGGCGATATTCCAGACATCATCTATTTCCAGGGAGGAGACGACAAGATCGCGATGCAGGGCATACTTGAAGACTTGAGGCCCTACATCAACAACTCGAAATATCTCAAGAATGTCCTAGATCCCCACAGCAAGGCGAGGCTCGAGAACTATCCGTACCTCGTGTGGGTCGCTCCTCCCAGGGTGCGTGCGCCGGTGATGCGAAAGGACTGGTTCGATTCCCTGCCTTCTGCGAAGGCTTTGGTCGCCAATCCCACGGTCGACGCGTACTATACGCTCTTCAAGGATCTTGTGCAGAAAAAGGGAGCCCAGTACGGCATTTCGATCACGGGAGCGACAAACGGTGCCGAAGAGCTCGATTCGATTTTCGATGGGGCTTTCGGGATCACCTCGACATGGATGAAGGGCAGCGACGGCCGGTGGGTCTACTGCAGGGTCACGCCGAACGAGAAAGAGAAGCTTGCGTTCTATGCGAAACTCTACAAGGAAGGTCTTCTCGATCCTGAGTACTTGACCAAGAAGTGGGACACCAAGGAGCAGGTTTTCTATGAAGGCAAGGCCGGGATGGTCGCCGGTATTGCGCCGGGTAGCATCGATGTGTACGTCAACAAGATGATGAAGTCACAGAATACGAGCCTTGTTCCGCTTCCGCCTCCCGCTGGGAAGGCTCAGGGGCTTGGGCCTTTTGTCGACGTCATCAAGGAATCGCGTGGCTTTGCGATTCCGGTGACCTCAAAAGTGAAAGATGAGGCTTTTGCGGTGCTCGACTTCATGTGGAGCCCCGCGGGTCTTAAGATCGCCAAGCTCGGCATTCCCGGGGTCCACTATATCGAAGAATCCAACCGCTATGTGCTCACCGATAGATACCCTGAGTGGTACAACGGATGGTTCGGCGACTCGTTCAATGGTTTCAATCCGGACAAGCCTCTCTCGAGGTCCATCATGACAGCGCCTGCGGTTGAGGCTGGGAAATTGGCGGTAAAATACATGATGCCCGACAAGACATTCATGATCCCCGAGCAGTACATAACGAACTGGGATGCCATGACGAACCTCTACAAGGAGTATGAGGCGGACATCATTACCGGCAAAAAACCTCTTTCGGCCTTCGACGAGTTTGTCCAGAAGTGGTACGCCGCAGGCGGAACCGAGCTGACCAAATACGCGCAGACGAAACTGAAGTAAGCTGCGTTGAGTCTGCAATGCTAGCCTAATTACAGCAGGGGTGCCGAAGTACACCACTATACCGTGCACAAGGCGCCCCTTTTTACCTTTATGTGTGGAGTATCTATGTCAACAATTCCTCCGGATTATCTTGAACGAGTGTATGCGGGTCTGCTTGGAAAAATGATCGGAATTCGTCTGGGAGCCCCGGTGGAGCCTGCGATCTGGACCTACGAACGCATCCGCGATGTCTATGGCGAGGTTACTTCGTATCTGAAGCCGTACAGGAATTTCGCGGCGGATGATGATGCGAACGGACCTGTGTATTTTATCCGACCCCTGCTTGAGAAAATCGAGGGTGCGCTGAAGCGCGTCGTGGGAGATGATGGAGACGCTCATGGGGACGGCTCTAACGAAGGTGCCTTTGAGAGAGAAATGCCCTCGACTCGCCTTGCGGATACTTCCACCGAGGCCGGCGAAGTGGCCGCAGCCTGGCTCAACTACGCGCGCGAAGGCATTGGGATGTTCTGGTGGGGAGGCTATGGTCGGAGCACCGAGCATACCGCCTATCTCAACCTAAAGAATGGAATCCCTGCGCCGGAATCGGGTTCAATCGTAAGAAACGGCAAGGTAGTCGCAGAGCAGATCGGTGGACAGATTTTTATCGACACCTGGGGGCTCGTGTGGCCAGGCAACCCTGCAAAGGCAGCGGAGTTCGCAGCCCTCGCGGCCTCGGTTTCGCACGACGGAGAAGGTCTCAACGGTGCGCGATTCATCGCAGGATGCATCGCGGCTGCGTTCAAGGAGACCGATATCCAGACAGTGATGGAAACTGGTTTGAGTCTGATCCCACAAGACTCTGCCTACGCCACTGTGGTGCGGGCAGTCAGAGAGTTCCACGCATCGCGCCCCGAAGACTGGCGTGCCTGTCAGGAGTATCTGATCGCCGAGTGGGGGTACGACAAGTGGCCCGGTCTCGTTCACATTATCCCGAATGCAGGGGTGTGTGCGCTGGCCATGCTGTACGGCTCGGGGAGCTTTGCACGCACCGTCGAGATCGCGACGATGTGCGGCTGGGATACCGACTGCAACGCGGGCAATGTGGGGACAATTGCCGGCGTGCTCTACGGGCTCGAGGCGCTGCCGCTCCATTACCGCCAGCCCATCAATGACGGCATTGTGCTTTCGGGCTTGCCGGGAAGCCTCAACATCCTCGATATCCCAACCTTTTCCAGAAGAATCGCGGCAGTCGGATATGCGCTGGCCAGCATACCAGTCCCCGAAAGCGTCTCGGCACCTCTTGCGCTCGGCGACGGTGAGCATGGGCTGTTTTTCGATTTCGCGCTGCCGGGTTCGACGCACGGCATGCGGGTGTCGGACCCCACGCGGTTTGCAGTCTGCCACCGGGCAGGCAGAAAGGCCGGGCGCAATGACGTCGAAGATAGGGAAGCCAAGGGCGGCGAGGCTGAGCGTAATGTCGCTCAGTATAGTCATGCTCTCGAGTTCCGCTTCGAGAGGCTCACGCGCGAGGAGAGCGGTAAATGCTTTTTCAAGCCATTCTACCGCCGATCCGATTT
>Ga0067045_1002842_pt1 | contig 58462 bp, 47 predicted proteins | sample TerdegcTABiofilm_FD_59184 | JGI IMG/M metagenome (GOLD analysis project Ga0067045, IMG submission 59184) | Combined Assembly of (Gp0054472, Gp0054536) Wastewater bioreactor microbial communities from Singapore -Terephthalate degrading...
CCGCCATACCCTTCAGCGACAGGTGCTTGGTAATGGCCGCCGTCAACGTCGTCTTGCCATGGTCTATATGCCCGATCGTGCCAATATTGACGTGGGGCTTCTTCCGTTCAAACTTCTTTTTGGCCATGTCTATTCCTCCTGGTCAGCCTCAACGAGAATGATTTCCCGCCACAGAGCTAATTGGACCGATTGCGACCGATAATTTCTGCCGCCAGACTTTGCGGCACTGGCTCATAGTGATCAAACTGCATGGTAAAGGTGGCCCGTCCCTGGGTGGCGCTCCGCAACTCGGTGGCGTAACCGAACATGGTGGCCAAGGGCACCTCGGCCTGGACGATGTGGACCCCTTTGCGATTCTCCAGGTTTTTGATACGCCCCCGGCGGCTGTTCAGGTCGCCGATGGCATCCCCCACATACTCCTCGGGAACGACGATCTCCAGGTTCATGAAGGGTTCCAGGAGGATGGGCTGAGCTTTCTTGGCCCCATCCTTGAATCCCAGGGAACCGGCGATGTGAAAGGCCCGCTCGGAAGAATCAACTTCATGGAAGGAGCCGTCCACCAGGGCCACCTGGATGTCCACCATGGGAAATCCGGCCAGGACGCCGTTTTCCATGGCTTCTTTGATACCCCGCTCCACGGCCGGGATGTATTCCTTGGGGATGACGCCGCCCACCGTGCGGTCTTCAAAGACAAAACCGCCGTTTCCCGCCAGGGGGGCCAGTTCCAGGATGACATGACCGTATTGCCCCCGGCCCCCGGATTGGCGCACAAATTTGCCTTCGGCCCGCACCGGCTGCGTAATGGTCTCCCGGTAGGAGACCTGGGGCTGTCCCACCTGGGCATCAACCTTAAACTCCCGCATGAGGCGATCAACGATGATCTCCAGGTGGAGTTCGCCCATACCGGCGATGATGATCTGGCCGGTCTGGGGATCGGTATGAACCCGGAAGGAGGGGTCTTCGGCCATGAGTTTGTTCAGGGCCTGCCCCAATTTCTCCTGGTCCCCTTTGGTCTTGGGCTCGATGGCCACATCAATGACAGGTATTGGAATTTCCAGGGTCTCCAGGGTAATGGGGGCCCGATCATCGCACAGGGTGTCGCCGGTGCCGGTCTGTCTGAGGCCGACGGCGGCAATGATATCGCCGGCGCTGGCTTCTTTGATTTCTTCCCGCTTATTGGCGTGCATTTTCAGGAGACGGCCGATCTTCTCCTTGGTTCCTTTGGTGGAGTTGTATACCGTATCGCCGCTGCGCAGGGTGCCGGCATAGATGCGCAAAAAGGTCAGGTGCCCCACGTAGGGGTCGGATAACAACTTGAAAGCCAAGGCCGTCAGCGGGGCGTTGGCATCGGCCGGCCGTTCTTCTCGTTGCCCCTTGGGATTGATCCCCTGGACGGGCGGGACTTCGTTGGGGGCCGGCAGATAGTCGACGATGGCATCCAGCAGAGGTTGAATCCCCTTGTTTTTAAAAGCAGAACCGCACAGTACCGGCACCACCTGGGAGCTGATTGTCCCTCGGCGGAGCGCCGCCCGCAGCAGCTCCGGCGCCACCGGTTGATCTTCCAGATAGAGGTTCATCACCTCATCATCCAGTTCGGCCACGGCGGCGACCAGACGGTTGTGGTATTCCTGGGCCGTCTCCAGAAGGTCTGAGGGGATCGGTTCCAATCGATACTGCGCCCCCAAAGTGCTGTCATCGTAAACAATGGCCTGCATGGCGATGAGATCAATGACACCGCGAAATTTATCCTCGCTCCCTAACGGGAGCTGTACTAGCACCGGGTTGGCCTGGAGGCGGTCAATAATCATCTGTTGAGTCCGGAGGAGATCCGCCCCGACCCGGTCCATTTTGTTCACAAAGGCCAACCGGGGGACGCCGTAGCGGTCGGCTTGGCGCCAGACTGTCTCAGACTGGGGTTCCACGCCGGCCACGGCATCGAAGACGGCGACGGCGCCGTCCAGGACCCGCAGGGACCGTTCCACTTCGATGGTGAAATCCACGTGTCCCGGGGTATCAATGATGTTGATGCGGTGATCCTTCCAAAAACAGGTGGTTGCCGCCGAGGTGATGGTAATACCCCGTTCCTGTTCCTGAGCCATCCAATCCATGACCGCCTGGCCGTCATGAACTTCCCCGATCTTGTGGGTGACGCCGGTGTAATAGAGGATGCGCTCTGTGGTTGTGGTCTTACCCGCATCTATATGTGCCATGATACCGATATCACGCAGTCGTGAGATCGGAGTTGTCGTTGTCAAACTAATGAATCCTATAGTATGGGTAGGTTACCAACGGTAGTGGGCGAAGGCCTTGTTGGCTTCGGCCATGCGATGGGTATCTTCCCGTTTTTTGACGGCTGCCCCTCGGTTCTGGTAGGCATCCAGGAATTCGGCAGCCAATTTCGCCTTCATACTCTTTTCGCCCCGGCTCTTGGCATAAGCGATGAGCCAACGGATGGCCAGGGAGGTGCGCCGATTTTGGGGGACCTCCACCGGCACCTGATAGGTGGCACCGCCCACCCGCCGGGACTTGACCTCGATGAGCGGCCGGACGTTGTCCACCGCTTTGTGGAAGACCTTCAGAGGTTCTTCCGACTGTTTCCGACCGATGATATCCAAGGCATCGTAGAGGATGGCGGCAGCCACGGTCTTTTTGCCGCGGCGCATCAGACCATTGATGAAACGGGCGACCAGGGGATCTTGGTACTTGGGGTCAGGAATGATCCCCCGTTTGACTACCTCACGCTTTCTTGGCATGCTTGCATTCCTCTTAGGTGTTTGTTGGTCGGTATAGTCAAAAAATACCGCTTTGAGTCTTCGTAAGAACCGCCCCGAGTCCTTCGGTCCAGCGTCCGGCTGGTATTAACCCTGACCTGAACCTATTGGTGCCGCCCGAGGGGCTCTTGGGGTGGCCGGCTACGCCCCCCACCGGGCGCTCAGGCCCTTACTTGGGCTTCTTGGCCCCGTACTTGGAACGGCCTTGCCGCCGGTCCTGCACCCCCACGGAATCCAGGGTGCCGCGGATAACGTGGTAACGGACCCCGGGGAGGTCCTTGACCCGACCGCCCCGGATGAGGACCACGGAGTGTTCCTGCAGGTTATGGCCGACGCCGGGGATGTAGGTGGTAACCTCAATACCATTGGTGAGGCGGACCCTGGCCACCTTCCGCAGGGCGGAATTGGGCTTTTTCGGCGTCGTGGTATACACCCGGACGCAAACCCCCCGCTTCTGGGGACACGCCTTGAGGGCCGGCGTGGAGGTTTTCTTTTTCAACTTTTCCCGGCCTTTGCGCACAAGTTGGTTGATAGTCGGCATCTGTCTTTAAACTCCCTGGGGTTGGGGTCGTCAATTTGCTAAAAACTAATTTTATAGTAAATAATGTGGTTCCTGTCAAGATTTTTATTCAGGGCTGATTTCCACGGCGCCTTCGTCCAGAATCTTCACCTGGACATTGCGGTACTGGGGCAGACCCGTCCCCGCCGGTATGGGCCGTCCCATGATGACGTTTTCTTTCAAGCCCCGCAGGTAGTCGATGCGGCCGGCCACGGCGGCATCGGCCAGGACCTTGGTGGTCTCCTGGAAGGAGGCGGCGGAGATCCAGCTCTCGGTGGAGAGGGAGGCCTTGGTAATCCCCAGGAGGAGGGGTTCGGCTGTGGCCGGTTTTTTCCCCTGAGCCAGCATCTCCTCGTTTTTTTCCTCAAAGACGAATTTCTCGATCTGTTCGCCGATGAGGAAGTTGGTGTCGCCGGGATCGACGACGCGGACCCGCCGCAGCATCTGCCGGACGATGACCTCGATGTGTTTATCGTTGATCTTGACGCCCTGGAGTCGGTAGACCTCCTGGACTTCGTTGACCAGATAACGGGCCAATTCTTTGAGGCCGCTGACCGCCAGGATGTCGTGGGGGTTAGCGGAGCCGTCCATGAGGGGTTCTCCGGCCTTGACCCGTTCCCCTTCCTGGACGGCGATATGCTTGCCTTTGGGGATGAGGTATTCGATGGGTTCGCCCACATCCGGGGTGACGATGACCTTGCGTTTGCCCTTGGACTGCTTGCCGTGGGTGACGATGCCGCTGGTCTGGCTGATGACCGCATGTTCCTTGGGTTTACGGACTTCGAAGAGTTCCGCCACCCGGGGGAGGCCGCCGACGATGTCTTTGGTCTTGGTGGTCTCCCGGGGGATCTTGGCCAGGACGTCGCCGGGGTTGACCCGGTCTCCTTCGTTGACCATAAGGATGGCGCCCACCGGCAGGGGATAACGGGCCACGGCCTGGGAGTTGGGCAGGCGGGCGGTCTTCCCGGACTCGTCTTTAATGGAGACCCGGGGCCGCTTCTCCGGGTTCTGGCATTCGATGATGACCTTGGAGGCCTTGCTGGTAACCGCGTCCACCCGTTCCTGCATGGTGACGTCCCGGGGGTCTTCGGCGTCCTTCTGTTCGATGATGTCGCCGAACTTGACCGTTCCGGAGACTTCCGTCAGGATGGGGTTGGTGTAGGGGTCCCATTCGGCCAGAATCTGTTCCGGCTGTACTTCCTGGCCTTCCTCCACCCGCAGGCGGGTGCCGTAGGTGATGGGGTAGCGTTCCTTGCCTTTGGCACTCACCACCACCAATTCTCCCTGGCGGCTCAGGGCCACCAGATGGCCGTCTTTATCCCGCACCGTGCGGATGTTTTCAAACTTGACCTTGCCCCGGTTCCGGGCTTGGTGGATGCTCTGTTCCGCCCGGCGGGAGGCAGTGCCGCCGATGTGGAAGGTCCGCATGGTCAGCTGGGTGCCGGGTTCGCCGATGGACTGGGCGGCAATGATACCGATGGCCTCGCCGATGTTCACCGGCCGGCCGTGGGCCAGATCCCGGCCATAGCATTTGGCGCAGACACCGTGGCGGGTCTGGCAGGTCAGGACCGAGCGGATACGGAGGCGTTCCAGGCCGGCTTCTTCGATCTTTTGGGCCGCATCTTCGTCGATCTCTTCGTTGGCCGCCACGATGATCTCATCGGTATTGGGGTTGATGATATCTTCCAGGGCTGTGCGCCCCAGGACGCGTTCACCCACCCGTTGGATGATTTCGCCGCCTTCGATGAGGGGGGTCACTTCGATACCGTCAATGGTGCCGCAGTCCAGTTCGGTGATGACGCAGTCCTGGGCCACGTCCACCAGACGGCGGGTTAGGTACCCCGAGTTGGCGGTTTTCAGGGCGGTGTCGGCCAAGCCTTTCCGGGCGCCGTGGGTGGAGATAAAATACTGCAGCACGGTGAGGCCTTCCCGGAAATTGGCGGTGATGGGGGTGGCGATGATTTCCCCGGAAGGTTTGGCCATGAGCCCCCGCATACCGGCCAACTGGCGCATCTGTTTGTCGCTGCCCCGGGCGCCGGAGTCGGCCATCATGAAGATGGGGTTAAAGCTGCTGGTTTCTTCTTCCAGATAGACCTTGGTGCCGTCGTGATTCAGGCGGTAGCCGCTGACGGTCTCGTGGGCCATTTCTTCCATCATCTCGGCGGCCACATCGTCGGTGGCCCGAGCCCAGATATCCACGACCTTGTTGTATTTTTCGCCGTCGGTGATCAGGCCTTCCCAGTGTTGATTCTCCACCTCCGCCACTTCCTTCTGGGCCTGTTCCAGGATCTCCTTTTTCCGCTGGGGAATGATCATGTCGCTGATGGCTATGGAGATACCGGCCTTGGTGGCGTATTCGTAGCCCAGGTCTTTCAGACGGTCGGCCAACACCACGGTGTTTTTGATGCCGCATTTGCGGTAGGCCTCGCCGATGAGTTTACGGATCTCCTTCTTGGTCATGGCCCGGTTGATGGTGTCGAAGGAGATGCCTTCGGGCATGATTTCCCGCAAGAGGATGCGGCCCACGGTGGTGGTGACCACTTGATTCAACACTCTGACGTGGACGCCGCTGTGCAGCTCGATCCCTTTGGCCTGGAGCGTCTCCAGGAGGTTGGCGGCCAAGGTCTCGAAGGTCTCGGCGGCGGTGACCACCTGGAGGCGGCTCTGGGGCTCGAGCTTGAGCTGGTCGTGATCATCCAGGAAATCTTCCAGGGGCTGGAGATCGCCATCCATGCGCACCTGGATGCGGGCATGGAGATCCACCGCCCTTTGGTCATAGGCAATACGCACCTCTTCGGGCGAGGCAAAAGGCACCACCGGGTTGCCGTTGAAGGGGATGCGTTCCCCCTTGGCCAGAGGCCGTTCCCGGGTGAGATAGTATAGCCCCAGGACAATGTCCTGGGAGGGCACAATGATGGGTTCGCCGTTGGCCGGAGAGAGGATGTTATTGGTGGACATCATCAGACAACGGGCTTCGATCTGGGCCTCCAAGGAAAGAGGCACGTGCACGGCCATCTGATCGCCGTCAAAGTCGGCGTTGAAGGCGGTACAGACCAAAGGATGCAGCTGGATGGCCTTACCTTCAATGAGAATGGGCTCAAAGGCCTGGATGCCCAACCGGTGCAACGTCGGAGCCCGGTTGAGCAGGACGGGGTATTCCCGTACTACTTCGTCCAGGGTGTCCCAGACATCCGGGGTTTCCCTCTCCACCATTTTTTTGGCGGCCTTGATGGTATTGACAAAGCCCTTCTGGACCAGGCGGTTATAAATGAAGGGTTTGAACAGTTCCAGGGCCATCTTTTTGGGCAGGCCGCATTGATGCAGCCGCAGGTTGGGCCCGATGACGATCACCGACCGACCGGAGTAATCCACCCGTTTGCCCAACAGGTTCTGCCGGAAGCGGCCCTGTTTGCCCTTGAGCATGTCGCTCAGGGATTTCAGGGGCCGTTTATTGGGGCCGGTAATGGTCTTGCCCCGGCGGCCGTTGTCGAACAGGACATCCACGGCTTCCTGCAGCATCCGCTTTTCGTTGCGGATGATGATCTCGGGCGCGTCGAGTTCTACCAGTCGTTTCAACCGGTTGTTGCGGTTGATGACCCGGCGGTAGAGATCGTTGAGATCGGAGGTGGCGAAACGACCGCCGTCCAGGGGGACCAGAGGCCGGAGATCCGGGGGCAGCACGGGGATGACTTCCAGGACCATCCACTCCGGTTTGATGCCGGAATCTTTGAAGGCATCGATCACTTTGAGGCGTTTGCCGATCTTCTTGCGTTTGGCCTCGGAGCTGGTCTTCTGCATCTCTTCCCGGAGCTGGTCGGAAAGGGCTGCCAGATCCAGGTTGCGCAACATGGCCCGAATGGCCTCGGCGCCCATACCGGCCTGAAATTCTTCGCCGAATTCCTCCCGATACTGGCGGTATTTCTCTTCAGAGAGCAGTTCGCCCTGGCGCAGCGGCGTCTTGCCCGGGTCTATGACCACATAGGATTCGAAGTAGAGGATCTTTTCCAAATCCTTCAGGGTGAGATCCAGGAGGTTGCCGATCTTGCTGGGCAGGCTTTTCAAGAACCAGATGTGGACCACGGGGCAGGCCAACTCGATATGGCCCATGCGCTCCCGGCGGACCTTGGACTGGATGACTTCCACGCCGCACTTTTCGCAGACGACGCCGCGGTGTTTCATCCGTTTATATTTGCCGCAGTTGCACTCATAGTCCTTGGTGGGGCCAAAGATCTTGGCGCAAAAGAGGCCGTCCCGTTCCGGTTTGAAGGTCCGGTAGTTGATGGTTTCCGGTTTTTTTACCTCCCCATGGGACCAGGAGCGGATCATTTCCGGTGAGGCCAAGGAGATGCGGACGGCGTTGAACTGGAGGGGGTCCTTGGGTTTGGCAAAAATGCTGTTAATATCCTCTAGATAAACTTCCCGTGGCTTATCCATGGTTTTCTGTCCCCTCTGTTTCCTTGTCTTCCAAGAGTTCCACATCGAGGGCCAGGCTTTGGAGTTCTCGAATCAGAACATTGAAAGATTCGGGCAGGCCAGCCTCCAGGTCATATTGCCCCTTGACGATCTTTTCGTACATCCGGGTCCGGCCGGCGACGTCGTCGGATTTGACGGTGAGAAACTCTTGGAGGGAATAAGCCGCGCCGTAGGCCTCCATGGCCCAGACCTCCATTTCGCCCAGGCGTTGGCCACCGAATTGGGCCTTGCCGCCCAAGGGCTGCTGGGTGACCAGCGAGTAGGGGCCAATGGAACGGGCATGGATCTTGTCGTCCACCAGGTGGTGCAATTTCATCATGTACATGGCGCCCACGGTGACCGTGCGGTCAAAGGGTTCACCGGTGCGGCCGTCATAGAGGACAGCCTTGCCGATTTCCGAAACCCCGGCCATGCTTAAACATTCCCGAATCTCCGCTTCCAGGGCCCCGTCAAAGACCGGGGAGGCCATGTAGATCCCGTCCTTGTGGTATCTTTCCCAGAACTGTTTGAGGTCCTCGTAGGAGGCCTCGGTCAGCCAGGCGTCCAGGTTGGGATCCTGGTAAATGGCCCGGATGCGGTTTTTGATGGCGTCCAGGTCGTAGAAGTCGGAGATCATGCGGCTGATCTGTTGGCCCAGGAGGCGGGAAGCCCATCCCAGGTGAGTCTCCAGGACCTGGCCGACGTTCATACGGGAGGGCACGCCCAAGGGATTGAGGACGATATCCACCGGGGTGCCGTCGGCAAAATAGGGCATATCCTCTTCGGGCATGATGCGGGAGACGACGCCCTTGTTGCCGTGGCGGCCGGCCATCTTATCGCCCACGGCCAGTTTGCGCTTCATGGCGATGAAGACCTTCACCATTTTGATGACGCCGGGGGGCAGTTCATCCACCTTGCGGAGCCGGGAGATCTTGTCTTCGAAGAGTTCCTGCACCTGCTGAATCTGGTTGTCGTAGCTGTCCAGCAAACGGTCTACAGCCTCTTCGATGTCGGGATTTTCAAAGGAGACGTTGCGCCAGTGGTCCAGGGGGACGCGACCCACCAATTCGGAGGTGATGTGCTGACCTTTGGCCAACGGATAGCCGCTCCCGGTGATATCCTCCGGTATATCCACAATGACTTGGCCGGCCAGCATTTCCTGGAGGCGGTTCCTGACGCTGGCGGTGATGATCTCGATCTCATCGCCTTGATCTTTGTGCAGCTTGGCGATGGCCTCGGCCTCGATCTGGAGGCTGCGCTCGTCTTTCTCCACGCCTTTGCGGGAGAAGATGCGGACATCAATGATGATGCCTTCAATGCCGGGGGGGACCCGCAGGGAGGTATCCCGGACATCCCCGGCCTTTTCACCGAAGATGGCCCGGAGCAGTTTTTCTTCGGGGGAGAGCTGGGTCTCGCCTTTGGGAGTGACCTTGCCCACCAGGATATCGCCCGGTTTGACTTCGGCGCCGATGCGGATGATGCCGCTGTCGTCCAGATCTGCCAACGCCTCTTCGCTGACGTTGGGGATGTCTCGGGTGATCTCTTCTTTGCCCAGTTTGGTGTCCCGGGCAACTACTTCAAATTCTTCGATATGGACGGAGGTATAGACGTCTTCTTTGACGATGCGTTCGCTCACCAGGATGGAGTCTTCAAAGTTGCAGCCGCCCCAGGGCATGAAGGCCACCATGACGTTCTTGCCCAAAGCCAGCTCGCCGAAAGCGGTGGCGGGACCGTCGGCGATGATCTGCCCCTTTTCCACCCGTTCTCCCAGGCGGACCAGGGGGCGTTGGTTGAAACAGGTATTCTGGTTGGTCCGCTGGAACTTGGTCAGCTTGTAAATATCAACGATGGAAGAGGCCTCCTGGCCTTCGCCATTTTCCGCCCGGATAACAATGCGGGTGCCGTCCACGTCCTCGACCACGCCGCTGCGTTTGGCCACCACGGTAACCCCGGAATCCCGGGCCACCACGTGTTCCAGGCCGGTGCCGATCAAGGGGGGGGTGCAGGTCAGCAAAGGCACGGCCTGGCGCTGCATGTTGGAGCCCATGAGGGCGCGGTTGGCGTCATCGTTTTCCAGGAAGGGGATGAGAGAGGCGGCCACACTCACCAGTTGGCTGGGAGAGACATCCATAAAGTCCACTTCTTCCGGCCGCACCATGACGAATTCCCCGGCCTTCCGGGCCGAGATGAGGTCGGAGGCGAAGCGGTTGTCCTTGGTCAACGGGGCGTTGGCCTGGGCAATAACATGATCCCCTTCTTCCAAGGCGGTGAGGAATCGGATCTCCCGGGAGACTTCCACCTCCCACCGGCCGTCCACCTGCTGTTTTTTCACCACCCGGTAGGGAGTTTCGATGAAGCCGAACTCATTGACCCGGGCATAGGTGGAGAGGGAGACGATGAGACCGATGTTGGGACCTTCCGGGGTCTCAATGGGGCAGATCCGGCCGTAGTGGGTGGGGTGAACGTCCCGCACCTCAAACCCGGCCCGCTCCCGGGTGAGTCCGCCGGGGCCCAGGGCGCTCAGGCGCCGTTTGTGGGTGACCTCGGACAGAGGGTTGGTCTGGTCCATGAACTGGGAGAGCTGACTGGTCCCAAAGAATTCCTTGACCACGGCGGATACCGGCTTGGCGTTGATGAGGTCGTGGGGCATCAGGGTGTCAATCTCCTGGATGCCCATCCGTTCTTTGATGGCTCGCTCCATCCGCACCAGGCCGATGCGGTATTGATTTTCCAGGAGTTCGCCCACGGCCCGGACCCGGCGGTTGCCCAGATGGTCAATATCGTCAATGGTGCCTTCCTTCTCTTTCTGGGTAATCAGCTCCTTGACGGCATAGAGGATATCTTCTTTGGTCAACGTGCCTTGGGTCACCGGGGTGTCCAGGTTCAATTTCAGGTTGAGCTTCAACCGCCCCACCGGGGACAGGTCGTAGTATTCGGGTTTGAAAAAGAGGTTCTCGAAGTGGCTGGTGGCAACTTCCAGGGTCGGCGGATTGCCGGGGCGGAGTTTCCGATAGATCTCCAGGATGGCATCCCGGGGTTTATCGGTCTTGTCCACCTCCAGGGTGTTGCGCAGACAGGGGCTGACATTGACTCCGTCAATATACAGCAGGTCCACTTCTTTGATGTGGTGTTGACGGAGCAGCTCCAGCTTTTCTGCCGTCAACGGTTCGTTGCAGGCAATCAGGGTGTTGCCCTCGGCATCAAGGATGTCATGGGCCACCACCCGGCCCACCAGTTCCTGGGGTTGGAGGGGCAGGCGATCTATACCGGCAGCCTCCAGGCGCCGCAGGACGGTTTCGGTGATCTTCTTGTTCTTCTTCACCAAAACCTCGCCGGTGTCCGGAGCGACGATATCGGCCGAGGCCTTCCGGGACAGCAGGAAATCAGGGACGATCTTTTTCTCGATGCTGTCCCCATCCAGGTAGACCTTTTCGGTGCTATAGAAAAAATTGAGCAGTTCTTCGGTAGTGTAACCCAGGGCCTTGAGCAGGACGGTGACGGGGAACTTCCGTCTCCGGTCAATGCGGGCGTAGAGGATGTCCTTGGGATCGAACTCAAAGTCAATCCAGGAGCCGCGACTGGGGATCAACCGGGCGGAGTACAAGAGTTTACCGCTGGAATGGGTCCGGCCGCGGTCATGATCAATGAACAACCCCGGGGAACGGTGCAGCTGACTGACAATGACCCGTTCGGTACCGTTAATGATAAAGGTACCGTTGTCGGTCATCAGCGGCATGGTGCCGAAATAGATCTCCTGTTCCTTGATATCCCGGATGGGCGGTGGATCAAGGCCGGCTTCCACGTCGTAGACTACCAACTGCACCGTTAATCTCATAGGGGCTTCAAAGGTCATCCCCCGCTGCAAGCATTCTTCTTCATCGTATTTGGGAGGATCAAACTTATAGCTGACAAATTCCAACGAGGCAGTACGGTTGTAATCCTGAATCGGAAAGACGCTCTTAAAGACCCCCTGCAGTCCGTGGTTGCCCCGCAGTTCCGGGGGGGTATCTTTTTGTAAAAAACGCTCGTACGATTCCTTCTGCATCTCGATGAGGTTGGAGATATCAATAATCCTCTCGATTTTGCCGAAGTTTTTCCGATATAGTCTCTGTGGAGAGAACACCTCTGCCATTCTTACTCCTCGAGTCCTGACCTAGCGGTCGGGGGAACTCTCATGTGCTGCCCCATGGGTCGGCGGGCCGCCGCCGTCTTACTTGATCTCGACGGTAGCGCCCTGTTCTTCCAATTTCTTTTTGATTTCTTCGGCTTCCGCCTTGGAGACGCCTTCCTTTAAAGTCGTGGGGACGTTTTCCACGGCTTCTTTGGCCTCTTTCAGGCCCAGACCGGTGATGGCCCGGACTTCCTTGATGACCTGGATCTTATTGGGGCCGATAACCGTCAGCACGGCGTCGAACTCGGTCTTCTCTTCGACGGCCGGGGCGGCTTCCGCTCCAGCGGCGGCGGGGCCGGCCGCTACCGCCACGGGGGCTGCCGCAGTGACGCCGAACTTCTCTTCCAGGTCCTTGATCATCTCGGACAGTTCCAGCACCGTCATATTGGCGATGAAATCAATGACATCTTGTTTGGTGATGGCCATGACGAAATCTCCTCCTTATTCTCAACTGGCTCAAAAAAAATGCGGCGCAACCAGGGGTGCGCAACGTTCTCAGCTCTGGGCCTCGGCCCGTTTTTCTTCCAGGGCTTTGAGGGTATACAGCAATTTTCGGGGGATGCCGGCCAAGACGGAGACCAGGGCGGTGGGTACGCCCTGGAGGACCCCCAGCAGTTTGGCCAGGAGCACTTCCCGACTGGGCAACCTGGAGAGTTCCTGCAGGTTCTCGGCGGTGAGCAGCGATTGCCCCAGGAGTCCGGCCTTGACCATAAAGTTGTCCGGCTTGTCTTTGGCATACTTGGAAATGATCTTGGCGATCTCCACCGGGTCTTTATAGGCCAGGACCAGGGCCGTGGGACCGACCAGGTATTTTTCCAGGGCCTGGACCGCTTCCGCCGAGGAGGCCAGTTTGAGCAGGGTATTCTTGACCACGGCCAATTCGCCCCCGGCCTCTTTCAGCTCCCGGCGCAGCTGGGTAAACTCCGATACCTTCAATCCTTTGAAATCAGTGAGGACAAAACATTCGGCCTGCCCCAATTTTTCCTGCAGGGCGGCGATTACCTCGGTTTTCTTGCTTTTCAGCATGGATCTGTTCCCTTCTCCCTTACTGGCTTAGGCGGCCCGGAGCAGATTTTTTACTTCCAGGGGGTCGACCCGAATGCCAACTCCCATGGTGGTGGACAGGGCGATGCCCTGGACATAGGTGCCTTTGCTGGTGGCCGGTTTGAGGCGCAGGAGGGTGTCGAAGAAGGCCGCCAGGTTTTGCAGCAGTTTCTCGCTGCCGAAGGAGACCTTGCCCATGGGGGCATGGACGACGCCGGCTTTGTCCACCCGGAATTCGATCTTGCCGGCCTTGAGCTCCTGAACAGCCCGGGCCACGTCAAAGGTGACGGACCCGGCCTTGGCATTGGGCATGAGGCCCCGGGGGCCCAGGATCTTGCCGATCTTGCCCACGGCGCCCATGAGGTCGGGGGTGGCCACGGCCTTGTCAAAATCCATCCAGCCGCCTTTGATCTTTTCTATGAGGTCATCGGCGCCCACATAATCGGCCCCGGCTTCCAGGGCCTCTTTCTCCTTTTCCCCTTTGGCAAAGACGAGGACCCGCACGGTCTTGCCGATGCCATGGGGGAGCACGACGGCGCCCCGCACCATTTGATCGGCGTGGCGGGGATTGACTCCCAGACGGACGGCCACATCCACGCTCTCGTCGAATTTGGCGTAGCTGGTTTCCAGGGCCTGGGCCACGGCCTCGGCGAAGTTATATTTGCGGGTCCGATCGATCTTTTCCCGCATGGCCAGATATTTCTTACCCCTGTGCGGCATGTCGCATCACCTTCCTATCTTCCCAAAAATCAGACGATCTCTATTCCCATGCTCCGGGCCGTGCCCATGATACTCTTCTTGGCGGCTTCCAGATCAACGGTATTCAAATCAGGCAGTTTCTGCCGGGCGATCTCCTCCACCTGCTGCATGGTGACCTGACCGACCTTGGACCGACCCGGTTCCTTGGAGCCGGAGGCTAATTGGGCCGCCTTCTTGAGGAGGACGGAGGCCGGTGGGGTCTTGGTGACAAAGGTGAAGGAGCGGTCTGCATAAACGGTGATCAGGACGGGGATGATCAGACCTTCCTGACCCTGCGTTTTGGCATTGTAGCTTTTCACGAATTCCATTATATTGACCCCATGTTGGCCCAAGGCAGGGCCGACCGGCGGGGAGGGATTGGCCTGTCCGGCGGGCAACTGCAATTTGATCTGGGCAATTACCTTCTTTGCCATGATGCTGAACTCCTTCCGACAAGAATTGGCTGCGGGGAACCTGGCACGATTGCGGTCTGACTGCCTCAGCCCGTCTTTTCGACCTGGGAGAATTCCAGTTCCACGGGGGTCGGACGGCCGAAGACGCTGATCATCACCCGAACCCGGCCTTTTTCACCTTTGACTTCGTCCACCACCCCATTAAAGTTGGTAAAAGGTCCCTCGGTCACCCGGACCCGGTCTCCCAACTCAAACATGACCTTGGGTTTGGGCTTCAAAGCCCCTTCTTTGATCTGGGCAATAACCTTTTCGGCCTCATCATCGGGGAGGGCCACCGGTTCGGTCCGACCTCCCAAAAAACCCGTCACCTTGGGGGTGTCTTTGACCAGATGCCAGGTATCATCGTTGAGCTCCATCTTTACCAAGACGTAGCCGGGATAGAATTTCCGGTGGGAGATGCGCTTCTGGCCTTTGACCATCTCCTCCACCTGCTCGGTGGGAACCAACACTTCGGTGACCAGATCGGCCAGACCACGGCTGCGGGCGCGTTCTTCCAGGGCGGCTTTCACCTTTTTTTCAAACCCGGAATAGGTGTGCACGACATACCATTTCTGTGCCATGGCCGGAAATCCTTCTCAACCGATGAAATATTTTACCAACCTGGAGAGAGCCATATCTACCAGCCCCAGATAGAAGGCCACCAGAAAGACCAAGGCCAGGACCACGCCGGTGGCACCGAACGTCTCCTTCTGACTGGGCCAGGTTACTTTTTTCAGTTCAATCCAGGCCTCTTTGACAAACTGGAGAGAACGCTGCCAGAAGGCGCCCAGGTCAGGCCAGGCAAATTTCTTGGTTTTCTTGGCCTTGAATTTAACGACTTGACTCTTTCCCGGTTTTTTGGGCAGATCTTTTCCAACCGTATCCTGGACCTTGTTGCCAGCCTTATCTTTGATCTTGATCTTCTTCATGGCCACGGGGTGCCTCTTTGCTGTCCCAGGAGGCCGCCGCCTTCCTGTCCAACTAGCTACTTTGGCAATAATTTGGCAAAAAACCTGGCCGAGCGACCCTCTCTGCCACAACTCTCCTTTGCCGCCAACCGGCTGCCACCATTCCGCAGCATCACCCCGATGGAGAATTCCCGGGAAGCTCTACCCTGGGACGAGAAAACAAGAATACGTCAGTCGGGAAGGAGATGGGCTTGATTCACCTTATCCAGCGTTGAGGACCGGTCCACAAAAAAAAATGGCAGGCCAGGAGGGATTCGAACCCCCATCACCCGGTTTTGGAGACCGGTGCTCTAGCCGTTGGAGCTACTGGCCTGTGCCTGATCTACTTGGTTTCGCGATGCGGCGTGTGGGCCCGACATGACGGGCAGAACTTCCTCAACTCCAACCGATCCGGTGTCCGCCGTTTATTCTTGGTGGTGGTATAATTCCGACGCTTACAATCAGTACAAGCTAAAATTATAATATCGCGCATAAGCTATCATCTTGTCAAGGTTAGGGGGTGTAGAACTGTTGGGCCTGGGGCCCCGGGCAGCTCCAGGCTACTCAATAATATCGGTGACGACGCCGGCGCCCACGGTGCGGCCGCCTTCCCGGATGGCGAAGCGCAGTTCTTTTTCCAGGGCTACCGGGGTGATGAGATGGACCTCGATGGCGACGTTATCCCCGGGCATGACCATCTCCACGCCCTCGGGCAGGGTGACGACGCCGGTGACGTCGGTGGTGCGCAGGTAGAACTGGGGCCGGTAGCCGCTGAAGAAGGGGGTGTGCCGGCCGCCTTCCTCTTTGTTCAAGACATACACCTCGGCCTTGAACTTGGTGTGCGGCGTGATGGACCCGGGTTTGGCCACCACCTGGCCCCGCTCCACTTCGTCTTTCTTGGTGCCCCGGAGCAGGATGCCGATATTGTCCCCAGCCTGGCCCTGATCCAGGATCTTCCGGAACATTTCCACGCCGGTGCAGACCGTCTTGAAGGTGGGCCGAAAACCCACGATCTCCACTTCGTCTTGGACCTTGATGATGCCCCGTTCCACCCGGCCGGTGACCACGGTGCCCCGACCGGAAATGGAAAAGACGTCTTCGATGGGCATGAGGAAGGGTTTGTCAATATCCCGCACCGGTTCGGGGATATAGGAGTCCACCGCCTCCATGAGCTCGAAGATGCAGGCCGCCTCGGGGGAGTTGGGGTCGTCGGACTCCAGGGCCTTCAGGGCCGAACCCTTGATGATGGGGATGTCATCGCCGGGGAAATCGTATTTGGAAAGGAGTTCCCGGAGTTCCAACTCCACCAGCTCGATGAGCTCGGGGTCGTCCACCATATCTACTTTGTTCAGGAAGACGACGATATAGGGGACGCCCACCTGGCGGGCCAGAAGGATGTGTTCCCGGGTCTGGGGCATGGGGCCGTCGTCGGCGCCCACCACCAGGATGGCCCCGTCCATCTGGGCGGCACCGGTGATCATGTTCTTGATATAGTCGGCGTGGCCCGGGCAGTCCACGTGGGCATAATGCCGGTTGGGAGTTTCGTACTCAACGTGGGCCGTGGCGATGGTGATCCCCCGCTCCTTTTCTTCCGGCGCCTTGTCGATCTGATCAAAGGGGACGTATTCCGCCATACCCTTCAGCGACAGGTGCTTGGTAATGGCCGCCGTCAACGTCGTCTTGCCATGGTCTATATGCCCGATCGTGCCAATATTGACGTGGGGCTTCTTCCGTTCAAACTTCTTTTTGGCCATGTCGGTCTTCTCCTAAGGGGATGGTCCAATCAAACTCCATCCGCAGGGGATGGTTGGCAATGCCACGGCGATATTATTATGGAGCCCACGACCGGGATCGAACCGGTGAACCTCTTCCTTACCAAGGAAGTGCTCTACCTACTGAGCTACGTGGGCTCAGGCATGGAGCGGGAAACGGGACTCGAACCCGCAACCCTCAGCTTGGAAGGCTGATGCTCTGGCCAATTGAGCTATTCCCGCCTTCTGGGGCGACTGGTGGAGAGGGGAGGATTCGAACCTCCGAAGGCTTCGCCGGCAGATTTACAGTCTGCTCCCTTTGGCCGCTCGGGAACCTCTCCACAAAAAACTGTTGCCGCCAGCGGCAACGGGGTCATCTTGGAGCTGGCGATGGGATTCGAACCCGCAACCTGCTGATTACAAATCAGCTGCTCTACCGTTGAGCTACGCCAGCCGGTGGCAGCCACCCAGGCCGCCACAAAACTAAATATACTAGACTTAATAATGTTATTTAAGGTTGGTGTCCTTGTCAAGACTTTTTTAGCAACACCCACCTTTTTCTGTCCGGCAATCTCCTGCCCCGGCCGCATCAGAAACCGGGATGGTGCTGTCAAGGAGGGTCGGTGCGGTGGTGTCGGCCAGGCTCAGGGGTCCCTGGACAGCGCAGTCAGGTATTCCCAGAATTGGGGGAAGGATTTGGCTACGCAGTCGGGATCGGCGATCCTGACGCCCGGGATTTTCAAACCGGCCAGGGCAAAGCTCATGGCCATGCGGTGGTCGTTATAGGTGGCGATGGTGGCGCCGTGGGGTGAGCCGCCGGTGATGATGAGGCCGTCGTGGGTTTCCTGCACCGAGACGCCCATCTTGGCCAGTTCGGTGGCCACGGCTTGCAGGCGGTTGGATTCCTTGTAGCGGAGATGGGGCACGCCGGTAATCACCGTCTGGCCTTGGGCAAAGGCGGCGACCACCGCCAGGGTGGGGACCAGATCGGGCATGTTGGCCATATCTACCTGCACTCCCCGCAGCGATCCTCCCTGGAGGATGACGCCCGGATCAGCCGACAGTATCGTACAGCCCATGGCCTCTAAAACGTTGAGGAAGCCGGTATCTCCCTGGCAGGACCGGGGGTTGAGGTTGGTGAGCCTGACCCGGCCGCCGGTGATGGCGGCGGCGCCCAGAAAATAGGAGGCGCTGGAGGCGTCCCCCTCTATTTCATAATCCTGGGGCTGATACCGCTGGTCGGCAGGCACGGCGAAGACCCGGTAACCCTGGCGGTAATAGGCGATGCCGAAATCTTCCAGCACGTTTAAGGTGATGTCCACATACGGGCGGGAGACCAGCTCGCCCACCACTTCGATCTCCACATCCCGGGCCGCAAAGGGGGAGATGAGCAAGAGGGCCGACAGGAATTGGCTGCTGATGGCGCCGGCAACTTTGGTAGGCCCCCCGGCCAGACCCCGGGCCTGCACAATGACCGGTGGACAGCCGTTGTGCCGTTCACTCGCCGCCTCCACGCCCAGGCCGGCCAGGGCGTCCAGGAGGTCCTGGATGGGGCGCTGACAGAGGCGGGCCGAACCGGTGAGGACAAAACGGCCCAGCCCCAAGGCGGCCACCGCAGTCAGAAACCGCATGGAGGTCCCGGAATCGCCCAGATAAATGGGCTCCTGGGGGACCTGCAGCTGGCCCCCGGTGCCGGTGACCTGACAGAGGTCGCCGCTCCAGACAATGCTGCAGCCCAGGTCCCGCAGGGCCTGGGCGGTATAGCGGGTGTCGTCGGCCTCCAGCAGGTGGCGCAGGGTGCTGGTGCCCTCGGCCAGGCCGGCGGCAATAAGGGCCCGGTGGCTGAAACTTTTCGACCCGGGCAGGGTGATGACGGCGTCGACGCCGGCGACGGGGGATATTTCACGTTCGCTGGACATAAGCAAGGCAATCCTTGGGGGGACGAGCCCCTGGCTAATGGTCAGTTGTCAGACCGACACGGCGCCGCGCGGCACCGGGGTTGTTGCCTATTTTCCCTTATCGGCAGGCTGTCCGGGCGGCCTGGCGCATGACGGCCAGCGGCGCCTTCTGGCCGGTAAAGAGTTCAAACTGGCGGGCGCCCTGATAGATGAGCATTTCCAGGCCGTCGATGGTCCGGCAGCCTCGGACGGCGGCTTCCCGCAGCAGGCGGGTCTGCAGGGGTTTATAGACAATGTCCATGACCACCTGCAGCTTGGCCAACTGTTGGGGTGGATAGGGAATTGCATCTTCGTGTGGGGCCATCCCCACAGGCGTGGCATTGATCAGGATGGCGGCGGCGACCTGCGGCGCCTCGGCCCAGGGCACGGCGGTGACGCCGAAATCCCGGGCCAGGTTTTGGGCCCGGTCCGGTTGGGCATCGGCCACCCAGACCTGCGCGCCGGCCTGGCGCCCGGCATAGACGATGGCCCGCCCGGCGCCGCCGGCGCCCAGCACCAGGATTCGCTGGCCGGCCAGATCGACCTGGTCCTGCAAGGCCGCCAAGGCCCCCAGCCAATCGGTATTGGTGCCCCAGAGCTGGCCCTCCCGATGGATGACGGTATTGACCGCCCCGATGCTCCGGGCGTCGTCGTCTACCCCGTTCAACAAGGGGATGATGGCCTCTTTGAAGGGAATGGTGACGCTGACGCCGGCGATTCCTAGACCCCGCAGCCCTGCCACCGCCTGGGCCAGGTCGGTTACCGGAAAGGCGACGTAAACCGCGTCCAGCCCCTGGGCCGCAAAGGCGGCGTTGTGCATGGCCGGGCTGAGGGAATGGGCCACCGGCTGCCCGAGGATGCCGAAGATGGTAGTGGTGCCTGATATCATAGGAGTTTTGACTATTAGTTGTCAGTGGTCAGAAAAATCGGTTTCCGGTTTCCAGTTTCCAGTTTCCGGAAGAGCCTCTCTTTTAGGCTCTCAGTTAGTGGGGCGGGCCTCCGTGCCCGCCATCGGCTATCTTTTAGTGGGGCGGGCCTCCGTGCCCGCCCAAGGTAGCCCCAGACGATGACCTTTATTTTCCTGGTTCGCGGTTGACTTTTGTAACTCAGGTAAATTACTAGGCAAATAAGGTTCCCGGTTTCTGTCCTGAAAAAGATGCTTGCATGTGCAGGGAAGCCTGCTTCACTGGTTTTCATGATCTCAGCTGAGCCGAAGGCTCATGATGACTGGTTTCCGGTTTCCAGTTTCCGGAAGAGCCTCTCTTTTGGGCTCTCAGTTAGTGGGGCGGGCCTCCGTGCTCGCCCAAGGTAGCCCCAGACGATGACCTTTATTTTCCTGGTTCGCGGTTGACTTTTGTAACTCAGGGCAATTACCAGGGAAATAAGGTTCCCGGTTTCTGTCCTGAAAAAGATGCTTGCATGTGCATGGAAGCCTGCTTCGCTGGTTTTCATGATCTCAGCTGAGCCGAAGGCTCATGATGACTGGTTTCCGGTTTCCAGTTTCCGGAAGAGCCTCTCTTTCAGTGGGGCAAGCCCGGAGGCCCGCTCCACTGGCAGAGCGCCAGCGGCGGACGCGACCCGCCCTATAAATCTGCCTACCGCCCTCTGCCTACTGCAGAATCTGCCAGGCCGTCAGGCATTCCTGGACGGTGAGTTGTCCCGGGGCCGATTCCTGGCCTATCTCCAGGACCGCGAAGGTGAGATAGCTGCCCAACAGCGGCGCCACCAGCCGGGAGTATTTGCCGGCCGGCCCCATGGCGAAGGCGATGATCTCCTGGCCCCGCTCCCGGGCCGCGGGGATGAGGGCCAGGGGGGCCAGGGCCGCGGCCGGGGAGTGGGCCAGGGCGACGATTTTGATAATGTCGGCGCCGGCTTCGGCCATGGCCAGCATGGTATCGGCCAGGCGGGCGGGGCTGGCGGTGCCGGTGAAATCATGCCAGGACAGGATGATCCGGCTCTGGCCCCGGCCGGCCAACATCTCCTGGCGCCAGTGCGAGTCGGCGGTGAATTCCACATCCACATAGTCGGCCCCCAGGGCCAGGGCCTGTTCCAGCAGGATCTGCCGCTGCCGCTCCGCTCCCTGCCAACGGCCGCCCTCGGTGGGCGGGCGGTTGGTGACGATCACCGGCCCCCGGGGGGCGGCCAGGAGGGCGGCCACATCTGGATTGGGGAGATAATCCAGGCGCAGTTCCGCCAGATAGCCCAGGGGCTGGATGCGGGCCAAGGCCTGGCGGGCCGCGGCCTGATCATCGGCAACGATGGGAATGCACAGGCGGTAAGGCGTCAACTGATCTTCTCCACGACCTCGGCCCGGGGGAAGGAGCCCAGGATCTTAAAAAAGGCGCCCATGGCCTCCATTTCCGCCAGGCAGGCCGCCACCGCCGGCTCCTCCCGATGGCCGTCGATATCCACGAAAAAGAGATAGCGCCAGGCAATGGTCTTCATGGGCCGGGAGACGATGCGGGTCATATTGATGCCCCGTTGGGCCAGGGGCCGCAGCATCTGATAGAGGGCCCCCGGCTCGTCCGCCACGGCAAAGATCATGGAGGTCTTGTCCTGCCCGGTGGCGCCGGGGGTGTAAGGCCCGATGATAAAGAAGTGGGTGGCGTTTTCCCGATGGTCCTCAATGTGGGGCTCCACCACCCGCAGATCATAGAGGGCGGCGGCAAAACCGCTGGCGATGGCTGCGGAATTGGGGTTGTGGGCCGCCTTCTGGGCCGCCAGGCCGGTGGAGCTGACCTCCAGGACCGGGATCTGGGGCAGGTGCCGTTGCAGCCACTGCCGGCATTGGCCCAAGGCATGGGGGTGGGTATAGATAATCTCTATATCCTGCAGCTGGCCGGAGCGGGAGATCAGATCATGGGAGATCTCCAGATAAATTTCACCGCAGATCTGCAGCTTGGTATCTACAAAGTGGTCCAGGGTCTCGTTGACCACCCCTTCGGTGGAATTCTCGATGGGCACCACCCCCAGGTGGTGGTTGCCCTTTTCCACCCCCATAAAAACCTCGGCAATGGTGGGCAGCGGCTTGAAGAGGGTGGAGCGGCCGAACTTTTTGATGGCCGCCAGATGGGTGAAGGTGGCCTCGGGGCCCAGGAAGGCCACCGACAGGGGCCGCTGCACCTGGCGGGCGGCGGAGATGATCTCCCGGAAGATATTGCGCAGGCCGTCATCGCTGAGGGGACCGGTATTATAGCGCCGCAGGTGGTCCAAGACCTCCTGCTCCCGTTTGGGGTCGAGAACGGCCAGCTCTTCCCGGTTCTTGATTTCGCCGATGGTCTGGGCCAGCTTTAGGCGCCGGTTGATGAGGGCCAGAAGCTCCTCGTCGGTGGCGTCAATCTGTTGTCGGAGGCTGTTTTTGTCTGTCATAGGGAACCGTAATAGATTTTCAAGTCAAAGATGGAGGTTTGGACGCTTGCCTTAAGTGCTTCCGAAGATTATTAGGCTCATTTTACCGGCAACCAGCCGTCCTGCTGGAGTATTTTGGTGGCTTGGGCCAGGCGTGTCCAGCAGACTGCTTGCCATGGTTGGTAATTTCCCTCTAAAGAGGCAACATCTTTATTCGGCCAGGTATAATCCTCTCTTGACATCCCGAGCGGCGCGAAGGATCTGAGGTTTTTAAGTCGCTCTGCTTCCTCAGGATGACAAAATGAGGCAAACAAAAGAGATACCAAGGCGCCATTCACTTCTCCGCTAAAACGTTGTCCTCCATTAATGATTCCCCCCTTTTGTAAAGGGGGGTAAGGGGGGATTTATAGATATTCTAATAGCCGCTCAATAACACCTTCGATATTTTTAAAGACATCTCGGTCGGAGAACCTCAGGATGGTGAATCCCAACCCTCTAAGATAATCATTTCTGATTTTATCTTTTTCCAGCCCTACGGGGGGAAAATGTTGTCCTCCATCGAGTTCTATTATCAACTTCGCTGCTGGGCAGTAGAAATCAACAATGTAATTGCCGATGTTTTTTTGTCGATAGAATTGATACCCATTGAGTTGCTTGCGCCGAAATTTAGACCAGAGGAACCTTTCTGCCTCGGTCATATTTTTTCTCAGGTCTCTGGCATACTGTTGCAATGATTTGTTGAAAGGCAGCACTTATAAAATCCCCCCTGACCCCCCTTTAGAAAAGGGGGGATAATTCATGACGCCGTAGTCATCAATGCTGCATGCAAGGCCTCGATCCTTTGGATACCATCGTGGCCGCATTAAGAACCTAAGTGATAACCAGCACCTTACCCCCTCTCCCCAAGGGGAAGCCCTCAGTTGGCTGAAGTGTTCCGTCCTGTTATCAGACCGTTTATGAATTTCTCAAGACGGCGATCAGGAGATGGAAACGGAAAAAATACTCTTTACTTCTCCACTATCGTTTCGGAGACCTTGTGTCCGAAGTGACGGCCGGCCTCTTCCAGGGCCACCAGGATCTGGTCGCCGGGTTGCAGCTGGACCACCGACACTGCCGCCCCATCGGGGCGGGTGAGGCGGATGGTTTCGGCATTCTGCAGGATGGTGGCGAATTCCTGGCCTTCGTAGGCGGCGGTGACCAGCAACAGGGGCCGTTTTTCGATCTTAACCCGACCCACCGTGGCCGGCTGCGTCTGGCCCTGGTGATCCACCACCAGGACTTCGTCGCCGGCGCTGAGCTCGCTCAGATAGCGGGTCTTATTGCCCGGCACCCGGATATAGGCATGGACCGGTCCGGCGTTGACCCGGAAAGGTCGGGCCGCCACGTAGGGATTTTCCAATGATTCGGCATGCACCAGAAAGAGGGCGGCGGAGGAGTTGCCCACCAGCATGCCCTGGCCCGGGGCCATGGTGGTGCAGGTATCCACACAGACCCGGTCGCCCATCCCCAGGGGTTTGACGCTGACCACCGCGGCGGTGGTCAGCTCCACCGGCGGCGAGATCTCCTTGGCCAGTTTCAGGAGGCGTTTCAGTTCGCCCAAATCGGTGGTGGTGATGACCAGGCCGTCCACCCCCCGTTCCAGGATGCCCAGGAAGGTCTTGGCTTCGGCCACCGTGGCGGCCTCCACAAAGAGGTTCTGGCTCTGGGCGATGAGGTTTTCCAGGGGGATGATGGTCCAGTCAGGGCAGTGGATGACCACGGGGTGGCTCCGGGCCTGGCTGACGATGGCCGCCTCGTCGGCAACCCCGGTCAGAGTGACTTCCATGAGATCCACCCCCGGGACCAGATCGCCGTCCGCGGCGATGACGGTGATGCGGCCCAGGGCCTTGACCTCAGCGGCGTGGCCGGGCGGCACCCAGACGGCATCGGCGCCGCCCTCCAGGGCGGTGGTCACCCGCTTCTTGTCCCAGGGATCGACTTTTACCCACACCTGTTTCATTTCAGCGCTCCACATCCGGCGTCTGCAGGAAGGCCAGGGCTTCGTCCACCGTGCTGTTTTCATGGACCAGGAGGCTGATGGCCCCCACCATGCGGGTGGGATTGCGGTGCTGGAAGACATTGCGGCCGATGGAGACGCCGGCCCCTCCAGCCTCCACGGCCCCTCGCACCATTTCCAAGATTTCCCGGTCGGAGCTCATCTTGGGGCCGCCGGCGATGACCACCGGCACCGGGCAGCCGTCCACCACCTCCCGGAAGGTGTCAACCGCGCCGGTATAGGAGACCTTGACGATATCGGCGCCGATTTCCGCTCCCAAACGGGCGGCGTGCTTTAACACCCCAGGGTCATATTCATCTTTAATCTTTTCACCCCGGGGGTAGATCATGGCCAACAGCGGCATGCCCCAGTCCCGGGCATCCCGGGCGACCTGGCCGAAGTCGGCCAGCATCTCCCGCTCGGTGCCGTTGCCGATGTTGATATGGACGGAAACGGCATCGGCTCCCAGTTTGATGGCCTCCTCGACGGTGCAGACCAAGGTCTTGGCATTGGGGAAGGGCGACAGACTGGTGGAGGCGGACAGGTGCACAATGAGCCCCACATCCCGGCCCCGCCGCCGGTGGCCGGTGGTCACCAACCCTTTATGGATGACGATGGCGTTGGCGCCACCCATGGCCACATTATTGACCGCGGTCTTCATGTCAATGAGACCCTCGATGGGACCTACGGTGACACCGTGATCCATGGGGACGATGACCGTACGGCCGGTCTCCCGGTTGAGGATACGCTCCAATCGGATCATTTTTCCTATCATGCCGTTCTCCTTTGGGTGCTGGGAGCGGGCTGGGCAGCTTCGGGCCGGAAACAAAAAAGCCGTGGCCGCCTTCCCTGCGCCACAGCTTTTATTTTGTTATTTCAATTAGTTACATATAAGGCAAGATGGGCGCAGGGATCAGGGCCAGGGAAAGTAAAAGTAATAATAATAAAAGTTCACCTGAGCCGGAGCCATGCACACAATCCTTACCTTTTGTCTTTGGTTAGTTAAACAGATTTACCATGACCTGTCAAGGATTTTATCGAAAAATTTTCGGGGCGGGCCGGTTCGCCGGCAGAGCACCTGCCCCTTGGGAGAAATCTGCCGGCAACGGGCAACAGCCTTCCCCTCGAGCCATGTACTCCCCGGTGGCGGAGCCGATGCGGATTTGCTATGATAATGGCCATGACCTGCCGGTAACCCACGAACCGTGAAAGTGCAGGTGGTTGCCGTTGGCTGACTTGGGCGGGCACAGAGGCCCGCCCCACTAAATCTAATTTTTCCAGAAATCAGAAACTGGAAACCAGAAACCAGGGCACTTTGAACTATGAACCTTATTTTCTGACTTGTGCTCATCCGGAAACTGCCCTTCCCTGGCATAGGAAATGTAGTGAAGATAAAACGACCTGATTATAGGGGCGGGTCTCAGACCCGCCCCTACAGGACCTTCCTCTGACTGAGATTTTTCCGAATGGGCACTAACGTATGGCCTAGCGGTGCGGGGAGCACCTGACAGAAGGAGCGACTATGAAGATCCTGGTGGTGTATTATTCTATGTATGGGCATGTGCTGGAGTTGGCCCAGGCGGTGGCAGCGGGGGTGCGGACGGTGCCGGGGGCGGAGGTGGTATTGCGGCGGGTGCCGGAACTGCCGTTTAACGAGGCCAAGGTGAGGGAGAGCCGACATGCCCAGGAATTAGTGGCACGGCAGCAGGATATCCCCCTCTGTTCTCTGGAGGATCTGCGGGCGGCCGACGGCGTGTTGTTCGGTACCCCCACCCGGTTCGGCAACATGGCGGCCCAGATGAAGGCATTGTTCGATCAATTAGTGGAACTCTGGGGGCAGGGCGCCATGGAGGGGAAGCCGGCGGGGGTGTTTGTCTCCACTGCCACCACCCATGGCGGCCAGGAGACCACCGCGTTTTCCATGATGCTGCCTCTCCTCCACCTGGGGATGATCATTGTGGGGGTGCCCTATTCCACGCCTGGCATGCTCCATACCGAAGGGCGGGGCGGGACGCCCTATGGGGCCACAACAGTGGCCGGGGGCCGCAATGAACTGACCCCGACCCCGGAGGATTTGGCCATTGCCCAGGCCCTGGGGGCCCGGGTGGCGATGGTTGCCGCCAAACTCCGGGGTTAGAGAGATCGACGCCCCTGGCAGGTGGTTGACCACACCATCCCCAGGGGCGACCGGGAACAGGGTTCGCCTTAAGGGCCTTCTATCTGGCTGATGAGAAACTCTTCCCAGACCTGGCCGGCCTCCGGGGGCGGCAACGGCGGCAGGTGTTCCAGGGGGACCTCGGCCCGGGCACTGGCGGTGTGGCCGCCGGCCGAACCCAGCCGACCGAAGGCCTGGGCGGCCAGGCGGCCGGCATTCTTCCGGATGCCGTCGTTCCGGAAGATGACAATCAGGCGGTTCTCATAGACCCCACCCACAATACTCCAGGTAATTTCTACTACCCGCAGGAAGAATTCCGCCAGAATAACCAGGATATCCGGATTGGGGACCCGGCCTACAAAGCAGTAGACCCGCTCCCGCCGGCGTTGGTGCCGATTGAGGCCGAGTTGGAAATAGCTGAGCATCTCCAGGGTCAGTTCGGCGTTCTCGATGCGGTGCAGGAGGGCGTGGCGGGTGAACCGGAAGAGGAAATGAAAGGCGCGGATATCCGCCTCCATGGCCGGGCGTTCAAAATTGTGGGTGTCGGTTTTGATGGCATAGGAAAGGGCGGTGGCCAATTTCATGGAAGGCTTGATCTTGGCTTGACGCAGGTATTCCGTCATAATGGTGGAGTTGGAGCCGTAGCCGCTGCGGACGTCCAGAAAGGTGGCGCTGGTGTTGGGCAGCAGGGGATGGTGGTCAATGATAACATCATAGGTGAACTCCTCAAACAGCGGGTTATGGCCGGGTTGGGAGTCGACGACGGCAAAACGGCTGAATTCCTGACGGTCTACGTGCTGGAAGGGCAATAGGGGGATTTCCAGCAGCTTGACCATGGTCTGGTTCTGGGGACGGGTGAGGGGCCGGATGGGGGAGATGGCGCAGCCGGCCACCCGGCGCCAGAGGAGGCGTTTCAGAGCCAGGGCGCTGGCAATGGAATCCGGATCAGCATCTATGAGGATCAACAGGCGATCGTGATGGTGGAAGAGTTGGCGTAGTTTCCGCAAGCGATCTTTCATACCGCAAATGACTCCGATTGATGAGGCGGTGCGGCCGTCGGTAATTTATTTTTCAGTGGGGCGGGCCTCCGTGCCCGCCCTGCTGGTGGCCGCAATGAAAATGGGAGATAAACAGGCCAGTTCGGGGGAGCTCCGATTTTTCTAGCCAGATGTGAGTCGCTGGCTTGCGCCTAACGGATTTCTGAGAGGAATCACCTGAAAACTCTGACCGGTTAGTCACTCTTCGCTCCCTTGCCTCCCTAATCATGGGGGCCTGGCCGAGGCCGCCCGTTAATCTACCACCACCCGTTCCAGATAATGGGTTTGGAGGTAGAGGCGACTGCCGCCCATGGGGACGAGTTCGCCAAAAAGGACCAGGTGTTCCAAGCGCTTGGGCTGGAATTGCCGGCGTTGGGCCGGAGACATGACGGCCAGATCAAAGTAGCCGTGCATGGCGGACGATTCATAGAGGGCGAACCATTCCAACTGTTGCCAGGTGAGGGGGTGGCGCAGTTGGTTGAAGTAATAATGTTGGGGTACCGGGTCATAGCTGAGGAATTCCCAGAAGTAGGCCCGGATCTGCACCAGCTGACCGGCCCGGAGTTCGGGGGAGTTTTCCCGAAGCTGGGCCAGGTCAAGGGGGGTGTAGTCAGCCAGGGGCAGTTCCGGGGGCAGGGGACGGACCTGGCCGCAGGCGGCGGCCAGGAGGAGAGCTCCCAGGAGCAGGGAGGGCAGACGGTAATTCATAGGTGAACCTCGTTTCATCGGGACGAAACCGGTCCCCGGTCATCCCAGCCGGGGGTTGAACAGCCCGGCAGGGCTGCAGCTGGTTGGCACTTTGGATATAATATCCGAGAACATCTTAAATCTATAGTTTTATTCACTTGAGCAGCAAGGAGTGATGATACTATGGCTTTTAAGGTTGTGGTCAGAAGGCACGAAGGTGTGCAATCCTATCTGGTCCTGGATGACAAACCCCGGGAACTCCTCCGGCACGTAGGCTTTTACGAGGAGTTCTCCATCCGGACCTGGTACGGCTCCATTGAGGCCGACGATGCCCGGGAGGAATGGGCCGAGATGTTGGGGGAAGACCCCTATGACGGCTCCTATCTCATTGTTGATGACACCTTCCGGGAATACGTCGCCGACGCCCCCCTGTGGTCCCATTGCCTCCCTGATAAAGGTTAGGAGGCCGGGGGGCCCAGGGAGGCCCACCCGTATGGGAGGCTGCCGGCCTTCTTGCGGTTAAAGGCCGAACAGGCGCTGAAATCCCTGGATGGCGGCGCCCACATCCGGTTGGGTCACCACTACGGAGATGGCGCAGATGCCGTCGGCGCCGGCCGCGATGACGGCCGGGGCGTTCTCCAGGGTGATGCCGCCGATGGCGACCAGGGGCAGGGACACCAGCCGGCGGATCTCCCGGAGGAGGCTGAGGCCGGCCGGTTCCCCGGCATCCGGTTTGGTCCGGGTGGCAAAAATGGGCGACACCCCCAGATAATCGGCCCCTCCTTGGGCTGCGGCCAGGGCCTGTCTGACCGTGTTGACGGTCACCCCGATGATCTTGTCGGGCCCCAACAGGCGGCGGGCCTCAGACAGGGGCATATCCTCCTGGCCGATATGGACGCCGTCGGCCCCCACTGCCAGGGCCACCTCAACGTGGTCATTGATGAGGAAATGGCACTCTTGGCAGAGGCGGCGCAGCTCCCGGGCTTCGGCCAGCACGGCGGCGGTGTCGGCCTCTTTCTCCCGATATTGCACCACCCGCACCCCCGCGGCGACGGCGGCCTGGACGTCGGCCCGATTGCCGGCCCGGCTGAGGCGGGCGTCGGTAATGAAATAGTAGCCCCTCATGACACTGCTTCCAGCCGCAGGCGCTCCCCCAGGGTGGCTTCATCCAGGTTGTAGAGGGCGTCGAACAGGCGCTCTTTGAAACTGCCCGGTCCTGCGGCCTGGAGGGCGGCCACCTCCGCAGCCATGCCGAAGCAGGCCAAGGCGCCGGCCGCGGCTTTGGCCAGGTCTGGCTCCACGGCGGCAAAGGCGCCGATGATGGAAGTGGCCATGCAGCCGGTACCCACCACGTGCCCCATCAGGGGGTGGCCGTTGTGGACGATGAACAGACGGGCAGCATCGGCCACGATGTCGCTGGCGCCGGTGATGACCACCACGGCTTGGCGCTCTCGGGCCAGGCCCTGGGCCACCTCCTTGAGGTCGGCCTGGACCTCGGTGGCGTCCACGCCCTTGGTCTGGATGGCCAGACCACTCACTCGGGCGATCTCCGAGGCATTCCCTTTAATAATGTCAATGTGGGCTTCATCTAACAGCCGCAGGCTGGACTCATCCCGCAGTGGCGTCGCCCCGGCGCCGCAGACGTCCAGGACCACTGGAATGCCTTTAGCATTGGCCTCCCGGGCCGCCAAGATCATGGCGCTGACGAAATCCGGGGTCAGGGTGCCGATATTGAGGACCAGGGCCGCCGCCAACCGGGCCATCTGCCTCACTTCCAGGGCGGCGTGAGCCATGACCGGCGAGCCGCCCAGGACCTTGACCACCTGGGCGCAGTCATAGATGGTCACCCAATTGGTGAGGTGGTGCACCAACGGCTGCTGCCGGCGCAGGCGGGCCAATATTTCCCAAGGTTTTAGCTCTAAACTGTCCATCTCTCGGGTTCCGTCTCCCCTCGTCGTCTGGTTGATTATCTTCTGAAGTGGCAGGCAAGGACTGCCAAATCTTGGCTGGGCCAGGATAGCGATGTTCTCTCCAGGCTGACAGGCTAGTGCCTTGGGATTTCAACGGCCTGGATTTTTGTTCAGATTCATAAACGAATGTTCAAGAAATCAAACAGAGACTGATTAAAAAATAACTTATGTAATAAAATAGCAAGCAATATCAATAAGATGAAAAATTTTGCTCAATTTCTCTCCTTGGCATAGGGATTGCATCAATAAATCACATATTTTAACAACTACACGGAGGATATAAAGATGAAAACAAGGCACCCCAAAATCTGTTGTCTGGTCCTGGTTGCCGCACTACTTATGAGCCTCCCGGCTCTTGGCGCCGATATCGTCTATGTGGGTGAGGATATCGGCGGGGTCGGGGTGTTTGGCCGTTCCTACCAGTATACGATCATCCCTGATTCCATCGGCGGCACCCCAGGACCTGGCTGGTTTTCAAACAGTTTTGACCACTCTGCGTGGAGCGTCGGCGAAACGGCTTTTGGCAACAGCGGTTCAATTGAAGGTACTTTTAGTGTCCCAGTCCGGACAAATTGGCCTGCTGACTCTGATGTCTATGTATTCAAAACCTTTACCCTGGGGCAGCCTGTGGCCATGACCGCCAAGACCGCGGTGGACAATGGCTACGCTATTTATGTCAATGACGTCTTGGTAGCTGGAGCCAATGCTGAGGGGTATACCTCACATTGGGAATATATTGACACCATAGCCGCTTCTTATTTCAAGCCCGGTTTGAATTGGCTGGCATTTCATCTGGAAGATCACGGTGTCGCTACTGCCTGGAACTTCGCCCTGGTAGGTGATGAAAAAGGACTGAGCCCAGTGCCCTTGCCGTCCACTCTGGTTCTTTTGGGCACCAATTTGGCCGGCCTTTGGCTATTGCGGCGTCGGCGGCAAAAATAACTTTTTCTTGCTATCGTATTGGAGCGGGCGGGGCGGAAATCTGCCCCGCCTGGTTTATTTTTCTGCCTGTGCGATTTTCGCCCAGGCATCCCGCAGGGTGACGGTCCGATTCAGGACCAGGCGGTCGGTCCTGGTGTCCGGGTCCACGCAAAAATAGCCCAAACGCTCCAGTTGATAATGGCGGCCCGGGGTGGCCCCGGCCAGGGACGGTTCCAGCCAGGCCGGAGAAATGATCTGCAGGGATTCCGGGTTGAGGTGAGCTTTAAAATCCTCAGTGGCGGCCGGATGGTGGTGGGTGAAAAGCCGGTCATAGAGGCGCACTTCCGCCGGGATGGCGTGGGCGGCGGAGACCCAATGAATGGTGGCCTTGACCTGACGGCCGTCCGGCGCCTGACCGCCCCGGGTGGCCGGGTCGTACGTGCAGCGCAGCTCCACCACCGCGCCGGTGGCCGGATCCTTGATCACCTCCTCGCACTTCAGGAAAAAGGCATAACGCAGCCGCACCTCCCGGCCGGGGGCCAGGCGATAGAACTTCTTAGGCGGGTCTTCCCGAAAATCATCCTGCTCAATATACAGTTCGCGGCTGAAGGGGATGGGGCGGGTGCCGGCCCCCGGATCCTCCGGATTATTGATGGCCTCCAACTCCTCCACCTGCCCTTCCGGGTAGTTCTCAATAATCACCTTCAAGGGCTGCAACACTCCCATAACCCTAGGTGCCCATCTGTTGAGCTCCTCCCGCACGCAGAATTCCAGCAGGGCCATGTCTACCAGATTGTCCCGTTTGCCCACGCCGATGCGCTCACAGAAGGTCCGGATGGCGGCCGGCGGATAGCCCCGGCGGCGCATACCGGCCAAGGTGGGCATCCGGGGATCGTCCCAGCCGTGGACGTGGCCCTCCTGCACCAACTGGATGAGCCGCCGCTTGCTCAGGACCGTGTGGCTCAGGTTGAGACGGGCAAACTCGATCTGCTGGGGATGATGAATGCCCAACTGATCTAAGTACCAATCATACAAGGCCCGGTGGTCCTCATACTCCATGGTGCAGATGGAGTGGGTGATGCCTTCTATGGAATCGCACTGGCCGTGAGCCCAATCATACATGGGGTAGATGCACCAGCTGGTGCCGGTGCGGTGGTGGGGCGTATATTTGATGCGGTACATGACCGGGTCCCGCAGGTTGAGGTTGGGCGAGGCCATGTCGATCTTGGCCCGCAGGGTCAGGGACCCCTCGGGGAACTCCCCGGCCCGCATGCGCCGGAACAGGTACAGATTTTCCTCGATGGGGCGGTGGCGCCAGGGACTTTCCCGTCCCGGCTCGGTCAAGGTGCCCCGATACTCCCGGATCTCCTCGGGACTCAGCTCATCCACATAGGCCTTGCCGTCCTGAATCAGCTTTTCGGCCCATTCATATAATTGTTCAAAATAATCCGAGGCGTAGTAGAGGCGGTCGTCCCAGTCGAAGCCCAGCCAACGGACGTCCGCCTGGATGGACTCCACGTATTCAATATCCTCTTTACTGGGGTTGGTATCGTCGAAGCGGAAATTGCAGTGGCCGTGATAATCCGCCGCCAAGCCGAAGTTCAGGCAGATGGACTTGGCATGGCCGATGTGCAGATAGCCGTTGGGCTCAGGGGGGAAGCGGGTGATGACCCGGCCGCCAAATTTGCCGGTGCGCAGATCCTCTTCAATGATGGTGCGGATAAAGTTGGGCGGCGGGGCAGTGGTTTTTTCCATACAAAGACTCCTCTATCCAGACCTAACAGATCTATTAAGGGAAAATAGAATCAATGGTTTTTCAGTTCCCGGTTGCCAGCCATGAGATGGTTTCCGGTTTCCGGTTTCCGGAAGAGCTTCTCTTTTAGGCTCTTTTATAGTGGGGCGGGCCTCCGTGCCCGCCCAAGTTAGCCCAAGGCAACAGCCTTTATTTTCATAGGTCACTGGTGACTTTTATAACTCATGGCAATTACCAAGAAAATAAAGTCAACATTTGGTGGCACAGGCTTTCCAGCCTGTGCAAGCTCAAACCTATGGGCAGCATCAATCTTCATGGTTCGCGGTTGATTTTTTTAGTCATGGCAATTAGCTGAAAATAAAGGACATAGTTCATAGTGTCCTGGTTTCTGGAAAATATTAGATTCATTGGGGCGGGCCTTCGTGCCCGCGCCAGGCAGCCAAATACGGCAACCGGTATTTTCATGGTTCGCGGGTGAGTTACATAATAAATGGCAATCATAAAAAATTACAGAGATAGCGGGTTTTTTCAAGGCTTTTGGCTCCTGATTCAGGCTCCCGGCTAAGGCTCATACGGGGCCGTCGGAGCGGCGGCCAGGGCCTGCCAGAGGCTGGCCACGGCATCGTCAGGGGTGGCGGCCCGGACCATACCGGGCAGCAGCCAGTCGCTGGCCAGGCTGATCACCGGCTTGGCCAATTTCAGGGCGATGGCCGCTTCGGAGATGGTGCCGAAACTGCCGTCCACGGCGATGAGGCCGTCGGCGCTGTGAGCGATGATAACGTTGCGGGCATGCCCCAGGTTGGTGGGGATGCTATAGGTCAGGAAGGGGTTCCCCTGACTGCGGTCCGGACCGGGAAGGATGCCCAGGATCACGCCGCCGGCTTCGTGGGCGCCTTGGGCGGCCGCGGTCATGACGCCGCCCAGACCGCCGCAGATGAGAATGCCGCCGCGCTGGGCAACGGCCCGACCGACGGCGTGGGCGGCCTTGAGGATGGGCGGCGGGGCCGAGCCGCCGCCGATGACGGCCACATAATAGCGGGGGCCATCGCTCTCCACGGGGTTAATGGCCATGGTCTCCTCCTGCAGTTGACATTTATTGTATTCAACCTAATAATAAAAAACCAGGAGGCAATGCGCCTTTCAAAGTTATTTTGACCGCGGCGGGCCGCCGGAGGGGCAGGACCGAGGGCGTGGCTATCGGGCCGACCGGCAGAGGTTGCTGATGAAAAAAATAATGATTCCTTATAACTGGATTTTGCTGATCCTCCTGGCCGTGACTCTCTGCGGGGCATCCTGTGCCACTGCTCCTTATACGGGACGGCGGCAGCTGATGCTCACCTCAGAGGGCCATGAGAACACTTTGGGCTACCAGGCCTTTTCCCAGATCCGCCAGCAATATAAGGTCTCTCATGATCCCAAGGCCAATGACTTGGTTCAGCGGGTGGGCCGACGAGTGGCCGAGGCCGCCAACCGGTCGGATTATCGCTGGGAGTTTGTGGTCTTTGAGGACGACACGCCCAACGCCTTCTGTCTACCCGGCGGCAAGGTGGGGATCTTCACGGGGATTCTCAAATACACTCAGGATGAAGCCGGTCTGGCCGTGGTCATCTCCCATGAAGTGGCCCATGCCTTGGTGCGCCATGCCGGCGAGCGGATGAGCCAGTCTATGGTGGCCCAGCTGGGCAGCGTCGGTCTGGGGGTGGCCATGGCCGGAAAAAATCCCTATGCGGCCCAGGCGGCCCAACAGGCTTATGGGCTGGGGACCACGGTGGGGGTATTGCTGCCCTATAGCCGCAAACAGGAATTGGAGGCGGATGAGGTGGGCCTGATCCTCATGGCCAAGGCCGGGTATGATCCCGAGGCGGCAGTGGGGTTCTGGGAAAGGATGGTGGCGGCCAGCAGAGGGAAACCCAAACCTCCGCCGTTTCTGTCCACCCACCCGACGGATCAACGGCGGATCCAGGAGATTCAGCGGATGCTGCCCAGGATCAAGGAGAGGTATTACCAGTCCCGCTGAGAACCGTGCCGGGGGCGTTAGCGCAGCCGGCGATTCTCCCCCACCCGCACCGTCACCCGGCTGGTGTCGAAATACTCCAACAAGGGGATGGCGAACTTGCGGCTGATTTGGGTCAGATCCTTGAACTGGGGTACCGAGATCTCCTGATGCTCCTTAAGGTAGCTTATTAATCGTTCCTGCAGGGCCGCCATGGTGGCCTGGTGGAAGAGGAGATCTTCTTTGACTTTAATGAGGCGACCCTGACTGACCAACAGGTTGAGGATTTCCTGGAGGCGGCTGCTGCTGGTGCGGAGGGCCGCCTCTACTTCTTTGCGGGTGGGAGGGGTGAGGCCCCCCCGCTGATATAACGCCTCCACTTTTTGGGCCAGCTGCTCCTGGTCTTCCTGAAGGACGACCTTGTGGCTGGCCAGCCGCACCAGTTCTTTGGCAACCACGATCTTGCCCTGTTTTTCCAGGTCCTGGAGACAATAATTGAAGAGTCTGATCTCCAGCTCCGCGGGGAGGCGGCGGCGCAGCTCTTCTTTAGATACCCCCAGTTTCAGGGGCTGACTTTGGTGGAAGGTCTGGAGAAAGGCCAAGATCTGCTGCTGCATGGCCTGGACGACTGCACTCAGGGTGTAGCGGTTATTTTCCGGGTCCGAAAGGATCACCTGACCGGTCTGGACCAGACGACTCAGTTGCGGCTCCACTTCGGCGGCATTGAGGGCCGAGAGTTGGACCAATTCCGACAATGACAGACCGGCCGGCCCGGCCTCTTGCAGGAAAAAGGTGAGGCGGGCATCCTCACTGCAGGTTTCCAGGAATTCCAGACCCCGGAGCAGGGCTTCCTGATGTCGTCGGTGTTTGGGCGGGTGGACATGGAGAAAATGGCCGCCGCCGATGGTGAGGGCCGGCGAGACCTGACGGATGACGAAGCGGTCGGCGGGTTTGACGGCCAGAGGTTCGGACAGGAGGAATTGGACCAGACCGCTGCCGCCAGGTGGCAGTTCATCCTGATCCAGGAGGACGACGGTGGCCACCTGCTCGCTGGTGCCGGTGTGCAGGCGGACTTCCCGGCGGTTTTTCAAAGGACGACCGGCGCTGGGCAGGATATGCAAACGGGCGTCCAGGCGGAGGGTGGACAGCAAGGCCCCGGGGGTAGCCACGACCATCCCCCGGGCCAGTTCCACCCGATCCACCCCCTGTAAATTGATGGCCGTGCGGGAGCCGGCCACGGCCTCTTCCACATTTTCGTCGTGGACCTGGATATTGCGCACCCGGGCCTTAAATTGGGGAGGATAAATCTCCACCTGATCGCCCACCTGCAGGCGGCCGGAGATGGCCGTACCGGTAACCACGGTGCCGAAGCCCTTGATGGTAAAGACCCGGTCGATGGGGAGGCGGAAGATGCCGGAAACAGGTTTGGGGGGGATGGTGGCGCAGAGCTCCGCCAGGGTCGCCAAAAGCTCCTCCCGGCCCAGGCCGGTGACTGCTGAGAAGCGCACCATCGGGGCGCCTTCCAGGAAGGTCCCGGCCAGAAAAAGTCGGACATCTTCCTCCACGAGCTCCAGCCAATCTTCTTCCACCAGATCAACCTTGGTGAGTACTACCAGACCCCGTTTGACCCGCAGGAGCTGACAGATTTCCAGGTGCTCCCGGGTCTGGGGCATGACCCCTTCATCGGCAGCGATGATCAGGGCCACCAAATCCATGCCGGTGGCGCCGGCCAACATGTGGCGGACAAAACGCTCATGGCCGGGGACGTCCACAATCCCCAGACGTTGGCCGCTGGGGAGGATGAGGGAGGCGAACCCCAGTTCGATGGTGATGCCCCGGGCCTTCTCCTCTTTCAAACGGTCGGTGTCAATGCCGGTGAGGGCTTTGATGAGAGAGGTCTTGCCGTGATCAATGTGTCCGGCCGTGCCCAAGATGATCGGTTGTAAAGTCTGGTGTGGTGTTTCCATGCAGGTTCTATTCCCGATTGCTGCCCTCGGTCATGGCAACCTCGTTCTCCGGGAGAACAATCAGCGGTCGTCCTGAAGCAGGGTAGTCTTTTTCTTTAGATATCGTACTGTGCCATAAAATACCAGACTTATAAGAAAGATGGCCAACCAGAGGGTATCCACGGCCAGAGTCCGCTGTAAATAGAGGCGGCTGAGAAGGTGCAGGGTGAAAAAGATGCTGATCATGGCGAAAAAAGAGGCATACTCTCTTTTCAGGGCGCTTCGCCAGGAAAACTCCAGGGTGGGCGCCTGCCAGCCGCGCAGCCGGGGGATGAAGAGGGGCGTCCGGGCAGCCCAGGTCTGGAAGCTCTCGGCAAACTTCTCCTGGAGAAAAACCTCCTCAGCGTACATGATTTTTTCATAGTAAAGCCAGAAAGTCAGGCAAAAAATGAGGGTCAGCCACCAGACCCCGAGGAAGAGGGCGATGCCCAGCCACATGAGGAAGTTTCCCAGGTAGAGGGGGTGCCGGACCAGAGAATACATACCGGAGGTGTTCAGGACCGAGGCAACCTGGTTCCTGGTATTACGGCCGGAAGTGCCCCGGGGGACGAAACCCACGGTGAGGATGCGGACGAACAGCCCCAGGCCAGAGATTCCCAGACAGAAGAGTTCCCAGACCCGACCGGGCACGGTACTTCCCGGCACCTGGGCCAGGTCATACAGGGTCAGGAGGAAGAGAACCAGAAGGAGGAGAGGGAGATAACTCCGCCACCGGAAAAACCAGTTGCCTACCCGTTCACATTCATCCCAGAGGGCCATAGCTTCGTCCTGATTGCGTGGTCTGTTGGTAGTTGATAGTTACCATGAAAATAAGGTTTCCGGTTTCTGGATTCCGGTTTCCGGAAGAAATTCTCTCTTAGTGGGGCGGGCCTCTGTGCCCGCCCAAGGTAGCCCCAGACGATGACCTATATTTTCATGGTTCGCGGGTGACTTTTGTAAGTCATGGCAATTACCAAGGAAATAAGGATTCCGGTTTCCGGAAGAAATTCATTCTTAGTGGGGCGGGCCTCTGTGCCCGCCCAAGGTAGCCCCAGACGATGGCCTATATTTTCATGGTTCGCGGGTGACTTTTGTAACTCATGGCCATTAGTAAGTAATGGCATATTTCTCCAGGTGGAAATTGGAGTTATTGACGATGGAGATCTGGCGTTGGTGGCGCTGTTCCAGTTCTTCCAGAGTGGCGCTGCCCAGTTCCAGGAGGACGTTGGCCAATTCGGGGTGGACCTCCACGGTGACCTGGCTGCCATCCACGTTCCCCAAGGTGGCGGTCAACTCCCGCAGGATGTCGAAGGCGACGGAGGTACGGGAGCGGATAAAACCCTTCTGCTCACAATAGGGGCAGGGTTCGGTGAGGACCTGATGGAGGCTCTCCCGGGACCGCTGTCTGGTCATCTCCACTAACCCCAGTTCCGACATCTTCAGGACACTGGTTTTGGCCCGGTCTTTTTTCAAGGCCTCTTTCAGGGCGTTATAGACCTTTTCCCGATTGGCTTCCTTTTCCATGTCAATGAAGTCTATGACGATGAGGCCGCCGATGTTGCGGAGGCGGAGCTGATAGGCGATCTCTTTGACGGCCTCCAGGTTGGTCTTCAGGATGGTCTCCTCCAGGTTGTGTTTGCCCACATACCGGCCGGTATTAACGTCTATGACCACCAGGGCCTCGGTGGGTTCGATGATGATGTAGCCGCCGGATTTGAGCCAGACCTTCTTCCCCAAAGCCCGCTGCAGTTCGATTTCGATGTCGTAATACTCGAACAAGGGTTCAGGTCCCTGGTAGAGCTCCAGGTTCATTTTCATCCAGGGCTGGAAAGATTCCACGAAGTTGAGGATCTTGGCGTGGGTCTCCACGTCGTCCACGATGAGCCGGTCCACTTCTTTGGTAAAGAGGTCCCGGACGACGCGCAGGACGATGTCCAGCTCCCGGTGGAGGAGGGAGGGCGTGGGGGCAGTCTCCTTTTTCCGGAGGATATTTTTCCAGATCTGGAGCAGGAATTCCAGTTCATCGCGCAGCTTATCCTCGTGGATGCCTTCGCTGGCGGTACGGGCGATGAGGCCGCAGTCGGGCGGTTTGATGGCGGCCAGGGCCTCTTTCAGACGTTGGCGTTCGGCTTCGTCGCTGATGCGCCGAGAGACGCCGATGTGGTTGACGGTGGGCATGAGCACCAGATTGCGGCCGGGCAGGGTGATATGGGAGGTGAGGCGGGCTCCTTTGCTGCAAAGGGGCGGTTTGGCCACTTGCACCAAAACGTCCTGGCCTTCCTGGAGGATATCCTCGATGGGGACGGTGTGAGAGTAGAGGCAGGAAGGTGCCAAAGCCAGGTGGTTGCGGTCGCTTTCCTCTTTGCGCCACTCCGTGTAAAAATCTTCGTAATGATCCACCACATCGGCGACGTAGAGAAAGGCGGAACGCTCCAGCCCCACATCCACAAAGGCGGCGCCCATGCCCGGGAGGACCTTGATGACCCGGCCTTTGTAAATATTGCCGATGAGGGAACTCTCGGCCTCCCGTTCGATGTACAGCTCCACCACGTTGCCGTTTTCCAGGAGGGCGACACGGCTTTCAAAGGGCGAGACATTGATGATCAGTTCATTGGCCATAAAAAACTTCTTTATCGCTCAGGTCGGATCGGCCTGGCAGGAACAGGGCATTTTCAGGATGTCCAGTTGGCGGGCTTCGGGTTCGGTCAACTGAAACAGGGCCGCCAGCAGCTCGAATATTTTTATATTATCCCTGGCGCGGCGCCGGATCACAAGATCTACCCGGTGGGAATTGTGCCACTGTAGGTCGGCCACCAGGGGTCGGATATTAATCTCTTTGGTACCCTTGGGCCGCCGGCGCAGAAACAAGATTTCCGGACTGGCCAAGAAAGCCTCGGCCCGCTCCTGAGTCAGGACGGGGGTGGGGCTGGTCACCTGGTAATGTTGGCAGAGCTGTGGGGGTGGCTCCTCCCGAGGCCCGATGGCGTGGACCGCGAGGATTTCCAGGCCGGGAGTCAAAACCCCATTGAGCCTGGCCTGGATCTCACCGGGGTCCAGGGCGACGGTTAACTCCAGATCCAGGGTCTCGCGACCGCTGGCAACCCCCACGGGCAGGGCGTCGTGGAAGGAAACCCGGGGCAATGGGTGGAATCCCTGGCTGAACTGCACCGGCAGGGCGGCCCGACGGAGACTGCGATAAAACCCCTGCATGAGCTCCAGATGGCTCAGCCACCTGGCCCTGCCCAGCTTGGCATAATGGAGGCGATAGCGGCTCACCGCTGCCGCTGCGGGTTGGCCAACCACGGGAGCGGCGGCAGGCCCGGCACAGTCCTCCTGCAGCCGGGGCTGGATGGTCTGGAAATCGCAGACGCCGCAGTCCAGACAGCCCACCTGGCGGCAGTCGGGGGTCTGGGTCCCTTCCCAGGCTCGGTGACGTTCGTCCAAGAGGAACCGGCGGCTGACGCCCATATCCAGATGATCCCAGGGGAGTATTTCATCCTCCCGGCGTTCCCGAAGATAATCTTCCGGTTGGAGCCCGTGTTCGGCCAAGGCTTTTTCCCAGAGGGAGAGGCGGCAGTGTTCGGTCCAGGCATCGAAACGGCAGCCCAGGCGGTGGGCGGTCATGAGCACGGGTGCCAGGCGGCGGTCACCCCGGGAGAGGATGCCCTCCAGCCAGCTCTGACCACTGGGATTCCATTTAATATCAATGTGTTTATGCCGGAGCAACTCTTTGCCATGATGAAGACGTTCCTGGCTCTGGACCCGGGACAGCTGCCGTTCCCATTGGAAAGGAGTATGGGGTTTGGGGATAAAGGTGTTGATGCTGACGTGGAGGTGGGCCTTGGCGGAGATGGATCGAGCCACGGCCAGGGCCCGGCGGCAGAGGTCGGCCATGGCCGACAAATCCGCCTCGGTCTCCATCGGGAAGCCGATCATGAAATAAAGTTTCAACAGCTGCCAGCCGGCTTCAAAGGCCCGAGCCACCGTGGCCAGGATCTCCTCCTCATTGAGGTTTTTATTGATGGCGCGGCGCAGCCGGTCGCTGCCGGCCTCGGGAGCGATGGTAAACCCCGTTTTGCGGACGCGTTTGATCTGCTCCATGAGCTCGGCGCTGAGGGTATCGGCCCGCAGGGAGGGGAGGGACAGGGCGATACGCCGGGGGGCCAGGCGATCCATGAGGGCCCCCAGCAGGGTGGGCAGGCAACTGTAATCACCGCTGCTCAGGGACAACAGCGAAACTTCCTCAAAACCGCTGGCGGCCAGAGCCGCTTCGGTCCAGGCGATGACGGCTTCGGGCCGCCGTTCCCGCACCGGCCGATAGATCATCCCGGCTTGGCAGAACCGACACCCCCGGGTACAGCCCCGGGCGATTTCCACATTGAGCCGGTCGTGAACAATCTGAACCTGGGGGACCAGGGGGCGGGGAGGGCGCCAGGTCCGGTCCAGGTCTGGGATCAGGCGGCGGCGGATCTGCTGCCGTCGACCCAGGGCTTGGATCTCCTGGAGGCGGCCGTGGGCATCATAGAGGGGTTCGAAAAGGGCGGGGACATAGACCCCTTCGATGGCTTCCAAGGCCCGCCAAAGTTCCTGGCGGCTGCCCTGGCTGCGGCGCCACTGGCGCACCACTTCAGCTATCTCCAGGATGGCCTCCTCGCCGTCGCCCACCAGGATGGCGTCAAAGAACGGCGCCACGGGTTCGGGGTTGCCGCAGACGGGGCCGCCGGCGATGACCACCGGTTCCTGGGGGGCGCGGGCTGCGGCCAGCCAAGTGATGCCGCCCAACTCCAGCATGGTCAGGACATTGGTATAACTGAGCTCATATTGCAGGCTGATGCCTACCAGATGGAAATCCTTGATGGGCGTTCCCGATTCCAGGCTGGCGAGGGGCCGGCCGTGACGCCGCAGCAGTTCTTCCAGGTCCAGGGCCGGCGTATAGGCCCGTTCCGCCCAGATGTCCTCCTCCTGATTCAGGAGGTGGTAGAGGATTTCCAGACCCAGGTGGGACATGCCGATTTCATAAAGATCAGGAAAAAGCAGAACGGCCCGCAGACCGACGCTGTGGGGATCTTTAGAGACGGCATGAAACTCCGTCCCCAGATATCTGGCGGGTTTTTGGACCTGGGCCAGGATTTGGGACAGAGGGGGGTGTTCCTGATTCTTGGAGACCGACATTATGGCGTGGCAGCCTGGCGGGCAAGGCGCAAGGCTTCCTGAAAATCGAGGGTGCCGGCGTAGAGGGCCTTGCCGGTGATGACGCCGATAACCCCATCGTGGGCCAACGGCAGCAGATTAGCGATGTCCGTGAGGTTGCTGACGCCGCCGGAGGCAATCACTGGGATGGCGACGTTCTGGGCCAACCGCCGGGTGGCCGCCAGATTGGGGCCGGTCTGCATACCGTCGCGGTGAATATCGGTATAAATAAAGGCGGCGGGCTGCAGAGGCGACAGGGCTTGGGCGATGGCCACGGCATCCTGATCGCTGGTCTCCACCCACCCCTCCACCGCCAGTTTGCCGTCCCGGGCGTCCAGGGCAATGGCGATTCGGCCGGGGAACTTTTGAAGGGCCTGTTCGGTCAACTGCCGGTCTTTGAGGACCGCGGTTCCCAGAATGAGGCGGTCCACCCCCAGGTCCAGATAGAGCCGGAGATGCTCCAGAGATCGCAGTCCCCCTCCCAGCTGCAGGGGGATGGTCAGACGCCGGCGGATCTGTTCCACCGCCTTGACATTAACTGGTTTTTTACTGAAAGCGCCGTCCAGATCCACCACATGCAGCCAAGAAGCTCCGGCCTCCTGCCACTTCACCGCCATGGCCGCAGGGTCCTCCCCATAAACAGTGGCCTGATCTTTCAATCCCTGACGGAGACGGACGCACTTCCCATCTTTAATATCAACCGCTGGGATAATCAGCATAACGGCAGACAACCTTCCCCCCGGCCTGGAACTCCTAGAGAGGCGGCCCCAGAGCGAGACTAAAATTAATTCAAAATATTAATATTAAACTGTAATTATTATAAATGCAAATAAAAACTATAACAGGGGTCGGCAGCCTCAGGTTGTCAGGGGCTGATCGGTCATGGTGACGGTGCCGGTGCTGGAGATGGTCAATAATAGCCAGCCGCAGCCCAGAGGGGAAGGGAGGGCGGCTGGGGTGGGGCAGGTCGGTGTGGTGCCCATCCGGACATCGGGCAGAGGCCAGGAGGTGGCCCGGACGCCCTGGAAGATCAGGTTTTCCACCCGGGTGTGGAGGTGTTGGTGCACATGGCCATGGAGCAGCAGGACTTGGGGGCGGGGGCGGAGGGCTTCCAGGAGCGGTTCAGCGCCGGCGGTGTACCAGTCCCAGGGTGGAAAGAGGGGGTACAAGGGGGCGTGGGAGAGGATGAGGAGCGGACAGGTTGGGGGGAGGTGCGCCAGTTGGGTCAGCAGCCAGTCCAGGAGTCGGGGGGTGAAGCAGAAGGGGGGTGCTCCCGTCGCCTCCGGGGAACTGGGGAGGTCAAAGGCAATGAGGTGGGTGCCGGCAAAGGGTCGGGACCAAGGGCCGCCGGCAATGGAGGCGGAGGGTGGCAGCGCCGTCCCCGCCGGTTCCTGCTCGCCCCGGAGGAACCAGACCGGGGGCTTCAGGGTGGAGAGGATCTCCCAACCCAACTGGAGGTCGGCAGGATAGGGGGTATCGGCCAGATCGCCCAGAAAGCACACCAGGTCAATGGGGGGGCGGTGGGAATTGATGGCGGCGACGGCGGTCCGGAGGTTGGCGGCCGCAGCCAGGCCCCGGGGGGACCGACTGACATGAGCATCGGCCAGCAGGGCCAGGTGCCGGTTCGGCTGGAGGTCAGCCGCGGCCGACTGAGGCTGCAGAAAGAAGCGGCCCAGCGGCCGATTCAAAGCGCCCACAGCCAGGGCGGCGCCCAGGTGGTGTAAAAAGCGCCGACGGTTGATCATAATGGCCTCCCTGAGGATTTTTCCGCCCGAAGGGCGCATCTTGAGGTATAATGACTGCCAGAGTTAGGGACGGTTCCGGCCGCGGCAGCAGCCGTTGCCGGGACCTCCCCGGCGATGGAGGCACCCCGGAACATTATCAGTATAACATGGCAAGCCTGCATCGGGCTCCTGGAATAATGCCTGCGGCAAGGAGTGGGCCGGGAGTGCCGGCCTTGGCCTTCCAGCCCCGATCAGCTGGACTTATTTGGATTCCTGAGGACTACCCGAGATATTTACTGGATAAAATTAATAATTGACATTAGTTATAGAAGTCACCCGCGAGCCCTGAAAATAAAGGTTGTTGCCATTGGCTAGCTTGGGCGGGCACGGAGGCCCGCCCCACTAGAAGAGAGCCTAAAAGAGAGCCTAAAAGAGAAGCCCTTCTGGAAACTGGAAACCGGAAACCAGAAACCGATTTTTCTGGCAACTTTATTTTCTAAATGAATGTCATTAGTTATCAAAGTCACCTGCGAGCCCTGGAAATCAAGGTCGCTGCCATTGGCTAGCTTGGGCGGGCACGGAGGCCCGCCCCACTAGAAGAGAGTTTAGAAGAGAGCCTAAAAGAGAGGCTCTTCGGGAAACTGGAAACAGGAAACCGGAAACCGATTTTTCTGGCAACTGACAGCTTTAATATAAAAATAATTACAATAAGTTATAATAGTCACTCGCAAACCATGAAAATTGGTGTTGGCCAAAGGTAAGGGCTTGCGCAGGCTGGAAAGCCGGCGCCACCAACTGCCTACTGCCCTCCGCCAACTGCCTACCGTATTTTCTTGGTAACCGAGCGCGTCGTTCCAAGTTAGTGGGATAGTTATGGGAAACTTTTTTAGCCGTTTGGTGCGGCCCACGTATCTCAAGGTAACGCTGTTCATTGTCCTGGTGCACCTGCTGCTGCTGGCGGTGCATCCCCGGTTCATTCACAATCTGGAGATGAAATTTTACGATCTGATGTTCCAGTGGCGGGGGCCCATACCGGTGGGATCGGAGGTGGTGATTGTGGCCATTGACGATGCCAGCGTCAAGGCCATCGGCCGCTGGCCCTGGTCCCGCCGGGAGATCGTGCGGCTGATGACGGTGTTGGAGAGCGCCGGGGCCCGGGTGATCGGTTTTGACATTATCTTTGCGGAAAAAGAGGAAGGGCAGAACTTGCTGTGGTTGTCCCGTCTGGAGCGGGATCTGGGGCGTTTTACCCGACAGGTACCGGAGCTGCGGGATTGGCTGCAACGGCAACGGCAACAGCATGACCCCGACGCGGAATTGGCGGCCATACTGCGGCGGCATGGCAATGTGGTGTTAGGGTATTATTTCCAAGGGTTGGAAAGTGTTTCCCGAGGGGTGGAAAGTTTTGATCTGGAAATATCCAGGGAGATCATCAAATCCTCCACCTATGATCTGGTCCGCTGGACGTCGGCCCATTGTGAACCCTGTCCCCTGATCACGGCCCGGGGGGTGGAGACCAATCTGCCCCAGCTCACGGAAGCGGCGGCGGATACGGGTTTTTTTAATGCCATGCCGGACCCCGATGGCGCCATCCGGTCGATCCCTCTGGTCATCGGGTATCAGAACGATCTGTATGCCCCCTTGGCTCTGTCCATCCTGCAGCAGTATTACCAGGAGGCGCCGCTGCAGATCACCTTGGGCGAACAGGGTATTGTCAAACTGGCCCTGGGTCGGACTCGGCTGCCGGTGGATGATTATGGCCGATTACGCATTAACTTCCGTGGTCCGGCCCGGACCTTCCCCTATTATTCCTTTGTGGATGTAGTGGAAGGCAGGGTAACGCCGGAGACATTCCGAGATAAGATCGTGTTGGTGGGGGCCTCGGCGGTGGGGATCTATGACATTCGGGTGACGCCCTTTACCGCCATTTTCCCTGGGGTTGAGGTTCATGCCAATGTCATGGACAACATCCTGCGGGGAGACTTCCTCTGGGCCCCCATGGGATTGGTGAATCCCACGGCAGCCGTGATAATAGTTTTTGCTCTGTTGATGTGCTGGATCCAACCCCGGGTGCGGGCCTGGTACGGCCTCATCCTCTTGATCCTGATGATCTCTACTACTTTTTTGGTGAATTATTATCTGTTCTGCCGCCACCAGATCTATCTGCAGATGCTCTATCTGTTCAGCTGCTTGAGCGTGGTTTATGTGGCGGTGGCCTTCCTGCGGTTTATGGCCGAGGAACGGGAGCGGAAACGCATCCGGGCCGCGTTCCAGAATTATGTGGCGCCGGATGTGGTCAACATCATGCTCCAGCATCCCGAGAAGCTCAAGTTGGGGGGGGAAAAGCGGGAGATGACCGTGTTGTTCTCCGACATTCGCGGTTTTACCACCCTTTCCGAGCAGATGGAGCCCGAGACCTTGGTGAACCTGCTCCATTCCTACCTCAACCCCATGACCGAAGTGGTTTTTCGACACAACGGCACCATGGACAAGTATATCGGCGACGCCATCATGGCCATTTATGGGGCGCCGCTGCCCTTGCCCCACCATGCCCAGTGTGCCTGCGAGACGGCCCTGGATATGTTGGCCACCCTCACCGAACTCTGGGAAGAGTGGCGTTCTCAGGGGCTGCCGGAGCTGAGAATCGGCATCGGCATCAATTCCGGGGCCATGACAGTGGGGAATATGGGCTCCCAGCGGCTCTTCGACTATACGGTGATCGGGGATAACGTCAATCTGGCCTCCCGGTTGGAGGGACTTAACAAGTATTATGGCACCAACATCCTGATCTCGGCGGCGACGCAGCAGCTCTTGCCGGAGACCTTCATCCTGCGGGAGGTGGACCGGGTGCGGGTCAAGGGGAAAAAGGCGCCGGTGAGCATCTTTGAGCTGCGGGGGCAGGGTCAACCCCAGGGCCAGGAGGCGGAGCTGCTGGAGCTCTTCCAGACCGGGCTGACGGCCTTCCGCCAGCGTCAGTGGGAGAGGGCGGCGGCCAGCTTCCAGCAATGCCTGGCCCTCAATCCCGAAGACGGGCCGGCCAAGCTGCTCCTGAGCCGGACCCAGACCTTTGCCCTGGAGCCACCTCCTCCGGATTGGGACGGCACCACTACCCTGACCCAGAAATAAACGGCCTCCGGCAGCAGGCTCCGTGAGCCGTGAGCCGTGAATCGTGAGTCGTGAGCCGGGAGCCGAAAAAGAATGAAATATATAATTGATACTCTGGATGAGCTTGTGTCCATCCGAAAAGGCCCGAGTTGAAAGGCGCGCCCATCGTAGGGGCTTGATTTATCAAGCCCCCCGGCGCTCTGTTACCTCTACAAACCGGGTTTCCGGATAGACACTAGCTTGTTAACAGCCTTGATCTGCGAGTTACCCGTGCAGCCTGCCAGTTATTGCCTTCGGCAGACTGGGGCGGGCGCTTAAGGCCTTACCACTGAATCCAAACTTTTCCAAAAATAATAACTAGTGTCCATCGGGAAAGTTTGGATATGCCGGGGAAAGCGTCTGGAAGGGTGTGATAACTAAAGTCCCTACATGGAATCTTCGCCCCTAGTCAATAGTCCCCAAAATTTGACGGCCGTTTCCGGATGGGCACTAACTATGAACTACGAACGATGAACTACAAACTGCGAACCAGCAACTTGTCGAGGAGGATATGGCCCAACTCATTCCCGGCAATCTGTTAACCACGGCCATGGCCATCTTGCCCCATGACGAGGTGGAGCCAGCCCTGGCTTTGGCCCTCAGTCTGGATATCCCTTTCTGGCCGCAGCTGCCCCACGTCAGCTACTACGAAGACATGTACGTGCAGGCGGCGGAGCATTTTCCCGGCATCATCCTGCTGCCGGAGCAGAACAGCCTCCGGTTCGATACCGATAAGTTCTACACCGAGCTGCCCGAGATGTTGGAACACTGGGATGACCTGGCCTATTTTGATATCTCCGAAAGATATTCGGTGGTCTATCACCGCTTCCTGTCCCTGGATCTCAGCCGCTACCCGGCCATCCGGGGGCAGTTGGAAGGTCCGGTGAGTTTCGGTATGAAGATTTTGGACGAAAACGACCGGCCGTTGATCTTTAATGAGCAGGTGCGGCCGGTCCTGATGGATTTCATGGCCCGGCGGGCCCAGGCGCAACTTATCCATCTCAAGACTCGGCATCCCGGCGCCTTTATGTTCATTGACGAACCGGGGCTGCAATTTATTTTCAGTTCGGTCTCCGGCTATACCGATGTCATGGCCCGGGAGGATATGGACCGCTTTTTCAGCCAGATTGACCGGCCCCGGGGCATCCATCTCTGCGGCAATCCCGACTGGCAGTTCCTTTTGCACCGGGATCTGGACATTCTTTCCATGGATATCTATACCAACGCTGAGATTTTCCGCTGTTATGGGAAGGATATCAAAAGGTTTCTGGATAAAGGGGGGGTCTTGTCCTGGGGGGTGGTGCCCACTGGATTTGAAGCCTTCGACCGGGAATCCCAGGACCATCTGGTGAATATCCTGGAAGGAGTCTGGGCGACCCTGGGAGAAGCGAATATTCCCCTGGAACAGATCCTGGCCCAAAGCCTGCTGGGTCCGGCCACCTGCTGCCTGATCAACCCAGATCGGGAAAAGACCGTGGCCAAGGCCTATGGTTGGGTCTACTCCCTATCACATCGGCTGCGGGAAAAATATCGTTTATCATGAGATCAAACCTGGATTTTGCTCGATCAATACTTATATTTTGATAATTAGAAGGAAACTCAAGACCATTGCCACCCATCCGTTCGGTAACCCCGGGGATTATAAGACCGGAGAGCAGGAAGCTTTTGGGTTCAACCTCCGCTTGGAGCCGGTAGTGGAGGCCGAGACCACTGGTTCTGGACGCCACTCAGCCACGAGAATCCGGCAGCCGACTCCCTGGGGCAGGCGCCCATGAGCCGGCCGGCCGATTTTAAAAAATTTTTCGTCTTTTCCACTCCTGTCAGGGAGATGATCACGGCAACAGCTGACCTCGGTCGAGGTGATATCTCTTTGGGTGCATCTAGAAAAAGGAGAGAGACAATGGCGGCGAAACGAGTGATGGATTTCGGTCCGATCAAGGAAAACCTGGTGGCCATGATCGGGGCGGCTCGGGATGCTTTCAACCGACACAGCCGGGCCAGTTTAGAGAAATTCCAGACCTTGGACGGGACGGTCCGCCAAGAGATTGCGGCTGCCAAAAAGAAGGTGGCCGAATACCTGCAACAGGCCAAAGGGGAAGAGCAAGACCGTCTCCATCTGTACGAAAAGGTATTGGCGGGTTTGGAGGGCCTGACCGCCACCCTGGCTAAACTGCATGATCCCATCGCAAAAAAGGTGAAAGACGGCGTCTTGTTTTCCGAAAAGGCGGTGGCCCAGACCAACTGCCTGTTTGATACTCAGGCCGGACTACTCCGGTCCGTTTTTGACATCCTGCAGACCAACAATGATTACCTGAAGAAATTTGTTCAGTCCGAGGGAGAAAAAGTCCAGAAAGACTGCGCCGACTACGCCACGGAGCATGAAACCAGGCTGGTGGAGGGCTTGTGTACGCCCCAGGCGGCCCCCATTTTCCTGGCGATTTTAGAGCAGTTCCGGTCTCTGGGCCAGCAGGAGGTGAAACTCCTTCAACTCCTCCATTCCTGAGATGGCGCTGCTCCTGATGCGGCCACGGTGACGATCAGCAACCCGAGGCCGGGGAACCCCCCGGCCTCAGGTTGTTTTGGGGGGAATGAGGTCGACTGAGGTTGTCGGGGAGTCCCTCAGCAGGGTCGGTTCTGACCCCCGAGTGCGGCCGGATGGGAGACCGAGACACATGGCCGGGCCTGCTTTGCCGCCTCGACTTTCTGGAGCCAGCGGGGGTGGAGCTGCAACAAGGTGGTCCCGGTTACCAACCTCCTGTTGATGAGGATTTCCCCGGCTACCAGCGTATCCAGCAGACCTTGGGAGGGGCTCTGGGCGAATTCCTGGTCCCATTCCGCCGGGGAGAACGGCTCCCCGCCGGTGGCCACTAGGAAGTCACCGATCTTTTCCCGCAGGTCTTCGGGTTCGGCCAGGAGACAGAGGTTGATGGCCAACCGGAGGGCATCGGCCTCCACCTTGAGAAAGGAGGGGGCGAGACAATAGCGGACCGCGGCGGATTGTTTGCGGTTGTGGCAGAGGAGCCCGGCCTGGAGGAACTGCTGCAGATAATCCCAGGCAGTCTTGCGGTCCATTTGCACAAACCGTTCAAAATCCCGGAGACGGAACCAACGGCCGCCGCTTTGGCAGAGGAAGGAACGCAGTTTGTCAGGGGTCAACTTGCGGTGACGGCGCTGCGGCATGTCGGTTTTGGCCTCTGCCAACCAGCTTTCCAGCAACTCTTCCAGACACGCCTGGCGTCCCACCATGGCGGACGGCGGCGCCGGGGCGACACGGTCCGGCCAGGCGGCTCTGGCTTCACTGACACAATAAACCGGTCCCGCATCGGGAAGTCGGTAAACCACCGCTGACTCCTCAGACCGGTCTGACTGCTCCTTGGCAGCCAGCAGGGAAAAATAATATTCAAACCAGCCATCGAGGTTTTGAACCAAACGACGGAAGCGATCCAGAGAGATGTGGCCGGCCAAATACTGGACCAGATAATCCTGCAGACGGCGTTTTACCTCCTCCCTCCGGATGGGGCGGGAATCAGGCCAGGTGGCCTGGTCCAGGATGACCTCGACGATCAATCCGGCGACCAGGACCCGGTCCAGCTCTTCCTGTTGCTGACCGGTTGTCTTCCCCGTAATTTCTCCAACTTGACCGGCAACCAGCATGATGTCACCTCCAGGCCAAGGATGCTGCCGTTCAGTCTTACCCCCCGATGGGTCTTCCTCCTGCTACTTCCAACTTTGGCCTTATATTATGCAAGTTGATTGCCAAAATGCCGGTGGAGAGGGGTCGGCAGCGGCTGTGGGGATAAATCTGGTGACAGGTATCCTATGGAAGTCATGAATAAATATGGCAACCTATTGAATATTATTAATTAATATGGTTAGCAGAAAAATTCGCTCCAGTCAGGGTGAGCAGGGAGGGTTAAAGCCGGAAGACAACAAGGTCGGTATGATTGCATGGGTGGCAGCCGCAGAGTATATCGGAACACTGACCCTGGTCAAGGGGAGTCCCGGGACATGTCCCAGTGCAGCGGGACATGGCCTGGGAGGATTTTTCGGGTCGGAGAGGGGCAGGAGCCTCGGTGAGCCGGGTCAGCCGGCCTTGCGGCCCCAGGCGGCGAAGACCGGGTCGGAGAAGCGGACTTGGGGGAAGTATTTGTCTTCCGGCGGCCGGGGCCAGCCCCGGGCCGAGAAGGTGGCCAGGTCAGTGAAACCGCCGACCTGGAGGAAGCACTCCAACACCAGGCCCAAGCGCTCGTAATCCAACAACTCCGTCCAGATGCGGATGACTTTGGGGGGAAACCAGCGGTTGGAGAAGGTGACCACGAAGATGCCCCCGGGTCTGAGGACCCGCCGCACCTCGGCAAAGACCTCCAGAGGGCGGGTCAGGTACTCCACGGAGGCGGTGCAGACCACGGCGTCAAAGCTGGCCTCACCGAAGGGCAGGTAGGGAGCTTCGTTGAGGTCATGGCAGAGGTGGCCGGTCAACTGCGGATTCCGCCGCAATTCGGCGTCGTTCAGGCCCAGCCCGATGACTTGCGTATAGCCGTGGCTCTCCGGCAGGTGTGACTGCCAGCTGCTCATGAGATCCAAGACCCGCCAGCCGGGACGGAGCAGCTTGCCGTACAGGCCGGTGATGGTCTGGCGGGCCTGGCGGTCCAGGTGGCTGACCAGGCGGGGTTGGGCATAGAATTGTTCGTCCGGCCGCTCATCCGGGCGGACGAAGGCGTCATCCTGAAAAAATGCCGTGGGTTGGCTCCGCCACCGGGCCTGCTGTCCGGGGCCGTCCAGCAGGTGGGCCAGCCATTCCTGGCACTGACCGCCGGTTTCTCCGCGTTTCCGGTGGATACGGGCCACGGTCAGCGCCAGGTCCAGGGGTTTGCCGGCCAGCGGGTGGTTCAAATCTGCGGTTAGGGTCTCGGCAGCCAGTCCCACACACCGGAAGGGAGAGATCATCTGAGGGAAATCCCGCAGCAGGGCCAGGGGATAGAATCTTCCCAACCCCGGGGCCAGCTGCCCCTGGGCAAAGGACTGCCGGGGATAGGGCCGGATTTGCCGGGCGTCATAATCGGGCACCAGCTCGCCGGCCGCGAAGTGGTAAGCCAAGGTACTGCCCCGGCTTTTACCGGGCAGATCCCGGGCCAGGCCGGCCGGGCAGAGGTCCAGTTCCCGCCAGACGTTCAAAGCGGTGAAGAAGGTTTCGGTGTGTTCCAAATGGTCACTCCGCCATTGCAGCTGCCAGACCAGGTCCACCAGACTGCGGGAGGAAACGACGGCCTCCTGGGCCAGGGATGAGGGCGAAGTGAGCTCGGGGGGTTGAGTTAAGGCTTCCACAAGAACTCCTTTGAAAATCAATTACCAAGAAAATAACGTCGTCAGTTGTCGGAAAAATCGGTTTCTGGTTTCCGGTTTCCAGTTTCCGGAAGAGCTTTTCTTTTAGTGGGGCGGGCCTCCGTGCCCGCCCAAGTTAGCCAATGGCAACGACCTATATTTTCATGGTTCGCGGGTGACTTTTATAAGTCATGGCAATTACCAGAAAATAAGGTTTCCGGTTTACCAAGAAAATAAGGTTTCCGGTTTCCGGAAGAGCTTCTCTTTTAGTGGGGCGGGCCTTTGTGCCCGCCCAAGGTAGCCACTGGCAGCGACCTTTATTTTCATGGTTCGCGGGTGATTTTTATCAATAATGGCAATTAGTTAGAAAATAAAGTTCGTAGTTCATAGTTCATAGAGATTAGAGGGGAGTCCGTAGGGCCAGCATCCTTGCCTGCCCCGGCCCCCCGCGTCCGAAAAATCGGTTTCTGTTCTGAAAATGATGCTTGCATGTGCAGGGAAGCCTGCTGCACTGGTTTTCATGATCTCAGCTGAGCCGAAGGCTCATGATGACTGGTTTCCGGAAACCGGAAACTGGCAACCGGAAACCGTATAGTAATTATAATAAATAAATAATCATTAATGTCTTGCTGACAAGAGTGGAATGTCGAGCAGGGCAGGGCGCGGCAGCAAGGAGGGCGCCCGCGGCCCTGCCGAAACACGGCTGGAGGTTAGAGGAGATCTTCGTTGCGGTCCGGGTCCAGGTTGAAGAGGCGGCGGGTGAGGTCAATGTCCTGGGAGCGGCGTTTGGGGTGGTGGTGGCGCTTCAGATAGAGGAACGGGTCATGGAGCAATTTCAGGGCGATGGACTCGGCCAGGACTTCCAGGGCCTTCTGTTGTTCGGGGGTCAGGGAACCCAGTTGGGGCAGGGTCTTCTTTAATTCGGCCTGGTAGATCTGCCGGGCCTTGGCCACCAGGGCGATGATGGTGGGAGTGACGGCCTGGGTTTCCCGCCATTGGAGAAACTTCTGGGTTTCCACCTCGATGATGCGCTGGGCCTTGACGGCTTCTTCCTGGCGGTGATTCAGGTTGGCCTGGATAACTCCCTGGAGGTCGTCGATGTTGTAAAGGTAGACGTTATCCAGGTCGTTGATGGCCGGATCCAGATCCCGGGGGACGGCGATGTCGATGAGGAAGAGGGGGCGTTGTTTGCGTCGGCGCATGACTACCTTGAGCTGGTCTTTGGTGAGGATGATCTCCGGGGCGCCGGTGGAGCTGATGACGATGTCGGCGTGGAGGAGTTGCTCTGGAAGTTCCCCCAGCGAGACGGCCCGGCCGCCGAAGCGGTGGGCCAGTTCCAGCCCTCTTTCCAGGGTGCGGTTGGCCACAATGAGCCGTGGCACTCCCTGGCGTTTGAGGTGTTCCACGGCCAGTTCGGCCATCTCGCCGGCGCCGATGAGGAGGCCGGTTTTATCGGCCAGGGAGCCGAAGATCTTGCGGGCCAGTTCCACGGCGGCATAGCTGATGCTCACTGCCATCCCGCCGATGCCGGTTTCGCTGCGGACTTTTTTAGCCACCGAAAAGGTCTTATGGAGGAGGCGGTTCAGGAGTGGTCCGGTGGCCTGTTGTTCGGTGCCCTGGCGGTAGGCGGCCTTGACCTGGCCGAGAATCTGGGGCTCACCCATAACCATGGAATCCAGGCCGCAGGCGACCTGGAAGAGATGACTGATGGCTGCCGCTTCCTGGTGGACGTAGAGGGCCTGTTGGATGGCGGCAGCGTCCCCGGCTTCGCCCTGGGAGACGAGGAAATCCCTGACCTGTGGGATGGCGGCCTCCGGCTCCGGGGTGGCGAAAATGATTTCCACCCGATTGCAGGTGGCATAAAGCAGGGCTTCCTGAACGGAGGCCAGGGAGCGGAGATACTGATAGGCGGCGGCTGGATCGGGGGCCAGGGCCGCCAGTTTCTCCCGCAGGGCCACAGGAGCCGTCTTGTGGTTGAGACCGATAAGCACCAGGGTCATGGCAGGCGTCCGAAGGTGTCGAAACGGTGATAGCTCCGGTGCCAGAAATCTGCCCCGATGAAGGTCACCATCAGGACCACGAACCCGGCAATGGCCAGGAGGGCCGCCCGGCGCCCCCGCCAGCCCTTGATGAGGCGTTCGTGCAAGAGCCCGGCATAGAGAAGCCAGGCGATGAGGGTCATGGTTTCTTTGGGATCCCACTGCCAGAAGGTGCCCAAAGTATATTGGGCATACAGAGAGCCGGAGATGATGCCCAGGGTGAGCAGGACAAAACCGATATTAATACAATAATAATTCAAGGCGTCCAGGGTTTCCAGGGAAGGCAGACGTTTGTAGAAAAACCCGAATCTTTTCCCCTTGAGCTGCCGTTCCTGGATGAGGTAGAGAATGCCGCCCAGAAACGCCAGGGCAAAGGTGGCGTTGCCCAGGAGCGCCGCGGCGACGTGGAAAGAGAGCCAGGAGCTTTGCAGGATGGGCGCCAGTTCCGGGGGGCGGGGCAGGATCAGGGAGCCGGACAGCAGCAGCGCCGCCAGGGGCGAGGCCATGGCCCCCAGGACCTTGACGGGGTAACGCCAATTAAGGATCAGAAAGGCTGTGGTTACAGTCCAGCTATAGAGGCTCAGGGCTGCCGCCAGGCCGCCCACCGGCAGAAAACCTTGGGCCACTGTCTGCCAGATCAGCCCCGCGGTGTGGCTGCACCAGCCCAGGGTCACCGTCCAGACGGCGCAGCGGTGCAGGAAGTCCCGCTGGAACCAGACGAACCCCAGCCAAATACAGGTGGCGACGCCGTAAGAGACCAGGGCCAGGATGAAGAGCCAGTATTCCACCTAATCCTCCAGGGACTCTGAGACTGTCGCGGGCAGGGATGAGCACAGGGCGGCTGCCCGGTCCTGCAATTCCTGCAGACGCTGCGGCGGCAGCACACTAGCCAGGAGTTGGGCCAGCAGATCGACCAGTGGTGCGGTCTGGCCCTGGCGCAAATATTCCAGGAGGGGGCTGGCCACAATGCCGGAAAAAAGGGAGGGATTGCCGGGATGATCCCGGCGCTGGGCCAGGACCGCGGCCCGGATCAGGCCCAGTAGTTCCAGATACGGCCCGTATTCGGGGCCGAAGCGGTCCTCCAATTCCCGGCGGAGTTTTTTGGCCAAGGCGGGGCTGTTGCCGCCGGTGCCGATGGCCACCACCAGATCCCCCCGGCGGATGGTGGCCGGCACCACAAAGGAGCACAGGGCCGGTTGATCTACCACATTGACGGGCAGTCCCCGGGCCTGGGCCGCGGCACTCACCGCCTCGTTGGTTCGTTGGTCATCGGTGGCGGCGATGACCAGGACCATGCCCTGGAGGAGCTCCGGCTGGAACTCCTCCTGACGCAGGGTGATCAGACCCCGGGCGGCTTGGTCCCGAAGGAGGGGGGTGACCTCGCGGCTGACCACCACTACCTTGGCCCCTGCAGCCAGGAGGTCCTGGACCTTGCGTTCGCCCACGGCACCGCCGCCCACCACCAGGCAGGCTTTACCCTCGATATTGCAGAAGATGGGATAGACTTTCACTGAACCTTCCTTTCCGGGGCAGGTGCTGTCGGGTCTGTGATCTGGGAACCGCCAGATCGGGGAGGGGGGGCCGGAGGCATTTCGCCACCGCGGCCCCCCTTGAGTCTTCATCACGCTGAGGCCTTCTAATCCACCCGCAGCCTGTTTATTTTAATTCATTATATTTTTTATGGCAGCCAAAACTCTTGGCCACGGGATATTTTTTATCGTTTTCAATAAGTTTTGTCCTGACTGCTTCGGACAGGTCCACGCCCGCGGCTTGGGCCAGGTAGAGCAGAAAGATGAGGATATCGGCCATTTCCGCCTGGAGGCGCTGCTGGAAGGAGTCCTTGTCCAGGTCATGCTGAATTTCCGGGTCGTCTTTCCACAGGAAGAGTTCCTGGAGTTCCCCTGCTTCGATGGCGATGGCCATAGCCAGGTTTTTGGGGGTATGGAAAGGCTGCCAGGCCCGTTGTTCCCGGAAGGCGATCACCAGTTGCCGTAGGGTTGCCAGAGTGTCTTGGTGGTCCACGCCGTCCTCCCGGCTGGGTTGATTAACAGAGCCAGCAGCCCTGTTCCCGGATTTCTTCGTACCATTGGCGCAGCTTGGGCTTGATGGCTTCCTTGGGGAGAAGCAGGAGCTGGCGGGCTTCCCCCAGTTGAATGAAGCCGCCGAAGTAAGCGAATTTTACCAATCCCTCCAGGTGTTGGGGGGAAAATTCCAGATATTCTGCCGGCACCCGACTGAGCATCTCCTGTTCGGCGATGATCTGTTTGATCAGGGCAAAATTTTCCTGGAGTTTGCCGACGACGGCGGCAGTCGAATCAGGCGGGCCGTCGGGTGCAGGTTTCAGCCCCAGGTTGTCGGTCATGGGGTCCCTCCCTGGCAACTATCAGGATATCTCAGGCTGCCGTTCAACGCAGCCAGGGGTTGACGATCTTTTTGGCCAGATTGATGGGGATGGCAAAGCCGATCCCCTGGCCAGGGGCTACGATCATGCTGTTAATGCCGATGACCTCTCCCTGGAGGTTGACCAGGGGCCCGCCGCTGTTGCCGGGGTTGATGGAGGCATCGGTTTGAATAAAATCACCGACCCGGCCCTGACCGAGACCCTTGCGGCCGGTGGCGCTGATAACTCCCACAGTGACGGTGTTTTCCAGGCCGAAGGGGCTGCCGATGGCGATGGCGAATTGGCCGGGTTTGAGGGCGTCCGAATTTCCCAGGGGGGCCACCGGCAGACTGCCGGACGGAACCTGGATCAGGGCCAAGTCGAAACGGGGATCGCTGCCGACAATGCGACCTTGAAGAGTCCGGCCATCCTGCAGATGGACGGTAATGGCCTGAGCCCCAGCGATGACATGGTGGTTGGTAAGGATAAACCCACGGGAGTCAATGATGACGCCGGAACCCTGCCCCACCTGCCGCTGGCGCAGGGTGCGGGGCGGCAGCATCTCTCGGAAGAAGTCCTCGAAGGGGGTTCCCCGGAAAAACTCCTCCTCAAAACCCATCATGGGTCCCACGGCCACCACCCGGACACATTTGATACTCACCACCGCCGGCGAGACCCGTTCCGCGGCCCGGACAAAGTCCTGCTGCAGATCAAAGGCACTCACGGCCAAAGCCGGTAGAGCTGTGAACACGAAAGCCAGGAGAACAATCAGGCTGAGAAGAAATGTCCTTTGCCAACGCCTCATAATGTCACCCCTTGGATGGATTATCCCTGCCCAGGAGAGCTTGCTCCCAACCTTAAAGCAACAGGCGGGGCGAGGGGGGCGGTGCGGGCCCGATAACCCGGCGGACCGCCGGGGGGATCAGACTGGCGGCCAAGGCCAGAAAGGGCCGGACCGACTGGACCGGCTCGGTTTGGGAGCCGGATTCAGGGGTCTCGTCCATCTGGATGCCGCCGTCACCGCCGATGACCAAGCAGACCGGGGGGCCGCCAGGGACGGCTTCAGTCCAAAAGATCCGGAGATCACACGGTCGTGCCTGGGCGGTCTGCCCCCGGAGGTTTTGCTGCCAACCATCGGGGTAGACGATGGTCAGGGCCGGCCCCTGCCAAATGGGAGACAGGACGGTGAGGGTCACCGGTGCCATTCCTTGGGGCAGGTCTCTATGAGGTAAAACCTGATACCACAGATAGGTCGGTCCCATGGGTTGGCATCTCCACCAGAACTTTTAAAACACCTTTCTGGGCTGCATACGCCAAAGCTTCCGGCGCCTGGGCCAGCGGGTAGATCCGGGAGATCAATTTCTTGGGATTGATCAGACGCCGGGCCAGGAGCCGCAGGGCCGGCGGGAAAGGTCCGCAGCGGGAACCCAGCACCGTTACTTCAGATACCACCAACTGGGAGGGGTTCACCGTCCCCGGACCGGGATAAGTGCTTTTCAACACTATGGTACCCCGGGGGCGCACCGCGTTCTGGGCGGTTTGCCACCCGGAGGGATGGCCGCTGGCTTCAATGACCACGTCGAAATCATCCTGGGCAAAGCCCTGGGCCAGATGGACCTGAACCCCCCGGGCCTCCAGAAAACTCAGGTTGCGGGGATGTCGTCCCACCAGATGCAGGTCGCAGCCGCTCAGCCGCAGCACCAGGGCGATGAGCAGACCCAACCTTCCGTCCCCAATGATCAGGACCCGGGACCGGGGCTGGATCTGGACCTGTTCCAGGATTTCCAAGGCCGCCGCCAACGGTTCGGTAAAGACCGCGAAGGCGTCGGGGATATTCTGGGGCACGCGGTGGAGGTTGGCCAGGGGCAGGGCCAGGTATTCCGCCAGACAGCCGTCCCGGTGACGGAGGCCGATGACCCGCCGGTGGCGGCAGTGGCTCGTCAGACCGCTTCGGCAC
>Ga0067045_1002752_pt1 | contig 58349 bp, 53 predicted proteins | sample TerdegcTABiofilm_FD_59184 | JGI IMG/M metagenome (GOLD analysis project Ga0067045, IMG submission 59184) | Combined Assembly of (Gp0054472, Gp0054536) Wastewater bioreactor microbial communities from Singapore -Terephthalate degrading...
CGTGGGCTAACTTTGCTTAACCAGAATGACAATAAAAATGTCCTAAACCTTTTTTAGAATTCTGTCCAAAGAATAGGGGGTCAAACCATCGCATTGCAGTTGGTTTGATGTTTTTTAAGTTGAGTTTGTTGTCTATTTCCTTTTTCATTTTGTCGGTTCATTTCTTAATAGCTCAAAAGTAACAATTCAGCACGAGTGTGTAGGCAAAATTGCAGCTCTTTTACAAGCCTTTGGTTTGGGCGTTGGCTTGTGGGGGCATGGAAATGTGCTGCAATGTGGGGTGGGGTTTCTTTCCTTTTTTTGCGGGGGGAGAAAAAAAACAAAATAAATTCCTCCAAGTTTGCACCGAACTTTTATAATTGCATGTCTTTTTTCGCCTTGTTGCTAACGTTTTGGCGCTTGGCGCAGTGGCGGAAATCGGAGCACAAAACTGTCAATATACCACAAATGTTGATGCGAGGTAGAATGTTCAATTAACCACTTCACCCGCCATTGAGCCAAACGCCTGTTAGCAGCTGGTATTCTTTCGCATTTCATTAAGCGCGTCCTCTGTGGTATAAATTGGTTTATATTTTAATTCGTTAATAGCCTTCGTTGTCTTGTATTGTCTGTTCATTGCTATAAAACTTAAATCAAATCTTGTCAAAGGGGGATAGCTTTTAAGTTTAAATATTTTCCAAAGTTTTTCAACTATTGATGCAGCTGGTTTTGCAATAAAAGATGGTGTGTTTTTGTTGGGAATAGAGACGTTTTCTGTTGCCATTAAGTCTGACAAAAATGCTTTTACTGTTAGTTTTGAATGGTCAGTTATGTTGTAAATTTCATTGTTCTTTCCATTACTCATTGCCATTACTATACCTTCAACGACATTTTTTACATAAACCATTTCCATCCATACATTTCCTTTGTCAATCCAAGAAAATCTACCTGATTTTATTTTTTCTTTAAGGGTTTTTATGGCATTGGCTCCCTTTCCATAAATAAAAGTAGGTCGTAATATTATTTTTTGAATGTTGCCATTGAAGGCGATGATACCCTGTTCTGCTAACATTTTAGATTTTCCATAATATGAATTTGGTTCTTTGGGGTATGGATACGTTTCGTCAATATCAAACAAGTCATTCTTATCTTGCAACACTGATTCAGAGCTTATGTAGATGAATCGTTTGACTTTGTACTTCTCTGCTGATTTTAATAAGTCTAAGGTTGCAAGGGTGTTATCTTTATAGAAGTCTTGCCAAGCACCCCAAAACTCAACTCTCGCTGCACAATGTATTAAGACATCACAGTCACTAAGTTTGTCCTCCCACTTTTGAATGTCATTTAAACTTCCAACCACTTCGTGTATAGGAAGATTACGTAAAGAATTTTCAGTTCTTGTCAACGCAAAAACTTGATAATTTTCTGAAACAAGTCTTTCTATTAGGTGTCTTCCTAAAAATCCTGTTCCTCCGGTTACAAATACTTTTTTGGTCATTTTCGGTTTTTTTATACTTGCTGCTAACGCACAAATATACGCAATATATTTCTTTTTTCGTATCTTTATGGCGGGAAAACTCCAAAAAATTCCAACATTATGCAACACAGCAGGAAACAAGCTATTTTGGAAGATTTTACGAAACTTATGAAAATTAAGCGCTATGCCCCCTCTTCCATTCGTTCTTACAAAAATGCCATATCCCTATTCTTAGATGCCTTCCCTGAAAAGTATCCGGAAAATATCTCCATTCGTGAAATTGAAAATTTTTTATACCGCAAAATCAAACAGGACAACATATCTGCATCTTATCAAAAAACTTTGGTGGGTGCCATTCAGTTTCTCTACAATAATATGTGGCGTAAAAATTTCCAACTGAAACATCTTTACCCCGATCGCAGAGAATACAAATTACCTGTTGTTTTATCCAAAGAAGAAGTTCAAAAAATTATCCGGTGCTGTAATAACATTAAACACAAAGCTATATTGGCCACTATTTACGGTGGAGGATTAAGATTATCAGATTGCTTACATCTTACTATCAAGGATATTGATTCACAAAGAATGCTCATAAAAATTACACAATCAAAGGGTAATAAAGACAGGTATGTCCCTTTATCAAAAAATCTGTTGCAATTGCTCAGAGATTATTGGAAGGTTTACAAGACAAAACATTATTTGTTTGAAGGACAGAAAGGGGGAATGTACTCCTCACGAAGTGTTCAGAATATCTTTAAGAATGCTTTGAAAAAAGCAGGTGTTCAAAAAGATGCCACAGTACATACATTGCGGCATTCGTATGCCACTCATTTGTTGGAAAGCGGTACAGATATTCGCATTATTCAGGTATTATTGGGTCATAACGGTTTGCAAATTGCCGCAGGCGGGGCTTTTCAGCACTACCGTTCATTCGGAGAACCACACTTCAACTATACGAAAAAACTGTCATACGAAGCACTAACCCCCCGCTTGTGCCAAACCGCTGTTATGGGCTGCCTTTCTTCTGTCGGATTAGTCCAATTCCCAATGTCAAAAGTCCAAAAGTCAGTATTGCAATACCAACATACAAAATGAAAATTAGTCCTGTCGGTTCGGTAATTTGTCTGCCGATAGCTGCCGCAAAGAAGCCTAAGCTAATTGTAATGGCTGAAATCGGGAATGAAAGTCGGGCAAACCATTTCCAACGATTGGACAAAGAAGCGTGGTCTGCGAAGAGTTGAGCAACTAACGCAAGAATGACCAAAACACCTGCGTGGGCGTGTCCTGCACGGAACATTGATTTTTGGAAGTCCGTTAATTGCAAATGTTCCTGTTGTCCGCTTAAAACGGTGAGCAAAAAATACCCACCGTAAATGATTGTCGGAACGGAAAGCAAAATGTAACCGCTTATTTTTCTTGCTTCGTTTGTCATAGCTGTTAGTGTTTAAAGGTTGTTGGTGCTTTGTCCAATTTACTTTTAATAAAAATCAAAGCGGTTTCTTCGTTCTTCATGAACGGAATTTCTTTGCCGTCTTTTTCTTTGATGAGTTCAACAGTTTCGGTCAGCACACCTTCTTCGTAGTTGTAGTTTTGCGTAATTCTAAACTTGTTATACGGCATAAACTTACTTGCATTTGGAACATACATTATCAAAACGGATTTACGAAATTCTGCGTCTGTTGTTCCCGTTCCGTTGCCAAGCGATGAATTGATAGTTGCTTGCACTTTTCCGTCAATCAGATTTTGGTAAGCAACTTCAAAATACATTGTCTGGTCTCTGTTACCCGCTTTGCCGTCATAGTCGGGGTGAATACGGTGCAATGATTTAACGGATTTCCAATGATTGTCATAACGTTTTTGAACAACGTCAAATTGGTAATCATAACTTTCTGCTCGCAACCATTGTCCGTTTTCGTATCGGTATGCTTTGCTGACACCGTTCCAAATAATTGTGTAGGTGTCGTCCAACTCAACGGAACGGTTAAGCGGAACTGTTACTTGTTTTGAAGTGCTGCAACTCGCCAAAATCATAAAAGCTATTGCAGTAGCGGAAAAAATTATCTTTTTCATTCTGAAACTTTTTTAGTGAAACATTAAATTTTACACTGCAAAAGTCCAAAAGTGAAATGAGGAAGAAATTGACAAATGTTACAATCGTTATTTGCCTGCAACTTTTTTTCGCAAACGGCTCAAACTTTCACGTTCAAGTCCCAAATAAGAAGCAATGTGATAAAGCGGTATCCTATCAAAAATGTGTGGTTGATTTTTAAGCAAGTCAAGGTATCGCTGTTCTCCGTCTAAGAACAAAAAACTTTCAACCCGTTGTGTGGTCAGCTTGTAAGATTGTTCGGCTATCATTCTGCCAAAGCGTTCCCAATTTTGCGATTGGTTGTAGGCATTTTGTAAAGCGGATAAATTGAATGTTACAATTTCAGCGTCTTCCAATGCCTGAATGAAGTAGCGGCTGGGTTTACTTTGTAAAAAGCTGTCATAGTCCGTTACAAATTCATTTTCAAATGCAAAATGCGTGTTGATTTCCTTTCCGTCTGCAAGGTAATAAGTTCTGAAACAGCCTTGATTGATAAAGCCGATTTCGTGACAGATTTTTCCTTCGGTCAAAAAGTAGTCTTTCGCTTTAAGTTGTTTTGTCTTTAAAAAGGGTTCAAAAAGCGAACAGTCCTTTTCTGTCAGAAAGGAAAATTGTGTCAGCCAATTTTTAAATATTTTAAAGTCGCTCATTGTCCTGTGTTCGTTGGTCTGTGGGGGTGTCGTCTAAGGTTGCCCACAACGGACTAGTATAAGAGCAGTAGTGGATTTCAAGGCGATTATCTGTCCGTCATCACAAAAGTTTGTTAAATGCACAGAACTTGAATTTACCACTTTACCCGCTATTGCTCTTATATAATGTTGGCGGTAGTTTTTATTCACCACTTGCTATAAAATAATATTCCTCATTAGTGTTAAAATATCTTTCAAATTCTACCTCATTAATCGGTTGTTTGTTTTTAATAAATGATTGAAGGGTGTATATTTTCAACCCTATTTCATTTGAGATAAAATTGTATACATCAAAAGAGGACGTCCCATAGTAGTCACTAGCCCCTTTTCCGCATTCAAATATTACAATGGGCTTATTCATTATTAGCAAATTTTTTGCACCTTTCAAAACACCAAGTTCTCCACCTTCAACATCAATCTTGATTAAATGAATTTTTTCATTTAGTGGAATAATTTCATCCAATGTTTTTAAGTCTACTTTTATTTCTTCAATTTCTGGATTTTTAATATCATATCGTCTTTTCTTTATTCCACTATATGCTGGTGCATTTTTGACAAGCTGAAATGTGGTTTCACCACTACTATCAGAAAGTGCATAAGGAAAAATCTCCACTTTATATTTGTTTTTCAATTCATTAAACAGATAAGGAATTGGCTCAAAAGCATAATGTTTTCCTTCAGGTGCATACTTAAGTATTAAATCCAATATTTCACCTTTATGACAACCTACATCAATGCAATTATTATTTCTCTTTAAATATTTCTTTAATATTATTCTTGTAAGTCTATCGTATTTAAGATTTTTGGTTAAATCTAAATGAAGTGAAATAAATATTTCTCTAAGAGTGTCTTTAATAATGCGCATAAAAATTATTTTAGTGTTTTACAATAAATTTACTGCTAATAAATTGGCCATTTGCAAAATAAACTTTAATAAAATAGAAACCATCATTGTACATTGAAACATCTATCTCAACCTCATTTGCACTTAAATTGGTTATTCCTTTTATTTGTTTATTATCTATATTATATACATACAAGTCTTCGATATCTTCTTTCGAGGATATGTTTATTTTATTATTCGTAGGATTTGGGTATATTGAAATTCCTAATTCTGAATTTCCAGTAAACATATTATTGTATGTGCTTTCAGAATAGTCCAAATCAATAATAGCATTTTTCTGGAAATTTGTTGATGGGGTGTAAAAGCATTGACTTTTGTAATAAATTCTATGAGCTCTATTATCAGAACCTCTAAAAAACACGTTGCCTAGATTATCAGTTGCAATATTGCCTGGATACACATTGTTACTTGTTGAGTTGTCTAGGCCAGACCAAAACCAAGAACCATTCGACCAGTAAATACAGTTAATATTTGAACTTGTACTTCTATAAAATACTTTACCGACATTGTCTGCCATTAAATCACCTGCAACATTATTTGCTGAATTATTTAATCCTGACCAATTCCATATCCCAGTAGATGAATTCCACCATATATTATTCAACTTATTATCACAAGTTCTATAAAAAACTTGATTATTGGGGGTTATTGTTATATTACCACAAACATTTCCATTTGCTGCATTATTTAAGCTTGACCAGCACCATGTGCCAGTGGATGAATTCCACCAAATATTGTTTAATTTATTATCAAGTGTTTTGTAGAAAACTTGACCATTTGATGAAATCGCCAAGGCATCTCCAACATTTCCATTTGCAGCATTATTCAAATTTGACCACCACCATGTACTAGTTGATGAGTTCCACCAAATATTGTTTAATTTATAATCAAGAGTTCTGTAGAAAACTTGACCATTAGAGCTCACAGCTATAGGCCCCCTCACATTTCCATTTGCAGCCTGATTAAGTTCCGACCATTGCCAATTTTGAATATTAGAATCCCACCAAATAGAGTTTATTTTATTATTTGTTGTTCTATAAAATATTTGACTTCCATCTTGTGTAATAGCCAAATCACCAGCTACATTGTTTGCTGCATTATTTAAAGCAGACCATTGCCAAGTATTGGAATTGCTATCCCACCACATAGAATGTATTTTATTATCGAATGTTTTGTAAAAAACTTGTCCATTTATTTTGCTACAAACTACATTTCCAGATACATTCTGATATGAATTATTGCTCAATGTTCCTTCTCTCCATATATATTTATCGCAGTCTAAATATATTGCAAATACTCCATCCCCATATGTACTGGTTCTTAGAGACTGAGGAATATAAATCTTTACAAGATTATTATTACTTATTACAGTATTTGTTTGGAATTCCAAACCAGTTTCTGCACTATACCATTTTACTATATATTGCTTATTATTTTGATTAACAGGTATATTAATTTCATTAATTGATGAACTTGGACTAGGCTTGTATATTGGATTGAGTGTTTGTAAGTAATTATTACCGTTAGTAGTTAATCGTAAATTTTGAAAATGAAAATTAATATCTTGTGACCACCCATAGATTGTATCATTGTTTGAATTTTCCATATAATAAGTGCGTAATCCATTAATATTGGATATCTTGTATGGATAAAATAGCTGAGAAGGAACAGGTATTGAATTCATAAACACCGAAATTGGTTTAAAGACACCAAATAAATTATTTGGTTTTATATAACTATCCCAGTGCCAATTCGAAACAGAGCCAAGTGCAGTTGAAAATGCAGAAGACCATAAAGAATTGTGTAATTCAAAACCCTTTGGGTCAAATTGTGTCCAAATATTAGGTTCTGAAAACCCCCACTCTCCATTCATATATGGTTTATTCATAGTGTTTATTGAACTTTGTGCAACCGCATAGAAATGATTCTGAAAATCATCGTTTGTATTTGCTATAGGATCTTTGTAATCATGAGATTGTGTATAATCCATGACCGAGAAAACTGATTGGTTTGAACTTGTAATTCCACCTCCATAAGATGTAGTTATCAAATGTTTATGAGGGTCAATACTTTTAATATAATTGTACATTATAGTATGCCAATTAAGAATATCGCTTGCATAATTCCTTGGGGGTGTTAAGTTTGGATTAAATACTTGAATTTGATTTACTTCATTCCATAATTCCCATGAAACTAAATTTGTAGAAAAGCCCCATCTTGACACTATATATTTTAACAAATTTTTTGTTGTAGAGATTGCAGTGCTATCTGAAAAAAATTGAAATGGTGTTGAAATGGGTCCTCCATTGTTCGAATTGAAAGGGTTTCTATTGCTCCATGCATTAATACAATATCCCGCATCGCCCCAAGCCGCATGAGAAAAAAGACACAACATAACATTAATTCCTTTTGTTTTTGCATAATTAAATATCCAATCTAACTGATACGCATCTTTCTGATTATATAGATTAAAGTAATTCTGTTGTGTGGTAAAATCATAACCCACTAATGCCATTCCTTCGTACATATCCAACCATACTCGAATAAAATTAGCCTTATTAATTGCAATATTGTCAATGTAATATTTGTATTCGTTTGTTCCAAATGTTTGAATGCCCCAATATGTTGGAGAACTATACCATGCAACATTTTGGCCTACAGGGAAAAAGAATTCACCTGTTGTCCTTTTCAAGAATTTTTTATTAGCTTTTACAATAAATCCCTTATTTGAAGACGATATACATATAAAGCTTAATGTATTGGTTATTGGATGGGTAATACTTCCAGAATTATCAGTTGTAGTTATTTTATACTGCCAATTACCTGCTTCATTTGGAGTAAATCGAATCTTCCAATTATTAATACCATTTGGAGTTAATGTTTCACATTGATATGGAGTGCAGTTAGAATTTGTCTTAGTATAATCTTGATAATAAAACGCAAAAACTTTGTAATATTTTCCGCTCGGAGACCAAAATTCACAATATGAATTAACTATGTCTGGATTATATGGATTTGTATAATTGTTCATTGTATAAGTTATTTCAAATTTTTCATACAATCCAACATTATTATTTGGTGATGTAACAACATTTGAAATTGATGGTGTCGCCAGCAAAATATTTATCTTAAAGACTACACTCATAATGATTAAATAGAAACTTTTTGTTTTCATATTTTATATTATTTTATTATTAGTGGCTCACGTTTCAATCTGCCTTAAAATTACCGCCAACGGTCCCGGGTATGAAACGTAGGGCATTTCGGAGCAGCGTACTTGTCCACTGATACAAAGTTTGCTTAGAACCCGAAACTTGCGGAAACCACTGTCCGCCCTATGTTTTATACCCATTGTTACCTGCCGTTTTTTTTATATTCCTCTTTTGTCTCTTTTAACCAATTTGGATACCTGTCAAAAATTGACTCTAGTCTACTAGCAAACTCCTTGGTATATTTGTGTACCGAACTAGATTTGCTTACAGAAATTTCGGTATGATATTTTGGATTTCCTTTTATTTTTAGTTTCCAGAGTATAGCTTGAAATTCAAAACTGTTAATGCCAAATTTTTCCTTAAAATCGCTAAATCTATATGGATAAAGAGCGTCTGTTTTAGGTATATTGGAAGTATCTACAATTCCTGTTATTTCTCCAATTAATTTCAATGTTGGTGCACCTTTCTTCTCGGAGAAATCACCTTCCTTTATAAATTTCAATTTATCTGCAATAGATTTATCAAGTAGTATTCTTCCTTTTCCAGTTTGAATTTCTCCATTGAAAGTGTCAATTAAGTGAATGTTCTGAGGTCCAACTTGACCTATTTTTTCTACATGTTTAAGCCACAGTAGTTTCTCTTTTTCACGTTCTGCACTTAATATTCCCGAGAGCTCTGTGTATCCTATTTCTTTTGTTTCACCACGATAACGATAGTAAATTGCAGCCTCTCTTAATATATTTTTATAAGCCTTTCTACATATTATGGGTTTCTGAAGGGATTCTTCCACCCATAGTCGTCCAAATTGCTTTCCATAGACTTCTAGAGACTCCATTCCCCACAAAACTTCATGCGAGAAATATTCACTCAAGAATTGGTTAATTTTATTTGAGTCACAATTTTCAAACTTATCATTTTGAAGACCTATTGGTATTCTAGGTTTGTCCTTTATTCCAAATATTATTTCGCCGCCCTTATTATTAGCCATTCCAACAATTGACCTTAAGTAATCAGCTAAAGAGTCACCATAATGAAAAGCTTCTTTAAATTCTAAATCAAAACTTTCTCTTTGCTTCAAAAATCCTTTGGTATTTAGTTCAAATGTGCATTTCATATTTTATTCAAATGGCAGGTAACTCGTTTATAGGCGCTACTTTATTTCGCCTTATTTCCAATTTTGGGTGTATAGGCGCTATAAAGTAGCGTTTTATTTTTTCTGCAAGTATAATAAATTTTTCACAAATCATCAAATGGGTTTCTAATTTTTTGTAAACTTTGTTGCGATACATGTGTATATGTTTCAGTGAGCATCTCAGAAGTTTTGTCTGAAACAGGTACTTGTCTGTATTTGTGACTCTTTGAATTTCGAATCATAAGCATATGGCACCTGGGGGGTAACCTCAACATTTTTCAGGTTTAGCCGCCCGGCCGATTTGGGTAAATCAGTTTCGATTTTATGCGTACCTGCAACAAAAATTTCTAATTCATCTCGCCCTCTAAAGGCTTCAAAAACCTTATCGAGCCTGAATTTTGGGGATTTTCTGTGCCATAAATTCCTGCTCCGACTCCAGGCTACCTCAAGCGGGGTCTTGACACATCCGATAAGCTGCTCGTCCCTGTCGAACACAAGACTCACCCCCACCTTATGCTGTATTAAGCCCGGGCTCTCAATGCCTTTCTTTGTGCCGAAAATACTTTGGGCGGTCATAGTCGATAAGTCTACTGTTCTCAGTTCGATGCGTTCTGGTTGATTACAAAGTACTTTTTAAGTTCAGAGTCTCTCAGTGGTGCGAATGTAATAATAAAATTTCAAAAGCCTTGTTCTTTGGGCTTTTTAGGAAATTTTTTTTAATAGGCGGAAGTGGAAGAAATGGTTATCCATGTAACTATCTGATTGTTTGAGCATTGTCTGCTTCATTTGGCAGGGCAGGTGGGGTGAAAAGGTATGGATAGAATGAATTGCTTGATGAAAAGCCTCCTCCTGCCTTGTCCATTTGTTCTGCCGGCCTTTGTGAGGTTACAGCGAAACTGTCTGCCGGTTTAGGGTTGTCCCAAAAACTGGTCAGGATAATAAAAGCCGGTAGTTATCTTGTCATGTTGAGGGTTGTGGAGTCGACCACAACTACAATAGAGATTTCATCGCAATAGCGAACAATTCTGTCCTTACCTTTGTTGATTAGACAAATAACATCTTTAAACATATCAACACAATGAAAAAGAATCAAGGTATTTCAACTTTTATGGGTAACCCGCTCACACTGCTGGGAGAAATGGTTTCACCGGGTATGAAGGCTCCTGATTTTACGGCCATAGGCGAAGGTCTTAAACCGGTAAAGTTGAGCGATTTTGCAGGAAAAGTAGTTCTAATTAGTTCAGTACCCTCTGTCGATACAGGTGTTTGTGCAGCTCAAACCCGCCGCTTCAACACGGAGGCTGCTGCACTGGGCGATGTAGTCATTCTCACCATTTCCTGCGATCTGCCTTTTGCGTTGGGCCGTTTCTGTGCCGCCGAAGGTATCGACAAGGTGATCACCGTTAGCGACCACAAAGACACCGACTTTGGGCTGAAATACGGTTTTCTGATCGAAGAACTTCGACTGCTTAACCGGGGAATTGTTGTAATTGACAAAGAAGGCATTATCAGGTATGTTGAATACGTTAAAGAAAATACCAACCACCCCGACTACGACAAAGCCATACAGGCAGCCAAAGAACTTGTGTAAGCTTAAGGGATAATCTTTCATGGAGCCGGTCCATTTCTAAGGCCGGCTTTTTTATTAGGTCTATCTTTGTGCTAAAATTGGCATTATGCGTATCACATCCCGACAATTCATACTGATTATCACTTTATTAGTGGTTGCATGTATAGGATGGTTCTTCAGTTTCCTGCTTTGGTATTTCTTTTTTGCGGGCATTATTACCATGGCCGGTCGACCGATAGAAGAGCGTCTATCAAAACTCAGGATAGGCAAAATGCAAATGCCTGATGAATTGAGCGCTTTGCTGGCCTTGCTGATTGTATTAGGGATAACTACCGGATTTATCACCTGGCTGGGACGTGGAGTAGTGATTCAATTGTCGGGCCTGGCCAGCATTGATTTTACAGCCTTAACGACTCAAATCAATCAGCTTCTCTCCGGTATTGACAATACCTTGCATACTTATGGATTGCTGGCCGGCACCCAAAGTTTGAGCGACTTGCTGCTCCAACACATGAAAGATTTCATTGCAGAAATTTCACTGACACAGATATTTGGTGACTTTTTATCCACATTGGGTTCTTTGGCATCAGGTCTGTTTGCCGTGGTGTTTTTGTCGTTTTTCTTCCTGCGCGACCGTCAGCTTATGCGCAAAGCCCTGTTACTTTTCGTTCCTTTTGAGTACGAAACCCGGGTCTTAGAAGTAATCAGTTCGACACGTCGCTTGCTAACGCGCTACGTAGCAGGAATTTTCGCAGAAGTAATGATTATGATAACCCTGTTGAGCACCGGCCTCTGGATTATGGGCATTCCCAATTCTTTGCTCCTCGGGACTGTTGGAGGCATGCTCAATATTATTCCTTATTTGGGCCCGATCATAGGTGCGATTCTGAGCACTGTACTGGGTATAATATTTGTTCTCTCGGGCACCTTGAATAGTACGCTCCTGTCGGTGTGTTTAATTATACCCGCAGTTTTTCTGGCAGCTAATCTTGTCGATAACCTTGTTTTGCAGCCGGTTATTTACTCAAAAAGTATTAAAGCACATCCTGTAGAAGTTTTTGTCGTCATTCTGATGGCCGGTTCAATGGCAGGTATAACGGGCATGATCTTAGCGATGCCGGCTTACACCATCCTACGCATTATTGGCCTCGAATTTTTTAGCGGTTTCGATTTGATGAAAAAAATTTCCGGAGGACTCAATCCATGAATAAGTATTATTGTAGATTAATTTTCAGCCTCCTGTCGAAACTCACTTTTCCTCGCCTGCTCAATATTATCAAATTAAAAATCAGCTATTTAATCACCTACTTTAGTGGGAGATATGTACGCTGGGGCGAGCCGTGGACAGCAAGTATAGAGCCCTCCGCCCTTTGTAACCTGCAATGCCCCGAATGTCCCATTGGCAGTCATATACTTACCCGTCCATCCAATTTTATCAATACAGACGATTTTACAAGCTGGCTCGAACAGATGCAGCCTCAACTTTTTTATCTTATCCTTTATTTTCAGGGTGAACCCCTTTTGCACCCGAATTTTCCGGAATTAATAAATATTGCGCACTTAAGGCGGGTTCACATTCTTACCAGCACCAATGCGCAAACAATAACAGAACCCTTGGCCAGAAAATTAGTAGAAGCTGGTCTCGACGAGATTATTGTTTCTGTGGATGGCACTACGGAAGAAACGTATCGCCAGTATCGTCGTGGTGGTACTCTTGAGAAAGCTACCAGAGGTATAGAAAACCTGGTGAAAGCACGAAAAGTACTGGGTAAAAAAAATCCATTCATCAGGTTACAATTTATTGTGATGCGTCATAATGAGCATCAAATCCAAGAAATTAAAGTACTGGGGAAAAAGCTCGGTGCTGACAGGGTAGAACTGAAAACTGCCCAAATCTACGACCCTACCGACCCTAACATAATACTCCCAAGCAATCCAAAATTTGCACGCTACAAGGTCAATAGGCAAGGACTGCTGGAGATAAAAAAGAAAAGGCATAAAGGATGCATGAAAATGTGGGGAGGGACTGTTCTTACCTGGGATGGTAAAGTACTTCCCTGCTGCTACGATAAAGATGCAGAACATGCTTTTGGACAAACCACAGCCACCCAAACTGTTAAAAACATACTTAACAACCCAACGTCCCGGACTTTTCGTTTAAAGGTAATGCAATCGCGCAGCCATTATGATATGTGTAAAAATTGCCACGAACGTTAAAGACAACCAGATCCTGATTTTCCAGCCTTATTTAACCCATAAGAAAAAATGCTTGCATAGCGGGATTGAAAATCCTACATTTGTTGTTGAACCCAAAAATCAATCATCATGGAAGGAAAGAGCATAAAAGGAACCCGCACAGAACAAAACCTGCTTAAGGCCTTTGCCGGAGAATCTCAGGCAAGAAACCGCTATATATTTTTTGCGAAACAGGCCCGGCAGGAAGGATACGAGCAAATAGCTGCCATTTTTGAACAGACGGCCCAACAAGAAGAGACCCATGCCAAAACATTTTTCAAGTTTCTGGAAGGGGGAATGGTAGAAATTACCGCTTCGTACCCTGCAGGGAAAATTGGCACCACCATGGAAAACCTTGAGGCTGCAGCCGAAGGCGAACACGAGGAATGGAGTGATCTTTACCCTGAGTTTGCCCGAATAGCAGAAGAAGAGGGTTTCAAGCAAATAGCGGTGAAATTCAAAAGTATAGCCAAGGTAGAAGCTGAGCATGAAAAACGCTACCGCAAGCTTAAAGAAAACATTGAAAACGGTGAAGTTTTCAAAAAGAAAAAGAAAGTTCGCTGGGTCTGCCGTAAATGCGGATTTGTACACGAGAGTGAGACAGCTCCGCAGAAATGTCCCGCTTGCGACCATCCTCAGGCTTACTTCGAAATGGAAGCTGAAAATTACTAAATGAAAAAGGCTGTCAGCACTAACCTACTGACAGCCTCAAAACTAGAATCCCGAAAACCTCATCACTTGTTGGCTACAAAAGTAAACTTGAGACCAATTTCGTCGTAAATAAACTTATCTTTCAGATTATCAAAGAATTTGCGGCTTCCATATTTTATCTTCCACTCGCTGCGGTCGATAATAAACTGGGGAGCACTGGCTGATACTATGTTATCATTGATTTCTACTTTAGCCTTAAAGGTAATCCCTTTCTCTATATTCTTAATTTTCAAATTACCTGAAACTTCATGAGTAACAGTCTCGCCGGAGGATAATTGTTCTGCACTGGCCAGTTTTTTGACTGAAGTGATGGTAAAATTAGCTTCAGGAAAAGAATCAACACTAAAGAAATCAGCAGACATCAGGTGGCCCACCAGTTTTTGATTATACTCCGGATCCTGAATGTCGAGGTTGACAATGGAATGCATATCGATAACAATTCGGCCGCCAGTGATGTTACCATTTTCCACATAAATTTCGCCTGATTTTAAAGAGATAGTCCCATGATGCTTACCACCGGGTTTCGATCCCTCCCACTCTACGACGCTGATAGTTGTGTCAGCTTTGAAGGCTTCGCCAACAAATTCTCCGGCCTTTTGAGCATCACCGGTTGCAGCTTTATCACCAGTACTTCCCGAGCAGGCCGACAATAATGCACCTGCAATTACAAATAAGGAAAAAACTCGAAGTATTTTTTTCATAGTTATGTATTATTTAGATTATTTCTAAACAAAAACATAATTTCTTCAAAATTTGTTCAATATCCTGTTTATTTAATAATCAATAAAAACAGGCTCAAGAATTATGCGCATTCTAAAGCAAAAAGCTACGGCATATAGGCTAAGCATGGTTAACAAACCTACTTATTTCCCAAGTTAACATCTTAAGGTTCTATTGAATATAAATTTTGTAACTTGCCAACGAATAAAAAAAACCGGAAACATGGAAACCAAAATACTCGTGCCTGTTGATTTTTCGGAGGGTACAAACCATGCAGCAGAAATGGCCGCCGATATGGCCGACTTCACCGGAGCCGGTATTATACTTTTACATGCTATTAACCACTATACCAGGGCTTACCTGAAATCAAACGACCTGGATGAATCGTGGATTGAAGAAAAATTGGAAGAATTATCCAAGAAAATACTTATTGGTAGAGAGCTGATGCTGGAGAAGGCAATTAAGGAGGGCACCCTATATGAAACCATCCCCTCAGTGGCTAAAGAATTTGGAGCTTCGCTAACTGCCTTTAGCAGTCATGGTAAAGAAGGGTTGCAGAGGATAACCAAAAGCAAAGTATTACGATTGATAGCCGCCAATCCTGTTCCTTCTATCATTTTTTCGAAGAAATTGCCTCGGAGGCTTAGCCCGGCCATCATCCCCATTAATTTGTTCAGAAAATGGGGCAAAAAGTTAAATGTACTGGTATCGATGAGCCATTTATGGGGAAAAGAATTTGTAATTGTGGAAACCTATGCTCCGGAAGCCTTAAGCAGTGAACTGGAAAGGCAGAGGGCAAAATTCAGGCAGGAAGCCGAAAGACAAGGACTAAACATCACTTTTGTTCCTATTCGTGGCGAACATTCATTTTTAAGCGAATTTAGTGCGCATGCCCGGGCAACCAAGGCCAGCCTCATTATTCTCATCTCAGATGAAGAAGAGCAAAGTCCTATTTTCAAACCCGGAATTGGAGAAAAAATCCTGATATACAACAAATTAAAACTTCCTGTTTTATGCCTCTCTCCAAGCATGGAGCTTATTAAAACACAATCCTGAATACTATTACCAATCCAGCAGACGTTTTTCGCCTTCCAGAGACTTTATTTCGGAAATTTCCTGCGTCACTTCAATAATACCCCGGTACTTTCCTTCTTCATCGCGAACGGCAAAGTATTGTATGAAAATTAATTCGCCGCGCATGTGTATCCAGAAGGAAGCTTTATCTTTTTCGCCGTTACGAAAGGATTCAATGATTTTTTCAACTATATGGACACTATCAGGAGGATGACAGTTCTTCACATTTCGTCCGATAATACCTACGGTTCGGGGAAAAATTCTTCGGGGTGGCGTTGAAAAATATCGAACCTCATCCTTCTCATCCACATAGGTGATATCTACCGGCAGGTGATTAAAAATTAAACGGATTTGTTCCAGGGTCAATTTACCGGTTCCCAAATCTGCCAGGTCAGGCGAGGGTTCGGCTCTGTATTCGGGCTTTGGTGGGGAAGGAATATCTGGTATAAAATAGGGTAAACCCAAGGCCAGGCCTTCAGATAACCAACCCTCCATCATCTTTGGCTCAAGGGTGGCAATGATTTCGGGAAATAAAATCCTCTCGTCTCTGAACTGAATGGTTTTCATATAGAAAAAAATGTCCCCTATTAACCGATTAAACCGGACAAAATCGATGGAATCGGAACTTAAAGTACCAATTGCTTCCTGAATCCGACTTCTAATTTCGTCATGAAAAGCCCACATCAGCTGGACACATCTAAATTCAGGCCACACCTTTTCGATTGCAGGAAATATTACATTCTCCTTAATGGTATAAATGCGGGTATACAGTTGCAATTTATTAAGCAACAACTGAAGATTCGACCTGAGAGTTTTGTTAGCAGGTTCATGAAGAAATAACCGGAATGCAGGTCTGATTTCGTCAAGCAATTCATTCATTGCCTGGTTATTTTTCTCGATAGCCCAAAGGAGGGTGCCGGCAGGTGGCTCTATCCGGTTGTAGGATAAAAGGGTCTGATAGAAAATGTTAAAAACTTTATTGGATAAAATGATCAGCTTCTGTATTTCTATATCCTGACGGATAAGGGCATCGAACAACAGGATAAAATCAGAGGGTACAACCTGCTCCACAAAATCGGGATAACGGGTAAGAAATTCCCGTGCATTGCCGGTTTGCAGAATTTGGTACGAAAGTTCAAGAAGCTTGTTATGCCTTATTGCCCGGGTATGATTTAATTCTGTCATATTAGTGAAGTTTATAAGGAGATTTGACATTTCAACAAATATAACGAAACTGAAGTTGTTTTAAATAAAAAAACCCCGGTACATACCCCGGGGCTTTAGTACACTCACTGAATACAAATTGAAATTTGACCTAGGTCATATTGTTACGATACCCAGAGGCGGGGTTTTTTCCCATTCTCCCCGGGTAAAGTCGGGCACGGGAACAGGTTGAGAATTGTTTTTCACGGAAATTTCAGATAACTCAACGATTGCCGACCAGGTAGCCGCATCGTAAACCGTTTGATCGAGGGGCAATCCATTGCGGAGGCAGTAGATAAGCCGGTAATCCATCATAAAATCCATCCCTCCATGTCCGCCAACTTTTCTGGCTTTTTCACCTATTTTCTCGACCAGGGGATGCTGGTTCTCTTTCAACACTTTTTCCATTTCTTCTTTCGACAACCATTCATGGGCATTAGGCTCGAAAGCCAGACCTTCAACAGGCCATTTCTGGGCAATTCCACGTGTTCCCGAAATCATATGAATACGGCTGTAGGGCCTGGGACTTGTAGTGTCGTGCTGAATCATGATGGTTTTACCATTGGCTGTTCGTATAAGGGTAGTATTCATATCTCCAAGACGGTAAGCTTGTCGGGCATAGTCGCTATTGGTGCCAAATTTCTCCCGCGCATATATGCTCATACCAAACTGATTGGTCGACATACTGGTGAGATACTCCATCCGATCGCCCTGATTGATACCCATAATTTGTGCCACAGGTCCCAAACCGTGAGTAGGATAAGGATTGCCGGTGTGGTATTTGCTCCATTCGAGTCGCCACATGGGATAGTAGCCATTTTTTTCGTCGAATTTCAAAAAACGCAAATCGTGAATATAGGCACCCTCGGCGTGGACAATTTCGCCGAAAAGCCCTTTCCTGGCCATAACTAGTGTTGAGAGTTCGAAGAAATCGTAGCAGCAGTTTTCGAGCATCATGCAGTGCCTGCGGGTCTCTTCGGAGGTATCTACCAATTCCCAGCATTCCTCGAGGGTTGTAGCGGCAGGAACTTCAATGGCGCTATGCTTGCCATGTTTCATGGCATAAATAGCCATGGGAGTATGCCATTTCCAGGGAGTACAGATATATACCAAATCTACATCGTCGCGACGGCACAACTCCAACCAGGCTTCTTCATGACCCGAATAAGCGGCAGGCTCTTCATTTCGCATTTTGCGAACTGTTTTCCGGGCAGATTCTACTCTTTCGGGCAATAAATCGCATACGGCGGTAATTCTGGTACCCTCAACCTGCAGCAACCGCTGAACGGCTTCTGAACCTCGCATGCCAAGACCAATAACACCTATGCGAACAGTATCCATTGGCTGAGCACCAAACCCCATCATTGTCTTTCCCTTGCGAGCTGGTGCGAGAGGAACATGTGGTGTAGCAGAGGCCACTCCGGGAAGGGCGCTAGCCAAACCAGCCATAGCTGCCCCGGCCAAGGTCTTTTTTAGAAAGTCTCTCCTTGTGTTGTTTCCCATGGATTGAAAAAGTTTTGGTTTTACGCGTTAAAGTTCCGGCGTTTTTTCAAAAAAATGAAGGATTAAAATCCACTTTTAAAAAATTTTTAACAACCTCCTACCCTTCGTCCCTACTATTTCCTGTTAATCAATATATTTCTCCCCTTTTGATAAAATGCCGGAAGGCACAACCGATTAGCAAGGGCCCAAAATCGTCAGGCTAAGACGGATTGGATGCTTGTGAGTATTTTTGCAGCAAACGAAAAACGCATGAACCTGCTTTCGGTAGAAGGCCTGAGCAAGTCGATTGGAGAAAAGCTATTGTTTGAAAACCTGAACTTTGGCATCAACCAGGGACAAAAGGTGGCCTTAATTGCGCGCAATGGTACTGGAAAAACCACCCTCCTCAACATTCTTGCAGGACACGATGGTGCCGATGGTGGAAGAATTGTCTTACGTCAAGATATACGGGTGGCCTATTTGCCTCAGGAACCCCATTTTTCGGAATCGATCACCATTTTGGATGCCATTTTCGAATCAGGGGACAAAAAAGCAAGTCTGGTAAAAGCATACGAAAAGGCAATAGCGTCAGAAAACAAGGAAGAGATTGACCGACTGACTCAACAAATGGAAGATGCCTCTGCCTGGGATTACGACGCAAGGATAAGAGAAATTCTGGGTGTGCTGGGTTTTGATCGATTTATGGCACGGGTGGGTGAGCTTTCGGGAGGTCAGCGTAAAAAACTGGCTCTGGCGGTAGTTCTACTATCTGAAGCAGAACTACTTATACTCGATGAACCCACCAACCACCTCGATATTCCAATGACAGAATGGCTCGAACAATACCTGAGCCGCCAGAAGGTAAGCCTGCTAATGGTGAGCCACGACAGGTATTTCATCGACAGGGTATGTAATGAGATTTTTGAACTGGAAGACGGCAAATTATATCGATATAAAGGCAATTATTCATACTATCTTGAAAAAAAAGCCGAACGGGAAGAAGTGGAAACGGCAGCTCTGGAAAAGGCGCGAAGCCGTTATTGCACGGAACTCGAATGGATACGACGCATGCCCCAGGCACGGGGAACCAAACAAAAAGCACGTGTCCAGGCTTTTGAACAACTTGAAGAAAAGGTGAAACAATATCGTCCTCCGGATCTCCCTGTTTTTCAGGCCCAACCAGGACGTTTGGGGAGTAAAATTCTGGAGCTTAATTATGTTTGTAAATCTTTTAACGGAAAAGAATATATCCGGGATTTCAGTTACATCTTCAAGAGAGGAGAAAAAATAGGGCTGGCAGGGCCTAATGGCTCAGGTAAAACCACCTTGCTCAATCTTATCATGGGCCTCCTTAAGCCCGACAAAGGCTCAATTGCGCGGGGAGAAACTATCCAATTTGGTTATTTCAGGCAAGATGGGCTGCTACCCGATATAGATAAAAGGGTAATTGAAATTGTAAAAGAGGTGGCCGAAGAAATTAAAACCACAGAGGGGAGTATTAGTGCTGCACAGTTTCTCAATTATTTCGGATTTACATATTCCTCACAGTATGCCTGGTACTCTACATTGAGCGGAGGAGAAAAGCGAAAACTCTACCTTCTCATTACCCTCATGCGAAATCCGAATTTTCTTATTCTCGATGAGCCCACCAATGATCTCGATATATACACACTTCAAAGACTGGAAGAATTTCTCGAAAACTACCTGGGTTGTGTTCTCGTAGTATCTCACGATCGCTTTTTCCTTGACAAGGTTATAGAGCATTTGTTTGTTTTGCAAGGAGATGGCAAGATTGTGGATTACCCGGGCAATTACAGCGACTACCTGCAAAGTCACCAGGTAAAAGAAAAGAGAGGGACGGGTGATAATCCATCAAACTCCCCCAAAAATTTTAAGAAAGAAAGGAAACCAACAACCCGGCTAAGCTACAAGGAGCAAAAAGAGATGGAAAGCCTTGAGGCCGATCTGGAGGCGCTGGAGCAGGAAAAGGCAGTGCTGCCTGAACGGATGGCCCATGCGGGTGCTGACCACGAACAACTGAAAATGCTGGGTGAACGTTTTGCCGAGATAGAACGGCTGATAGAAGAAAAAATGCTGCGCTGGCTTGAATTAGCCGAAAAAGCGGGTGATTAATCCCTAAGGGTTTCGAAATCGCCGGATGGCAAAATCCGAATTATCGTTGAGGGTGAGGGCTTGTTTAGCCTATCCCGGTCAGTCATCGCAATGTAATCTACTTTGGATTTAATTTCTTCGGAAATTGCGCTGAAAGTAGGTGCAGGGGGGAAACCACTCACATTTGCCGATGTACTTACTAATGGCACATTGATGGCTTTTATAACTTCCTGACAAAAGGGATGCTTAACTACGCGAATGGCAATGGTACTATCATCGGCTACCAAAACTGCCGGTAAATTTCGTGCTCGTTGATAGACGATAGTCAGCGGCTTTTGATAGCTCTCAATAAGGTCAAGGGCAACAGGTGGTACTTCTGCCACATATCTTTTCAGCATATCCACAGAATCTACAAGGATAATGAAGCTTTTCTTTTCGTACCGTTGCTTTATCTGGTAAATACGATTAATTGCAGGCACATGATCAGCCAGGCAACCCAGTCCCCAAATGGTATCGGTGGGGTATAGAATTACTCCGCCTTTTTTGAGGGCATCGACAGCCAGCCTGACATCGTCGTAGAAAAAAGGAGTGTAACTTAAATCGGTAGACATGTGGAGAGTTGTTTTATTTCAATAGAGTGCGCACAGCGAAAATGTTTCTTTGGACAAGTTTTAAATCCGTGGAGGCCACAAGGCCTGCATGAGAGTTTTTCTTCTGTTTGAATCACAAAAGAAGTTTGGGAAAGCGGCCCAAAACCAAAGGAAGGAACCGTACTACAAAAGATTGCAGCAACGGGAGCATTCATAGCCGAGGCAATATGCATAGGCGCTGAATCGTTTACGTAGTTCATCCGGGCATCCCTTATTAACGCTGCAGATTCCAAAAAGTTGAGTTTTCCAGCCAGGTTAAGTACCTTTGTGTTTTTCGATGCCTGGGCAATGCGCTGACACAAATCATAATCGGATGAAGCGCCCAATAAAATAACCATAAGGTGCTCTGGAACCACATCGATGAAAGCTGCCCACTTATCTTCAGGAAATTGTTTGGTAAACCATAAAGAAGCAGGGGAAATGGTTATGTAGGCCTGGGTTTTGTATTGACTAACCCGGGCAAAATTGGAGGCCGAAGGATAGAGCCTGGGCTTAAAATTATTTTCAGGATTCACGAAAGCTGTAAGCTGCAAATTCCTTTGAGTCTCGTGGGTGCCATCGAAACGGTGAGGATATCGATGCGAAAAAAACAGGGCAAGAGGATTGGCAGTGAATCCGACACGAACCTTAGCGCCTGAAAATGCAGTAAGTAAACCAGTTGAGGCGAAACGCTGGCAATTAATTACAGCGTAATATCTTTCTTTGCGAACCTTCAGGAAGATACTCAGGAGGTTTCTCCATTTACGGGGCTTCTTTTGCCACACCCACACTGCATGAATAAAGGGATGTGAAACAAATAAAGTTTCGTTACCGGTTTTTACGAGCACATCAATAACAGCTTCAGGCCACACATGGTGCAACTTTTCCAGGATCGGAGTCATGAGAATAACATCACCCGCCGAAGCTGTTTGTATTACTAAAACTTTTTTCATGAATTCTGAACTTAGACGGCCACGTCAAAATCTCTGAGGGCTTGATTAAGCGAGGTTTTCAGGTCGGTAGATGCCGAGCGCTTGCCAATAATTAAAGCACAAGGCACATGGTAAACACCTGCCGGGAATTCTTTATGGTAGGATCCAGGAATAACCACTGACCTTTCTGGCACATAACCTCTATAAATCACAGGTTCGGGGCCGGTAACATCAATTACGCGGGTAGAGCCTGTAATTACGACATTGGCACCAATAACTGCCTCCCGACCAATACGGGCACCTTCCACAATAATACTTCGCGAACCCACAAAACAGCCATCTTCTACAATCACAGGACTGGCCTGTACAGGTTCAAGAACTCCGCCAATGCCAACTCCTCCGCTCAGGTGCACGTTTTTCCCAATCTGGGCACAACTGCCTACCGTAGCCCAGGTATCCACCATTGTGCCTTCTTCAACCCGGGCTCCTATATTTACATAACTGGGCATAAGCACTACCCCCGGCGCCAGATAAGCTCCATAGCGAGCCACAGCATGCGGCACCACCCTCACTCCCAGGTCCCTGTAGCCTTTTTTGAGAGGGATTTTGTCGTAAAACTCCAGAGGTCCGGCCTCGCTTACCTCCATGCCAGAAATTGGGAAATATAATATTACTGCCTTCTTTACCCACTCATTTACCTTCCAGCCATCATCATAGGGTTCGGCCACACGCAGGCTGCCTTTATCCAATAAATCAATAGTTTCGATGATGGCATCTCTTACCTCAGACGCTTTGAGTAAAGTGCGGTCTTCCCAAGCTTGCTCAATTAATTTTCGCAACAAATCCATGTAATTTTTTCAGCAAAATTAGTCTTTCCCTGCTTTCGCAGTACAGGTGTATACGCATCTTGCCTATTACCATCGTATTTTTCGAGGGTTTACTTAGGATTGCTACGAAAAAACGACAAGCAAAAGAAGGATTGCAGGTAAGGTAATCCAAAACAACATCAATGGCAGACATCCCCCTCTAACCAATCGACCTATTTTCTGCTGACGTCCGCTACGGCTGAGAGGGATTCCCGTCTTTCTGGAAATGTTGTATTTTACTCTGGAAATGCCCAGGAAACGGTTCCATGAAAATCCTCCCCTATTCATAACGTTACTTTTTCACAAATTTAAATAGGCCAGAGAAAGAAATTGGGTTTAATGAAGAATTCGGTCGACAATTTCTTTCATCTTGGGTTCACTTTCTTCGAATCCTTGGTAGAGAGCAAATTGCGCTCTGGCACGCTGAAGATTGTGCTCAGGATGGCTGACGTGGTAATAAACGTCGTTGTTGAGATAATCTGTGAGGAAACGGAGCGCAATGACGAAGGTAAGGAAAGCAGGTGCGCGATGAAGATATTCTTTTTCGGCAGAGAAGAGCATAGACTGTGTCTGGTCTAAGAAACCCTGAGTATAGGCCTCAAAAAGTTGAATATCGGGTCTGACTTTGGTCAAATCGGTTTCATCTTCGGCTGCGGGGTTGGCTGTAGTGCGAAGCGCATCACCAAAATCGTGAAGTAAACAACCAGGCATCACCGTATCGAGGTCAATCATACAAATTCCATGGCCCATTTCATCCAATAAAACATTGTTGATTTTAGGATCGTTATGCACAACGCGGAGCGGAAGTGCATTTGAGGCAATCAACCGGTCGGGCCATAACAGCGAATCTGCTTTCTCCTCCACCAAACGAATAAGTTCTGAAGCTCTGGCTTTTCTTTGCTCCGAAGCATCTTCTAAAGCTGTGTGAAACTGTTGAAGCCTGTATCCCAGCTCATGGAAGCGAGGCAAAACAACATGCAGGTGTTGGGGTTGAAACCCGTCGAGTAGTTTATAAAAGCGGCCAAGCGTTTTTCCTGCCTCGTATGCCATTTGGGTGTTGTGAGGCACATCAACCGTGTGGCTGCCGCCAATATAGGCCAAAGCCCTCCACCAGTAGCCTTCCTCATCCTGCACATGCGTCAGGCTAGTTTGAGTTTTTACTACCTCGATAGTGGCGGGTCGTTTATCTTCAGTAACTCTTTCCCTGATGTAGGCTGTGACTGCACAAATATTTTCCATTAATGCATCAACATCGGTAAAAATGTGATGGTTAATCCGCTGGAAAATGAATTGCCTGTTAACCTCACTCACAAGAAAAGTACGATGAATGTGTCCTGAGCCAAAGGGGAAGGCTCTGGCCTGCGGCCCTATTCCATAGACCCGTAAAACGTATTCCGGGATTTCTTTGCTTACCACAGCTTTTCAGGATAAATTCCTTGTTCTTTCAACATTTTAAGCTTCTCCACCACAGTGGGACGGTCTTCGGGGTAAGTAACCCCAAACCACTGTTCATTAACAGGCAATACGCGAAAGCGAGCCTTTTCGGCAGCAATTAGTTTATCGGCCACCGTGGGAATATAGAATTCAGCCTTTTCGAGGTTAGTTGTGCTGTCTAAAAACTTTTTGAAATACAATTCAAAATCAGCAAAAACTTCGGGATAAAATGCCCAGGTATTCATCGAAACCACAGTATCGCCTGGTAAGAAGACCCAATGGTCATTTTCGTCAGGAAAGGCATAGCCATTGTGGGTCTTTTGAATTTTGTGGGTTTCGACAACCTTGCGTAAGAAGCCGGCGGCATCTGTTTCGCAAATACCTCTCGAAACCCCTCCAAAATCAGACAATGTTTTCGCTAATTGATACCCACATAAAGCATACTCCTTAATGCCTACGGGCTGAGGGGCTTTAAAAAAGTCGGCCAGAGCAGTGTATGCACCCGGTCCATAGAAATCATCGGCATTAATCACGGCAAAAGGCTCTTTGATTTTGTCTTTAGCCATGAGCACGGCATGGCCGGTTCCCCAAGGCTTGATTCTCCCTTCAGGTACCTTGTATCCCTCAGGCAAGATATCGAGCTCCTGGTAAACGTAATCCATCTCCATTTTGCCTTTGAAACGTCCTTCAAAAAAGCTCAGAAATTCTTTTTCGATTTGTTTTCGAATAATGAAGACTACTTTTCCAAAGCCTGCGCGCATGGCATCATAGACCGAAAAATCAATAATGGTTTCTCCATTTGGCCCCACGGGGTCGAGTTGTTTAAGCCCCCCGTAACGGCTGCCAATTCCGGCAGCCAGTACCAAAAGCGTAGGTTTCACTACTTCAGTCATAATTATTGCGTTTTATTTATGAATTACCAATTTCTGATTTTATGCCATTTCACTGCATACATAAATATTACAAAATAGCATGGCAACAGGATTATGTATGCAAAAGTAGAGGAGTAAAGATCGGAGAATTTCCCCCATACCAAAGGTAGCAAGGCACCTCCAGCTATGGCCATGATAAGCAAAGCAGACCCGGTTTTCACAAACCTGCCTAAGCCATGGATAGCAAGAGGCCAAACAGCTGGCCAAACCAATGCATTGGCCAATCCAAGCAAAGCAACAAAAGCAACTGACAGATATCCTGTTGTAGTTACGATTCCTATGGACAAAATGAAACCCAGTATAGCTGAAATCGCAAGAGCCTTTTCCTGGGATATATATTTAGGTATCAAAATTATACCTAACAAATAACCCAAAATCATGGCTGCCAGGGTGAACGACGTAAACATTTTGGCGGTTTGCAAGGGGATGTTGAGTGATTGCCCATAACGAATAATGGTGTCTCCGGCGATTACTTCAGCACCCACATAGAGGAAAAGGGTAAGCACACCCAGCATGAGGTGAGGAAATTGAAAAATACTTGTTTTGCCTTCGTTGAGCATTTGGGTTTCTTCATCCTCAGTCTCAGCGTCAATTTCGGGCAGAGGGGAAAATCGAATCCAAAGACCGAGCAGGAAAAGTACACCCGTCATCACCAAATAAGGATTAATGACGCGCCGGGCCAGGGCATCCAAAGCAGCTGTGCGTTCTGCACCGGAGAGAGTTTCAAGACTTTTAGCCACTGAATCTCCGTCATGAAGAATAAAATATGCCAGGATAAGGGGAGCTATGGCTCCTGCAAGCTTATTGGCAACCCCCATGATGCTTATGCGGGCGGCAGCACTTTCGCGCGGCCCCAGAATCGTTATGTATGGATTTGAGGCCGTTTGCAAAATAGCCAGACCCGTTCCCATTACAAATAAACCAGTAAGGAAGATGCCATAGGTTCGCGTGAGGGCTGCAGGTACGAAGATTAAGGTTCCTACGGCCATAACCCACAGGCCAACCATCATGCCGTTACGAAAACCCGTCTTTTTCAAAATCCATGAAGAAGGCAAAGCCATGATGGTATATGAAATGTAAAAGGCAAAAGCCACAAACATGGCTTCAAAATTGGTTAGTTCGCAAGCCATGCGGAGATAAGGAATCAAAATCCCGTTGAGCCAGGTTACGAATCCAAAAATGAAAAACAAGACGCCAATGATGGCAATGCCCAGAGAATAGCTGCGTGTGCTTTCAGTTGAATCTTTACTAATCATAGGTTTGCAATTGTTTTTGGTAATAAATGCTTAGAACTTTATTTCTGATGATTTTACAAAAGGCTTGATACTGAAAGAGTAACTATATTCAGCAGGCAAGAGGGTATATTTTTGGTAGGGTCGTGCGCCCCAGCTGTCGTCGCCACCCACACCGGTTTGATTATAGTCAATGTAAAGTTCGGTGAAGCCTGAGGGTTTGAGGTCAACTGTATGGCGGGCGGCCGATGAGGTGTAATCCAGGGAATGGAGTGAATAAGGGAGTGCCGAAAAACTTATCACGGGCTTACCCTTTACAAGCAACCCCGAACCATCGGTTCCCTGAATGATAAGCTTGCGTACTTCTGTGCGGTATCCATTTTCCTGAGGACGAACATAAGGCACGTACAAATCTTTAACCGATGCCTCATAAATTCCGACAAAGGCAGATGTCTTCCTGTCGCAATAATTTTCGTGAGGGCCCCGGCCATACCATTTCACTTGGTCGAATTTTTCAGGCAGGCGGAAGAAAGTGCCAACTCTGGGTAATTCAGCAACCTTCGACAGGTCAGTGCCTTCTGCAGGTCGTAAATGATAATCTACCCCTATTTCCCCATCGGCATATACGGTATAGGTATATTTCAGGATGAAGCCTGTTTCGGTGAGTTGGTAGGTTGAATGAATTACTACTTTGCCGGGATTTTCCAATCGGGCGGTAAATTCACTGACTGACAGATCGCGGCTCAAATCTTTCCACGCCTTGCACCGACGTGGCATACCATTTCCAAAGTCGTTGTCGGTAGGTGCTCTCCAAAAGGCTGGCTGAGGCGCCTGGGCTATAAAATTCTCTTTACGATAGGTAAGCTGCATTGGCTGGCCAGAATTCTTATCAAACACATATTCAAAATCTTTTCCAACGATAGTAAGTATATCTTTTACATCGTACATTTTCAGGTTACCCTTACGGGCGGGCTCCAGTGTTGCCCCCGCCTGATGCAGCAATAGCTGCTCTGCTGCAAGGGTATGACCTCCGGGTAGTAATCCCCAAGGGCGATCGAGATTTAAAGACAGGTTCAGAAAAACCTCGTCTGCATCACTGTAATTAGCTCCGGCAAAAGCAGTGGGAATTTTCACTTCCACTGAATTTCCCGGGGCACAGGGTTGCAAGGATATCGTTTCCACATTCTTCACCATGCCGTTAACCAACAATTCAAGGCGCAGAGAAGTATTCGCCAGGTCATAAAAGGCGTATTTATTGGTAATCCGAATCGTTTGTTTGTCAGCATTGGCAAAAGCAAAATCGACAAATTGGTAAACCTTTTTCACTTCATACAATGCCGGGTGAGGGGTTCTATCGGGAAAAACAAGTCCGTTGATAAGGAAATTGCTGTCGGAAGGAAGGGTTGAGGGTCCATAGTCGCCACCATAAACATAGAAACGGTTTCCTTTTTTATCTATGCGCAGAAATCCCTGATCCACCCAATCCCAGATAAAACCGCCCTGCAACTGGGGATATTTTTCTATGATATTCCAATAGTCAATCAAATTACCGGTACTATTTCCCATAGAATGAGCGTATTCACACATAATGAGAGGCTTGGGATGAGTTGTGGAAGCCCATTTTTCGAGGTACTCCACCGATGGATACATGGGGCAATAAACATCGGTATTTCTGCCTCCTAATGCACGCTCGTAATGCACAGGCCGCGAGTTGTCAAGTTGCTTTACTGCGTCGTAGCAGGCATCAAAGTTTACGCCATCTCCTGCTTCATTGCCCAACGACCAAAAAACAATTGACGGATGATTCTTATCGCGTTCTACCATCCTCTTCACCCTTTCCAAATGGGCAGTTTTCCAGAGGGTGTCTTTGGCAAGACTCCTTTCTCCATACCCCATCCCATGCGATTCGAGATTGGCTTCGTCAATAACATAAAGACCATAGCGGTCGCACAACTCATACCAATAAGGATCGTTGGGATAGTGGCAGGTTCTTACCGCATTGATATTGTGCTGCTTCATTAGCTCTATGTCCTTGAGCATCGATGCCCTGCTCACCACATGCCCGCTTAAGGGGTCGTGCTCATGGCGATTCACCCCTTTCAATAAAATAGGCTTTCCGTTAAATAAAAATTGGCCGTCGCGAATCTCTGAGGTCTTAAATCCAATGGCATGGCTCGCTGCTTCCAGCACTTTTCCATCCTGGCTGCTTAATAAAAGAGTTAATTGATAAAGATGAGGAGCCTCAGCCGACCAAGGTTTCACCTCCTTAAATGTTTGGGTAAAATGAAGAGTCTCTTCCCTGGTGTTTTTCTGCAAGCCTTTTGACTCGTTGTATATCAAATGGTTTTCTTCGTCGTAGAGCTTTATTGTGAGGGTTGTCGCCGAGGCAAGTTCTGGATTAAATGCCTGAATATCAACAATTAAATCGAGTTGCCCATCCTTGTAATTGTTTATGAGGCCTGTTCGGGCAAAAAAATCACGGATGCGTATCTGAGGTGTGCTGTAAAGAAAAACATCCCGCTCGATACCACTGATGCGCCAGAAATCCTGGCATTCCAACCATGAGCCCGTGCTCCAGCGGTAAACTTCCAGTGCAAGATAATTTTCCCGGGTTTTGTTGATGTACGGAGTAATATTGAATTCAGCCGGGAGTTTTGAGTCTTCACTGTAGCCTACCTTTTGTCCGTTAACATAGACATATACCGCAGATTTCACTGCGCCCAGCACAAGAAATACTTGCCTGTCCTCCCAATTTGAGGGAATACGGAATGTGCGTTTGTAGAGGCCAACAGGATTGTAATCGACGGGGAGATGTGGCGGTTCGGGGTTTTGGGTAAATTCGTAAGAAGTATTAACGTAGATAGGCCAGCCATATCCCTGCAATTCCCAGTTAGATGGCACCTGAATATCTTTCCAACGGGAAATATCAAAATCATTTAAATGGTATCCCTGAGGTATATCTGCTGGTTTTTCAAGAAATTGGAACTTCCATGTTCCATTGAGCGAGAGATAATTGGGATTATCGCGCAAATCCGCTGCATCAGCAAGAGTTTCCGTAGGATAAGGAATAAACCATGCACGGGCAGGTTCTCTGTTCACAGAAACAATTTTTGGATCCTGCCATTCGGGAATTTGTTGTCCATAGAAAAAACAGGCATTTAACAATGCTAAAATTGAAAAAAAATACTCTTTCATAAAGCCTTTAATATTTGAACTGCTTGGGTAATTTCTTCTGTATCAGTATGGGTTGTTGTAAGGAATGCCCCGGGACAGTCAGGATTCTTCAGCGCTGAGGAACGTTTCTTCACCGGGGCCATATGAAACTCTGTGCAGCCGGTTTCCGCAATTAAAGAGCGCAAATTGTTGGCCCTGACCCCACCTCCAGGCATAATCGCAATTGTTGGAGCGGCCATCATCCTGAGTTTTTGAATTACTTCACGCCCCTCCATAGCCGTAGTTTTGCCTCCGGTGGTGAGAATTCTCCGTATGCCAAGTCCTGTAAGTATTTCAAGGGAAGCAAAAAGATCGACAGTGAGATCGAAAGCGCGATGGAAGGTAACCTCCAAGTCAACAGCGAGTTCCACTAATTTTTTACATTTCTCAACATCAATTAAACCATCAGGTGTAAGGCATCCTATTACAATTCCTGAAGCCCCCAGATTTCTTACCGTTTCCACGTCGCGGCACATGGCACGGAATTCATCATCACTATAAATAAAATCCCCACCCCTGGGGCGAATCATAACCATAACCGGAATACCAACTCTCTCGAGGACACTGGATAGGGTTCCCACAGAAGGGGTAGTTCCGCCCTCCGGCATATTGGCAAACAGCTCAATACGGTTGGCACCAGCTGCCCAGGCTGCAATAGCAGAATCCACGTCGCCGCAACCTACTTCAAGCAAATAAGGATTTCCTATAACGGAGGAAGATTCAGACATTGGCAAAGAAATTTTTCATCACCATGGCATGGCATCCGGCCAAACATGCATCCTGCCCCATCCCAGATAATTCAAGTCTGAGATCTTCGCGAAAAGCGTGCATGGCACTTTCACGAAGAGTATTGTATATTGAATGAGTTAAAACATTTCCTGCCATGGCCAGACTGCCTCCAATAATAATTATCTCAGGATCAATTAAGTGAACCAAATTTACCAAAGCCAACCCCAAGCGCCTTCCAATTTCAGCAATGGCATCCATGGCTACTTTGTCTCCCCTCCATGAGGCTTCTATTATATTTACCCACGCATCGCCAGTAGCCGGAGGATTGAACCCCATCCGGATTGCTTCCTTTTCGAGGGCTTTCAGGCTGGTGTATGTCTCCAAACAATCCATTTGCCCACAGATACATTGATTATTCTCATGTCCTACGAAATGCGTGTGTCCAAATTCTCCCGCAAAACCATGGGCGCCTTTGTAAATTTCGCCGTTCACCAGCAAGCCGGTACCCACTCCCCTGTCGAGGAAAAGATATATTGCATTTTGCGCATGTTGGGCTTTACCAAAAGAGGCCTCACCTTTGGCCATTAAACGGGCATCGTTGTCCATCACCACAGGAATACCTGTCATATCAGCCAACATATCATTGACGGGTCTCAAAAAACCCGTAAAATGTACCAGAGACCTTCCTGTCTGCGTATTGATAAGACCGGGCACGGCAAAACCAATACCGAGAACCTGCGCCGGCTTGAGATGGTGACGTACCAGAAAGCGCTTGATATGACTTACCGTAGCTTCGAGGTATTGCATCGAACTCTCAAGCGGAAGGGTAGAAATCGATTCTGCCTTCTTCTGATCGTTCAGGTTAAAAAGAGCTATACGCAAATGCTCACGCCCAGCATCGACAGCCAACGTAAACCAGTTTTGCTCGTCAATCTGATAGATACGAGGTTTTCGGCCACCTCCTGAGGGACCCTCTCCGATAAGGCGTACAAAATGATTGCTGGTTAATATTGCTGCCAGCCTTCCTGCCGTGGGAATACTTACCCCCAGCTCCGTAGCCAGCAGGGGAATACTCAGCAGTTTACGTTGATAAAACGCCAGTAATGCACGTTTTAGCAATACCGTGCTTCTTGCCTGAAAATCAGAGGTATTAATAATTTTTTCGAATGTTTCTATCAATCTGCGGCCCTTTTTGGTTTTCGCCTGCAAGTTAGCGACATTTTGCGGAAAAAAGACAATCTTTTTAAAAAAATTTAATAAGAAATATCCCTACCCTCTTTCCTTCCCCCTGAATGATTCAATAAAGCATGAAATCGCAATATCCTTCTCTCAAGCATGAACAATGCTGAACCATGTATTGTTTGACTTTTATGAAAATGATACTGGCGACATGGGTATTCCTTCTCTTGATTAAAAGCCTGGATGCTGCAGACAGCAGGCCACCTGTACCCATCATCACATTCGAAAACCTGCAGAGAGAAATAGACAAAGTGGATGATACCCTTCGGATATTTAACTTTTGGGCAACGTGGTGCAAACCCTGCGTCGAAGAAATGCCCTGTTTTTTGGAAGCCGGTAAAACCTTTGAAAAGCAAAAAGTTAAATTGATTCTGGTCAGCCTTGACTTTCGAAAGCATATAGAAACACGGCTTTTACCCTTTATCGAAAAGAACCAGATTTCTCTTCCTGTATGGCTGCTCGATGCTCCCGATGCCAATGCTTGGATTGACCGTGTAAGTTCTCAATGGTCGGGAAGCATACCGGCGACTTTATTTGTTCGAAAGGGAGAACGACATTTTTATGAAACCCAATTTGATTGTAATGAACTCAACGAAATTATTCATCAATATTTAAAACCATGAAAACGATTCGTTTAGCTTTACTTTTTGCCTTAACCTTTTTCTATTCTGTGGCATCCTATTCACAGGGTGTAAAACCCGGCGACATAGCTCCCAGTTTTGCCCTAAAGAACATTGATGGAAAAATTGTTTCTCTTGGCGACTACAAGAACGCAAAAGGAGTTATTCTCATTTTCACCTGTAACCATTGCCCCTATTCCGTTGCTTACGAGGACCGCATCATTGCACTTGACAAAAAATACAAACCCCAGGGATGGCCAGTTGTTGCCATCAATCCCAATGACCCTACTGTGCAGCCAATGGATTCATTTGAAAAAATGCAGGAAAGGGCAGCCGAAAAAGGCTTTACATTTCCCTATCTTTTCGACGAGGGACAGAAAATATTCCCACACTATGGCGCCTCAAGAACACCGCATGTATTTCTTTTACAAAACACAGACGGTAAATTCATTGTGCGTTATATAGGAGCCATAGACAACAATTACGAAGACGAAAGCCGGGCCGACCGTCGGTATGTAGAAGAGGCCATCGCTGCGCTCGAAGCCGGACAAATTCCTGCCACATCTTTAACCAAGGCTATCGGTTGCTCTATTAAAGTTAAGAAATAAGAATTGAGCCATTAATTTACCTTTAAAAGGCCAACCTAAAGAATTTTCATAACTTAAACGAAGTCTTAAAGTTACAAAAATCAGTCCCACCCAGTTATCCGGGCGGGGCTGGTATTATTTACTTACTTTAAACCTCTGAACTTAATTATTCTTTAAAAATTTAAACATTCCCTTGTTGGCACCTGTAGCCTGCAAAATGTAAACACCGGGCTTGAGCGTGTGAATGTCTAGCAGGGTTTTGTTTTCAAACACAATCCACTTATTAATCTCTCTCCCTGTCATATCTCTGATTATCAGCCTGGTTAGACCCTTGTTTTTTACCATCACGTTCAGAAAATCGCTCGCAGGATTAGGATAAACCACTATCCCCTCCGACCGCTTTTCCTCCGGAATAGCTACAGGATAACCCATTTCGAGGGCCAATAGTCTTCCATAATCTCCAAAAGCCATTCCGTTCATCCCGTAAAAACTCTTCACCTTATTTACTCCCAAGTAAATTCCATTTATAACCCAAGTATTTCCGCCGTCAGTAGTCGATAGAATTTTCGTATATTCATCGAAGTCTGTAACCAAGGCATACCCTTGGGAGGGAGAGCTGAAAGCCATGCCAAGCATAATTCCATTACTTTGCAGAATCTTATTTGCCTGATTCAACCCAAGATGTATGGAATACATTTCATGGTAATTCAGTGCTATGCCTTCCTCATTATTGAACATCTGCAGCTTTACAATCTCTCCGATATTCAAATGATGAGATGTCCATGTGAGGCCCCCATCCTGCGATATATCTATTCTTGTGTTACCCAGCGTTTTATCGGTGCCAAAGGCAAACAGTGTTTGTTCGTTTAAATACCAGAAGCCTTTCACATCCATATCAGAAGGCAAATCTATTGTATTGAGTGTGGAACAATAATCCATGCTTTTATACAGAAAATTCTCACCCCCTATATAAGCAAGCCCCCCAGGAAAAAGCTTGATAAAACCTGCAGGTTTGCCTAATTGCTGCTTTTGGGTCCAATGGTTCCCTCTGTCGTTGGTTGCATAAATGGCTTCATTTTCAGCTGCTAATATGCCCATAAATTCATTACTGAAAGATAAATCAATTACACCGGATGGTATCAGCGATACACTGTCCCATGTATTCCCACCGTCTTCGCTCCTGTATATTATTGATCCTGAAGCTAAATAGCCCGCCAATCCTGCAAAATCTACACTGGTAATGCTATGGGGTATAATTCCGGGACTAAAATGTAAAAGTGTATCTCCTGCAGGGGAACTCAGCAGCTGATAAAAATCTTCCGCTTCGTATGCCAGTACTTTGCCCGAAGGCATTACATCTGCTGCAGCTAAATTTATGCCCTCGCCAAATTTTCTGAATTGCCAGGTCTGGCCTTTGTCGGAAGAATAAAACAAGTTTACGGGAGGATACAAGCCCAGATCTCGCCCATAAAAAAGCACAATATCGGGCTGATGTTTTACTTTTAAGCGATCGATCCTAACTCCGCCCCTGATATACCCTTCTGTCCAAGTTGTTCCACCATCATAAGAAAGATAGTACCACTGCACCTCATTCGATTTACCCTGAGACTCCGAAAGTTTTAAATTCCCCGGAAGGCCAATTACCATGAATGTATCGGGGGCCAAAACGGCACATTTCTTATCGTATGCCGCCCCAAGTAAGGGCTGATTTATCGGAATCAGGGTTTTACCTCCATCAAGGGTTTTATATGCTGGTCCTTCATATTCCACTACTATCCCCTTTTGCAGGGTTTCGAAAGAGATATCATTATAATGAATGCGCATCCAGGGATACGGACTCCAGGTAAGGGTATCTATCACCCAGCTTTGCCCAGTATTGGCGCTTTTGCCTATTGCGTAGGAATTTGTCGCCTGCAATTCGATAAACGACACCATGCTGACATCATCAATCAACTGTATTTTCAGGTAAGACATGTTGTTAAGCTGGCCTGTCTGCGTCCAGGTTTGCCCATAGTCGCCACTATACAGCAGATAGGTCTTGCACATAGCAACAGCCTGACCGCCGGGCCGGATATCAAGCATAGAGCAGTTTTCGCCGCCCGTGCTGCAAACCCAGGTCCACGAGGCGCCACCATCGGTAGTGCGGTAGATACCGTCGTAAGCAAATGCGGCCAACCCTATAGAATCGTTAAAAAAGATTAGGTCTGTCAACGGATTACCTGAAGGCTCCGGTAATAGCCACTGTTGTGCGTTTACCGGCCGGCTCTGAAAAAGAACTACCAAGGCCGTGAGAATCAAAATTATCCATCTTTTTTTCATAACGTCAGGTTTTTTAGTTGTGTTTTATTAATAAAGGAGTTGGTTTGGGTACGAAATTAACATCAATGGTATCGGTTCCCTCGCAATTGTGCAAATCGGTAACCCATACCTGGTAGATGCCGCTTTTGTCCACCTCGAGCCACCGTGTGTTATCGCCCGTATTCCATACATAATTTATAAAGCCTGGTCCTGCATCCAGTGTAACAGTTTTCCCTTCGCAGGTGGAAATATCCGGGCCAAGATCCGGCTGGGGCAGGGGATAAAATTCCACTATCGCCTGACCGGACACCTCCCCTCCACAATATAAGTTCCAGCAAGAGTCCAACTGATAAATTCCTGCTGCAGTGCCTTGTATTACATAGGGAAAAGGGCCGGAGGTTGTAATGGGTGGTTGAGGTACACCATTTACTCGATAGATAAAGGTATAGGGAAGGGTGGCATTTACAGGAAATTGAACATAAACAGGCACAGAGACCCCACTGATATCGCAGGCGCCCCCTCCTCCGTTCATCACTGCTTGGGGGCACAATACAGGAGCCTGGATCTGTACAGAATATTCACATCCTGCACTGTCCCAAAAGGCAGCATGCATAACATGTATTAAATTATCGCACGGTAAGCCGTTCAGGCTATAATCAACAGGTGATTCAAACGGCGCGTTAAACGTTACGGCTGAGCCGGTGATATCATCCCACACCACCAGTTGCCCGGTAGATGGAGGATTTGTAAAGTAAATTTGTCCACTCACTCCAAAGGTATTGGTTTGCGGATTACAGGGACTTAGCCACGCCGTCACGTCGAGAATGGTGCAATTGTAAACCATGCCGCAATCCAAAGTGGTGGCATCAGGCTCTCCTATATTGAGCTGCTCTATGCGATACTCAAGTGGAAGTGGATTGGTCCAGGAGCCTGCGTAGCTCCCACCTGAGGAAATCAGAAGATAGTATTTTCCAGGAACAACATTTTCAATGATACAGGTATCGGGATTATCCGGTAAAACAGGTGTATGCAAAGGGCAGCATGCCAGATGCGTTTCATCCAGGCTGTCGAGGCAGGCCGACGTGGGGTACGAATAGGGTCCAAAAACCTCGAATACACCTTGATCATTAAATCCAGAGGGGCCCAAAACTCGCACATAGGCAGTTATCACAAGCTTTCCGGGTGTCAGGGGCCTAAAAAACCACCAAAGAGGATTTCTGTAGAACCCTCCACCCTGCCCCTGTGCCATTTGACAGTAGTAAATACAGGAACCAACAGGGGCACCCGTAATAGTGTCAAGAATAATGCATTCGTCCCATACACCATATGTAATGCCTCCAACATACCAGATAGGGTTCACACCGCATACCGGCCTGGCCTGATGGCAGGAATCGAAGGGTATGGTATCGTCGGCCAACACACGAATTGAAAAAGGCCTTCCCCCTGCCTTTACTATGGCAAGGCTACCCGTTAAAAACAACAAGATTATTATTAAATTAATTCTTCGTAACACTTATTATTTTTTTATTTCCGGATATAGATGACCTTTCTAAAAATAAGTTTTTGATTCTCATTATGAACTGTAAGAATATAAAAACCATTCATCGACGAAGCAGCAATAGCAAACTCATTCCCGCTTTCTGTTTTTGTCAAAACAGGGTTTAGGTTCAAATCAAAAACGGAGATTTTGAGCGGTACCGGGTTACCATAATATTTTATCTGAAGCTCATCCGTAGCTGAAATATATGCTGCATCTACAAGCATATTATTACTGAGGGTTAATTCATTTAAGCTATTATCAGGCACAGCTCCGCAAGGGTCAAAAGGTGCTGAAACCGGACCCGATGGAAGCCTCCATGCTTTAGGATAATTGAAAATGACTGATCCACGATAATTATCGTTTTTATAACAAACCTTTGCTAAATAAGCCGAAGCATCACGTAATGACAATAAATCTTCTTTAGTGATACTGGGCATAAAAGCTGTATGTCCATAAAGCATAGGTGCGGCGGTGGTTGGAACTACGTAAGGCGGATACGAAGAAAACATAAAATCACTAAGCATGTGTTTATCAAACCAGGAATAACATTTACCTGTACCTTCATCATAAATACCATTTTCAACAAATTCCGTTTCAGTTTTTGTATAATTTCCTTTACAAAAGCTGGTCAATGAAGGATCAATGCATGGGGCTGACAGACAATCTTCATCACTTTGGCTGCAATATGTTTGTGGTATTATTATGTCAAAGTAATTGTCTCCATTGTGGTACCCAACATACAACGAAAAATTACCATTAGAAAACTTAACAGCGTCATTTTTGTATTTTTCGTAATAATAATGCCAGTACCACTGTACAGTACCCATAAAGAGGTTATCTCTTGGCTGCAAGGTACCACCAGGATAAATCAAGGGATTTAAAAAACTATTGTTTGTGAAAATAGGATCTGTTGATTCAAATTTTTGGCGTAAGACTTTAATTAAATCAAGATAAACACTAAGAATGGAATCATTTTTATGTCTGTTGGAGGAAGTGCAGAAATTATCTTTATATGACAAGAGAGTCCATGGTTCGTAGTTACTTACAACCCCCTGAAAATGACACTTACGATTTTTGTACGGAGAACCCTCTTCTCTGATATGCACTTGATAATATCTAATTTTTTCCATTCTAACAGTAGCTTTTGAGAAATTGCTCAAATGTGAAGTATCATCAAAATTCCATGCAAAAACCTTAATGCCCTGGTCAGTGCATTTGTCTATGAAATCAGTTACCTTATCAATATATGTTTGACCAGTCTGATTATAAGTATAATCAAATAATCCGTATGTCTGCTTATAAACATTGGGGTCGTTTGATGGATGTAATTTAACATACAGAAAAACGGTATTGCAGTTGAGTCTTCTAATGTCATTAATTATTGTTCCATTAGGTCTAGCCATAAAACCCTCTGGTGATCCTAACGGAGGATTGGCTTGTTTGTCGCTACCGGGAAGATAAATCGCCTTGTAGATAAAGTTTTCCACTTCAGGTGCCAGTGTTTGAGATCGCAGGCCTAATGGAGAAACAAATAAAAGAACCATTCCAAACAAGAACCATAAACAACTGATATTAAAAGACTTGTGTGTGTGTGTGTGTGTAACGAAAGGGGAAGATTTTTCGTTAACACTTGAAGACATAAGGTGATGGCACCTTTCCAAATAGCTAATTACCAGTGTTTTCATAATGCTGCGTTTTTAAGGTTAATACTTAGTGTAAGAGAACCCAAAAGTTTTTCAATATACAAACAAATCTTCATACTTACACGACCCGAAAAAAATTTTTTTAACTTCGTAACCTAAGGCATTTCTGAAATGCGGGTTTATCTTCTCACAGCGTTTTATGCCGGTTTTGTGGCCTTGTATGCCCAAACGCTTATGCTCCGAACGGCTTTAACGCTCTTCGACGGGAACGAACTGGTAGCAGGTATTTTTTTGGCCCTGTGGATGTTGCTTACTGCTTTGGGAGCTCGTGTGAAACTCTATCCTACCCGTTTCAGGCTGATTATGGTTTCCCTTGTTCTGGCTTGCTGGTTGCCACTGGCAGAAAAATTGGCACCTATGGCCTTCACCAGGTACTTTCCTTCCGGAAGCATGCCAGCTCTGTATCAATCCTCTATGTTTATGCTGGTCTGGATAGCACCTGTGTGCCTGTGTTCGGGCATACTTTTCAGCATGCTAATAAAACTAAAACCGGCTCCAAAAATCTACGCTTACGAGACGCTTGGCGCTTTAACAGGTGGCATTGCTTCGATTTTATTGCCTCTCGCACTACCCGCCTCTGCATACCACTCTTGGATACCTGCAATGATATGGCCACTCATTCTTTTGTTTCTAGTAAATCGAAATTCGTGGAAAATAGTCCTTGGGACAGGTTGGACTATTATCATCCTTTTGGCCCTACAACAAAAAGTACCAACACACGCCAGCCAATGGGAAACCCCACATGGAAGGCTTCGAAGGGTAGTTTATGAAGGGGATACAACATTCTGGTTAGGCTCGTTCATGCTGCCTTCGGTTCAGCATAAACCTGAAGAATCAGCACAGATTCATTTCGCCCTGATGGATGCACCTCCTAAGCCCCAAATATTGCTAATTGGCCCGTTGAATATCTCTTTGTTTGAGGATGCAATTAAATACAAACCCACTTCCATTGTCTGGATAGATACTTCTCCTTTTATCACCCGGCTTATCTTACAACAAAGCAAACGTAAACTTCCTCCGGAAATTAAAATTGTACCCTTGGGTTTTCAACGACTCCTGAATCTGGAAGAGCATTTCGATGCAGTTGTCGTAATGAACGGGGAGCCTGCCAGCCTGGAAGCATCCCGTTGGCTGAGCCGCGAATTTGCAGGAATAAGCGAAAGCCTTCTTTCATACGGAGGGACTGTTTGCCTAAACCTACCCCCTTTGGCAAATTATTACTCCAGTTCCCTTCTCTCCGTTTATGCCACTACTCTCGAAGCTTATCGAAATCATTTCAGGTATACCCGTTTTTTGGTAAATTATCCCACTGTGTTTCTGGCATCCAATCATCCCCTTGATTTTCGGATTTCAAAAGGATTATATAAAACCGCACAATACAGCGATTATGTCAATCCCTGGTTCATCGATTCTGTAGAGTTTAGCCGTCGTTCAGCACAATTGACCGGTAATTTGCCGACTAACACTCCGCCAACAACTTTCAACCGTCCTTATGCCCTCGCCGTATTCCAGGGATATTGGATTAATCTCAACCAGTCAAAACTATACCTGTTGATCGCAGGGTTGATAATGCTGTCATGGCTACCATTACGTAAAGGCAGTAAATACAAAATCGAAATGTTTGGGGTAAGTTTCTGGGCAGCCTCAGTTCAGATTATACTACTCTTTCTGGTTCAAACATTTACAGGGAAAATCTATCTATCTGCAGGTTTATTGTTTGCCTGTTTCATGGCTGGGTTGAGCATGGGTACATTGATACACACACATTTACCTACCACCATCCGTCATGCAGTACTGGGGATGATAGGGGTCAGTCTTGGGGCATTTGCACCGTTCGAAATCTTTAAATGGGCAGTTTTTGCTGAGATATTTTACCATATCTGGGCTGGATTATTTGTTCTTTTTGCAGGCTATATAACGGGTGCATTATATCGGCAACTCGTATCCCTACCCGATTCATCAGCCTCTTCTCTTTATTCGGCTGATCTTGCCGGAGGAGCCGCCGGCAGCCTGATTACAGCCTTATTGCTCGTCCCTTTAATAGGTATTCCTCTCACCCTCGGTCTTCTGATATTCATCGGAATTGTTTTTTTACTTTTTGTGAAGGGTAAAAATGCAAAATGCAATGCTTAGCAACCTTATTTTTGTAAGAAAAAAGCATGGACAAACGAGGATACACCCGAAGGCAATTCATCAATAAAAGCACCTGTGCGGTGTGTGCGCTGGCTTTCCCTCTGGCTTGGGGCGAATGGACAGAGTTTGTGGGAGGTGAAGAGAAAGAGGCCATGTTTTATACTCCAACCCCGCGGGGAATCAAATGCAGGTTATGCCCCCATCAATGCACCATTAAAGAAGGTGACACAGGCGACTGTCGCGTCAGATACAATAAAGGCGGAAAACTTTTTACCCGGGCGTGGAACAACCCCTGTGCGGTACATGTAGATCCGATTGAAAAAAAACCTATGCTTCATTTTCTACCTGGCACCACCTCTTATTCTCTAGCCATTGCCGGATGCAATTTCACTTGCCTGAATTGTCAGAATTGGGAAATTTCGCAAACCTCGCCCGATAAGACCCGCAACTATGACCTTTCACCAGAACAAGTTGTAAATCAGGCAAAAAAGGAGGGTTGTCGTTCCATTTCATATACCTACAGCGAGCCTGTCACTTTTTTTGAATACACACTGGAATGTTCTCGCCAAGCCCGCAAGGCTGGTATCAAAAACATTGTGGTATCCAACGGATACATAAACCCCGCACCACTGGCGGAATGGTGCAAGGTGATAGATGCCGCCAACATCGACCTCAAATCGTTCGACGACGAAATTTACACCATGCTCAATAACGGGTCACTCGAGCCTGTGCTTAATACCCTCCTAAAGTTAAAAGAAAACGGAATCTGGCTTGAAATAACCAACCTCATCGTTCCTGAATGGACCGACGACATGGATATGATTCGAAGGATGTGTCAGTGGTTGGCAAAAAACGGTTTCAAGGATACTCCATTGCATTTTTCCAGGTTTTATCCTCAGTATAAACTGAATAAACTACAACCAACCCCCGAGAACATTCTGAAAAAAGCACGCGAAATTGCTCTGGGCCAGGGATTACAGTATGTGTATATTGGTAATATTCCGGGTAGGAATTATGCCGACACCTTTTGTCCCAATTGTCACAGCTTAATCATTGAACGAGTGGGATATACCCTGCGCCAATCCAAACTCAACAAAGGGAAATGCGGTGTTTGCGGGCACATTATACCGGGTGTTTGGGAATAAACCGGGAAGATATCAGACAAACCAGGAAAGACCCATCGGACAACCACAGAATAATCATTATGGCAACTTCCGGGTAATGTGCCAGGTTTGTTGTAAATCTTACTGCGAGGGACAGAGTATGCCCCGGTTTCGGGAATACAAGACAGCTTCAGCGTATATCAGATAAATGACAGGTTTTTCTGATATTTGCAAAAAACAAACAACATGGGAATACATTTGGATGCCCATCCGGGCGACATCGCCGAAACCGTATTACTACCTGGCGACCCGTTGAGGGCTAAATTTCTGGCTGAGAATTATTTCGAAAATCCGGTTTGTCATAATAATATCCGGGGAATGCTCGGATATACGGGTTATTATAAAGGGAAGAAAGTATCCGTGCAGGGCACAGGAATGGGAGTACCCTCTATTAGTATTTATGTTACGGAACTGATTACTACCTATGGGTGTAAAAATCTGATCCGAATTGGTACTTGCGGAGCCATTCAGCCCGATTTAAAGCTTGGGGATACCATTATAGCCCTGACCGCAAGCACCGATTCATCTATCAACCGGCTTACCTTTGGCAACCGCGATTATGCTCCCCACCCCGATTTCGCCCTTTTAATGAAAGCCTATGAAACTGCAGTGGGTAAAGGTCTGTCTGTTAAAGTGGGCAATGTATTTACGACCGACCTCTTTTTTGTTGATGATCTCGAGAAGGAATATGAAATATGGCGTAAACACGGCGTTTTGGCTGTTGAGATGGAAACCAATGCCTTATATACAATCGCAGCCCGATATCAATGCAGGGCACTTTCATTGTTAACGGTAAGCGACCAGCTGGTGAGTGGAGAACGAAGCACGGCTGAGGAACGTCTGACAGCCTTTACCCAGATGATGGAAATTGCTCTCGACAGTGTAGCCGCGTTGTAATTTCCGGAAAATATATTCTTCTGTATCGGTGCATTTTGGTAATTTTGCAAAAAAATTACATGGGCAGAATTTTGGCCATAGATTACGGACAGAAGCGGGCCGGTATTGCCGTTACCGATGAACTTCAGCTTATACCCAATGCGCTTGCCAGCCTGCATGTATCTGAGGTTATGCCCTTTCTAAAAAAATATATTGCCGAAGAAAAGGTTGACCTTATTGTGGTTGGTGAACCCAGACAAATGGATAATACTCTTTCAGACGCTGAAAGATACATTGGTCCGTTTGTCAAAAATCTGCAAAAGACCTTTCCGCAATTAAAGATAGAAAGATTCGACGAACGTTTTACTTCACGCATGGCATTCCAAACCATGATAGATGCAGGCATTGGTAAAAAAGCCCGACAGGACAAAGGCACGGTTGATCGCATCAGTGCCGTGCTTATCCTGCAATCGTATCTCGATGCCAGAAGCATTGCCCATAACCGAACAAATTTAGAACTATGATATTTCCCATTGTGGCCTATGGCCATCCTACGTTACGTAAAAAGGCCGAACCTGTGAATGCAGATACCCCTGGTCTGCAAGAATTTATTAAAGACTTGTGGGAAACCATGTATGCCACCGATGGAATTGGCCTGGCAGCACCACAGGTAAACCGCAGCATACGAGTATTTGTAATTGATACAGACGTATTGTCAGAAAAATTTCCCGAAGCAAAGGGTTTTAAAAAGGCTTTCATTAATCCTCAGCTTCTTGAAGAAATCGGTAACGAATGGGCTTACAGCGAAGGCTGCCTGAGTATCCCTGATATACATGAGGATGTTTATCGTAAACCTCGCATACATCTTCGTTACCAGGACGAAAATTTCATAGAACACGATGAATGGTTCGAAGGTATTGTTGCGAGGGTAATTCAGCATGAATACGACCATCTCGAAGGCATTCTCTTCACTGACAAGCTTAGCCCCTTACGCAAAACCATGCTGTCAGGAAAACTCAACAACATAGCCCGAGGCAGGATAAATCCTCCTTATCGCATGGTATTTGCCTCGCCCAAAAAGAAATAAACTCTCAAAAACCAATCCCAAATAAGCCTATGAAAACGAAAACCATTGTTCCATTATTTGCTTTTATAGCTCTTTTGATGGCTTGCGGCCCCTCAAAGAAAAAACTTCAAGAACAAATCAATGAGAAGGAAGCTGTGCTTTTTAACGAAAACGGCATTCTCAACCCGGAAAGGGGCAGCGAAATGATCAACCTGTATACCGAATATTTCAAAAAATACCCCGACGACACCCTTTCTGCCAAATATCTCTTCGATGCAGCCGGTCTTAAGGTTACACTCAAAGATTACTACGGAGCTATTAATATTTACGATACGATTATCAACCGTTTCCCTTCAACGCATACAGCTCCTCAGGCTCTCTTCATGAAAGCATTTACTTACGACAATTACCTTCAGAGAATAAATGAGGCACGCCAGTATTACCAACAATTCATCGAGCGTTATCCCAACCATTCGCTTACTAATGATGCTAAAAAATCTATCGAGTTTTTAGGTAAAACCGACGAGGAAATTATGAAAATGCTTGAGGAAGCCAGTAAAAATGCAAATCCTGAATAAAAATCGTGAAATTAAAATTCTACAGGAATCCTTATACCCCAGGGTTCCTGTTTTTTATTTCTAAAAATGGGATAATAGAACGTTTATCCAAAACACTAACAATCATTCCATAAGAAAAATAGGGTTTATTCCTTTTCCGAAAATTCCTTTTCGAGGAAATTCTTCACCTGGGTAGGTTTTACATTTTGCACGATTACTCCGTTTTTCATGATGGATATTTCACCTGATTCTTCCGAAACCACCAGGGCAATGGCGTCCGTTTTTTCACTGATTCCCAGTCCTGCCCGATGACGAAGTCCCAGTTCGACAGGAATTTTAGTATCCGACGAAACCGGCAAAATACAAGCGGCTGCTTTCAAGCGGTCGTTGGCTATAATTACGGCTCCATCGTGCAATGGTGAATTTTTAAAAAAAACAGTCTCCAGCAGTTGAGGAGTAATTTTCGCATCCAGGACAACTCCTGTATGAATGTACTCTTCCAGTTCGCTTGTACGGGCAAGCACCACAAGGGCCCCTGTCTTGCTTTGTGACATGCGTTGACAGGCCGTGACAATAGCATCTATATCCAATTTATCGTCATTGGCAGAGGGCAATCTCCAAAACAGAAATCTGCGCCTTTTATCCTGTATGAATCCGGGATTACCTACCACTAACAAAAATTTACGAATTTCGGGCTGAAATACTACAATGAGTGCAATAAAGCCCACGCTGATGAAAGCCCCTAAAATAGCACTCAATAGTACCATTTCCAGGGCATTTACAATCTTCCATAGCACAATAACGGCTACAATACCCAGAAAAATATTGATGGCACCTGTACCCTTCACCATATTGTAAAATTCGTACAGCAGCATTGCTACCAATAATATATCGATTGCATCGATCCACCGGAAAGGGATAAAAAGAGGGATAATATTGTAAATCAAATCCATAGCTAATTATTATTGATTTAAAGCCTGATATAAACGGACCACCTCAACAGCTTCTTTTACATCATGTACCCTTAAAAAAGAAGCTCCTTTAAGCAAAGCCACCATATTCAGCGCAGAGGTGCCGTTGAGAGCCCCGGCAGGGTTTGTATCAAGGAGTTTATAAATCATCGATTTACGCGATAAACCTGCTAATACAGGAAAACCAGTTGATGTAAATTGCTCAAAATGATTTAATAACGCATAATTATGTTCCAAAGTTTTGCCAAACCCGAAGCCGGGGTCGAGAATAATGGTGCTAACCCCTTTGTCGGCGAATATTTCAGCACGCTGCAATAAAAAAGCCTTTACCTCGGCCACCACATCATTGTAATGAGGATTCAATTGCATGGTAGCCGGAGTTCCCTGCATATGCATCAGAATAAAAGGAGCATCGTAATCGGTTACTACATCCACCATACGGGAATCGAGAAGTCCGGCTGAAATATCGTTGATGATGCAAGCACCTGCATGCAAGGCAGCGTCTGCAACTCTGCTGCGGTAGGTATCAATCGAAAGAATAATATCGGGAAAGGCAGCCCTCAAAAGTTTAACGGCATTTACCACCCGGGTGTATTCAACTTCTTCGGGAACTTCGGCAGCGCCGGGCCTGGTGGAGGCAGCCCCAATATCGATGATTGCAGCCCCTTCCGCAACCATTCTCCCGACACGTTCTATCCATGCCTCTTCATTCACATACCGACCTCCGTCATAAAAGGAATCATCCGTTATATTTAATATGCCCATCACAGCGGGAATGCGTATATGACGGCCTTGCAGTATAATTGATTCAGGCCTGTTTGCAACATTATTTGTAATTTTATGCCCCGATTCTGCCATCTTTCTTTTATTTGCAGCGAAATTACAAAACTCATGCATAAAACACTCGAACAATACGACAGGGCTGTAAATGAGTGCCGCCAGGTATTTATGGCAAAATTGCGCGATTATGGTCCATCCTGGCGTATATTACGGCCTTCTTCAATTACCGATCAAATTTTCATCAAGGCCCGGCGTATTCGAAGTATAGAAACCCTTGGCACCACTAAAGTTGATGAAGGAATAAAACCCGAATATATAGGTATATACAACTATAGCCTAATGGCGCTCATTCAGCTTGAGCTTGGCCCTGAGCCGGAAAAGCCTTCTCCCGACATTGATTTTGAAATGCTCTACAATCAACAATACCTGAAGGCTCGTGCACTCATGGAAAATAAAAACCATGATTATGGGGAAGCATGGCGCGATATGCGTTTGAGCTCTCTCACCGACATTATTTTAATGAAGATTCAAAGGATCAAGCAAATCGAAGACAACAAAGGTCAGACTATTGTGAGTGAAGGATTAGACGCCAATTACCTTGACATTATGAACTATGCCATCTTCGCCTTAATTAAAATAAATGAAGGCAATGAAAGATAAAAGACCCATTTTTATTGTTTTGTATAATTTAAGCCGAATTATCCTGGGCATAACCTTCGTGTTTTCTGGATTTGTTAAAGGACAAGATCCACTCGGCACTGCATTTAAACTTGAAGATTATTTTATTGCTTTTGGCTGGGAATGGGCAATGCCTTTTGCACTGATTCTTTCAATATTGCTCTGTACATTTGAATTTGGAATTGGGGCATCCCTGCTGTTCAATTTACAGATACGACTGACCTCCTGGCTCACTCTTCTTACAATGCTCTTTTTTACAGGACTAACCCTGAATGATGCCATCACCAACCCAGTGCCCGATTGCGGTTGCTTTGGCGACGCCATAAAGCTCACCAACTGGCAGACTTTTTATAAGAACATTGTCTTATTGGCTTTTGTTGTCCTTATGTTTTATAGTGCACGAAAAATACAACCGGCAAATACCCATAGGACTCCTGCTTTTGTTACAGTTTTTATAGTGTTTGCGGCCTTTTCAGTGTGGTCGTACAAACATTTGCCGGTGATCGACTTCTTACCATTTAAAATCGGAACCGACTTCAATCCCCAAAGTGATAAACCTGCCCAATATTTCCTTACATACAAAAACAAACTGACCGGAGAAGAAAAAGAAATGCCGGCCTCCGAAATTCCATATACCGATAGTATATGGATGGAACAATGGGAATACAAAAGTACCAGGGTTTATGATCCGGCGAATGCTCAGCGCCCTGATCTGCAAATAATTGATACAGCCGGTAATGACGTATCAGACCATTATCTTTTAAATCCCGATTTTCAGTTTATAATAACCTTATACGATGTCAATTCGGCTTCCGATGAAACCTTAAAAACATTGGCAAATACACTGCATCAGGCTGAAGCCAAGGGACATTCGGTTATCATTCTATGTCCGGCGACTGAAGAAGAAATAGAAAAACTGCGAAAAAATTACAATCTTGATTTCGAAATTTTCAGTGCCGATGACATTGTTCTAAAAATGATGGTAAGGGCCAACCCAGGAGTAATTCTTATGAAAGGAGGAAAAATCTTGGCTAAATGGAATGCCCGTAACTTACCCGACTTCGAAACTTTGGCAAAAAAATATTTGCAAGAATCTTCATGAATAGGGATGAACCGTTTATAATATGCGAGAATTTCAGACTAAGACCTTTCAGGTACAACGATGCTGAATCCTTAGCCCGACACGCCAACGACCCCGAAGTGGCGCGATTTCTGCGTAGCACATTTCCCCATCCCTATCTTATATACGATGCCCAGAAATTTATACGCGGTTTACACGAACAAAATGACCAGTTTGTTTTAGCCATTGAAGTAGCGGGGGAAGCAGCAGGAGCTATAGGCATACATCGCACATACTATTTGCGAAAACCCATCTGGGAAGTTGGGTATTGGATTGGAAGAAAACATTGGAACAAGAATATTACTACGGAAGCTCTGGCTCAAATAATAGCCTATTATGCCCCTCGATTGAAAATGGATGAAGTTTATGCAAAAATTTATGAACCCAATGTTGCATCCGCGAAAGTCCTTCAGAAATGCGGTTTTACGCTATTAAGCTCCTTTAATGGGGTGATGCTTCGCGATGAAACACAAGTTGTCGAGCAGTTATGGATAAAAAAATTATAGGTCCTTTAAACCCTTTGAATCAGACAATAATAAGTGCCAAGTCTGAAATTCGCTATTATAAAATCTAAAAAGAAACCGGGGTAAGGAAAATTTCCGTTAACCACAGCACTGAATATATAATTGATAATCAGTGTTATATTTTGGAATAATTGAGGAAATATGATTATAAAAAGAAAAAAATTTCTAAAAAAGTACAGAAATTTAGAACATTTTATAATTTTGTAGCGTAAAAACTCACAAATGTGATTATAAACAAGTTGTAGAAACAAAAAAGTATAAACTCAAAACAATTTTTTATGAAAACAACCACTATTACATTAACTGAAATTGAGCTGAATGATCTCAGAGAATTCTACACAACGCAGCTGGCCCGGGCCAGGCGTGAGGTAGCCCATTACGAAAATATCTTAAGTAAACTTGAAAAAGGAGAAAAACCAAGCGATAAGGGAAGCGTTACCGAAGCTCCGGTTGCCAAAGTTAAAGGCAAAAGAGGCCGTCCCCGAAAAGAAAGGCCAGTCGTTGATATGCCTGTGGATGTAGTTGCTGAACCTTCGGCAATAGCTGAAGCCCAACCTAAAGCCAAAAAAGGCCGGCCACGTAAAGTAAAAGAAACCCCTGAGCCCGTTGCCGTGGAAGAAAAACCCAAAGGAAGACAAGGTAAAAAAGCCTTAGCAGCAGAAACATTAGCAGAGAACGTTACTCTTATCGAAGAAAAACCCAAAGGCAAAAGAGGGCGCCCCACCAAAAATCCCGAAGAGAAAGTCCTCAAATCCAAAGCAAAAGGCCCAAAAAACAAGGGGGCAAAAACCAATACCCGTGGCAGAAAGACCGTAACCCCGGAATTAGATATTCCCTACACCGATTTCATTCTGGCCAAACTGGCAAATGCCACGCAAGCCATGGGAGCAAAGGACCTTATTACTCTTATGAGAGATGAGTATAAACTTGAAGATAAGGGATTGCTTAAAAAAGCCGAAGCGAGCCTGAGGTCGAGCCTTTCGGGGCTTAAGAAAAAATCAAAAATCTCTTGGTTTAAGAGTGATGCCGGTATCGACAAGTATTACCTTGCCCAGCCCATGAATAATGAAACTGAAGCACAACCCACTGCAGAAAATCCAGGCGTTGAAGAATAAGTATTTGGGATAGCAGTAAGACGGGGAATATATATTATTTCCTTCACTTAATTCTAAAAGTCGGCACCTGCCGGCTTTTTCCATTTTTACAATGAATCAATTCTTCCGGTAAAGAGGATGAAACTTCATCATGGTCTCGCGAAGAAAAGCCTTATCGATATGGGTATAAATCTCGGTAGTGGTAATGGATGCATGCCCTAACATTTCCTGAACGGCACGCAGATTTGCCCCATTGTGAACCAAGGCAGTAGCAAAGGAATGCCGAAAAGTATGAGGGCTGATTTTTTTTTGAATCCCGGAAGCTTTGGCTAAATCTTTTATGATAAGAAAGACCATCTGGCGGCTCATTTTTTGTCCGCGTCTGTTGAGAAAAAGGATATCCTCGGCTCCTTTTGCAATTTTGATATGAATGCGCTCATGGCGTAAATACATATCAATCCATTTCAAAGCTTCCTGGCCTATAGGCACCAGTCTTTCCTTGTTGCCTTTGCCGATTACCGAAATAAACTCATCCACAAAGTGAACTCTCGACACTCGCAGGTCGATAAGTTCTGAGACCCTAAGGCCGCATGCAAATAAAGTCTCGAGCATGGCTTTGTTGCGGGTAGCCATAGGCTGGCTAAGGTCTATTTGTTGAATCATCCTGTCGATCTCCTCAACCGAGAGAACTTGAGGAAGCCTTCTGCTAAGTTTCGGATTTTCGAGCAAGGCCGAAGGGTCCTCTTTCAGGCTTCCCTCTAAAAGCAACCATCCGTAAAACGAACGTATCCCAGAGACTATACGCGCCTGGGTGCTGGCTTCCAAACCCAACTCAAAAAGATATTGAATGAAGGCATGCAAATGTGCTGAAGTAACCTCTGTAGGCAAAAGAGGTTCTGCCTGTAACGAGAGAAATTCCTCAAGAAGTGAAACATCGTGCAGATAAGCCTCTACCGTATGCGGTGAGAGATTTTTTTCTACCTTCAGAAAAGCCCTGTATCCGTTGAGTAATATCTGCCAGTTGGGATGCATGGGGCAAAGTTAGATTTTAAAACGTAAGGAAATGTATAGATTTGCTAAAAATTGAAACCAGACATGAAAATCATTTGCATTGGTCGCAATTATTTGGCCCACATCAAAGAGCTTAACAACGATTTACCGGAAGAGCCCGTTTTCTTTATGAAACCAGAAAGCGCGCTATTGCCTCGTCGGCATCCCTTTTATATCCCCGAATTCACCCGCGACCTCCACTATGAAGGTGAACTGGTACTTAGAGTGAGCAAACTCGGCAAACATATCAGCGAAAATTTTGCCTTAAACTATATCGATGCCATAGCATTTGGTATCGACTTTACTGCCCGCGATCTTCAAAACAAATGCAAAGCCAAGGGCCTTCCCTGGGAAATAGCCAAGTCGTGGGACTTTTCGGCTCCAGTGGGCACTTTCATTCCCATATCAGAGTTCCCTGACTTAAGCAACATTCATTTCCGATTGCTGAAAAACGGTCAGATAGTGCAGGAAGGCCACTCAGGGCGAATGATATTTCCCATTCCTAAACTTATTTCCTATATATCACGTTTTATCACCCTTAAGCAAGGCGATTACATATTTACAGGCACACCCGAAGGAGTCGGACCTGTGGTTAGCGGTGATCTGTTGGAAGGATTTATTGAAGACAAAAAGTGTTTTCAACTCAAAATCATGTAGTCCTTCTAGACAGCAGAAGCCATGCGCATGATAAGCCTGTCAGGAATGGCAATAAGTTGATATTCTGAATAATAAATCAAGCCTCCCTGCTGAAAGCAGGTTACCCTGGCGTCATAAGTTCGGCCTTCTTTCACTCTTTTGAAATGAATAAGGTAATTTAGGTTATGGCCGGGTTGAGGCTTAATGGCTTGAGCGGGCAAATAGATTTTTAAATATTGATAAAAAGGCGATAATTTCTCAGGGTTAATTGTCTTATCGAGGTAACGATTGATTTCTCGCTCTACTTCGGTTACAGGCTCATCAATAGAAAGAAGCAGGCCCCGGCTGGCATAGGTTATGGCAAAAAGCAGGTAACCCAGTTCATTATCGATTAAGCCGGTCATTGCAGCAAACTGCTGCATTTGATTTGGCCTTACGTCGAGTGTGCGCATTATGCCCTCAGAACTAAATTCCGGACATACATCCATTTGCATAAGCATACTTGGATTGCCTTTTTTACTCAAGGTATTAATTGTATTTCTGGCAATGATTTCGGCTTTAAGGGGCTTTTGCTCCTGCAATTCATATCCAATTTCCACTTTTTCGCCCGTACCAATAATGGAATGGAAATACAGCTCGAGCATATTGGCACCTGCCTTGAATAAATCACCGGCCATACCAATGGCTGTTGATAAAATGAGCATTCCAGGAACCACGGTCTTTTTACCGTTTTCCCTCATATACTGTGGGATATGAATCAAATTGTGATCCCTGGTTATTTCACAAAACTTTATAACATCCTCATCTTTAAAAACAAACTCTTTGAACATTTCCCGGCCTTTGATGAGCAAAGGTAGGAAGTCAATTTTAACCAAACAGTTAAATTCACGGTCAAACGTAGGCTAATTAAGGATTTCTATCAGATTATAAGGCTGAAACATTTAAAAAAAACGAATATCTTCCACCGCTTCTTCACCCAACAGGCGGTTTATATTTTTGATAATTTTAGTTTTAGCAAATGAAAGTTCATTGCGAAGCGCAGAAGACTTAATAGTAACAGCCAAACGTCTATTTTTAAATGTGATCTCTTCCGTTTGAGATGCAACATATTGTCCTACAATACGGGTCCAAATCTTCTGAATACGCATTTCTCTGAGTTTGGCGCTGAGACGGTATTCATCCATCAACTCTTCAATAATTTCTTTTAATGGTGATTCTTCTGTGAATTCAGACATGAGGAATGCAATAAATAAAAAGAAAAGACCGGCAGTAAAATTACATTAAAAACCTGCCGGTCGAAATATAGCAAACAGTCTTCAATAATTATTTCTTCAAAAGCATATACTTCCAGGGTTCCAGGTGAATTTTTTCACGAGGCACAATTTTTATCATTTTTCCCGAAAATACATCCATCCAATCACCCAAAGCAGCCTCATCGCCCAGGGTAAAATCCACAGGTTTGTTGCTCACATTAATGATAACCAGTATCTGGCTATCGCCTTTTCGACGTAAAAAAGAAAAGATATTGTTTCCGGCACTGTTTTTAACGAGATGATAACTGCCTCCATATTTGCCGTTCCACAAGGCTGGTGTTGACTGCTTAAGTTCAAACAAGGTCTTGTAAAAACTGGCCAATTCATATTTTCCGAAGCCCACAGGATCGCGATCAAAGAAATTAAGGCGGCGCAGCAATGGTTCTTCCTGCCCGGTGTATATCAAAGGCATACCGGGAATAGTAGCCGTAAGGACGGCCATTGCCAGGGCGCCCTCGCCATAGCGCTCATATTCGGTACCAGCCCAGGAGTTTTCGTCGTGGTTGCTGGTAAAATTCATCATCAGACTTCCTTCCGGATAATCTTTAAGATATCTGTTGATGAGACTGTCGATTTGACGAGCTCCTGCTTTCCCATGGGTGACTTTATGCATCAGGTTCATCAGTTTCCAATTGTAAGCCATATCAAAAGCATTGTACATAAGCGGAATATCATCTGCTTCGGCAAGCATAAATACAGGTTTTACGGCATCGAGGGCTTTGCGGGTATGTTCCCAAAAATCTACAGGAACTAAACCAGCCACATCGCAACGAAAACCATCAATATCTGTATTTTTTACCCACCAAAGCATGGCCTCGGTCATGTAACTGCGCATTTCGGGGTTAGAATAGTCGAAAGCAATGACATCTGTCCAATCGTAAGGAGATACAAATTGTCCATTTTTATCCTTCTTATACCATTCGGGATGTTCGGTTGCCAGTGGATTGTCCCAGGCAGAGTGATTGGCTACCCAGTCGATGATCACGTAAAGGCCCAAAGCATGTGCTTGCTGTACCATATTTTTAAAATCGTCTATGGTGCCATATTCAGGATTGACAGCCAGATAGTCTTTTACGGAATAATAGCTTCCAAGATTGCCTTTTCGATTGATTTCGCCAATAGGATGGACAGGCATTAACCATAAAATTTTTACCCCCATATCCTTGAGCCTGGGGAGGTGCTTGGCAAAAGCATTAAAGGTCCCTTCAGGAGTGAACTGTCTTACATTCACTTCATAAATGGAAGCATTTTTAGCCCAATCAGGGAAGTCAATTCCTCTGGAAGGTTGTGCACTAATCCAGCGCCAGGGAAATAAAGTAATCATAAAAGAAAAAAACAGGAGTGTTTTACGCATAACTTAAATTTTGAGTTAGACAAATTTTATTCAAAGGATATTTACAGAATTCCAGGAATTCAAATAATCAATGGGAGGGAAAATGAGCACTACCTGAAGACTTTTTGCCGGGTTCTTGCACCCATAGCCACAGTAAGGCCGAAATGGCAAGGGTTATTCCACTAAAAAGGTAAATGAAGGTTTTGTCGACAACATTCTGGAAAAAATACCCCATCACGAAGCTCACTATTAACTGAGGTAAAACTACAGATAGGTTGAAAATTCCCATGAAAAAGCCCATCCTGGCTTTATTCACATTTTCGGTCATTATGGCAAAAGGAAGGCTTACAACCGCAGCCCAGCCCAAACTCAAGAGAATAAAACATGCATAAAGAGCAAGGGTATTTTTCACCACCAAGGCTATCAAAAAATAACCCAATGCCATACTGGCCACGGCAGTGGCATGAACCTTAACCCGTCCCAAACGCCTGGCCAAGGGTTCAAGGACAAAGACAGGCCAAATGCTTCCTACACCATTCAGGATGAAAAACATCCAACCAATGGTAGCACCTAATATCGCAGCATCGGAAACACTAAACCGCTGCTCAAGGAAGGCGAAGGAGTAAACAAACATGGTTTGAATACCAAGCCAGCTAAAAGCATGGGCAAAATACAGTTTGAAAAGCTCCCCCCAGTTGGTTCGGGATGGGCTCTGTTCTGGCAAGCCTGTTTCGCTAACCTGAGTATTAAGTACTTTTGGTTCTTCAATGAAGAAAAGGGGCACGATACTAAACAAAAGTATAACCACCACTCCAACATAAATCAGAACATAGTTTCCGGCAAGAGCACCCACAAGATATGCACCGGCACCAAAGAAATTAGAGATAGCTTGCATCCAGGTGTATCCTTTGGTGCGTGCAGGACCTTCGGGAGTAACATCAGCGATGATGCTTCGGGTAGGATTGAAACTAATATTGATACTAAGGTCGAGAGTAAGAGCAATAGTAACAGCCACAGCCATAATGCTCTCGATGCCCAGAAATTGGCTAATCCAACCAATATGGGGGAGCGCAAAAATAGAAAGGGCTGCCAATACTCCGCCAATAATAATGAAGGGTCGGCGTCGCCCACCCCAAAACCATACACCATCAGAAATCAATCCGATGATTACCTGTCCAAGGATACCAGCCATGGGACCAGCTGCCCACACTATTCCTATTTCGTGTATATCAAGATTGTATTTGGTTCGCAAAATCCAGCTCAGAACTGCAATTTGAACCGAAAGACCAAAACCCATTGCTGTAGCGGGCAGGCCGAGAATTACATAAAAAAAGTTGGATAATTTTTTCTGCATTTCTTTCATAAGGCAGGTGAATTTAAATAGTTTAAAACTCAAGAATCATTGCTGATTTTGCCGCAACTGTGAGTCTGTCGTTCCAGGTGATTTGGCGATTGGTCACCACATCAAATCCGTGTTTTCGCTCACCCATCATTTCGCTGAAACGGGATAAATCAAGCGTTACATCCTCTTTGTTGTAGTTTAAAACCACCATCACCGTGTCGGCTTCATTATATCTAAAATAAACGTAGGCATTGTTTTCCGGTATAAAATGACGGGTTTTTCCGGAGTGAATGACCGGCTTCCCTTTTCTCCAGTTGGCCAATCGACTAATGAGTTCCCAAGCCATTTGCTGCTTCTTGTTTCGTCCTGCTGACACAAAGGCATTGGCTACATCTTCTTTCCAGCCGCCAGGCATATTGGCGCGCATAGGTCCATGCCCCTCCCATTCATAACCCTTCATCAACATCTCTGTGCCGTAAGTCAGCTGGGGCATTCCCCTTACTGTATATAAAAAAGCCAAGCCTATGCTAAAATTTCCAAAATCTTCCCTGACCACCGACCAAAATCGGCTAAGATCATGATTATCCAAAAAAACCATATTGTATTTAGGATCCTCGTATACCAAATCCTGGGCAAGGCAATAATACAGCCTCTCCACACCCTGCTCCCAACCCTGACGCTCATCGTTAAAAGATTCACGCAACTGAATATATAACGGGAAATCTGTAATGAAATCCATATTCGGGTGGTAACCATCGCGGTTGAAAGCATCTTTAAACCAATATGCATGAAAAGCCTTTTGCTCCACCCAACACTCGCTCACGACACTCAAACGCGGATATTCGAGGCGAATGCGTCGCAACCATTCTGCCATGAAGTCCTTATCGGCATACTGATGGGTATCCATACGAATGCCGCTAATTCCGGAATATTCTACCCACCAAATGGAATTTTGAATCAGATAATCAGCCAATAAAGGCTCTTGCTGATTAAGATCGGGCATGTGGGTATCGAACCAACCATTGACCATTTTCTTTAAATCAGCATCTGAGCGATAGGGGTCAGGAATAGTTGGGGCTCTGAAGTTGGAGCGTGTGAATTCGGGCCAGGTGTGTATCCATTGCGCTGAAGGCAGGTCTCTGATCATCCAATGATTATCCCCTAAATGATTGAAAACCATATCCATAATAATCTTCAGTCCGTGGGCTGAAGCAGAATCAACCAGGGTGCGGAAAAGTTCGTTTGTTCCCAACCTGGCATCAATACGATAAAGATCGGTAATGGCATAACCATGATAAGAATAACGGGGTTGATTATTTTCGAGAACAGGGTTGAGCCACAGGGCTGTCATCCCTAATTTCTTAAAATAGGATAAATGGTCGATAATGCCTTGAAGATCGCCACCATGCCTTCCATCGGGGTTACTACGGTCGGCCTTTTCGAGCATTCCCGGCATATTGTCGTTTGTGGGATCACCGTTAGCAAAGCGATCGGGCATGAGTAAATAAACGTTATCGGCTGCCGAAAACCCTTCTCTTTGGGCCGAACCTGAATTGCGTCGTAAAACAGGATAATACAATGTGCGAACCACTTTGCCATTTTTTCTCAAATCCAGGGGATATTCGCCAGGCGCAAGCGAGGGGTCTATCGAAAAATAGGCAAAAAGATAATTGGGATTGTCCACAAATACCGTACGCAACAATTTGAATCCCTGAGTAGTAGACACCAATTCGCAACCTTTGAGATCCTTTCCATAAAAGAGAATCTGTAATTCGGCCTGGTGCATACCTACCCACCAGTTAGGGGGCTCTACCCGGTCAATTTCCGGATTTGCATTCAACTGAATGATTAGCAATGCAAACAAAGTAACTATTGGCCAGCGTTTCATAATTACTATTGAAATCGTATGTTTTTCAAATCTATGATTTTTTTCTGAGAATATATTTCACTTTGAGGGTTGAAGCAGCAGAGAAAGGGGATGGTTGTCCCATTCAAAATCGAAAACATTTTTTTCGGGTGAGGATAATAATTGGGATACAACGTTATCCTTGAGGCTATATTTCATTTTCCCGTGAACCACAAGTCTTATCTGGCGTTTTAGAGGTCGGGCCTTAAAACCGATATTCTCCGATTCAAACTTAATAACAAGGTTAGCCTCACTTTCGCTTGCATGTAAATGAATAAACTCATAGCTTTTATTTTCGAGTGCTCCGGCATCAGCTCCGTCGTCCACATATATTGTAAATGAAGTTTCATGTGTTTTACCGGCAGGGTAATAATGGATGATAAGGGTATCTGTTGAATATTGAGTGGTATTTTGCAGCGGGGGCACCATAGTGATAAAAGAACCTGCTTTTACAAAAACAGGAAGTTCTTCAAGCTCATTTTTTAGATGGTGAACTCTGTTGCCCTTGTATTTTCTATCGTTGAAAAAATAATACCAGCTACCCTCCGGCAACCATACCGTGTGCCATCTTTCGCCTTTGTTAACCACAGGAGATACTAAAAGCGAGGCTCCCCAAAGATAGCTCCATTGCTCTGCATCATTTCGGGGAGCTGTGGCAGTGGCGAATAGAGGCCTGGCAAGAGGTAAGCCAGTTGTCGTATTTTCATAAGCAAGAGAATAGTTGTAAGGCAGAAGTTGATATCGAAGCTTCATGAATCGGCGAACGATATCCTGAGTGGGTCTGCTGAAAAATATAGGCTCGGAAGGGATTCCCGAACCATGAGGACGTAAAATGGGTGAAAAGCAGGCAAACTGGAGCCAGCGAATATACAATTCCTCATCTAAAACTCCCTGAGCAAACCCTCCGGCATCGGAATGCACATAGGCCACCCCACACATCCCCATATTGAGTAAAATTGGAATTTGCGCTTTTAGTCCACTCCAACTGCGACTTACATCCCCCGTCCAGGGCAAAACACCATACCTCTGGCTACCTGCAAAACCACTTCGGTTGAGATTAAAAAGGCGAAGGCCGGGATAATATTTTTTATAATTGTCGTACAACATTTTATCCCACAAGTGGCCGAAAGCGTTGTGGATTAACTCTGACTTGCCACCGGCATAATAGATGCCATCCGGGTGATGTTCGGGTTCAGCCAGATCGATCCACCAACCTGCCACCCCTTGCTTGAGCAGAGTGTCATACTTTTTCCACATCCACTCC
>Ga0067045_1027816_pt1 | contig 58320 bp, 40 predicted proteins | sample TerdegcTABiofilm_FD_59184 | JGI IMG/M metagenome (GOLD analysis project Ga0067045, IMG submission 59184) | Combined Assembly of (Gp0054472, Gp0054536) Wastewater bioreactor microbial communities from Singapore -Terephthalate degrading...
GTTTTTTTGCCGTATATTAGAGAATGGGATTGCTGAAAAAGGCTTAAATTAGAATGTCATCACGAGGAGTTTTGCGAAAGCAAAACGACGTGGTGATCTCAAAACCGCCAGCGCTGAGATTGCCACAGCTGCTTCGGAGCTTCGCAATGACACTAAAAAATACTCTTTCAGCGCTCTCAGAATATGTTTGTATCCGGCCTGGGTTTTTACATGGAACGGAAGTTGCTTAAATCTGGCAGTTAATCCGACGCTTATGTAAAAATCAAAATTATTAAAATAGAGAGAGATTGTTTCCGGTAAAAAAAATGGCATATCCTTACAAGCATAAAGATATGATTGTTGTAATTCGCACAGCGGGCGAGCGGACTGTTGAAATATGCAAAAAACTGGTTTGCACTCAGATCGATGACAGCATGATTCACGTTATCGAGGAGAAACCGTTTTTTAACGCCGTAAAAAAAACTATTTTGACCGGATCGCAAAACCGCGCGAAGTATCTGCTGGCTCTGGATGCCGATATCCTGTTGTATCCTGAGGCAATAGATTATATGATTTACCAAGCCAATCAGATTGATTTCGATTCCCACTTAAAAATCAGTTTCTGGGTATTGGATAAGTTCAGAGGCAGATTCAAATCAGGCATTCATTTATACAACAATAAATATAGCGAAGAATTTTACGGTTTTTTAAGCCAAATCGACCCGAATGAGAATTTCCTGCGCCCGGAAAGCGAAAACATAAAAAAATTCGCCAGCCTTAAGGGATTGCGGTTTTCTTTTGCGCCGGAACACATTATAGGAAAACATGATTTTTTCCAGTATTACAGGGATTTATATTCCAAATACCGTCTTCGCTACAAACGGTGCCTTAGCGACGGCAACGCCGATAGCATAAACCGATATATCAATGAAAAATGGGCGCAATACCCTGACGATAAAGATTATGTGTTTGTCCGTGAAATATTTGGTTCCGCAGAAACGGACATAACTCTTGACGATATTTTGCGCAAATTCGGTCTTTCTGAGAAAGAACCTCTTAACTTGAAAATGTTTGATGTTATTGCGCAATCGTTGGCCGGGGAACAGGTTATGCGCAAAGTAAAAGAGGAAATAAATCTGAAACTTAAAAACTGGATCGGTTCATATAACGAAATCAAAGATTTCATAACCAGAAATTACCGGCTTGATACCGTTGCCGGCGACTGTGCCGTTTACGGAACCGGAGACATTTGCGATTTGATTTTGTCTGCGGGAAAACATTTGCGCATAAAAGCGATTATAGACAATAATCCCGAAAAGCACGGCACATATATAAACGGAATTCCCGTAATATCAATAAACCAGGCGCAAAAACTCAATATAAAAAATATACTTATCGGTTCGGTTTCCCACAAAGACGAAATACGTAACCGTATAAACAATACTTTAGTAAATAATAACCTGAATCTGATAGCGCCGGATTCTATTTAACAGGAGAAAACCATAATGTGCGGAATCGGTGTTTACATATCCAAAACTCCAATCGCAAAAACCGATCTGTATGACAAACTCAACATAATTAACCGGAGCCAGCTTCACAGGGGGCCTGATTACGCCGATGTTTACTGCTCGAAAAATATCGGGTTATGTCATACGCGGTTATCCATAATAGATTTGTCGGCAAAAGCGAACCAGCCGTTCATCAGCCCCGATAAGAGATATGTAATTTCATATAACGGTGAACTCTATAATTACAAAGATATCAGGCGCGAACTTATGGAGGCGGGGCATAAGTTTGTATCCCAGTCCGATACTGAAGTTGTGCTCAGATCATATATCCAGTGGGGAACCGATGCCTTCGTAAAATTCAACGGTATGTTCGGATTCGCCATCTACGACAAACCTAATAACCGCCTGATTGCCGCGCGCGACCGGCTGGGAATAAAATTCGTGCATTATTACTCCGATTCCGGCCGGATAATATTCTCGTCGGAGATAAAAGCCATTTTAAATTTAGCCGGTATTCCCGAATACCGCAAAGAAGCGGTGAATGATTTTATCGTGCTTGGCGAGATAAACAAAACGGAATCGTTTTTCAAGGGGATTTATACTTTATTGCCGGGAAAATACTGCGTGGTAAACTTATCCGATTATTCAATAAATACATTCGGTTATTTCAACCTGCAAAGCAGGGTCGAACCGGAAAAATACATTTTTAACAAAAGTGTTTCTTTAGAAGACCATGTGGATACTCTGGACAGGCTTCTTCAGGAATCTGTGGAAAAACATCTTATCGCCGATATACCTGTGGGCACATTATGTAGCGGGGGCGTCGATTCGAGCCTCGTAACGGCTATTGCCAAACGCATTAACCCCGATGTGCATATATATCACGGCGGGGTAGCCGAAGGAGGAGGCGAGGAAGAATACGCCAAACTTATCGCCAAACATCTGGGCATCGATATCAATTTCGTGTATTTATCGAGAGAAAAATATTTAAATGAGCTGGTAGATACCGTTTTCCAGCTTGAAACTCCCTGTTTTTGCCAGAACGACATATCTCTTTACAATATATGCAAATTAGCACGCTCGCAAGGAGTGAAAGTGCTTCTTTCCGGTGAAAGTAGCGATGAGTTTTACGGAGGATACAAATGGTACCCCGCGATGATGAAAAAAACGTCGGTAAGTTTAGGCAATTCCGCCGACTGGAACAACGATTACCTTTATACCTCAGGCCTGTTTTACAGGTTTTTGGACTACTACGATAAACCGAGATTAGCCAACGCCTATTCGCTGTTCGCTCATCAGGGCGAGAAACTCATACGCTGGAACTGGATACTCGATACGTTCGGTTTCCTGCGCGATATAAGCGAAAAAGCAGGTAATGCCATAATACTCGATAACCTGCTGACGTTTTTAAACATTCTGCTTTATACCGCCGACAGGATGGGCATGATGACATCGGTTGAAAACCGGTTCCCGTTTATCGAGAACAACCTTATCGATTTCGCTCTGAACCTTCCTCTTGAATTCAAGGTCGATTTCCGCACAAACAAAAAAATATTGAAACTCGTTGCCCGGCGTTATATCCCAAAAGAAATAATCGACCGGCCTAAACGCGGGTTTCCCACTCCGGTAGAATCGTATATAACCTTCAACGAGGATTTTTTCAAAGGCGGGTTCATGGAATCGCATTTCGGTGTACCCGCGAGGTTTATCGGCAAAACCGGTACCGACAAACGTCTGATGTACCGGTTAACCACATCAGAAATATGGGGCAGGATATTTGTGTTTAAACAGGATATCAGCGAAATTAAAGGTCTTGTCAAATCTACACTCAACAGGGAATTCCAATATATGGCATAACCGAGTTACGGCTGTAATCTAGTGGCTGAGTTGAATCCGCATAAATTAAACGGAGAGAAAACAAGCCGGTTACCCCGGACTTATCTATTTGCATAATACCTTTGAAACCAGCTAATTAAGTAACCGGATATTTTTTTCTGCAATATGCATAAAAAAACTTGATTCGTGTTTCGATTCTGTTAGAATTGTCTTCGTTCTGGCTTTCCTTGACGGATTTGTGTGTAGTTGAATCATGCGAAAGGATGTCAGGTATCCTTCCCTTGTAAAACGCTTGTAGTTAGCTAAATATAACTTGTTGCGGCCTTTAAGTTTAAATAAATCGTTTTGTTTATTTTATGTTTTGCTGATATTGACTTATCGTTGAATTCATGCTAAATTAATATACGGATAGGCAAACATATTCAGGCTGAAAATAAACTTAAAAAAATATGTAACATTTATTCTGATTCGCTGTCTATCAATATGAATACGAAAGACAAGTTTTATGAAAAACTTTATTATAAATTCGGAAATTATTAAACCACAGGTAGAGTATATGGTCACATTACGCGATATTAGTTTATTTGGAGCAAGTTTTTACACTGATCAGATGTTTCATTCAGGTATGAAACTCGACCTTGTTATCGAGAACAACTGGTATCTGCCAGCGGCGGAAGTGATAAGAGTTGCCGTCAATGCCGATAAACGCAGAGATCCGAAAGAGTTTATTATAGCCGTTAAACTCAATTCGCACAGGCATAACGAGGATAAACTGATATCGTTTATCAATATGTTGCCCGAATCCATAGAAAAACATACTTATCTGCGCGACCGGCGCAAAAATATACGCAAAAAATGTTCTATCTGCGCTAAAGTCAAGGAAGCGTTTCCGCAAATCGACATAAACGAATTCAATATTTATTCCAAAGGGCTTAAATGCACTATCGACCAGTACCTGCCGATAATGCATGAGATAGAGATCAAACTCGATAACCCTGTCGCAGACGGCCTCCTAAATATATCCGGCATAGTTGTGCGATGTGAAAAAGCCGATGAGAAACTATACGACCTTGAAGTTTTCTTCCCTTTAGACGAGAGAGAAAAACTTAACTGTCTGTTCGCTTTATGATTTTCCCCTGAAATACAGGGCTGTTTTTGTTTCCGCAGTATTTTCATCTAAAAAAATCCCGCAAATAACCGTATTTAATTATAACGGACATTTTTTATGGGCGTTTGGTTTTATCGCAAAATTTAAATGAATTTAGGATCGCTGAAAAAGTCTTTTTTATTGTCATTGCGAAGCTAAGAAGAAGCTGTGGCAATTTAAGATCCGATGATTTTGAGATTACCACGCCGTTTTGTTTTCGCAAAACTTATTGTGATGACATAGAAATTTAAGGTTTTCTCAGCAATCACAATTTTTAAATAAAGAACCTGAATCGAGTAACCGGGAGATACCAATGGCTGAATCGTTGATGAAACTGCTTTTATGTGAAATGATAAAACATGAAGCGTCGGATTTGCATATAAAATCCGACCGGCCTCCCATATTCAGGATACAGGGCACGCTTATAGAAACCGACTTGCCTCCGCTTGACCATAATGCCATACTCGGTATACTCGACGAGATAATGAACGATCAGCAGAAAGACCATTTTTTCAAGAAAAAAGAAGCGGATTTCGCGTTTTCCATGGAGAATGCCGGCAGGTTCAGGACAAACGTGTTTTACCAGCGCGGAAGAGTATCTATCGCCATCAGGTACGTGAAAACAAAAATACCCGGGTTTGAGGAACTCGGCCTGCCGCCGGTATTAAAAGAAATAGCCCATACACACAGCGGAATCGTCATAATCAGCGGCGCTACGGGCAACGGAAAATCAACCACTCAGGCGGCGATTATCGACTATATAAATACAACCCAGAGCCTGCATATTGTTACTATCGAGGACCCGATAGAGTTTGTGCACCAGGATAAAAAATCCATCATCAACCAGCGCGAAGTAGGGATTGATACGGAAGATTTCCCGACTGCGCTCAAACATGTGCTCAGACAAGACCCCGACGTCATAGTTATCGGCGAAATGCGGGATGCCAACAGTTTTCAGGCCGCCGTATCTTCATCGGAAACCGGGCATCTGGTGTTTACAACTCTTCATATAAATACCGCCGCTCAGTGTATAAGCAGAATAATGGAGTTTTTTCCGGAAGAGAACCGCGATAACGTGCGTATTCAGCTTGCCGCGAATATCGAAGCGGTAATATGCCAGCGCCTTATACCGCGCGCAAGCGGTATCGGCATGATTCCGGCGGTAGAGATTATGCTCGGATCGCCTATGGTGCGCAAACTTATACGCGAAAACCAACTGCCTAAACTCAAAGACGCCATAGAAACCAGCGGAGATATGGGTATGCAGACGTTTAACCAGTCGTTGTGCAAATTAGTTAAAAACAAGCTGATCACAAAAGAAGTGGCGCTTAGCGTGTCTCCGAATCCCGAATCGTTAAAGATGAACCTGCAGGGTATTTTCCTTGACGAATCGCGCCGTATTCTCGGATAATAAAGAAAATTTTTGTATACTAAGTATACAAAGTATACAAAATTTCTGGTGTATCCATTTTTGTTTTCCGAAAGGATAAAGTATAGTGAAATTTAAATTAGCGCGGGCAAAACTGCCTGTTGCGGTTATACTGTTTATCTGTTTAATTCCTATTGTTTTGTTTCTCAATCCGCTATTGCATCCGAATAACATATTGTATTTTTCGGATGTGATTCATGTATGGTACTTTTTTAAACTGTTTGCGGCAAAATGCATTCAGAAATACGGAGAGTTACCTTTGTGGAATCCGCTGATATACAGCGGTGTACCGTTTGTCGGCAATCCGCAGTCGACAATGTTTTATCCCCTGTTTGCCATTTTCTATTTCATACCGGTACATTATGCCGTAACATTGACTTACGCAATCCATTACGTTATCGCCGGATTAGGGATGTACTTTTTCGCCCGCTCAAAACAGATATCGTATGCGGGGTCTTTGTTTGGGGCGATAATATTTATGCTCAACTGGAAACTGTTCGGGCACACGTTTGCAGGGCACATGTCGATTATCTGCACTTACTCCTATACGCCGTGGTTTTTTATCGCGATGGAGCGTCTTGTAAAAAAACAAAATTTCCGGTCTTTAGCTTTTGCGGCAGGATGCCTCTCTTTGAGTTTTCTGTGCGGGTCGCCCCAGATATTTTATTACCAGTTTCTTATCGGATTCGCTTATTTTGCGTGCCTTGTATTTCAGTCCGGCAAAAAACAGGCGGTAAAACCGGCAGTTCTTTTCTGCGGCGTGTTTATCCTATTTTTGCTGATATCGGCGATATTTTTGCTACCTGTTTACGAAGTTATGTGTCACTCGCAGCGCGAAGGCGGCACGAAATACCTGTTTGCCGTAAGCTATTCGCTTAAATGGAGCGAACTGATAACCCTGTTATTCCCGCGTTTTTTCGTTAATCCGCAACCCGGCTCGAATATTCCAAACGGGTTTTTCTGGGAGACAGCGGTTTACTTAGGGCTTTCGCCGCTGTTTTTTGCTCTGGCGAGTTTCAAATCAGAACTGAAAAAAACGTTTTATTTCTTTGCAGGATTATTCGGCGTTACGCTGATTTTTTCTTTAGGGGGAACAACTCCGTTTTTTAAAATATTTTATTATCTTGTGCCGGGAATAAAATTTTTCCGGTGCCCTGCTCGGATGTTTTTGTTCGGGGCATTCGCGGTATCGGTGCTGGCGCCTATTGGATTAGATTATATCACCCGCAACCGCGCCGGAGCAGGTTTGCCCGCAAAAGTAGCTTTTGCTCTGCTTGCAACACTGTCTGCCGTATGGACGGTATCGTATTTTATTTATGATTACCCCATATCCGGCGGGCTGTACGCTATGGTGATAACCGCAATACTGGGCACTTTGTTTTTTGGTTTCGCTACAAGCAAAATAAACGCGAACCTGTTTGCCGGATTAATTATTTTTGTATCTCTGGCAGACTATTTCGGACTCAGTTATCCTCTTGTAAAGAGCGTTCCCGTACATCAGATAAAACCAAAAGGCCGGATTTATGAAAATTTAACCGGCGGAAACTATTCTTACCGCGTGCTGGATTTGACAAGAGCGTTCCCGCAGTTTGTAAGCGCCGAATTGTGGACTCATCAGCTCGGCAGTTGCGACGGTGTAATGATAGATAAATATCTCGAGTATATTATCGCGTTTTATAACAATTTGCCGTACCCGAACAATTATAAGATAAAACAGACATTCGACTCGTTTCCTTTCGGCAACGTCGAAGGGAACGTCAACTGGAAACTGATTGATCTGTTAAATACCAAATACGTTATTACTTCGTATCCGCTTAAAGAAAGTTTTCTCATCGAGCAGGGCTCATATTTTTCCTATGAGTTTAATACAAGGTACCTTGAGGGGCTGTATCCACTTATGTACCTTTATCCTCAAAAGTATCCGCAGATAAAAACATACCTTTATTTGAACAAAAATTGCATTGAACGCGCGTATCTTCTTTTAAACCCGCGTGCCGGCAAAAACCCCGATACGCTTCTTGACAGCTTTATCGAAGGCGCGGGCAACAACGCTGTTTTACCCGTAAAAATAACCCGCTATACCCCCAATTCCATAGAAATCTCGGTGCAAACTCCGGTTGATGCGTATCTGGTTACGTCGGAAATAGATTATCCCGGCTGGTCTGTTAAAATTAACGGAAAAAAAGATAAAATTCTCGTTGTGAAAAATATTTTCCGCGCGGTTGCTTTGCCTGAGGGCAAACACCGGATTCTGTTTGAGTATAAACCTTCTTCTTTTTTTTACGGTATGGCAATATCTATATTAGGGTTATTGATTCTTACGGCGGGTTTGGTTTTTGAGGTTCTGGGCAAAAAACAAACGGCAATATCCGGCAGGCAGGGTAACTAATATAATTGAAATACCAACCATAAGTTAAGATCGCTGAAAAAACTTTTTTTGTCATTGCGAGGAGCATAACGACGAAGCAATCACAAGGTTAACCGAGCATAGATCGCCACGCTCACTTCGGTTGCTCGCGATGACCTGTCGGAGTTTGGCGCTTTTTGATTGCCATTCGGTATGAGATCAGCACGCCGTTTTGTTTTCGCAAAATTTCTCGTGATGACATAGAAATTTAAGGTTTTTCGCAATGAAAAGCATTACGGCTTATAATAATACCGATAAGGCGCAAATTGCGTCAAAGCTCACATAGGATACCGTATATCTCGCCGGAGGTTGTGCACTCAAGTATTTTTGAAATGGTGTTTTCGTTCTTGAAAATTAAAACCAGAGCGGCAAGAATTTTCAGGTACTCTTTGTGCATAGACGATGGTATGATTACCATCATCACAAACCGCACGGGTTTGTCGTCGATACTCGCGTAAGGAATAGGGTTTTTCAGAATTGCCAGCGCCGTATGAAACTTTTCTATTCCCTCAATTCGCAAATGCGGTACGGCAATTCCTTTCCCGATACCCGTGCTAAATATTTTTTCCCGCTCTACAACTTTTTGGTAAACATAATCTCTGCTGATATGGTTCTTTTCGGGAATATCAAGCAAACCAACCATTTGCGCCAGCAGATCCCATTTATCTTTAGCGTCGGCAATCTTTATGCATTCAGGTTTTAAGTAGTCTGAAATTTTTATCATTAGAGAATCCTTTTTCTTTATATCATAATCAAATTTATCTGAAATGAAATAAAAATGCGGTTTTTTTAAAAAAAATTTCACGATTTTATGCAGATCATTTATAATGGTACAAAATTTAACAACAACTGAAGGTTTTAATGAAACATCTTAATGGCGTTTTGCTTGTTTTATCCATTACACTGCTTATATGGTGGAATTTCACCGAAGGGATCCCTTTTTTGTGGGACGATAAAGGCGTTATTGATACCAATCCGTATATCGGCGGGTTTGACAGCCTAAAGTATCTGTTTGATAAAAATTATTTTCTTGTTTTTCATGAACTTTCTTACAGGCCCGTAGTTACGCTTACACATATACTTGATAACGCGCTGGTCGTGAAAAATCCTGCCGTAAACCATTTTACCAACCTGCTGTTTCATATGTTTAACGCCATGCTTGTTTATGCCGTACTGATTAAACTTTTCGGCGGCAAAAAACCGCTTGCGCCGGTATGCGCGGTTTTTTTCGCAATTAACCCTCTTCATCTGGAGACTCTGGGGATAGCGGCGTTCAGGGATGATATCCTGATGACTTTCTTTTTCCTGCTTGCTTTTTTATATTTTTTGAAATTTCACGTGAAACCGAAATTCATATATGCGTTGGCTGTAGGAATATTTCTGATATTATCTCTTTTTTCCAAAGAAACGGCTTTAATTTTTCTGCCCGCGGCGTTTTTATCGGATATTCTCATATTCCATACGCCGGTTAGAAAAAATTATGCCGGCAAATGCGCCATTTACATGATGATGGCTATAGTATGCGTTTTATACCTGACGGTCAGGTTCCGGTTTATGATGAATCCTGAAGAAAGCGTATCCGGCTACACGTACTTCGTATCGCGTATCCCTGTTCTAATGCGGCCTTTGATTGCGTTGGCAGTCGCGTTTCGGATTTGCCTTTTGCCGGTTAACCTTATATTCGATTACAACAGCAAAAATACTCTTTATATGCTTGCTTCGCAGGGAATAATCATAATATTGTTCCTGTCGGTTTTCTGGAAAGCGTTTCTTCATGACAGAATAATGAAATTCGGCCTGATAGCGGCTTTTCTGCCGCTTTTGCCGGTACTCGGTATTTATCCCATAGAAAACTTTTTCGCCAACCGGTACTGTTATCTTCCGCTGGCTGGTTTTTCCATAATAGTAGTGCGCGGATGCCTGCTTGTGATACATAATTATCGTGAGCTTGTTACGGTAATAACTATTCTGGTTTTAAGCATGTCGCTGTTTTCGCTGGCCGGAAAAACATATTTTCATTCAGACGAAGCGTTTGCGCAAAAACTTATTGCTGATTCCTCGTACAACTACAAGGCCCTCAATGATCTCGGTACACTGAGCCAGAAAAACAACGATATCGATACCGCCTTGCTGTATTATGAGGAGTCTCTTGCGGTGAACCCGAATTACTACGAAGGCTGTTATAATCTCGCTAACGCATATCTTGAGGCAGGCAAGTTTGAAGATGCCCACAAATACGCCGGACGCCTTATCAAAATGAACCCGTACCGTTCAGACGCCTACCGCCTGATAGGCGACATAATGCTTGCCCAGAATAACCGACAGGGCGCGGTAGAATATTATTCTGCCGCTATCGAAAGATATCCGCTGGATATTAATGCCAGAAACAATCTTGGCACGGTTCTTGAACAGCAGGAATTGCTTGATGAAGCAACCCGTATGTATACATCAATTTTAGAAATTAACCCGCGTTTTGATTTGGCGTGGTCGAATTTAGGCAACATTGCCATAAAAAGGAAAGATTACAAGCATGCGCAAAAGGCTTATCTTGAAGCGTTAAAGATAAACCCGCGAAATTCTGTTACATGGTATAACCTCGGCAACGCGTATTTTTACCTAAAACAGTTCAGCGATGCCGAAAAGAGTTATGTTCAGTCGATTTCGCTCAATCCGGCATCTTATGAGGCAATGTATAACCTTGCGGTGCTGTATATTCAGACAGGCAATAAACCCGCTGGCATTAGGATATTGGAAAAATACACGAATTTGAAACCTGACGATGTGGAAGCAAAAAAACAGCTTGAATCCCTGCGCAAATAAACGCAAAATTTTTTTTAAACGATTTATGTTTGTTTATTTTCTAAAAATATGCTAATTTTTACTCTTTACTTGGAGAGTAATTTTTATGAAGGCAGTTTATCTGATAAAAGATTTAGCGCAAACTACCGGTTTGTCGGTATATACCATAAAATATTATATAAATATCGGGCTGATAACCGAATTCGGGAGAAGCCCGAGCACCAATTTCAGGTATTTTGACGATTCGGCTGTGCAGAAATTGTTTTTGATACGCCAGTTAAGAAACGAAGGCAATTCGCTCAAAAAAATCAGGCAGTTGATAAATGAAACCGAGTCTACGGTAAAACAATGAGTTATTTCCAGTATTTAAATTTAAGTCACGAACCTTTCTCTACGAGCCCGGACCCGAATTTTTTATACAGGTCTACTCCGCACGTTTCCGCTCTTCAGAGAATAGAAATAGCCATTCGCCTGCGCAGGGGCCTTGTTGTTATCATGGGTGATGTGGGTACGGGAAAAACCACCTTGAGCAGGGCATTATTGCAGAATTTTCACAACGACGAGAATTATCTGTTTCACATGATACTCGATCCGCAATACAAATCGGAATTCCAGTTTTTATCGGCGTTGTGCCGGATGTTTAAGGTAAAACCCAAATTCCGGTCTACTCTCGATTACAGGGAAGCCATCGAACAGTATTTGTTCAAAAAAGGAGTTGAGGAAAACAAAACTATTGTGCTTATGATCGACGAAGGGCAGAAACTGACGCCTTCGTTTCTGGAAATTTTAAGGATTTTGTTGAATTACGAGACTAATGAGTATAAGCTGTTGCAGTTAATCATATTCGCTCAAATGGAGCTTCTGCCGAAAATTACGAAAATACACAATTTCATGGACAGGATTTGTCTGAAATACATATTGAATCCGCTTGATGAACGGGAAACCGCTGAAATGATTAAGCACAGGCTTAAACAGGCAGGATACCATGCGTCTTCAGACCTGTTTACTCCGCTGGCGGTAAAAAAAATACACGAATATACTAAAGGGTATCCCCGCCGTATAATACACCTGTGCCATAATGCGCTGGAATACCTGATTATGTTTGATAGAAAAACGGTCGACGACACTTTGATTGATAACCTGATAGAAAGCGATAACGAGGTAAATCTGTATGTTTGAAGATTTGTCGCCGGAAGAAAAGTTGCTCAGGCTTATAAAAGGATCGGGCAAACCGGATTCCGATAATAAACCGGCGCAAAATATTGAGCGGGAACAAAAACAGGATAATTCTCCGGCGGATAATAAACCTGGCCCAAAAGAGGTTGTAGCCGCGCGGGAAAAACCTGCCCACAAGGATGTTTTACCGCAACAAACCGGCGAACCCGGTACTGTAAAAGAACCGGCCGGAAATATTGAAGAGAAACCCGCTCGCGCGAAAAAAACAGTGATAAATTTTGAACAGCCAGTCAAAATTGTGCCTGAACAGGAATTTAAAACCCTCAAACCTGCGCCTGAATCCGATGTGTCGCCCGGTTCCAAACCCGAACAGCAACCCGCTCAGGTTGCCGAAAAACCGCAAGCCAAATCCGGACCGGAAAAAACCGATGCGTCCGGATTTAGTAAAAAACCGAAAACCAAACGGTTTAACTATGGTTTCAAGCTGTTTTTATCCGGGTTTAACTTGTTTAATATTATGCTGTTACTAGTGTTTTTAGGGTCTGCGGGAGTTACTTTGTGGGATTTTTATACGCGCGTTGATGAAAAAATTGATATTCCTTCCGCCGAGTTGCCGGAACAGGAACCTGCAAAATCCGTATCCGCTTTAGAATCAGAACCCAAACCGTTTCCGTATTTTGCAGAGGAGTTTACGAAAAAGAACCTGTTCCGCCTTGTGGCGCCACCGCCACCGCCTCCGCCAAAAGAGGAGAAAAAAGAACCGGAAAAACCAAAAATCAAAATTGAATCTTTAACCCAGCATCTTGTACTGCAGGGTATTGTATTTGATATCGGCCCGCCTCAGGCGATAATATACGACAAAAAAGAAAATAAGACTCTGTTTGTGGGCAACGATACCATGATTAACGAGGTTAAAGTTAAAGAAATCAAACGGAATAAAGTAATTCTGGAATATGAAGATCAAAAACAGGAACTCACTTTTTAATATGGAAAGGAACCCCGGAATGATTCATATCAGATCAAAGGGATTTTTGGTTTTTCTTTCGTTGTCGGCTGTAGTGTCAATGTTTATATTCAGGCATATTGTGTTTGCCCAGCCTGTGCCTCCTCCCCCTTCCGATCCTGATGCCGAAAGAAACTCGCGCGCCAAACAGGGGATGGAATACATGAAATCAGCTCAGGATAAAATAATGACCGGTACACAGACAAAAAAACTGTTGTCGGAAAAAGCGGCTTCGGAATCTTCACAAAAAATTTCGCTGGAACTGCGCAACATAAATGTGGTCGACGTGCTCAAGATCTTATCACAGACCGGCGGGATAAATATTGTGGCGGGGCCTAGCGTAAGGGGCAATACTACAATCTTTCTTCAGGATGTGAACGTTTGGGACGCTCTGCGCATTATCCTTGAGATAAACAATCTCGCCTATATTCAGGACGGCGAAATCCTTAAAGTCATATCTGAGAAAGAATATCAAGATATTTACGGCGTGCCGTTTCATGATACCACACTAACAAGGGTATTTAAACTCAAACACGCCAAAGCCGAAGATGTAAACACCGCTTTGAACAACGTAAAAAGCACTAAAGGCAAAGTTATTATCGACGAACGCACAAATACTTTGATTGTGCTGGAAACTCCCGACGCCATGAAGGCTGTGGTGAAAGTTGTCGAAGAACTCGACAAACTTGTCGTAACAAGAGTGTACCAGCTAAAATATACAACGCCCGCAACAATAGAAACGCTCGCTAAAGACATCATCACAAAAAAAGGGATGATTCAAACCGATCCGCTGACTAACAAAATCATTATTACCGATACTCCCGAAACGCTGGGTTTTATTGAGACAATAATACAGGAGTATGACACAAAACCATATACCACTACCGCTACGTATTACCTTAAATTCGCCTCATACGAAGATATCGAGCCGAAAGTGAAGGATCTGCTCACTAAAGACGTGGGAATCGTGATCAGCGACAAACGCACAAACTCACTGGTTATTACCGATTACCCTGACAAAATAAACGATATCGTTTCCGTTATCGAATCGCTTGATACGATTCACCGCGAAGTGCTGATTGACTGCAAAATATTCAGCGTGATCCTAAACGACGATTTCGCTATGGGAATAGATTTCGAAAAGATATTTTCTCAAGGGTCAAAAGAAGCTTTCGGGCTTGAACAACAGCTTGGCGCATCTCTGGGAACGCTTCCCACACCGGGTTTGCCCGCAATAAGCGAACCTGCAGGGTTTAACACCACAGGATCGGGAGCGGGAGGAATATTCACTGTCGGCAAAGTTGACGATATGCGGGCGGTAATATCTGCGCTCAAACAGGTGGGAAAAACAAAACTTTTATCCGAACCGCGCCTTACGGTAATGAATAACGAGGAAGCACAGATTCAGGTCGGCTCCGATGAACCGTTTGTAACCAGTTCAAGCACGCTTAATACCGCTACCACGTCTATTGCGGAAGACGTTCAGTTTATCGAAGTCGGCGTGCTTTTAAGCGTAACTCCCACAATAAACGATCACGGGTACGTTACCATGAAAATCAAACCGGAAGTAAGTCAAGTTCAACGATTTGTAATTACCGCCCAGTCAAACTCGATCCCTGTAGTGGAAACATCGCAACTGGAAACTACCGTTATGGTCAAAGACCAGTATACCATAGTACTCGGCGGGCTCATAAAAGATACGCATTCAAAAAACGAAAACAGAATCCCGATTTTAGGCAGTATACCTGTACTCGGTATTCCGTTCAGAAGCAATAGGGCAACGGTTTCCCAGCAGGAACTGCTTGTGTTTCTTACTCCGCGCATAATTTCCGGCGAACGCAATATGTTCGACCCTCAATACTCAAGAGCGTCCACGCGCGAATTCATACATCAACTTGATAAACAGGAAATTAAAGATCAGAAAAACTTTGAACAATATCTGCGCGACGAAAAAATGGAAGAAAAAACCCAGTCCATAAAAGCCCGCGTTGATGATCTAGAACACCAGCTTAAAATGCGCAAAGAAATCGAAGAACGCAAGAAAAAGAAAAAGTTTTTGGGAATGTTTTAATATCTATCAGGTTAATGTGCGGTTTGTTGTATAGTTGCAATGTAAAAAACTAAAAAGATTTCGTTCTTTTTGGAAAAGGCACTAAAAACTTTTTCGCAATACGTTGGCATTGCGGCTTAATTTAATACATTAAACGGGAATCGCAAATTTCACCGAACCGAAAAAAAAGATAAATTCTTCCTTTCTATAGCAGTACGAATCCTGTGTTTGTTGCGTAAATAAAAATATAATGATACTTTTGCGGTATTTCTAATCTAAAAAGTGAAAAAATGTTTCTTATTTTACCAAAAAAAGATAAAGTGATAAGTTGACTTTATCCGAAGGAAAATGTTAAAAGAACTTTAATACGTTTTTAAATTCATAAAAAGGAACCCGGAAATTAAATGAAACAAAACAAACTGAATAAATTTAATTCGCAGAATAAAAACCAGCCAGATAACAGCCAGAAACCGAAACAGAAGAATTTTCCCACATTTATTTTTCTTCTGATAATTGTGTCCATATTTTTGTTTAATTTTCTGTATCAGGTAACGCCGGAAAACAAAATCCCGTACAGCCGGTTCAAATCGCTTGTGGCGGAAAAACGAGTTAAAGACCTTACCATATATCCCGAAAAAATAACCGGCAAACTTGAGGACGGCACAGTGTTCTCAACCATACCCGTACCTGATACCGGCCTTGTGCAGGATCTGGATAAATACGGTGTAACTTATCGAGGCGTGCGCGAAAACAAGTTCAGCCAGTTCATTTTTACATGGATTGTGCCTTTAGGGCTTATGGTTATGATATGGATATTCATTTCGCGCCAGATGGACAAAACCGGATCGTCGGTGCTCTCTTTCGGTAAAACCCGGGCAAAAATTTATGCCGAGAAAGATACGAAAACCAATTTCAACGACGTAGCCGGCTGTAAAGAAGCCAAAGTGGAATTGCAAGAAATTATCGAGTACCTGAAAAACCCGAAAAAGTTCCAGAGTTTAGGCGGAAAAATACCCCGCGGAGTACTGCTTGTGGGCCCTCCGGGTACTGGCAAAACACTTCTTGCGCGGGCAGTTGCCGGCGAAGCGAACGTGCCGTTTTTTTCCATCAGCGGTTCGGATTTTGTGGAGATGTTTGTGGGTGTAGGCGCATCGAGAGTGCGCGATCTGTTCCAGCAGGCGAAATCGAAATCGCCCTGCATTGTGTTTATCGACGAAATCGACGCCGTCGGCCGGCAGAGAGGCGCGGGATTGGGTGGCGGGCACGACGAACGCGAACAGACGCTCAACCAGCTTCTTGTGGAAATGGACGGGTTTGAAGTAAACAGCAGTGTCATTGTTGTTGCCGCCACAAACCGCCCTGACGTGCTCGATGCGGCTTTGCTGCGCCCCGGAAGGTTTGACCGGCAAATAGTTATAGATACCCCCGACGTCAACGAGCGCGAAGAAATTCTTAAAGTTCACCTCAGGGGTAAACCCCTTGACGATAAAGTATCGACTTCTGTGCTTGCCCAGAGGACACCGGGATTTTCCGGTGCAGACCTCGCAAACGCCGTAAACGAAGCGGCTCTTCTTGCCGCACGCAAAAACAAAAAGAAAATCGAAATGGACGATTTCGAGGAAGCGATCGACAGGGTAATAGCAGGCCCTGAACGCAAATCACGCATTATCAGTGATAAAGAAAAACGAATCGTAGCTTACCATGAAGCCGGGCACGCGTTGGTGCGGTATTTCAGCCCGAATATCGATCCGGTTCATAAAATATCCATTATACCTCGCGGATACGGCGCTCTGGGGTTTACCATGCATCTCCCCGCGGAAGACCGGTACCTGAAAAGCAAACATGAACTGGTAGAGGAACTGTCTACCATGATGGGGGGAAGGGTAGCCGAAGAAATAGTGTTTGGGGAAATATCTACCGGCGCGCAGAACGATATTGAGCGGGCTACTTCGATTGCGCGAAAAATGATCTGTTCTTTCGGCATGAGCGATAAACTCGGGCCTCTTACTTACGGCACACCCGAACATGAGGTTTTTCTCGGTAAATATATTACCAGCGAACGGGTAAACTACAGCGAACATACCGCTCAGGAAATTGATGCGGAAGTCCGGCGCATAATCGAGGAAGTTTACAATAAAGCCAAATACACTATACTCGCCAACCGCAAAAAACTCGACGTTATCGCCGAGAAGCTTCTTCGTACGGAAGTAATGGACGCGGAAGAGTTTGTCAAACTGATGAAAGACGAGCAGTCCGCAGAACTGCAAAAACAAACCAACACCGGTATTTCGCCAGACCAGCCGCCACAGTCTTTAAAACCGGTTGTGGAACCTGAAAAACCGGCTGAGAATATATCAGAGTCCGGCAAAGAAGAAAAAAAGAACAAAAAAGCATAACTATTTCTTTGATCTTTGTGATAACGAAGATATATGCTGGCGCGCGTATTCGGCGTATTGTGTTCCCGGATACTTTTTGATAACTTTCATATACGATTCTATTGCAAGGTCAAGCCGTTCCACATACTCGTAATTTTTGCCGAGCTGAAGCTGAGTTTGAATCCAGTCAAGTTCTTTTCGAGATACCCCGTTTTTATTTTCGTCGGCGGGTGTGGGCGCGACGGGTTTTATTTCGGGCATATCCTGATTTACTTTTAGTGCGTCGGGGATAGCCTGTTTTTCATCAGTTTCTTGTGATTTTTGTGATTCTTCGGTCATATTTCGGGCGATTTCTTGTTTATTTTCAAGCGCAATCTGGCGGGCAACGTCTTTTTTTATCCTGTCTTCTTCAAGGTTGGTTTCGTATATCAGAAACAGCATCAGATAAACCATACTGACAAAAACTACCGCTTTAAGGGAAATTTTAAGAAGTTTTATTATTTCGCGCTGTTTTATTTCGCGTTTTTCTTCAGATATTCGCAAAGATGCTTTAATTTTCTCCTCCATGATAACCGCCTGCACCTTTTGTTTTTCTTTTTCTATTTCGGCTATGGCTTTTGCCTTTTCTTTGGCGGCGGTTGAACGGACAATCTCGGATATCTTTTGTTCAGAACAGAATTTTTCCAGTGCGCCGAGCATTTCCTGAGCGCTCTGGAACCGTTCGGAGCGTTGTTTGGCGACGGCTTTAAGTATAATCCTCTCTATTTCCGGCGGAATGTCAGGATTGAGTTCCGTCGGGCGGCGCACATTTTCTTTAACTATTTTGTTGGCGATAATGCTTACTGGGCTGTCTCCCTGATACGGCGTATCGCCAGTGAGCGTTTCGTAAAGAATAAGACCCATAGAATATATATCTGTGCGCAAATCGAGTTTCTCGCCGTTTGCCTGTTCGGGCGACATATATTCGGGTGTGCCTAACGTCAGCCCTTCGACTTCGATATTCTTTTCCGTCTCTTGGTTTTTAGCCAATCCGAAATCGGTTAAAAATACCCTGCCGGAAATATCTATCATGATGTTGGCGGGTTTGATATCGCGGTGGATCACTCCTTTACCGTGAGCGTAATCAAGCGCTTTTAGCACCTGAATGATTATATCCAGCGCCCAGTTAAGCGGTATGGCCTCTTTATTGGCGGATACCTTTTTTAAACGCAGTATTTCCTCAAGGGTTTTCCCTTCGATAAACTCCATAGCGAAAAAGTAGCAGTTCTGCCAGCCGGCGAACTGGTAAACCTGAACAATATTCGGATGATGAAGGTTTGCCACCGACTGGGCCTCGTGCTGGAACCGTTCGAGCGAAATATATTCGTTGATAAGGTCTTTGGGCAGAATTTTTAGTGCGACTTTTCGTTTTAGCAGGATTTGTTCCGCCTCGTATACTATTCCCATTCCTCCTTTGGCTAAAAGACGCACAATATGGTAATCGCCCAAGTCTTTTCCGATCAGCTGAAGTATACCTGAATCGGTGTTTTTAAAAGTTGCGTTCTGCGGGTTTTCGTTAATCACTTAAATGTCTTTCATTGAAGTTGTTCTATAGATTTTTCGTTCAAAGCCATCTTAAATTCTGCATACGCTTTAAATAGATCGCTGGCTTTGGATTTGAGCTCGTCATGTTTCTTTTCCTGAGCCAGCGCACTCATTTCATCAGATAAGGTTTTTAAATTGCCGGCGAGTTTATGGAAATTTTCCTTGTTTTTTTCCGGCTCGAACTTTTTCTGTGCCGTATCCACAAGCTCTTTAAAACTGGCCAGCTCCATCGGTATTATCCGGTATTCCAGATCCGACTGCCATTTGTTGACAAGCATGTTTAAGTTCTGAATCCGCCATGTCATGCGGTTGAACAGTTCAAGTTTGTCGTCGATTGTGTTGTCAGCCTGGGGAGCGAACATAAACTGTGATTCGTTTGATTTTTCCACAGGCGGTTCATCCTGAGCTGAAGGCGCAAAAGAATAAACCAGAACCGATGCCGTAATTAACGCGAATAAAACATATTTCATCTAAAAACTCCTTTCTCAAACTTCATAGACCGGTGAAACAATAATCTTTTTTTAGTTTCGACTGAATTATCAAGGGATGTATTCAAAAAGATAATATTCCACTAATCCATATTTGTTATCGGAACGTTTATAAATAGAGGTTAGTTTTATTTTACCTTGCGATTTGAGCATATAACCGTCTTCGATGTATGTATTTATAAATTCTTTTCCGATCAGGGCAAAACCGCAATGGTTGTTTGCCATGAAATCGGTGAACTGGTTTTGCGTAAACCTCATGCGGGGAGCAATTACGAAATTCGCGCCGGCATAAAAAGTTATCCGCGGGTCATCTATAAGAAACACCGATGAGGGATTGCCATGAGTTTTGAGCCACTGCGCGAGGTCTTTTATGTATAACTTGTCTGAACGCTGAGGTTTAAATGTTTTCGGAGCAAGAATTATCACCGTTATCGCCACAATAGCCCAAACGGTATATTTTAAATTAATTTTTTTCCGGATTAATCCGGCGATATACTCTATGCCGTTTGCGGAAAACGGAATCAGAAGCATCGTTGCAGGCAGAAGATGCCGTTTGCTCAGGTAATGGACTGATGCAAGCTTATATAACACAAACAGATTTAAAATTACCGCTGACGCAATTATAAATGAAAGAAGTCGGCGATCTTTGTCAAAGGGTTGGCGGTATGCGCTGTAGATTCCCGCAATCGCAAACAGAAACAGCATAACATGAAACGTCTGGAAAAAGTTGTCAGCCAGATCCGCTAAAGGGAGTTTTTTATCTTCGGATTTTTTTACGGTTTCGCCAGTTTCACCAGCCGGTTCCGGTATCCGGTAAGGCCCAATAGTGGCCGGAGTTTCGTTATCTTGCGCTCCCGCATCAGGGGCATTTATGGTTTTTATGATAAACTGCGGAACAAAATCCGATATTTTCTTTTTTGTGGTTAATCTCCATTCGCCGGTTTGCTGTTTCAACAGGTATATATAAGAAAATGCGGTTACCGTGAAACTAAATATTATAAGAACCATTGCAATAGAGCGTTTAGCGATTTTGTCCTGTTGCGGATTTCCGTATTTATAAAACATTATAAACGGAGCAAGCACAATTATTATTCCCATACCTTCAGGGCGGGTAAGATACGCTAATCCTGCCGTTATACCCGTTAAAACGCGCAGTAAATTTTTGCGTTTGTGAGGGAAACTTAAATACCCCAATGCCAGAGCAGATAAAAAAAAGAACAGGTACGTAGTATCGGAAATCACGTCGCCGGAAAACCTTGCCGCATAAGGGTGAAACGCGAACAAAACCGCGCATATTTTAGCTGTAGTCCGGTTAAAAAGCCATAACGCCATATAATACAGCGGAATTACACACAAAGCGCCCATAACCACCGATACGGCTTTGGCGGAAGTTATCCAGTCGGGTATAATTTTATGCGAGATAAATATCAGGAGCGGGTACAGCGGATGATATTGTTCGCCTACAAATGCGTTCCAGTTTTCCGACCGGATATAATACGCCATGGTAATAAACCTTGTGCCGTCTCTGGATATGATAAATGTCAGTTTAGCGGTAATTAACCTGACTAAAGAAGCCAGAAGAAAAAGTAGTCCCATAACCCCTCCGTGAATTCAACGTGAAATGGTGATAATGATAACCCCTCCGATCATCAATATACAAGCGAAAATGTTCTGGGCAATCCGTTCTTCGCCGAAAAACCAGAATCCCCATATTATGCTGAACAACAGGTTCATTCTTTTTACGGCAATCATATAAGCCACATTCATATTCCCTACCGCCATAAAGTGTGTCAGATTCATAACCGCCATAGCCAGCCCTACCGCCAGAAATACTGCGGGTTTTTTAAAAAACAGTTTTGGGCGGTATCCGGTTAAGGCGAACATTATCGGGAAATCCACTACGGCAACCAGAGTCATATAAAAAGCCGAATAAAACAAAGGTTCGGTAAACGATAGGGCTTTTTTCCCAAACGATGAGGAGAAACTGTACAAAAGCGCTACTGTCAGCATCATCCATGACCCTTTTTCTTTAAAAACCGCTTTTATGGGCGCTAAAAAACCGTATTTCGTGTGATGTATGTTAAGCATATACGCTCCGCAGGCGACCATAAGCACTCCCGCTGTTCCCATAGGCGTGGGTTTCTCGCCTAAAATGATGTAGCCTACCCCTAACAAAAATACCGGCGTAAACGCCATAAACGGAATAGTCAGCGACAACGGCGAAACCTGAATCGCTTTCGCGTAAAGGATCCCTGCACAGGTTTCTATAATCACCAGAGGAATCATGATCATCCAGAATTCCGCCGGCAGGCGGTAAACGGGATACATATTTGCGCTGATAATTAAAAACGGCACGGCGTATGCTATTCTTACCCAGTAAACTACCCAAACGCTGTCTGCGCTGAGGTATTTTTTTGTCAATAAATCGGCTACGGATACGGAAAATGCACTTATTAACGCAAAAGCGGTCCAAATCATATACGGTATATTATGAGGTTATTTGTTTTAATTTCTTTTTACTTTGTGTTTTAAATAATATGAGATATATTGTAATTTCACTTAAACAAAAAAGTAAAGGACGAATGTCATGATTAGGGTGAAGGAAAACGTATGCGGTAATATTCACTCTGCCATGCTCAGGGAATACATCGATACAAACGGTAAAGGAGGATACTGTTCATCTACCATTGTGGGGATGAACACCAGAAGGTACCACGGGCTTCTGGTGTGCGCGCTTAACCCGCCTGTGGACAGGCACGTTATCGTTTCCAAAGTCGAGGAGACGCTGGTAGTAAACGGCGATAAGTACAGTATATCTTGCAACCAGTATCCCAACAGTATTTACCCTGACGGGCATAAGTACCTCAAAGAGTTCCGCCTGACCCCGTTTCCCAAATTCATATACGAGATAAATAATTTATACCGGATAGAAAAAACCGTGTTTATGATCCATAATAAAAACGCGACCGCCATACGGTATGTCTTTTTTCCGGCGGAAGGCGAGATAGAGTTTTACGTCAGGCCGATGCTTGCGTTTCGCCATTTTCATCATCTGCAGAAAAGCGGTACACATCTGATAAGCGATATAAATGTAACCTCAAAAGCGGTAAAAATCACGCCCGCAAACATGGATGTGCCGCTTTATATTTATCACGGCGCAGACACTTTTAAAATCAAAGGGTTCTGGTACAACAATTTCGAGTACCGCGAAGAAGTATATCGGGGTTACGAGTGCCATGAGGATTTATACAGCCCGGGCCACCTGATTTATACTTTTGCGCCCGCCGACCATTACGAAGCATGGATGGTTTGCTCGACGGAACCTTTGCTTGCGGTTGATATCAATTCAATTCAGGAAAGCGAAATCTCGCGCAGAAGCAGGCTGGTGAGAAACATGGAAACCGACAAAGAACTGCTCGAACCTTTAATATTCGCCGCGGATTCGTTTATCTGCCAGAAACACGATAAACCCAACTCCACTATCGTTGCCGGATACCACTGGTTTACCGACTGGACAAGGGATACTATGGTCTCTATACCGGGTTTAACACTCGCTACGGGCAGGTTTGATGTTGCCAAACAGATACTTAACTCTTATTCCGATATGCTGTTCGACGGGCTTATGCCGAACTTTTTCGGTGACGACAACCAGCCCATATACAATACCGTCGACGCGTCGTTGTGGTTTATTTACGCGGTCTATAAGTATCTGCAGTATACCGACGATAACGCCTTTTTGCCACACATTCTTCCTTCTCTAAAGAATATTATGGATAAATATCTGCACGGTACCCGGTTCGGAATAAAAACAAACGAGTTTTCGCTGATAACCTTTGACGAAGAACGAATACCTCTGACATGGATGGACGCTATCGGTTCCGATTCACGGGCTAAAGCCAGAAAAGGAATGGTGGTTGAGGTCAATGCTTTGTGGTATAACGCAGTTAAAGTTATGGAGCAGATTATGACAAGGCTCGGATACCTGTCCGATGCGGCGGAATATCATAACCTTGGCGAAGTGATAATGCGAAATTTCAATCAGGTATTCTGGAACGGCAAATCGAAATATCTCTACGATTTTGTCGATGGAGATTATAAAGAAACCGCATTACGGCCCAACCAGATACTTGCCTGCGGCCTCCCGTTTGCAGTTTTATTCGGCCATTTAAGAGAACCTGTGATCAGCATTGTGCGGGATAAACTTTTAACGCCGTACGGGCTAAGAACTTTGTCTCCGGACCATCCGTGTTTTGCCCCCTATTACAGGGGAGGCGAAAAAAACAGGAATATCGCCTATCATCAGGGTACGGTCTGGACATGGTTGCTCGGGTTTTATATATCTGCCTACATCAAAACTTACGGCAAAACCGACGACTCTATAAACTATGCCAAATCGCTTATAAGCCCGTTTCGCGAACACCTGATTGTGGGCGGTATGGGGACGGTATCTGAAATTTTTGACGGTACGGTTCCGTACTATTTTCGAGGGTGCATATCGCAGGCGTGGAGCGTGGCTGAAATTCTGCGAGCCTACGCTGAAGAAATACTCGCGCCCGAAAATAAACCCGCTCCGATTCTGAATAAAGAAAAAACCGCACGGGAAAATTTTTCAGTGTAAATCGAGGTTTTTCGCTAATAGATCGTATTCGCCGTAATGAGACGCGATTATATCCTCTATTGTTTCAGGCGGGATATTAAGATCTTTTTGAAGTTTAGTGAAGATAAACCCTTCTTCGGTATCCAGACAGGACATATTGCATACATACTGCGCGAAAGACACAATCTTGAGCATCTGGACTTTTTCCTGATTGCCCGTAACGTCTACCGGCATATTGTAAGGGTTATGATGATACCTTATTACCGCTGTCAGTTTATCCGGCAGGTTCCATAAATCCGCCAGATAAGCTCCTAATTCCGAATGAGTCGCTTCAAGCGAATAATGATCGTTGTATATTGAGCGGAAATCCTCGTCGTCTTTAACAAGCTGTTCGAGATCATGCCCGTTTAAATATTTCAATATTATTACCCTGCCGATATCGTGCAGAAGTCCGGCGACAAAAACTTCTTCCCTGTACGGGTATCTTAAAAATTTAGCGAATTCGCGCGATAAAACAGCAGTTTTCGCTGAAAATTTCCAGACTTTTACGAGATTATCTTTAAACGGGTCGGTTAAATCCTCTATCGACGAAAATACAGAAATCCCGAACGCGATATTCTTTATGGATTCCGTGCCTAAAATCAATATTGCCTGGGATAATGTGGATATCTCTCCCGAGTACCCGAAATAAGCGGAATTCGCCAGCCGCAGGATTTTTGCGGAAAACGACTGGTCCGTGGCCACGGCATTGGCGATATCGAGCACTGATGAGGTCTCGTTATTTGTAACTTCGATAATTTTATTTACAAGCGAAGGCAACGACGGAAGGTTACCGACTTTTTTCAGTACCAGTTCAGCTTTTTTGTTATCCATCAGGTCTGCTTTCCATAAGTTATCAAGATTATTATGTTTTTCTACACTAACCCATTTTTATATATCGGAATATCACGACAAAAATTTAGCAGTCGGCAACGGTTTTTATTATTTAAAAACCATGCTCAGAAATAGTTTCAAAACCGGATAATAAATTGAGAGTGCTGAAAAAAGATTTTTTATTGTCATTGCGAAGCAAAGAAGGAGCTTTGGCAATCTTAAGCTATGATGGCTTTGAGATCACCACGTCGTTTTGTTTTCGCAAAACGCCTCGTGATGACATTTTAATTTAAGACTTTTTCAGCAATCTCAATTTTTATTTTGGAATTGAGAATATAAAAACTATAAAGATTTTCTTATTTTTGGAAAAAGAAGAAAAAACTTTTTCGCAATGCTTTGTATTTTAGTATATAATTATGCAATAAAATTAAACATAATTAGATGATTTCAACCAAGCATTGCCGAACGGGCCCGGTCCCTTCCTTTGTCAGTGAGTTTGATTATTTTGCCTGCACGGTAAGTAAAACCTTTATCCATAGATATTTGTACAAGATGGTACGTTAGAGGCGTTTGCCATTGCAGGTGCGAATAAAAGTTGTCAACATTGCATTCGGTTTCTTCACGGCCGGTATTTTCATGGTTAAGAATATGGACTAAAAGCATGGTAATCGCCAGATCCCAGTGGCGGGTTCGGTATTTGAGGAATTTTGCCACGATTCCTTTGCGTGGCGCAAACAAAAACACTGTTGCGAAAATCAGCCCTACCATAGTAGCCATTGACCCTGCGATAGAGGCGTTAAACACGCGCGCCATCCAATAACCGCCTATTGCGCCTATAAACCCAAACCCGATGCTCAATAGAATCATAGTGCGCAGTTTCGTTGTAAGCAGATACGCCGAACACGCAGGCGTAATCATAAGCGCAACTACCAGAACCGACCCTACGGAATCAAACGCGCCTACCGCCGTAACCGAAACCAGCGACATAAAACTGTAATGAATTACCGCCGGATAAAACCCCAGCGAAGCCGCAAGGCCGGGATCGAAAGTGGCAAGCTTTAGCTCCTTATAAAATAAAGTTATGTAAAGTATATTTACCAGCAGAATAATCCCCATAGAATACATCGATCTTGGACCCAGATCAAAACCGAACATCCGCAGTCTGTCGAACGGCGCAAACGCCAGTTCGCCCAGAAGCACAGCGTCGGTATCTATATGGACATTAGCCGAATTGCGTGCCACAAGGATTACGCCGATACTGAATAAAGCCGGAAACACAAGCCCTATCGCCGCGTCTTTGGGTACAAGACGCGTGGAATGTAAAGATTCCACAGTTATTGTAAGCAAAAGCCCGACTAAAGAAGCGCCCACAATAAGCCACGGCGATGAAAGATCTCTGACTATAAAGAAACAAACTACGATTCCAAGTAAAATCGCATGGCTTATGGCGTCGCTCATCAATGCCATTCTGCGCAAAACAAGAAATACCCCGGATAACGCGCAGGTTATGGCTACTATAACGGCTATAATTTGAATTTCAATCTGGGCTATGCTCACCTGATTTGCCTATTTTCTGTCCGATTTTTTTTGCGTATTGGATTCCTTCGGGGGTTAATCCCCAGTCGTGTTTGGCGTATCGCCTTACATATCCGCGCGCCTCAAGTTCGCGGAGCGTATTTTTTACGCCGAGTTTATCCGCTAAAACGGCGTTGAACATTTTTGAGGAGAAACTGTGAAACTCTTTATCGTGTTTAAGCGACAATGTGTGCATGTTTATCAGAAGTGTCTCCATACGAATAAGTTTCCTGTTTTTAAGGTGGCGTACGAAATTGAATGCAATTCCTCTTTGCGGTGCAAACAGTATAGATATAAACACGATTATTGTTATAACCAGTACAATTGCAGGCCCTGTGGGAACTTTCTTTAAAGTGGCGCTGATCAACGCGCCGGATATTCCCGCAGTCGCGCCGAACAATCCGGCGAGAACAACCATCATGCCCAGTCGGTTTGTCCATTGCCGTGCCGCGGCGGCGGGAGCGACAAGCATGGCGCTCATAAGTACTACGCCCACTGTTTGCAACCCCAATACAATCGCTATAACTATCATTGTAGTTAAAACTATGTCTAATAACCGTACGCTAAGCCCTGAACACAGGGCGTAATCGGAATCGAAACACAAAATTTTGAATTCTTTCCAGAAAATCAGGGTTATTGCGAGCGCGGCCAATCCGAGAACCGACATTAGTATTACATCGTGTTTCATTAGAGTTGCCGCCTGTCCGAACAGGAATTTATCGAGTCCCGCCTGGCTGGCGTATGGCATTTTTTGAATAAAGGTAAGCAGGACAAGCCCGAACCCGAAAAATACCGAGAGTATAATTCCAAGGGCGCTGTCATCTTTTAATTTTGTGGTGTTTACTATACCGATTACAAACAGCATACCGAGCCAGCCGGCTAAAAAAGCACCTGAAATAAGTATTATGGGAGCCCTGCTTTTGGTAAGGATAAACGCCATGGCGATACCGGGCAACGCCGCATGCGATATTGCGTCGCCCACAAGCGATTGTTTGCGCAAAAACGCAAAAGAACCCAGCGACCCGCTGATTATTCCCAAAACTGCGGATCCGAAAACGACGTTGCGCAGGGTATAATCGGAAAAAACTGTTTCCATAAACTTAATTAGCGGCATATTTCAGTCCGTTGGCTGAGATTCGTTGGCGGTTTTTATAAAAGGCGTTCGCCCGCCATAGGTCAGGTGAAGGTTTTTCTCCGTAAACACCTCTTTTACCGGCCCTGAGGCGACGCATCTTACATTGAGCATGGTTACCCAGTCGAAATACTGGGGTACGGTCTGCAAATCGTGATGTACGATGACAAGTGTTTTTCCGGCGGTTCTGAGTTCCTGAAGTATATTTATGATCGCTTTTTCGGTAACGGCATCGACTCCCTGAAACGGTTCGTCCATAAAATAGACCAGCGCATCCTGAACAAGGGCCCTTGCGATAAAAACCCTCTGCTGCTGCCCGCCGGATAATTGGCTTATCTGGCGGTTGAAAAACTGGCTCATGCCGACTTTATCCAGAGCGTTCATCGCGAGAAGTTTTTCTTTTTTACCTGTGCGCCTGATCCATCCTAAATTCCCGTATCTGCCCATCATGACCACATCGAGCACAGTTGTCGGAAAATCCCAGTCAACACTGTTGCGCTGAGGCACGTAGCCGACAATTTTGCGTCTCGCTTTGTAAGGCATACCGAACAAAAGCACGTTTCCCGCCGACGGTTTGATCAATCCGATGACAGTTTTTATGAAAGTGGTCTTTCCCGCTCCGTTAGGGCCTATTATTGCCATAACCACGCCTGCGGGAACAACAACGTCCAAATCCCATAGTACGGGTTTATCCTGATAAACTACGGTCAAGTCCTCTATCTGGACGGCAAGTTCTTTTTGTTTTTTGACTGATGGTTCCATTCCGGTTTTCCTTTAATTTTGGGCTAACGCTTCAGATATGGTATCGATATTATGCCTGACCATACCCGTATAAGTCCCGTCGGAAGTCCCCTGTGCGCCCATAGAGTCGGAATACAATTGCCCGCCTATCTTTACATCAAACCCGCGCGACCGGACTGCCGCCTGCAGAGCCTCAATATTTCTATGCGCCACAGAGGTTTCCACAAAAATTGCCGGAATCTTGGATTGAGCGATAAAATCCGCAAGACCGCGTACATCAGCGGCTCCTGCTTCGGTTACCGTGCTTATACCCTGCAGTCCCTTAACCGTAAAACCGTATCTTTTGCCGAAATAACCGAAAGCGTCATGGGCGGTAACAAGAACCCTTTTTTCTTCAGGAATTAATTGCGTTTTTGTTATAACATAATTGTGCAGGTCGTCAAGGTCGCGGATATAGTTTTTCGTGTTAGTCGTGTATATTAGAGAATTGTCAGGATCGACGAATATGAGCACATCCCTGATTTTCTCTACGGCTTTAGCCCATAATTTTACGTCAAACCAAATATGTGGATCATAGGAACCGCTGAACCCTTCCAGCTCGATAAGTTCGCTTTTTTCTATCCCGTCGGATACGGCGGATGTTGTTATACCGCCCTGGATTTTCTCAATAATATCGCCCATTTTCGCCTCAAGATGAAGCCCGTTAAAAAAAATAATATCGGCTTGCGCCATTAAAGTTACGTCGCCTTCGCTTGCCTTGTACAAATGCGGGTCAACACCCGGCCCCATTAAAGCGGATACTTTTACCCGTTCGCCGCCGACATTTTTCACCGCGTCGGCAATCATGGCGGTAGTGGCAACCACATTGAGTTTTCTTGAAGATATGTCCGCTTTTGATCCGTGCTCAACTTTTCCGCAAGCGGAAAAAATGAATGGCGCCAGTAAGAGTATCAGTTTAATTATTCGCATAATCCGTCTCCGCCGATAATTTTAATTTGATATTATAATAACAATTCAAGTCCTAAATTATAATGAGCCGGAATTAGGAGCATTCCGAAAAAAATTTTGTATTTTTAATTCTAAAACGAAATGCGAAATCGTATAATAAACTATATTTATACTATTTTTATCTTATTCATAAAACAACATTTTTTATACGCATAAGATTTCTTTTGAGATAACAATACGACAACCGTAATAAATAAGGTATAACCTTATATTATATAAAATATATAAGTTATTAACTTATGTTATAATCTTAAACGAATATACTTGGGATTGCTGAAAAAAGTCTTTTTTATTGTCATTGCGAAGCTCCGAAAAAGCTGTGGCAATCTCAGCTCTGATGATTTGGAGATCACCAGGTCGTTTTGCTTTCGCAAAACTTCTCGTGATGACATAGAAATTTAAGGTTTTTTCAGCAATCCCAATCTTAAACGAATATAAAAAAGAGTCTTTTCTTTTTGAAAAATGAAGTAAAAACTTTTTCGCAATGCTTTACGTTGCGGTTTAATAATAACTATAAAGCGCGAATCATAAACAGCGGATCGGTTTTTCCGCTTTTATTGAAACGCGGGTTTCCTATTCGCACAGGATCATTTAAATTTTTCAGATACAAGTTTAAGCTCAATTCAAGGTTTCTTGCCCTCGAACGCTCAAGGATCTCCTGAAAAACGGACATTTCCACAAGGTTTGCGAACGACGGATACTCATAATGGGACGATTGCCCAATGGATTTTAATTCCTGTATACGGCAGAACGTGAACTGGCTGATTATTACCAGCGGCAAAAACCGCGTTATCACCGCAGGCAAACGAAAGATTCTGTCAATGTCAAAGTTACTCCGGCTGAAAGTATTTTGCGGTTTTAACGCCCTTTTTGCCAGTAGCGCCATTCCTCTATCTGCGACAAAAAAAACGCTTACAGCAAAAACGTATGTAACAAAACTGGGAAAAATTTCCCCATATTGTTGTGAAAAAAATATTTCAGGATGCCGATTGATCAGCGTAAGTTCCTGAAACAACCTCAGTGAAATAAGAAAGTAAGCGCTCTCTGCCAACTGAGGGTATTTATTTATCAACCGCCTCAAAGGGGGTATAATATAAACAGGTACAAATACCGCTGTTATAAATAATCCGAGTTTATAAATCACCGGCAAAAACTCAATAATATTTGCCGGCGGATATGTATGCAAACAGTGCATCAGCACAGGATACAGCCACAGAGTAATAATCAAAGACAAAAATACCGGTAAAGCTATATAAAATATTATTCCGATTAACAGTTTATGAACGTGATATCCCCATAATCCGAAAAGGCGTGCTGTCCGCAAACGGAATTTATATGTTGCCATATCCAGCAGAATTATAAAAATCGCGGTTACCCAGATATCCGTATGCAAAACCAGATTGGCGGATAAACGGATAGTTTCCCAACTCATGACAATATTAATTTCTCCGCATTGTTCGGACTGCTGAATTTCTCAGTCAGGTATCCCGTTGTTTATACAAATATGTTTTTTATTTTGAAATTGACAATACAAAAACTAAAAAGATTCTCTTCTTTTTGGAAAAAGAAGCAAAAACTTTTTCGCAATGCTTTCCATTGCGGCTTAATATGATAATATGTCTTAGTTGTTTTGCGTTTACCAGTTTTGGGTTTGCTCAAATACAGCATCGAGAATCCGGTTTTTGCCAAGCTGAATCTGATTTATTTCTATACCTACGCTTTCAAGCAGTTTTACGCCGGTCAAATCTCTGTAGGCGCGCAGATAATAAACTTTTGCAAAACCGTTGTTGATAATAAATTTAGCGCACCGTTCACACGGCGAATCGGTAGTGAACAGGATTTTGTTCTTCTCGAAAGAGTGGCATTTGGAAATGGCGTTTTCCTCAGCGTGCAGGCATCCGCAATTGCCTTCCATACCGGGTTTGGAGCATTCGTCAGGCAATCCTGCGGCGTTGCCGTTATACCCGACGGAAAGAATATTGCTCAGATCATAATTGGCTATCACACAGCCGACTCTTTTCGGTTTTCCGTCGGAACCGATTCTCTGACATGTGGATCTTGCCGACAAAATAAGCGCTATGCGCATATACATTTCTTCTTTTGTTATCCGGTTAGCGGGCATAATCTCAAATGTTTTCGGTGAAAAAGTTTATTTTTAAAAGGAACGAAAAAAGTTTATTTATTATAGTATCATCGCGACCGGTAACGGTATCAAAATTTTATTTTATTTTATTTTTTTGCCGGTTAGACTACTATTGCATAATTGGAGTTAATCAAGTAATGCTAATATGCGTTTCATTTTAGAATTGAAAATGAAAAATATAAAAGAAGGCTTTGTTCTTTTCGGAATAAACAAAATATTTTTCTGAATGCTTTGCATTCCGGCTCGTTATAATTTAAAAAACGAATCATTATAAATCCTGAAAAAAAACAAACATGGAGATATTTTTATGCCATCGAGTCCATCAGTAAAAACAAGTTTTTTTTTATCCGCCCTTTTTGTTTTAATTTTATCGGGTTGCGGGGAAAACAAAATTGATGACGCTCTTAAGAACACTGTCCGTCCGGTAAAAACCATGACAGTAACAAAAAAGCAGACATTGTCGCGCAGTTATCCGGGAAAAGTTCAGGCGGCAAAAAGAGTCGAGCTCTCTTTTCATTTGCCCGGACATCTGATTGAACTGCCGGTAAAAGAGGGGCAGGAAGTAAAAAAAGGCGATCTTCTTGCCCGCATAGATTATAAAGATTACCAGAGCGAACTCGATACGCTTAAAGCCGAATTCGACAGGGCTGACGCGGATTTTAAAAGGTTTGCTGAACTTTTTGACAAAAAAATTATATCGGAAATGGAATTCGGCAGGATCAAAGCGCAAAGAGAAGTCGCCGAATCCAAATTCGAGGAAGCTCAGAAAAATATCGGCTACACATCACTTTTCGCACCGTTTGCGGGAATAATAGGGCAGAGGTACGTGGATAATTTTCAGGACGTTCAGGCAAAACAGCCGGTATTGAGCCTGCAGGATATATCTGAAGTAGAAATTGTCATAAATATACCGGAGAAAGACATCGCTACAGCCAATAAAGAAAAAATAGGCAGTTTTTTTGCCGTATTCGATTCTCTGCCCGATAAAGAATTCGAGCTGACAATAAAAGAATACGCCATAAAAGCCGATCCGGCTACTCAAACATTTAAAATTACTTTTTCCATGCCTCAGCCCGAAGGGCTAAACGCTTTGCCGGGTATGACTGCAACCGTAAGAAGACGTTTTTCCGCAGATACTCAGTCCGGTTCGTTGTTTGTTGTCCCTTTCAGGGTGCTTGTGCCGGACGGTGCGGGTTATTCTTATGTCTGGCTGGTAGATAAATCGAATTCTACGGTGCGCAGGCAAAAGGTTATTGTCGGAAACCTGATCGGAGAAAACGATATTGAGATAAAAGAAGGGTTATCGGAAGGCGATCAAATAGTAATTGCGGGTATTTCGCAACTGTACGAAGGAATGAAAATCCGAATCGACAACGAATAAATATAAAGGGTTCTTTATGAATATCGCCCAGTATTCCATAAACAATAAAGTCGTAACTATAACCCTGACGGTATTGTTTTTAATCGCCGGATTTTTATCTTACGCCAACTTAAGTAAACTGGAAGACCCTGAATTTACCATTAAAGAAGCGATCATTACAACTCCCTATCCCGGAGCGAGCGCCGAAGAAGTTGCGGAAGAAGTCAGCAACATTATCGAAAAGGCCTGTCAGGAACTCGGCGAACTTATGCGGGTAGAATCTATTTCCGAACGGGGAATGTCTACGGTAAAAGCCACGATTAAAGATAAATACGACAAAAAATCTCTCCCTCAGGTCTGGGACGTGCTTAGAAGAAAAGTCAACGATTACCAGTCCCAGCTTCCTCCGGGTGCAGGCCCTTCGCTTGTCAACGATGATTTCGGCGATGTGTACGGAATATATTTCGCCATTTCCGGCGCCGACTATTCTTATGCCGAACTTGAAGATTACGCCGATTTTTTCAAACGCGAACTCCTTACCGTGCAGGATGTAAAAAAGATTGCGCTTTACGGGAACCGGCCTGAAGTAGTATACGTTGAAATCTCGCGGGATAAAATGGCGCACTTGGGAATAACGCCTTCAGAAATTTTCGATACCCTTAAAGCCAAAAACCTGGCGGTTGATTCGGGCAGAATCAATATCGATACGGAATATGTGCCCATAAATCCTACCGGTGAATTCAAGTCCGAACAGCAGTTCGGCGATTTGCTGATAAGCTCTAAATCACCCGGTAAACTTATTTACCTGAAAGATGTGGCTACAATCAAACGCGGATACAAAGAACCGCCTAATACCATATTGCGCGTAAACGGCAAACCGTCGGTTGGAATAGGAATTTCTACCGTATACGGCGGAAACGTAGTTACTATGGGCGAAGCGTTAAAAGAACGGTTTGCGCAACTGCTCTCTTCTATTCCGGTAGGGCTTGAATTCAGCGCTATCGCTATTCAGTCCGATGCGGTAAAAAAAGCTATCAGCGGATTTGTGGTAAATTTAATTGAAGCGGTGATTATCGTTTTCGTTGTTCTTCTGATTTTTATGGGGCTTAAAAGCGGATTTATCATCGGGTTTGTACTTCTTCTGACTATAGCCATGACATTGTTCGTTATGGATACCCAGAATATTATCATGGAACGAATATCGCTCGGCGCTCTGATTATCGCTTTAGGAATGCTTGTGGATAACGCTATTGTTGTTACCGAAGGCATGCAGGTTCAAATCGAACAGGGAATGGATGGGCTGGAATCCGCTAAACAGACTGTGGCCCAAACGCAATGGCCGTTATTCGGCGCGACACTGATTGCGGTAATCGCGTTCGCGTCCATTGGATTGTCTCAGGACAGCACCGGCGAATACTGCAGGTCGCTGTTTCAGGTAATTCTGATTTCACTTATGCTAAGCTGGGTTACGGCAATAACAGTAACACCGCTTTTATGCAAAATGATGTTCAGGAAAAAATCCGCTGACCCGAAATCCGCCGGTAAAGAATACGACCCTTATGCCGGATCGTTTTTCAAAATATACAAAAAAGCGCTTGTATGGTGCATTGACCATCGATGGATAACAATACTGGCGGTTATTATTCTGTTTATCGTTTCTTTAATCGGATTCGGATTCGTAAAACAGATGTTTTTCCCTCCTTCTACCCGGGACCAGTTTTTTGTGGATTTTAGGTTTGCGGAAGGAACACAAATCGAAAAAGTTGAAACCGAACTGAAAAAAGCCGAAGATTACCTGATGAAACTCGACGGAGTAAAATCTATCGCCACAACTATTGGAGGCGGACAGATAAGGTTTCTGCTGACTTATTCGCCGGAAAGCGCTAACTCCGCTTACGGCCAGATAATCGCTACGGTAAATAATTATAAGGAAATACCACAAATGACCCTTAAGGCTCAAGCCGGTCTCGAGTCGCTTATGCCAGATACGACGGTCAATGTAAGGCAGTTCATGCTTGGACCAAGCAAAGGAGGCAAAATTCAGCTCCGCATAAGCGGTGAAGATTATTCCAAAGTACGAAAGATGGCGCAAAAAGCGCTTGAAATTATATCCGAAGAACCGAACGCTAAAGGTATTTATTACGACTGGCGCGAAAAAGTAAAGGTAATGAGGCCTCAACTGCTTGAATCGCAGGCTATTAACGCCGGTATTACCCGTCAGGGGCTGGGAGTCGCGCTTCAATCGGGTTTCTCAGGAACTACCGTCGGCGTATATAGAGAAAAAGACGATCTGTTGCCCATTATCGCGCGCGCGCCGGAAAATGAACGTTTGGGAGCTGACAATATATACGATCTTCAGGTCTACAGCCCTGTAAACCAGACAATGGTGCCCATAAGACAGATAGTTTCGGATTTCAAGATAGAATTCGAAAACGCCAGAATCTGCAGGAGAAACAGGCTTCCTACATTAACTATAAATTTCGATCCGCGCGAAGGGCTTACCGCCGAATTGTTTAATAAAATCAAACCGAAAATCGAAAAAGCCCTTAACGTCGATGTCGCAGAAATAACAGGCAAACAATTTTTGCCCGGTGAAGACCCGTTTGCCGGTTTTACTCATAAAACTATCGCTGTAAAATATGACAGGAACATTCCTATCAAAGATATGCCCGGTTACTCCATAGCGTGGGGCGGCGAGATGGAAGATTCCGCCAAAGCACAGGCAGGTTTGGCAAAAACGCTTCCCGGATTTGGAGTTCTGATGGTACTGATAGTGATTTTTCTGTTTAACTCGATTAAAAAAACCGCCATTATCTGGTTGTGCGTGCCTCTTGCGATTATAGGCGTTACCGCTGGACTTCTTATGCTGAACCAGCCGTTCGGGTTTATGGCGTTATTAGGATTGATGAGTTTATCGGGTATGCTGATCAAAAACGCCATAGTGCTTATCGACCAGATAGGTTACGAACTCAAATCCGGCAAGAACCCGTACGATTCGATTGTCGATTCAGGCGTCAGCCGTATGCGCCCTGTCATGATGGCGGCTCTGACGACGATTTTGGGTATGTTGCCTCTTTTAACCGATTCGTTTTTTGTATCTATGGCTGTAACAATAATGTTCGGGCTGGGGTTTGCCACAGCTCTAACTTTGCTGGTTGTACCCACGTTATACGCTGTATTTTATAATATAAAAAGGTGAATCTGGAATAATTGTTACGGGTATAAGTTATTGGAAAAAGGTTTTAAACTATTCCAAAAAGCCGCAATGCAACGCATTGCGAAAAAGTTTCAGAGCGCTGAAAAAAGTATTTTTTATTGCCATTGCGAAGCTAAAAAAGAGCTGTGGCAATCTCAGCTCTGATGATTTTTAGATCACCACGTCGTTTTGCTTTCGTAAAACTTCTCGTGATGACATAGAAATTTAAGTTTTTTTTTCAGCAATCCCACTTTTTTAAAATAAAAATATTATTTCATGTAAATAATTAATAACGAGGACAATAGAAGGTATATACTCAACCCGATAATATCGTTTAGCGTAGTAATTAGAGGGCCTGATGATACCGCCGGGTCAATATTGAATTTTTTAAACAGTATCGGCACGCATAACCCCACGATTGATGATACCGATACCGCCGAGAACATGGATATTCCCAAAATAAACCCGATAAACGGGTTGCCGCGCCACATGGATGCAATAACAAACAGCAGGCTTCCGCATACGGTTCCGAGAATCAGCGCTGTGCGTATTTCCTTAAAAATGTTGGAAGCGATATTGTAGCTGGATAAATTTCCCATGGCAAGCCTGCGAACCATAATTGTGCACGACTGAAGGCCGGTGTTGCCTCCGGTTGCCATAATCACAGGAATAAACGCCACAAGCGATATCGCCTGTTCCAGAGTAACCTCGAATTTACGTATAACCGTGCCTGAAAGCAGGCTCCCGAAAATGCAGGTCAGAAGCCACGGAAGCCGGATTTTTGCCACTTTGAACGCCGATTCGCTGAATACTTCCTCGTAATCGGTACCTGCCATTTTGTAGATGTCTTCGGTGTTTTCTTCGTTTATTACGTCTATTACGTCGTCGACGGTAATTTCTCCTAAAAGAATCCCGTTGGCGTCAACTACCGGCAACGCGGGCACGTCGTATTTCCCCACAAGGCGCGCTACCTGTTCCTGATCCATATTTACGGGCACGCTGACCACATCTTTTTCGGCAATATCGCCGAGTATGACATTTTTTTTGGCGAAAATTATTTTTTGAATCGGTATCAGGCCGATGTAGAGATTATCGTTGTTGACTACATAGATGTAATAATAGGTTTTTTCTATCTCTTTTGTGCGGATATACTCTATTGCCTGTTCGGGAGTAGTGTTTTCGTTCATGGCGATAAAATCTGCAGACATGAGCCTGCCGGCAGTTTTTTCTTCGTACTCAAGGGTTTCTTTGACTTTGCGCGCTTCCGGTTTTTCCATAAGCGCGAGTACCGCTTCAACTACTTCCGAATCCAGTTCCGACAATACTTCAGCCGCCTCCTCAGGTTCCATATTGTCAAGAATCTCGGCTACGTAAACCGGCCCGAACTCTTCGCTTACGGCATATATTGTGTCCGGGGCGATTTTTGCAAACACCTGAGCCATTTTTTCTTTGTCAATGTAACGGGTTATCTTGATTTTTTCTTCACGGTTGACTGAATTGAGGATCTCGGCAATATCCTCGTTGCGGGTATCGGCTAAGATAGCGGTAATTGCGTTCTCGTCGTCTAATGAAGATAAGATCAGCTCAATTTTATTTTCGGTATTTTTGTTTTCCGGCATAAGCGAATCTCCGTATTAGTTCATGACGCAATTCCATTTGTCATATGAATATGTTTTTTGTTTTAGAATTTGCAAAATACAAAAACTAAAAAGATTCTCTTCTTTTTGAAAAAAAGAAGCAAAAACTTTTTCGCAACGTCTTGTATTCCGGTACGGAATAATAAAGACGAATTAGTATTGCTGAAAAAACCTTAAATTTCTATGTCGTCACCAGAAGTTTTGCGAAAGCAAAACGACGTGGTGATCTTAAAACCATCATAGATTAGGATTGCCACAGCTCCTTCTTTGCTTCGCAATAACAATAATACGACAATAAAAATACTTTTTCAGCGCTCTGAAACAACAGTGAATTACCACACATTTCTAAACTTGCGACTTTATTATCTATTTATGAGCGAAAAACGGTTATTCGGAAATAAATGCTTTGAACTTGTTTTTAAACGCATCTACGAATACATCGGTATCAAATTTTAATGCGTGTTCTCGTATAGTAATTGGTGAGAACTCTATTTTTCTTGCCATAAGAACGGCCTCTTTCAGCGAATCCGGCGTCTGGCGGTCGAAGAAAACGCCGGTATAATCTTTTTTGTGCGGCGAGTATTCCACAATCGTCTCAACCGCTCCGCCTTTGCGGTACGCTATCACCGGTTTGCCGCACGACATCGCTTCAAGAGGCGTTATGCCGAAATCTTCTTCTCCGGGGAATATAAAAGCCCGGCATGTATGGTAATAGCGCAAAATATCTTCGTTGGGTAGCCATCCGAGAAACTCGATGTTCTTGCCGGCGATTTTTTTGAGCCGTTTTTCGTCCTGGCCGGTTCCGATGATCACAAGAGGATAATTCAGCTCGTTAAACACTTCTATGGCAAGGTCTATTCTTTTATAAGGGGCAAGGGCAGTTACCATCAGGTAAAAATCTTCCTGTTTTTCACTCAGAGTAAAAAATTTTGTGTTTACCGGCGGATAAATTACCGTTGAAGTTTTGTTGTAAAACCGTTTAATCCGTTTAGCCACATGGTGCGATATGGCGACAAACTCGTCTACCCTTGAATTGGCCGTTATATCCCATACTCGCAGGTAATTGAGTATATGCGGTATGGTTCTGCGTTTAAAGAAACTCATTTTTCTTAGCGGGAAATACTCATGGCGCATATCCCAGGCGTACCTCATGGGGGTATAACAGTAGCATACGTGTTTTGCGTGCACTCCGGGCAGAATCCCTTTAGCCACACAGTGGCTACTGCTTAATACAAGATCGAAATCGTCCACGTCGAAATTTTCTATAGCTGACGGAAAAAGCGGCAGATAATAGCGGTAATTCTTTTCTACTTTCGGCATTTTCTGAATGTAAGATACGTGAATCGGATGCGATTCTATCGCCGGCGAAACTTTTCCTTTTATATGCACAAGGGTGAAAATTTCTGCTTGCGGGAATATATCGCAGAAAAGCTCAAGGCATTTTTCTCCGCCTCTCATACCTGTAAGCCAGTCGTGGATTATAGCTACTTTTTTCAATGAAGTATTTCCTTATAGATATTGATTACGTCTTTAGCGGATTTTTCCCACGAATACTTTTTCGCCTGCTCATATCCTTTTTTGACCAGCGTAGCGCGCAAATGTTCATCCCCATAAACTTTTTTTAGCGCGCCTGCCATCAGGTTTACGTCTTGCGGATCGACGGGCAGGTAGGCGTCCTGCAGAATTTCAGGCATACATGATATGTTTGAGCTGATTACCGGCACACCGTAACTCATCGCTTCAATGGGGGGTATCCCGAACCCTTCGTACAAAGAAGCGAATAAAAGAACGCCTGCTTTCTCATAGACAGACTGAAGCCTTGGCGGATCAATATATTTTACGCATATAACGTTCTCTATATTCGCGGTTTCGCTGGTTTTGAAGAATTCTTCGGATACGCCTACGGCGACAAACTGGGCGTCCGGTTTAAATTTTTTACGGAACTCATCGAATGCCTTTACCGACCGGATAAAATTTTTGTGGGGCATCTGGTTGCCCACAAAAAGGACGAATCCGGGTTTAACGCCGTTTATGGAATACTCTATCTTTTTGTCCGTATCCGAATAACCGCTGTCAAACACAACACTGACTTTATTTTCGTTTATGGAAAACAGCCTGCAAATATCCGATTTTGAACATTGAGAACTGGTAATTATTCGTGTAGCTTTTCTCGCGATATATTTTACGAATATATTGTAGTAAAATTTGTATTTTACATGAAAAAAATCAGGGTATATCATGGGCGTTAGGTCGTGGATATTGATAACAACAGGAAAACCGGCAAAATAAGGAGCGGTAAACGTGGGGCTGTGGAACAAATCCGGTTTAAACCGTTTTATGGATTTGAGCACATTCCACTGTTCGTCCAGCGAATACAACCGCGATTTGATTTTATGAAACTTAATATTGCGTTTTTGCGGAAGTTTACCGGTAATATAATCGTTGGAACATAAGATTATATACTGGTTTTCGTCGTCCTGCCTTAAAATCCGGTTTAAAAGCATCTCTGATACCCGCGAGATACCGTGCACTTTTCCGTCGCAGACTCTGGCGTCAAAAATAATTTTTTTACTCATTGTTTTTTTCCGCAACCAGTTTTATGAGTTCGTTATTTAAATGGTTTACATGTTTTTCCCAACTGAAATTTTGCGCTGTGAATTCCCTTGCGGATTTACCCATATTAGAACATCGGGCGGGATTTTTCAACAATTCAATTAATTTAGCGCAAAAATCGGAGTAATCGCCTTCTTTAACAACGTAACCGCGTTTACCGTTTTGCACAAGTTTATTTAAAGGTTCTATATCTATTGTAATTACCGGCATTGAACAGGCCATATACTCAAACACTTTTAACGGAGACCAGAAAAACCCGAACTCTTTTAAAGGCGGGTATTCTTCCCTGTCATAAGGCGCTAACCCCACGTTTCCCAGCGACATATAAACCGGCACCGATTTATAAGGGAGCGCTCCGGTAAATATTACATAATCGCTCAACCCGAGCCGGTTAATTTTATCTTTTACGGAATTCAGCTCGTTTCCGTCGCCGATAAGTATGAATTTTACATCGGGTACATTTTTAACCGTATTTTCAATGATAAACGGCAGATGCGAAACGCCATGCCAATTCCTGAACGTGCCTAAAAAAATAGCTACGGGGCCGTCGGCTAAATTGAGTTTCCGTTTAAGTTGTGCCTGCTCTTTTTTATCGATATTGCGTAAATCAAACATATCGTTATTTGCCGCCCAGTGGACTTCAATAAGTTTTTCCCGCGCGAATTGCGGGATAATAGTGTTTAAGGTAGATATTATTTTAGACGCGGTTTTGAACTGGAAATCGCTCCAGCGGGTAAGCAGATTTATTACGAGGCGGTTTTTTATCTTGAACCTGAAGATAAATTCTTTTGTGTGCGGGCTGTTGACTTCAAGCACAAAAGGTTTTTTCAGTTTTTTCGCAAGAAGAGAACATACCCCGCCGAAAGTAACATAGCGTTCCATAAGTATATCCGGTTTAAATCCAAGCAGTTTGCGCCATTTTAAAAGGGCAAGTATCGGAAACGTTTTCCCTTTTAGTTTCATGTTTACCCTCAATATCTTTATTGCACCGAAATTTTCTTCTTCAGGGTACCCGTTTTCCAGAGGTACGCAAACCATAACTTCCCATCCCAGTTTTGCCAACCCTTGCGCCACTTCCGTAAAATGAACTGACCCGCCCATCGTGCCGGGCATAGGTTCTCCGCCGAGATATAAAATTTTCATACCGATTTTCGTTTCTTTTTTATGAGTTCAAGATACAATCCTAAAGTCCATTTTACCATATTGGATTCGGTGAAAAAACATTTTACTCTGAGCTGGCTTTTCTGCGCAAGGTAATCCCATATTTCCTCGTGATCGAGATAATATCTTAGTTTGTCCGCCAGATCGTCCACAGAACCGGGTTTAAATACAAGCCCCGCGTCGGCGATAACTTCAGGTATCGCTCCGTGATCCGACCCGATAACCGGTGTGCCGTGCGCCATTGCCTGAGCGCTCACCAGCCCGAAAGCGGGTTGTGTCAGTTCAGGATAGACAAACACGTCTGCCGCACCAAAATATTTCAAAAACTCATCGTGAGGAAGTTTGCCCATAAAAGTACAGTTGGATATCCCGAGTTTATCCGCTAATTTTTTCAGTCTATTTAGATACGAACCTTCGCCGATAATTATAAGCTGAGCGTCCTGCCGGCAGATTTTGCGCCAAGCCATAAGCAGTAAATGAAACCCTTTTTGGAACTCAATTCTACCCGCGGACAAAACAACCGGTTTTTTCAACCCGAGCTGGGTTTTTAACGAATCTTTGGTTTTTAGATCGAAATTTACGGTTTCTATACCGCATGGAATAACCGCCATTTTATGTTTGGGAAACGAAGGGCTGATCCTAAGCATTTCTCTTTCTGCGAACCTGCTTATAAATATGGTTTTATCCGATTTCAGGGCGGTTTTGCGCATCAGGTTTATAGAAACCGCTATTTTCGGCAGTTTCCATAAATGTTTGAGCTTTTGTGAAAACTCAAGATGCGGGAAAATAAGTTTCCGGTACGGTGTTTCGCAATACCCTACTCCGAAAAGGGTTGTTACAACAGGTATATCAAGTTTGCCCGCAAACGATAGCGCCGAAGCGCTCTGCCCGTGCACAATATCAATTTTATCCGAGCTGTTTATCTCAAGAAATTTCTCATACGCTTTGCCGAAAAAATTTTTACGGTAACTGCCCGGCCTAGTATTTTTTATAAAATGAGTAGTTATCGCGCCCTGATGTATTGTTTGCGTTTTGTCATGGCGAGATACAGATGTGGTTATGATGTGAATTCTGTTGCCACGTTGCGCCAGCCCTTTTGCCAGAAGATCGACATAATGCTGCATTCCTCCGAAAGAATGATATGAGGTGATTCTGGTTACTATACAGATATTGAGCGATTTGGATTGAGACGTCATAATCCGCTTTTTTTCTTTCGTTCGTGAATCAGTTGCGCATAAATTTTAGCAGTATGGTTTGCGGAAACAACAGCGTCGAACTTGCTGTAAACCCTCTCTTTGCCTTTTCTGCCGAACTCTATCCTAAGGGTATCGTCATTAATCAGGCTGACAATTTTTTGCGCAAGCATTGCCGGATTCTTCGGTTCAACGAGGTAACCGGTTATGGTATCCTGCACAACTTCAGGTATTCCGTCAACATTGGAGCCGATAACAGGTTTGCCGAGCGCCATAGCCTCCATAACCACTCTCGGCAATCCCTCGAATAGCGACGGGCAAACCAGCATATCAAAACAATTTATTATATCAATAATGTCTTCGCGGTAACCGGTGAACCGGAAATTCGGCAGTACCTTTTTTGAATCGCATATTTTCTTAAGTATTTGAGCGGATTCGCTGTCTTCGCCGGATACCACAAACACCGTTTCAGGGTATTTGTCCAAAACAATCTGTGCGCAATCTATAAGATGAACAATCCCTTTTTTCCCGAACGAATTGCCCCTGATCCTGGCTACGAACCCCACAACTTTTGAGCGGGGGCTTATTCCCAGTTCCGTTCGGAGCCGTACGGTATCTTTTACCGGTTTTATCCGTTGAAGGTCTATGCCGTTGACCACATGCACAATTTTATCTTCATTGACTCCGGCATAAGTCTTGATATCTTCATAAGTAGCTTTACTGACTGTTATTATCCGGTCAAAACAGTTTCTTAAGATAAAATGGTATACCGCAGACTGAATATTACGCACTTTTTTGCCGTCCTGATCCATATTGATCCTGTCGTGGATTGTGGATACGGCAGGCGTTGCGGTTAAAAAAGAGGCAATTCCCCCCATCAGGTCTTCCTGCCGGTTGTGGGTATGGATAATATCTATTGAATTATCCATAATTATCTTTTTAAGCGATTTGACGGAACTTAAATCAAATTTGCCCCGTATGAAATAAGGATAAACTTCTATACCTTCTTTTTTAAGCACAGAGTAGAGTTTTGAGTTTTCGGGTACCGCCGCGCAGATATTGAGATTGAGTTTTAAAAGGTATTTTATAATTGTGCGCACATGTTCTTCGCCGCCTCCATATACCATAGAGTTGCACACATGCAATATTTTTATACAATTAAGGACATTCATGAGGTTTTGGAAAAAAGTATTCTCATAAACCTGCGGATACCTTTTTTCAGAAGAACAAAAAATTCTTCAGGGTTTCTGCAGGATACAAACAGTTTAAAAAAACCCGACGGTTCAAAAAACACTTTTTTTAAGAGATAATACCTGTTTATTCGCGTACGTATTTTCTTCCAGCCGTTTTCGATATCTTTATCCGACAAGGCTCTTGTTTTCACAAACGCTTTCGCGCCGATTCGGACTCTGAGGTTTATCATCAGATCGTACATATCGTTTATCTGAAGAAGGTTTTCCGCAGAGGCAATATCGTAAAATTTTGTGCCCGGATAGGGGAACGCCATAGTAAGATGGACATTGTCGGCATTAAGTTTTTTTGCGAGTTTGAGGGTTTTATCAAGCGTTTCTTTTGTTTCCCACGGCATACCCACAATCATATCCGCGTTTACCCTGATACCGATTTTTCTCGCTTGTTTTACCACCGATACCGCCAGTTCGTCGGGGAAATTCTTGTGCATCTGTTTGCGAGATTGCGGGTCGCCGGCTTCAAGGCCGAATTCTATCTGCCTGCACCCGGCTTTATACATGATTTGCAGCAGTTGTTTGTCTACGCAGTCGATTCTGGTTAGACACCGCCATTCAAGTTTGAGTTTGCGTTTTATCAGTTCCTCGCAGATTAAAACCGCTCTTTTCTTATCGAGAGTGAACGTCTCGTCCCAGAAGAAAAAACCCCAAACGCCCCATTGAGTTATGGCGTGCTCAATTTCGTCAACTACCCTTTTGGGCGACATGGATCTCCATTTGCCGTCGTAACCGCGCGCCGGCGAAGAACCTATTATGCAGAACGGGCATCCGTACGGGCAGTCTCTGGTAGTTCTTATGCAGATTCCGGGAATAACTTTCTCGTGCAGGGGAGCGTCAATCATGCTTATGGAATATTTCTCCATCGGAAACAAATCGTATGCCATAAACGGTATGGAGTCCATATCCGTAATAAGGCTCGATTCGGGATTAATCCTGATTTTATCGCCGTCACGGTATGCGATTCCCCTGACTTCGGACAGGTTGCCGATATTCTCTATTATATCCGGGATAATTCGTTCCGGCTGGCCTTGAATTATTATGTCTATATCCGGAAAATCATTCAAAAACCTGTCCGGATAAATCGGGGCGACCACCGATTCAATAATAATCGTTTTAACGGCGCGGTTTTTTGATTTCGCTAACGTAGCGACCTGTGAATCTTCCCTGATAATACCCGCCGCGGACTGAAATATCAGCACGTCAGCGGAAGGCATTTCGGTTTGCAGTTTAGTTATATCCATATTCATCGCGTTTGCGTCGATAGCCTGAATCTTTATTGCCGGGAACTTCTGTAAAATTACACCGGCGCACTGGGCTAACCGTATGGGGAACGGCGTGTAAATAACATCCTGAAAACAAATCTCGTCCCTCAAAGTGGGCATATCGGCTTTTATCCTTGGCGGGTTTACGAGCAACACTCTCATTTGCGTATAAATTCTCCTGATTTAAAAAAATGGTTTTTATTACCGCTGGAATTATAATCTCTGATATGATATAAAATCAAGAAGTAATTTTATGTAAAATTATGTAATTTAATAACACTTTGAGATAATTTTCCAAACTGCGATCGGATAAAAAATGGATATTTTATTATGGATACTTTCTTCTGCATTGATTGCCTTAGGCATATTGGGGGTAATCCTGCCCGCTCTGCCCGGTATTCCTGTTGCGTTTGCCGGTTTTGTCATCGGCGCGTGGATAGATAAATTCCAGAAAGTCGGATGGGCAACACTTATTGCGCTCGCGTTTCTTTTGGTTTTATCTCTGCTAATAGATTTTCTGACCGCTACGTTTGGAGCGAAAAAAATGGGCGCGAGTTCTCTGGCTGTAATTGGCGCCGTAACGGGTACGGCTGCCGGATTGTTTTTCGGGATCGCGGGGATTTTTCTCGGGCCTTTTCTCGGAGCGGTTATAGGCGAACTTATTGCCAAAAAAAACCTGATTCAGGCGGGAAAAGCTGGGCTGGGCACATGGTTAGGCATTATCGCAGGCACCGCGTTTAAACTGGCGATTGGGTTTGTAATGCTCGGAATATTCGTTACCGCTTATTTTTTATAAAGAGATACGAATTTGATTTTCTTAAAAGAAATTAAAAAGATAAAAACTTTTTTCTTTAAAAAAAAAGAAGCAAAAACTTTTTCGCAATTCTTTGCATTGCGGAAAAGTTATATTCATTATGAAATAATTTTTTAAGCGACGTTGTTTTTCTGGCGCGCCCGTTTGCGCATAGTCGGGTCAAGGATTTTCTTGCGAAGCCGTATGGATTTGGGCGTAACCTCCACCAACTCGTCAGGCCCGATATATTCCATAGCCAAATCGAGCGTCATCTCGACTGGCGGAGTAAGTTTTATCGCTTCATCCGCGCCCGATGCCCGCATATTGGTAAGTTTTTTCAGTTTGCATGGGCTTAAATCAAGATCTTCATCGCGCGAATTCTCGCCGATAATCATACCCTGATACACCTCAACATTAGGGCCGATGAACATCCGTCCTCGAAGCTGAGCGTTGTTTAAACCGTACGCGTTGGATAAACCTGTTTCCGAAGATACCAGCGACCCTCTTGAGGAAAGCACCATAGCGTCTTTCTCTACCGGTTTATACTCGTCAAAAATATGATGTATTATGGCGGTTCCTCGCGTTTTTGTCATCAGGGCACCTTTAAGCCCGATCACTCCGCGAGTGGTTATCTGGTACTCGAGATTGTATTCTCCCGTAGCCCCTTGCGTCATATTGATAAGAGCTCCTTTTCTGCGCCCGATTTCTTCAACCACAGCTCCGTAATAATCCGAAGGAACCTCGACGGTTAAATATTCGTAAGGCTCAAGTTTAACCCCGTCTTTTGTATGGAAAATCACTTCAAGCTGTGATAATTCAAGCTCAAACCCTTCTCTGCGCATTGTTTCCACAAGAACCGCAAGATGAAGTTCGCCTCTTCCCGATACTAAAAATGTGTTGGCGGTATTGGTTTCCTGAACTCTGAGCGATACGTTATGTTCGAGTTCTTTAAACAGCCTGTCCCTCAATACTCTTGAGGTTACATGTTTGCCTTCCCTGCCGGCAAAAGGGCTTGTGTTTACACTGAATTTCATCTGCACGGTCGGTTCGTCTATATCCGGCGGAGTAAGAGGCACGGGCGATTCGGTATCTGCTATGGTATCGCCGATAGATATGTCGTCAAAACCCGCTACCGCCACAATATCACCGCATTGAGCGGATTCTATCTCGATTTGTTTGAGCCCTTCATAACTCAGCAGGCTGGTAATCTTCGCTTCCTGCGCGTTTCTGTTCGGATGCACAAGTGATGCGCTCATTCCCTTATCTATTTTTCCGGCGGTAATTTTACCAATACCCATTTTGCCTTTGTAATAATCCACCATAACCGCAAGGATCAGCATCTGCAAAGGTTTATCGTCTTCAATAGAAGGCGCGGGAATTTTGTCGATAATGGTATCAAGAAGCGCGAAAATATTATCCGATGTGGCGTTGAGGTTTGTTACAGCGTATCCTTTTATAGCGGATGTATATACAATCGGGAAATCGAGCTGGTATTCGTTTGCGTGCAGTTCACAGAACAAATCGAAAGTACGGTTTTCGACTTCGCTGATTCGCGAATCGGGCCTGTCGATTTTATTGATTACCACTATTGCTTTAAGACCCAGTTCCAGAGCTTTTTTAAGCACAAATCTTGTCTGGGGCATAGGGCCTTCTTTGGCGTCCACTAACAGAAGTACCCCATCAACCATCCGCAAAGTGCGTTCAACTTCGCCGCCGAAATCCGCGTGGCCGGGGGTATCTACAATATTTATTTTAACTCCATTATAAGAGATGCTGGCGTTTTTTGCCCTGATGGTTATCCCGCGTTCGCGTTCCAAATCCATCGAGTCGAGTATCCGTTCGCCGAGATCGTCCATGTTCCTCTGAACTTTTGTCTGGCGGAGCATAGCGTCTACTAAAGTGGTTTTACCGTGATCTACGTGAGCGATAATGGCAATGTTTCTGATATCGTTTCTTTTTTTCATTAAATTCAATCCCGTTTTCAACTGTTTCGATTACAAAAAGCAATATAATATACCTTATCGGTTATAATTTGTCAAATCTTGTTATTTATTTTTTTGATTAAATTTCTATTATTTTACATGATTTATCATAAATTATCAATATATTACGTATATTTGAATATTTAAACCGGTATTTGTATTTATAGAATTTATAGATGCGTTTTATATTTTAGCGACGCAATGCAAAGCTTTGCGCAAAAGTTTTAAATGAAATTCAAAATTCGGAATGGGATATATCTACAGTAAAGACCGCTGAAAAAGGTTTTTTTATTGTCATTGCAAAGCCCCGAAGGACTGAAGCTGTGCCAATCTCAGCTCTGATGATTTTGAGACCACCACGTCGTTTTGTTTTATCAAAACTTCTCGTGATGACATAGGACTTTAAGGTTTTTCAGCAATCCCATAATACTATATTTTTTCGAAATTTTGTTTGACATATAGTTGTTTATTATGTAAAATCGCTTTTTAGCTGTGCCAAATTTTATAAAGGAGAATAAGTTCATGAAAAAACTGCTGGTTTCATTATTGATTGGAATGTTTGTTTTATCAGCGTTATCTGTCTATGCTGAAGGCGACCAGAATCATGGCGACAAAGGGCAAGGCAGTGTTATAAGGAATGGCGCGCCAAATAAATAATTGTTTGTAAGCTGAATTAAACCGCATCAGGATACAATTCATATCGCTTATGCGGTTTTTTTGTCGCGCTACAATTTATCAATGGTTATTTTAGGTATTATAAAGATTGGTCGATAAGTATTGCGTTTTGAAGTGTATCGATTGATTCTTTGCGCGTGGTAATAGTTTTTCTTGCCAGAGAAAACTCAAAAAATGACAACTCGAATTCGCTGAATCCGGAATCGTCTCCTTTTAATAGAGCTAAATCCGATATGGTAACTATCCCTCCTTCGGATTGTTTAATGAAAACGTCGAATTTTGCGAACATTTCGCGCAAATCATTCGATTTTAAATCCGATACCCTAACCATATCCACTCCGGTTACCTGAATATCTGCGGGTACAGCCTGTTGAGAAAAAAACCGTAATCCGTCAATCAGGTAAACGGGATAAGCGCCCTGTTGATCAGCCGGCAGATTGACCCGCCTGACAGGCAAATCCGAAGGAAACACGTTTTTTCCTGAAGAAATCAGCCCGAAGGACCGGCTGATTACTTGATTGTTTAAACCGCCCAACCCGAACGCGGTATCGATCCGTTTCAAAATATCGTTTAAACTCAGGGGGATTTCGGACGCGATTATAACAGGGTTACCGATACCTTTTCTTTTCAGTATGCCGGCTATTTCGAAAAATGTTTTTGTGGATGAGACAAACACAATCTCAGCTTTAATACCGTTTATGGCGTATTCATGCTTTGCTTGCGCGATTGTCCGGCTTAAATTTATTCCTGCCTGATAGTTCAAATCGAATATGTCGGTATCGATTAATATGAATTTCGTTTCATGACCGGGTTTTTGCGTGGTGTATTCGCTTTTTTCCGCCGTAATAACCGGACTGCGTCCGGCGGAAGTTATCCCGGGCTGATCCGTACGGGGAATTATCTCGAAATTATAAATTGTGCCCGATGAGGTTACCATTGATAAAATGTTCGCGTGCTGTGTTAATGCGTTTATATGTTCGTCAACGCCAATTATGCCCGAAACATTTTTCAGTTCGGAAATTAATCTGCCGTCAAAATCATAAACGGCGATACTGTCTTCTCCCGAAATCCAGATCAGCGATTCGGATTGGTTTATGAAATGATATTTATCCGTATCGGCGGTATATTCGGATGGTTCTAAATTATGGGTTGATACTAAACCGCCTGCTGAGTTCATCCTGTAAATTTTTGCGCCGGAAAGAATAATTATATCCCCTGTTTTTCTTTCAGCAAAAATAGAGTTGATATAACCTTTAAATTCAAACGAGTTCTCAAACGCGCCTGCGGGATCAAAAACCATAATCTGCCAATTATCACCCGATTCTCTGGATGCGGCGGCAATCCTGCCGGTTTTTGAGTTAATAGCGAGATGTTCTATCCGGTTATTTTTTAAGTTTGCCCCTTCTATCTGTGCAGGGTTTATGACAGATAACGTACAGTAATTCCTGTCCATAATCCGTATCTGATATTTGTCATGAAACGTTTCGGAAATAACAATATTTCCGCTGATCTGGTCGAAATCAAATACGCCGATTTCACCGAAAAACTCTCTGGCATCCAGCGGGTTTGCGCCAAACCAGTTCATTGTCCTTATAAGCCTTTTATTCATGGAAACTATGGATTCTCCGGCAACATAGATTGTTCCCGTAACCGGATCAACCCGCATTCCGTTTAACCTGCCGAATATCTTGCCCGTTGAAAAAGGTTCCAGCGCAACCTTTGACTGCAGTTTGAAACCGAGGTTGCCGGCGCCTGTTACCGGTGCCTGTTTGAAATAGGCGGCAAGTTCCATCGGCGTTTTCCGGGAAATTAAGTTTATAGTATCCGGCGGATAAAAAGAGTTTCTGAGTTTTTTGTAATTATCTATCTCGGAAAACATATCAAACAATGAACTGCCGATAATTTTTGAGGCGGAATCTCTCAAAGATTCAAACTGCGCTTTTTTTAACCCGTAAGCCAGAATATATTTTGCGATAGGAACCAGAGAAGCGTTCATGGAAAACTTTTTCACACCCAATCCAAGAAGAATCGGATAGTTGGAGATATCTTCGGCTAAAAAACCGCACAGATGCGCCTCTTTGCCCGATTTTTGGGCTGAAGCGGTTACTCTTGCGATAGCCTCAAGTAAATCAATGTGGTCAAGAGCGGTACCGATATTGGCAACCATATCTCGGGGTATTCCGGCGATATCCGCCAGCAGATCGTTGGAACCGATATTTACAAAATCGACGGATTTGAAAATCCCGTCAATATCGTTTACAGCCCCGAGCGATTCTACCATAGCGCCGATTTTTATTTTATCATAAAAAGGCAGTCCTTCTTTTCTCAGTTCATCTTTCGCTTCATTTAAAATAGATAAAAACCGGGCGGTATCCATACTGTCCCTGACCATGGGTATAAGGATTTGTATATTGTTATATGCCGCAGATGAACGGAGTATGCTTCTTATCTGGCGTTTGAGAATACCTTTGCCTTCATTGAAATAAAAATCAAGGACAGGTTCTTTCTTAATCCATGCGGGCAAGTTTGCGAGCTCAACATTTTTGTCGCCGGACAAATCCGCTATTCTTATGGTAAACGGTTTGCCGTTGGATTTGGATGCCGCGTATTCATAAGCGCTTATTTGTTCGGATTCTTCAGGGACTCTGCCTTCCTGAATATAATAAAATTCCGATCTGAAAAGCGAAATCCCGTCGGACCCTTTATCTATCGCTTGAATTGCTTCTTCGGGAATGGCTATGGACGATTCGATACTGATTTCTCCAAGCCCTTTCAGTATAAAATCTTCGGCAGTATACTGCGCGGTGTCCCGATATATTTTATCAACCAGTTTAAGAGCGGTTTCTGTTTCCGATTCAATCTGTGCGGAAGTTACTTCATGGAGCCGGCCGTTAATTGAATCGAGAATATATTTAGAACCGGTTTTAAATTTATTGATATTTCCAATACCCGAAATTACCGGTATTCCATATCCCGCGGCGGCAATGGGAACATGAGATATATTCTGATTTTCCCGCAGGATAAATGCGCAGGCCCTGCCGGTCTCTATAAGCATAATCACTTCGCTAAGAGGCAGGTCGTCGGCAACAATAATTGATTTTTCGGGAATATTCAGCCCCCTGCCCTGAACCGTGCGCAGAAGCATCTGCAACAGCGATACCGCGTGCAGTGATACCCTCCGCTCAGTTAATGACGATGATCCGGCAGTTTTAAGCTCATCGCTTCGCAACTCGAAATATGCGATCATATCTTTCAAAACATCTTCGGCAAACCGTTTTTCCGATTCGATTTTCGCCGGAAGTTCTTTTTCCGCAATCCGTTCAATCAGGCTTTTTTCTATTTTTAACCTTTCTGCCGCGCGCGGATTACCGGTTTGTGATTCGATAAGGGTATCGATTACTTTTTTTAAAGTTGAAATTGACGCCGATGCCTTCTTTTTTTCTTTGCGTACATCAAACGGCGGGCGAAGATACACTGGCGTTTCTTCGGTAGAAACCTTATAAATAGTTGCCTGAACAACGGTTTTAACGGTACCGAAATTAATAGTTTCATTTTCGGCAGGTTTTTTTTCGTCTCTTTCCTGTTTGACTCTTCTTTTTGCCACTTCTTTTGCTCTTTGACGGGGCGGCAACTGCTCAAGCCACTTCAGATAAGAAGACAACTGAGAATCTGTCATATCATGTCCGTGAGCGTTGAGCCCGAATATTCTCTGGCGTTCGTTCAAACCCGTTATGTAACTGATATCAAGGATATTTTCCATTTGCGAATCTTCAAATGCTGATTGAAAATGACCGTAGGCCTCATAAAGCAGGTTTGGGCGCACTAACGATTCACCGAACAATTTAGCTTCAAGGTTATTTCGTATTTCAGACACTGCGATCTCAAAAACCCGGTTTCTGTCTTTCGCCGGGATTGTTTGAATTACCCATTGCCTCAATTCAAACTCAAGGGCGGCGTCGATTATTTGAAACGCCGCAAGACGAGCGTTTTTTCCGGCGGCAAACTGGTTTGTCAGAGTTATTACCGGACGAGATATGTTATGATTGCCCGACCGGAAATCGAATGTATCGCAAAGAGCGAACCTGTTGTTATCAAGCCGGGCAGGGCATTTATCGGAGATAACAAAAATGTCCGCGTTAGATAAAATATCAGTTAATTTTAAAGGAATTTGAGCCGTATTTGCTTCATCAACAGGCACGTCCAGTATAACCGGAAATTTTGATGACAGCCCGTCGATTTGCGATTTCAAATCGCTCAAAAAACCGTTATCTATACCTTTGGCAGGTATGGGTGTTCCCTGATCAAATATTTGAACTAATTTATTATCTGTATTCGCTTTAGCAATAGTTTCCCTTGATTCGACAGGCTGAATTGAAATAGTCGAAAATTCAGGCTGGGGCAATACAAAACCCTGTATCTGCGGTTCAACCAATTGTTTCCTGCCAATAACCGCCTGCGATAACCCACTTCCCGCAGGATAAATGTTGAGAACGTACCTTGCCCTTCCTCTTGCGGCAATCTCAATTTCCGAGCCGGCAGACGGAATCGAGTCTAATTCAGAAAGGTTCACCAGCGCTTCCATCGGAACGGATTTTTCTATCGCCAGACGAGTAATCCCATAACGATTGAATAACGATAGTATTGAATCAGGCACAATATTTGATCTTGCGGAAACATCGATCAGAATATTTTGTAATCTGGACTGACTGAAAATTGAAATCAAAGACAAATAATCTTCGGAATTTTTTGAGAATTCCAAAACAGAATTTTCAGGATTGGTTTTATCCGGTTTCAATATAAACCCTGATTTCGTGTCTGCAATTCCCGACAGGTAATAAAGCGCGGCCCGCGGTGAAATGGTTGAATTATCATCAGGCAAACGGTTTATAATATCACCCACAGTAACCGAGCCGGATTGCCCGATAAGTTCAATGGCGGTTTTTTCAATTTGCGCGCGTTGCAATACCGACCGGCCGTACGAATCCGCAGATATAATTTCTACCGACCTGCCGTCGGCGAAATCGGTAGCTTCAAATATTTCTCCTTCGGATAAAATCGAATCCGGCGAATCGGCAAATACAAAAACAAACGTTTTATCCTCAATATTTAATCTTACCGCCAACCTTTGCGCGGAAAAATCGACAGAAAACCCTTTAAGTTCGGGAAAATGCGATGTTGCCCACCTGCTAATCAGAATATTTTTTACGGCCGAGTTTATTTTATTCAAACTTTCATCTGTGTTTTTCGATAAATCCGATAAAATTTCATTCCCGATCTGATCAATTCCCAGAGCCGTCAAATATGATTTGAATTTCAATGCGAACAACATTTTGCCCTGGCTGTCGAGAAACGGTTCTTCGGCAATCCATGAGGCGACTGCCAAGGTATTGCCTGCAAGTTTTTTCTCAAAACCTGTGTGTTCGCCTTTGATTCTGGCAAGATACGGCGATTCATCCTGCCGGCTGGCGATATTAGGCGCGACAGTAATAAAAGAAATCCCTTTTTCCCTGAGAGCCCGCTCTATACTTTTCGAATGAAACCCGCCGGCAAGAATAACGGCTTTTTCCGATTTGCCCCGCTCCATTATCCCTATCAGGTTCTCAACCATAGAACCGCTTCGCTGTTCCGCTATCCGGTAGAATTGATTGTAAAAATCCGAATTTTTTGTGAAATACAACTTAAAACCTTCCAGTTGCGAATCGAAAGAGTTGTTTAAATATGAATAAAAAGGTTGCGGCGAAAGAAAATCACTGCCGCCGCCAAGCGTTTCGTATTCTTCGGATGACAATTCAAACTGCACCGCTTTTTTGTATAAAACCAGTTTTTCATTTAAATCGTCGAGTTTAATATATTCGGGCGTTTTTAAATATTTTTGTTTTATGGCGCAGTACAGTTGATTAAGTTCTATGTCAAGCTGTTTCTCATCAAGATCTTCTGCCGTTTGGAGATATTGGGAATATTGTTTTACGTTTGGAAAAGAATCCATGTTTGTTCCGGATTGCGCAAGATACTTATTCAGGATTTTATGGTATTGCCCGCCTGAAATTTTGTTCAATTTGAATTTTATAGATTGCTCAACATATATCTCTTTTTCAGAGGAAGGCAACTTTTTTAACAGCAAATCCTCGATTTGCGAATATTGCTCATGAAGCTGTCCGAAATTGATTTCTTTTTCCAGCTTGAACAACTTCTCTAAATTTGATATGTGGGTGTAACTCTCTAAATCGATTGCGTTTTCCCGCGCGTACTGCTCAATAAATGCGAAATATTGCTGTAATTCAAATTTATTATCGGCAAATTGCCTGCGCATTAAGATCAGGTTCATCAGTTGCGCAGGGAACAAGGCGCTCATTTTCTTATCAAGAAGAGATTCAACGTACCCGAGGAAGAATAATGCCTCGTGCTTTTTCTCAAGCGTACCGACCATCATGCCAAGATTTTTCCCATAAAGGTTCCTGTCATCGCAACCGGATAAATAAGGTTTACAGTTTGCGTTAATAGCGTAATATTCTGCTCCGCTAATCAATCCTGTTTTAAGAAAATAATCGCTTGCTTTTTCTATACTTTTTTTAAGTGGGAAACCGGAAAAATCATCTATATTGATTTTCCCTGACGCTCCCTCTATGGCGACCGTATTAAACCCTTTTTTTAAGAAATAATCGATTAGTTGAGCTATTTTTTTCTGCGCGTAATAGTTGCAATGCGCATCCTGAATATAAACCACAAAACTTTTGGATTTGGCTTCGTCATTTGAGGCTACTATTTTTCCAAGCTCTTTAGGAACGGAAATTTGCGTGCCTTTAGCGGTTTGTGATAGTAGCACAACCTGCATAACCGCAAATATAATCAGGCAACGGCATTTGTTTTTCATAAAAAATTATCTTAACTTTAAATTCCCTGTTGGAAAATTCAATCACTGTTTCTATCTGTATTTGAATTTATTATATCAGGTTTGAGAATAAAATCAAAATTGAAATCTTGTGCACCTTATCAATATTTACATACAATTCAGGCGTCTTTTGCGCTAAAACAAACAAGATTGCATATTAATTTTTAGGTGTTTGATTTGGAAACGATAAAGAGATTAGGATCGCTGAAAAAGTCTTTTTTATTGTCATTGCGAAGCTCTGGATGAGCTGTGGCAATCTCAGCTCTGATGATTTTGAGATCACCACGTCGTTTTGTTTTCGCAAAACTCCTCGTGATAACATAGAAATTAAAGGTTTTTTCAGCAATCCCAGATTTCGTTCTTTTTTCAAAAAGAACGAAATCTTTTTCACAATGCTCCGCATTCCGGCGTAATATTATAATAGGCGAATCCGTATGAGTTTTGTGCACGCGAATATAATATTTGGCAAAATCAAAATTATTTCTTTGACAGCAACGGACATAAACGGATATAAATAGTGCGCTTTTTAAAAAGAGCGATTTGTTTTACTTGAAAGAAATCTTATCAAAACAATTAACAATAAAATAAGGACAAAATCTATGTCTATCGAAGCCTCTAACAAAGATAAAAATGCCTGCGCTGTACTGCAAAACATAAAAATAGCGGATACGACAGCCAACCCTGCGCCTTTAGGATTAATGGGGTTCGGTATGACTACAGTTTTACTAAACCTGCATAATGCGGGGCTTTTTAAATTGGGATCCATGATTCTCTGCATGGGAATATTTTACGGAGGAATTGCCCAAATCATTGCCGGAATTATGGAATGGAAAAAAACAATACGTTCGGCACAATCGCTTTTACGTCTTACGGCTGTTTCTGGCTTTCTCTGGTTGGGCTTATTGTGCTTCCGAAAACAGGGTTGGCGGAATCGCCCGAAAACTCGGCAATGGTTGCATATCTTGTAATGTGGGGTATATTTACCCTTGTTTTGTTTGTCGCTACACTGAAACTGAACAAGCAACTGCAGGTTATTTTCGCGTCATTGACAGTATTGTTTTTTCTGTTGGCGTTAGGCGATATAATTCACAGTAATACCATTAAAATCATTGCCGGTTACGAAGGGATTTTTTGCGGGTGTTCGGCTATTTATTCTGGTTTATATCAGGTATTGTCCGAATACCTGAAAAAATAAGGCAGGATAATCCGGTGGTTACTTATTTAAAAATCAACAAAGAGTAATTTTTGTCAAAGAAAGCCGCAATGCAAAGCATTGCGAAAAAGTTTTTGGTTCTTTTTTCAAAAAGAACGAAATCTTTTTATCGTTTCTAAAATTAACCGGATGTTAATATTAATCGCATAAAACCGACGGATTAGCCGTATTATTACTTGTATTCTGCGCTAATCTTTTTTAAAACAATCTCAAATTTATTTTATAAATAAATAATACAGCCATACGTATCCCGCGTAATATATAAATAAATAAAAACACATTACATATAAACTCGTACCGCCTTTTTTTGAAATCGAATATATCCTGTTATGATGCGATGAATGTTTTCGGGTTATTCGTTTTAACTGATACATGACCTTTCTGTAATAAAAATAGTTCCCGTATATACCCATGATCAATCTGACCAGCATCCTGTATACGAGAAATATAATCAGTAAAGACGGTTTTTCGGAAATATCGTTTAGGCTTGCGGGTAAATCGCGCCTGTAGAAAATAAAATAAAATATTATCGGAAATTTGATGGAAAGTTCCACAAACACTAGTATTATACTGCATAAATGCATTTTCCTGTACGCTGTCCACCATAATCCGAAAAGAAGTGCAAACCAGTTCCAGCTTATATATAGCGACCGCCTGTCCATCTGTTTCCATTTGTTCACGTAATATATCTTTTCCGTGAAATGGTCCATATATATAAGCATTTCATCACTGATTTTCATGAATACATCCTTTTTGTAACCTTTTTATGGACTTATATTTGTTGTGCTTGCGCGCAACCTTCCACGTATTTTTTTTTGATATACAATTCGCGCCGGAAATTTTTAGTGCAAGTATAGCAAATATTGTCTTAGGAATCTACCTTTATGTTATTGCGGCTTAATCAGGTTGGGTTAGCATGGATGCGAATATGCTTTTTATTTTGGAATTGACAATATAAAACTGAACAGCTAAAAAGATTTCGTTCTTTTTGAAAAAATAAGTCAAAAACTTTTTTCGAAATGCTGAAGCATTACGGCTTATTATAATTTAAAACGTGAATCAGCACGTAAAAACATCCGACTGCTGAAAAAGTTTTTTATTGTCATTGCGAAGCTCTGGATGAGCTGTGGCAATCTCAGCGCTGGCGGTTTTGAGATCACCACGTCGTTTTGCTTTCGCAAAACTCCTCGTGATGACATTCTAATTTAAGCCTTTTTCAGCAATCCCATTCTCTAATATACGGCAAAAA
>Ga0067045_1002729_pt1 | contig 58296 bp, 62 predicted proteins | sample TerdegcTABiofilm_FD_59184 | JGI IMG/M metagenome (GOLD analysis project Ga0067045, IMG submission 59184) | Combined Assembly of (Gp0054472, Gp0054536) Wastewater bioreactor microbial communities from Singapore -Terephthalate degrading...
CGGCCGTCAACAGGGGAAACCGCAGTGAGCGAAGAGAGCTGCATGGGGTGTTCTCGGACAGTCGGGCAACGAAATGGGGCGCGTATCATACATGAAAAAATCCGCCGGTCCGTTGCCAACTGACCGGCGTATTACGCGTAACGGCTTGAAAATAGCCCGTGGCTGCGACTTATTCGTTGCGCATCAACGGGTAAAGCTCTTTGAGCAATTTGCGACGGCTGATGACCAACTGCCAACGATGACCGCCCAGCTGGCGCCACAACCGCGCCGAGCGGATACCGGCCAGAAGCAGGGCGCGGATCTTCGAGGCGTTGTTCGGTTGTTGCAGGTTGCGCATGTCGCCATGCACCTGGATGCGCTGGCGCAATGTGCTCAAGGTGTCCTGGTACAGCGCGCCGCAGGCGGCGATGACGTTTTCGTGGGCCGGGCCGAAGTGTTCAACCTGGGACTGGATCTGCGGCAGGCGCTTGCCGATGGTCTCCAGCAGGTCGTCACGCTTGGCCAGTTGGCGCTCGAGGCCGAGCATCGACAGGGCGTAGCGCAGCGGTTCGCGCTGCAAGGTGCTCGGGTCGCGCTCCAGTGCGCCGACCAGTGCGCGGTAGCCTTCACGCAGCGCCAGGTCGTCACCGCCATAGACTTCCAGGGTGTCCTTGGGGTCGCGAACCAGCAGGCTGCCGAGCATGCAGGTCAGGCCGGCCTCGGTAACCTGGCCGGTCTTGGCGATCTTGTCCACCAGCACGGCGGCGAGGAAGACCCCGCCGAGCGCGGTCAATTGCTCCTGGATCGGGCTCATGCCGGGCTGCTCCAGGGTTCGGCGACTTCAATCACGCCGCCCCCCAGGCACACCTCGCCATCGTAGAACACCACGGACTGGCCAGGCGTGACCGCGCGCTGCGGGTCATCGAAGGTGGCGCGGTAACCGTCGGCGGTTTTTTCCAGGGTGCAGGGCTGGTCGCTCTGGCGATAGCGCACCTTGGCGGTCAGGCGGCGCGGCGCGCTCAGGTCCACCGGGTTGACCCAGTAGATATCCGAAGCGAGCAGTGCGCGGGAGAACAGCCATGGGTGGTCATTGCCCTGGCCGACGATCAGTTCGTTGTGCTCCAGGTCCTTGACCAGCACGTACCATGGCTCGTCGCCGGCGTCTTTCAAGCCGCCGATGCCCAGGCCCTGGCGCTGGCCGATGGTGTGGTACATCAGGCCGTGATGGCGGCCGATGACCTCGCCTTCGGTGGTTTTGATCTCGCCCGGTTGCGCTGGCAGGTATTGCTTGAGGAAGTCGCTGAAGCGGCGCTCGCCGATAAAGCAGATCCCGGTGGAATCCTTCTTCTTGGCGGTGGCCAGGTCGTGCTGCTCGGCGATCCGGCGCACTTCGGGCTTTTCCAGTTCGCCGACCGGGAACAGGGTCTTGGCGATCTGTTCGCCGCCAACGGCGTGCAGGAAGTAGCTCTGGTCCTTGTTGGGGTCCAGGCCCTTGAGCAGTTCGGTGCGCCCGTCGATGTCACGACGGCGCACGTAGTGGCCGGTGGCAATCAGGTCGGCGCCGAGCATCATGGCGTAGTCGAGGAACGCCTTGAACTTGATCTCGCGGTTGCACAGGATGTCCGGGTTCGGCGTGCGGCCGGCCTTGTATTCGGCCAGGAAGTGCTCGAACACGTTGTCCCAGTACTCGGCGGCGAAGTTGGCGGTGTGCAGCTTGATGCCGATCTTGTCGCACACGGCCTGGGCATCCGCCAGGTCGTCCATGGCGGTGCAATATTCCGTTCCATCGTCTTCTTCCCAGTTCTTCATGAACAGGCCTTCCACCTCATAACCCTGCTCCATGAGCAGAACGGCGGAAACGGAAGAATCCACGCCGCCGGACATGCCGACGATGACGCGCTTCTTTTGTGTGTCAGAAGGGGCTGGATCACGCATAGGGTTTCAACGGGTGTCTTGAAAAAGGACGCGATTCTAACAGGCCCAAGCCTTCAAGGCTAAAGAGAAGGTCGGATCAATTCGAGACTGTGGCGAAAGCCGGCCAGATAATCATCGATACACCGGATGATCAGCTCACTGCGCCAGGCGTCGCGCAGGCCCATCAGCTCGTCACGGCTCAGCCAGCGGGCGCGCACGATGCCGTCGTCAAGTTGATAGTCCGGGCGGTGTTTCAGCGCCTTGGCGGTGAAGCAGACCCTCTGGTAGGTCACGCCGTTGCTCGGCGCGGTGTACAGGTAGATGCCGACGATGCCGGTGGCTTCGACGTCCCAGCCGGTTTCTTCGAGGGTTTCACGCACGGCGGCTTCGGTCAGGGTTTCGTGCGGGTCGAGGTGGCCGGCGGGCTGGTTGAGCACGGCGCGGCCGCCCTTGAGTTCTTCGACCATCAGGAAGCGGCCGTTGTCTTCGACGATGGTGGCGACGGTGATGTGGGGTTGCCAGGTCATTGGATGCCTCTCGATTCTGAGTGCGGTGCGGTCTTCAGGCAGGATTGCAGTCGGTGTGGGAGGGGAGCAAGCTCCCTCCCACATTTGAATCCGGTTTATTCGCTGGAAACACAAACCCCGGCACGGGGCCGGGGTTTGTTTGCATCCTTACAACCTTACTTCAGCTTGGCAATTGCCGCGTTGAGGGTGTTGCTCGGGCGCATGACCTTGCTGGTCAGCTCCGGGTTCGGCGCGTAGTAGCCGCCGATGTCCACTGGCTTGCCCTGTACGGCGTTGAGCTCGGCAACGATGGTTGCCTCGTTCGCGGCGAGGGTCTTGGCCAGTTCGCCGAATTGCGCTTGCAGCGCGGTGTCTTCGGTCTGTGCGGCCAGGGCTTGGGCCCAGTACAGCGCCAGGTAGAAGTGGCTGCCGCGGTTGTCGATGTTGCCGACTTTGCGCGATGGCGACTTGTTGTTGTCGAGGAACTGGCCGGTGGCCTGGTCCAGGGTCTTGGACAGCACCAGGGCTTTCGGGTTGTTGTAAGTCACGCCCAAATGCTCAAGCGATGCGGCCAGGGCCAGGAACTCGCCCAGGGAATCCCAACGCAGGAAGTTTTCTTCCAGCAGTTGCTGCACGTGCTTGGGTGCCGAACCGCCAGCGCCGGTTTCGAACAGACCGCCACCGTTCATCAGCGGCACGATCGACAGCATCTTGGCGCTGGTGCCCAGTTCCATGATCGGGAACAGGTCGGTCAGGTAGTCGCGCAGTACGTTACCGGTCACCGAGATGGTGTCCAGGCCCTTGCGGGTGCGCTCCAGGGTGAGCTTCATCGCGTCGACCGGCGACATGATGCGGATGTCCAGGCCGTCGGTGTTGTGGTCTTTCAGGTAGGTCTGGACTTTCTCGATCACCGCACCGTCGTGGGCGCGCTGTGGGTCCAGCCAGAAGATGGCCGGGGTGTTGCTGGCGCGGGCGCGGTTGACGGCGAGTTTGACCCAGTCCTGGATCGGCGCGTCTTTGGCCTGGCACATACGGAAGATGTCGCCGGCTTCGACGGCCTGTTCCATCAGCAGGTTGCCCTTGCTGTCGGTAACGCGGACGACGCCGTCAGCCTTGACCTGGAAGGTCTTGTCGTGAGAGCCGTACTCTTCGGCTTTCTGTGCCATCAGACCAACGTTTGGCACGCTGCCCATGGTGGTCGGATCGAACGCGCCATTGGCCTTGCAGTCTTCGATGACGGCTTGGTAGATGGTGGCGTAGCAGCGATCTGGGATCACGGCCTTGGTGTCGTGCAGCTGGCCGTCGGTGCCCCACATTTTGCCGGAGTCACGGATCATGGCCGGCATCGAGGCGTCGACGATCACGTCGCTCGGCACGTGCAGGTTGGTGATGCCTTTGTCGGAGTTGACCATCGCCAGGGAAGGGCGAGCGGCGTAGACCGCCTGGATATCCGCTTCGATCTGCGCTTGCTGCTCGGCCGGCAGGGCCTTGATGCGAGCGTACAGGTCGCCGATGCCGTTGTTCAGGTTGAAGCCGATCTGCTCCAGCACGGCGGCGTGCTTGGTCAGGGCGTCTTTATAGAACTCGGCAACGATCTGGCCGAACATGATCGGGTCGGAGACCTTCATCATGGTGGCTTTCAGGTGAACCGACAGCAGTACGCCTTGTTTCTTGGCGTCTTCGATTTCAGCGGCGATGAAGCTGCGCAGGGCGTTCTTGCTCAGCACGGAGCTGTCGATGATTTCGCCAGCTTGTACGGAAGTCTTTTCCTTCAGTACGGTCGCGGTGCCGTCTTTAGCGATCAGTTCGATTTTGACCGCGTCGGCTGCCTCGATCTGTACGGCTTTTTCGCTGCCGTAGAAGTCGCCGTGGCTCATGTAAGCGACGTGGGACTTGGAGTCGGCAGCCCAGGCGCCCATCTTGTGCGGGTGCTTGCGTGCGTAGTTCTTGACCGACAGCGGTGCGCGGCGGTCGGAGTTGCCTTCGCGCAGTACCGGGTTCACGGCGCTGCCCTTGATCTTGTCGTAACGTGCGCGGGTTTCTTTTTCCGCGTCGGTGGTTACGGTTTCCGGGTAGTCCGGCAGGGCGTAGCCCTTGGCTTGCAGTTCTTTGATCGCCGCCTGCAGTTGAGGCGTCGAGGCGCTGATGTTAGGCAGCTTGATGATGTTGGCTTCAGGCGTAACGGCCAGGGCGCCCAGTTCGGCGAGGTGGTCCGGGACGGCTTTGGTGCCCAGTTGCTCGGGGAAGCTTGCGAGGATGCGCCCGGCGAGGGAGATGTCGCGGGTTTCCACGGCAATATCAGCGGAAGCGGTGAAGGCCTCTACGATAGGCAGCAGTGAATAGGTGGCGAGGGCTGGTGCTTCGTCGGTGAAGGTGTAGATGATCTTCGAGCGGGTGGGCATATTCGGATTAACTCTCTTCTTTGCTGAAAGCGTGCGCAGAAACTCGAGATGCGCCGGGTAGAGCGCGTTCGTTCAAAGTCATCCATGAGCGAAAGGTCGAGGTTTCTTCGCGGTGATGTTGGGTTGCATCAGTCGAGCGTCAAGCGGGTGGACTATTGTTTAGTCCGGCTTTTCTGGCGCTGGGCGCTGCTTTCTATTGAAGAAGCAGGCGGTCGGCCGTCGTGACTCTTTGGTCAGCGGCGGCATTATACATAGGTCGCTATGCTTACGCCGAGCCTTCATACAAAAGGTGGGTCGTCCATTGGTCTAAAGGTCGCAGGGACCAAGTTGCGCCTAAAGTCGCATGATGTGCTCAAGATTGGCGCTTTTCCCTTTGATTTCAAGCTTGTAGGCGACTAAATATGCTGTTTTCGATGCAAATGAGCGTGGCGTGAGGTTTAAGTCGTCATTTATCTGGAGTAGGCTCGAACGCAGCCAGATGTTCAATCCATAGATGGAGTTCAGCATGGGATACAAGAAGATTCAGGTTCCGGCAGTCGGCGACAAAATCACCGTCAATGCAGACCATTCTCTCAATGTTCCTGACCAACCGATCATCCCTTATATCGAAGGTGACGGTATCGGTGTCGACATCAGCCCAGTGATGATCAAGGTGGTCGACGCCGCTGTTGAAAAAGCTTACGGCGGCAAGCGCAAGATTTCGTGGATGGAAGTTTACGCCGGTGAGAAGGCGACCCAAGTCTATGACCAGGACACCTGGCTGCCCCAGGAAACCCTGGACGCGGTACGCGATTACGTAGTCTCCATCAAAGGCCCGCTGACCACGCCGGTCGGTGGTGGCATCCGTTCGTTGAACGTCGCCCTGCGCCAACAACTCGACCTGTATGTGTGCCTGCGCCCGGTGCGCTGGTTCGAAGGCGTGCCGAGCCCGGTCAAAAAGCCTGGCGACGTGGACATGACCATCTTCCGCGAAAACTCCGAAGATATTTACGCCGGGATCGAGTGGAAAGCCGGTTCGCCGGAAGCGATCAAAGTGATCAAGTTCCTCAAGGAGGAAATGGGCGTCACCAAGATCCGCTTCGACCAGGATTGCGGTATCGGCATCAAGCCGGTGTCCAAAGAGGGCACCAAGCGCCTGGCGCGCAAGGCCCTGCAATATGTCGTGGATAACGACCGCGAGTCGCTGACCATCGTACACAAAGGCAACATCATGAAGTTCACCGAAGGTGCCTTCAAGGAATGGGCCTACGAAGTGGCGGCTGAAGAATTCGGCGCAACCCTGCTCGATGGCGGGCCGTGGATGCAGTTCAAGAACCCGAAGACCGGCAAGAATGTCGTGGTCAAGGATGCGATTGCCGATGCCATGCTGCAGCAGATCCTGCTGCGTCCGGCTGAATATGATGTGATCGCGACCCTCAACCTCAACGGTGATTACCTGTCTGACGCCCTGGCGGCGGAAGTCGGTGGTATCGGCATTGCGCCGGGCGCCAACCTGTCCGACACCGTGGCAATGTTTGAAGCCACCCACGGTACCGCGCCGAAATATGCCGGTAAGGACCAGGTCAACCCGGGTTCGCTGATCCTGTCGGCGGAAATGATGCTGCGCCACATGGGCTGGACCGAAGCGGCCGATCTGATCATCAAGGGCACCAATGGCGCTATCTCGGCCAAGACCGTGACCTATGACTTCGAGCGCCTGATGGAGGGCGCGAAGTTGGTGTCGTCGTCGGGCTTTGGCGATGCGCTGATCTCGCACATGTAAACACGCAGGCATAAAAAACGGCCACTCCAATGGGTTGGGTGGCCGTTTTTTATTTGCATGCTTCTCGCTTGGCAGTGAATCAGGCCGTTAGCTTCTTTTCTTTTTGAGCGGCGGATACAACGGGTTTTGCAGATGTAGTGATCGTGCTTGCACAGATGTTCACGGCGTGCAGCCCTTTCGGTCCTTGAATGATCTCAAAGCTCACAGCTTGGCCCGCTTTCAGCGTTTTGTAGCCATCCATATGGATCGCTGAATAATGCGCAAAAAGGTCCTCGGTCTTACCTTCTTCATTAATGAAGCCGTAACCCTTGGCATTGTTGAACCATTTGACCTTGCCACTGATCTTGACGCCAGACATACCCATATCCCTCTGCACCAGACTCCATCACTGGAGTATCATCCAGTTTATCCGTCCTAACCCGAATAAATAAGGTTGACTGCGCGGACCTTTTTTACCCACTGTGGGTTCTATTGGTTGTAACACCGATTTGCCGATAGTCAAGGTGACCGAACGGTCGGAGTTGAAATTCTGACAGGTCGCCCCCACCACTGTATTTGAACCACTGACGAACCTTTCTTTCCATGCATGCAATCAGCCAGATTCGACTAACATTCAATCAGGATCGACCGGATCACGAGCACGATGACGACGGTTCTGCAGGCATTGCTGTTCAGGAGGCCAAGCCTGCTCTACAGGCGCCGCCGATGTACAAGGTGGTTTTGTTCAACGATGACTACACACCGATGGATTTCGTGGTCGAAGTACTCGAGGTGTTTTTTAACCTGAACCGCGAGTTGGCGACCAAGGTAATGCTGGCCGTTCACACAGAAGGACGGGCAGTATGTGGAGTGTTTACCCGCGACATCGCCGAGACAAAGGCCATGCAGGTCAACCAGTACGCCAGGGAAAGCCAGCATCCGCTACTCTGTGAAATCGAGAAGGACGGTTAACGCCGACCACTTGGGTATGAGGTGAAGCTATGTTAAACCGCGAGCTCGAAGTCACCCTCAATCTTGCCTTCAAAGAGGCCCGTTCGAAGCGTCATGAATTCATGACCGTCGAGCACCTGCTGCTGGCACTTTTGGATAACGAAGCTGCCGCCACCGTTTTGCGTGCGTGCGGCGCCAACCTCGACAAACTCAAGCATGACCTGCAGGAGTTCATCGACTCCACGACGCCACTGATCCCCGTGCATGACGAGGACCGTGAAACCCAGCCGACCCTGGGCTTTCAGCGGGTATTGCAGCGTGCTGTTTTCCACGTACAGAGCTCCGGTAAGCGTGAAGTCACGGGCGCCAATGTGCTTGTCGCCATCTTCAGCGAACAGGAAAGCCAGGCAGTGTTCCTGCTCAAGCAGCAGAGCGTTGCCCGTATCGATGTCGTCAACTACATCGCCCACGGTATCTCCAAAGTGCCTGGGCACGGCGATCATTCCGAGGGTGAGCAGGAAATGCAGGACGACGAGGGCGGTGAGTCTTCTTCTTCGGGCAACCCATTGGATGCCTATGCCAGCAATCTCAATGAGCTGGCGCGCCAGGGGCGGATCGATCCGCTGGTGGGGCGCGAGGCTGAAGTTGAGCGCGTGGCGCAGATCCTCGCACGTCGTCGCAAGAACAACCCGTTGCTGGTGGGTGAGGCGGGCGTGGGTAAAACCGCGATTGCCGAAGGCCTGGCCAAGCGTATCGTCGACAACCAGGTGCCGGACTTGCTGGCCAGCAGCGTCGTCTACTCCCTTGACCTCGGCGCGTTGCTCGCCGGGACCAAGTACCGCGGCGATTTCGAGAAGCGCTTCAAGGCACTGCTCGGCGAGCTGAAAAAACGCCCGCAGGCGATCCTGTTCATCGATGAAATCCACACGATCATTGGGGCCGGTGCGGCCTCCGGTGGTGTGATGGATGCTTCCAACCTGCTCAAGCCGTTGTTGTCGTCGGGTGATATCCGCTGCATCGGCTCGACCACGTTCCAGGAATTCCGCGGGATCTTCGAGAAAGACCGTGCTCTGGCGCGTCGCTTCCAGAAAGTCGACGTGTCCGAGCCTTCGGTTGAAGACACCATCGGCATCCTGCGTGGGCTCAAGGGGCGTTTCGAAGCGCACCATGGCATCGAGTACACCGATGAAGCGTTGCGGGCCGCTGCCGAGCTGGCGTCGCGCTACATCAACGATCGGCACATGCCGGACAAGGCCATCGACGTGATCGACGAGGCGGGTGCCTATCAGCGTCTGCAGCCGGTCGAGAAGCGTGTGAAGCGCATCGACGTGGCTCAGGTCGAGGATATCGTGGCCAAGATCGCGCGGATTCCGCCAAAACACGTCACCACCTCCGACAAAGAGCTGCTGCGTAACCTGGAGCGCGACCTCAAGCTCACCGTGTTTGGCCAGGATGCGGCCATCGACTCGCTGTCCACTGCGATCAAGTTGTCGCGGGCGGGCCTCAAGTCGCCGGACAAGCCCGTCGGTTCGTTCCTGTTCGCCGGCCCGACCGGCGTCGGCAAGACCGAAGCGGCTCGGCAGTTGGCCAAGGCCATGGGCATTGAGTTGGTGCGGTTCGACATGTCCGAATACATGGAGCGTCACACCGTGTCGCGCCTGATCGGTGCGCCTCCGGGCTATGTCGGTTTTGATCAGGGCGGCCTGTTGACCGAGGCGATCACCAAGCAGCCGCATTGCGTATTGCTGCTCGATGAAATCGAGAAGGCTCACCCGGAAGTCTTCAACCTGCTGCTGCAGGTCATGGACCACGGCACTCTGACCGACAACAACGGGCGCAAGGCGGATTTCCGCAACGTGATCGTGATCATGACCACCAACGCCGGTGCTGAAACCGCGGCGCGGGCGTCGATCGGCTTTACGCATCAGGATCACTCTTCCGATGCGATGGAAGTGATCAAGAAGAGCTTCACGCCGGAGTTCCGCAACCGCCTGGACACCATTATCCAGTTTGGTCGCCTCAGCCATGAGGTCATCAAAAACGTGGTGGACAAGTTCCTCACCGAGCTTCAAGCGCAGTTGGAAGACAAGCGCGTGCAGCTGGAAGTGACGGACGCGGCGCGCAATTGGCTGGCCGAAGGTGGTTACGACGCGGCAATGGGCGCTCGCCCGATGGCGCGTCTGATCCAGGACAAGATCAAGCGGCCATTGGCCGAAGAGATCCTGTTCGGCGAGCTCTCCGACCATGGTGGCGTGGTGCATATCGACCTGAAGGACGGCGAGCTGACCTTCGAGTTCGAAACCACGGCCGAAATGGCCTGATCGTTCTGCAGCTACGCAAAAGGCGCCGAAAGGCGCCTTTTTGCTGTCTTGAAATGCAATTGCCAGAACAATGGCGATCCAATGTGGGGGGGAACAAGCCCCCTCCCGCATTGGGTTTCGGGTGTCAGGTAAATGCTATACACACAAAAACGCCCGGCATAACCGGGCGTCTTGTATTGACTTGATTAGCGGGCGCGGTAAGTGATGCGCCCTTTGCTCAAGTCATAGGGCGTCAGCTCGACGCGCACTTTGTCACCGGTAAGAATACGAATGTAGTTCTTGCGCATCTTGCCGGAGATATGCGCGGTTACGACGTGCCCATTTTCCAACTCCACACGAAACATGGTGTTGGGCAGGGTGTCGACGACAGTGCCTTCCATTTCGAAGCTGTCTTCTTTCGACATGCAGTAAAGCCCTCGGTATCCAGTGAATGGCCCGGTGCAACTGCGCCAGGCAAAAGCGGCGTGCATTGTGCCCGAAAAAGGGTGTTTAAGCCAAGAGGTTCTAGTTAAGCGTGACCCATCTTTGATTAATCAGCAGTTCAATCGGCCGATATTGGGTCTTGTAGTTCATCTTTTTGCAGTTTTTGATCCAGTATCCAAGGTACACCGCCTCCAGTTCCAGGCGCCGGGCTTCGCTGATTTGCCAGAGGATCGCGAAGCGTCCCAGGCTGCGCCGCTCTTCGTCGGGTTCATAGAAGGTGTACACCGCCGACAGGCCGTTGGGCAGCAAATCGGTCACGGCGACGGCCAGCAGGCGCCCGTCGAGTCGGAATTCGTAGAAGCGTGAGAAAGGCAGTTCACGCACCAGGAAGGTGGAAAACTGGTCGCGACTGGGTGGGAACATGTCGCCGTCCGCATGGCGTTGTTCGATGTAGCGCTGGTAAAGATCGAAGTATTCTTCGCTGAACCTGGGGTTGGCCGCCGTGACCGTCAGGTCGGCGTTGCGCTTGAGGATGCGCTTCTGGTTGCGGTCCGGCACAAACTGCGCCACGGGAATGCGTGCCGGCACGCAGGCATTGCAGTTTTGGCAGTGCGGTCGGTACAGGTGATCGCCGCTGCGCCGAAAGCCCATTTCCGAAAGGTCGGCATACACATGCACGTCCATCGGTTGGCTGGGGTCGAGGAACAGCGTGGTGGCCTGTTCGTCGGGCAGATAGCTGCAAGAGTGGGCTTGAGTGGCATAAAACTTCAAGCGCGCCAGCTCGGTCATGATCAACCCTCGGATAAGCTTTGAAATAAGTGTAAGCCAGGTGCGAGGAAGTCGCCTAGGAAACCCACGGTCCAGCGTTGGGTTGGTCCAGATAGTCGCGCAGGAAGCCGGCGAACTCGCTGCGCGGTATGGCGCGGGCGCCCAGGCTGTGCAGGTGATCGTTGGGCATCTGGCAGTCGATCAGCACAAAACCCCATGCCTGCAGCTGCCGGGTCAGCGTGGCAAAACCGAACTTCGAGGCGTTATCGGCGCGGCTGAACATGGATTCGCCAAAAAACAGCCGGCCCATCGCCAGCCCATACAGGCCGCCCACCAGTTCGCCGTTGTCCCAGACCTCGACCGAGTGCGCGTAACCCCGCGCGTGCAGCTCCTGGTAGGCGCTCTGGATGCCTTCGGTGATCCAGGTGCCATCTGCATAGGCGCGAGGCGCGGCGCAGGCCTGGATGACCGCAGCGAAGTCCTGGTCGAAGGTCACGCGATAGCGCTGCTGGCGCAATAATTTGCCCAGGCTGCGGGATACGTGCAGTTCGTCGGGGAAAATCACCGTGCGAGGGTCCGGTGACCACCAGAGAATCGGCTGGCCTTGCGAGAACCACGGAAAGCAGCCGTGGCGATAGGCCTGGATCAGCCGCTCGGCCGACAGGTCGCCACCGGCGGCGAGCAGGCCATTGGGTTCGCGCATGGCTTTGGCCAGCGGCGGGAAGGTCAGGGTGTCGCGTTGTAACCAGGTCAGCATGGCATCCAGGCTTACGGAAGGGGAGGGGGGGTGGCAGGCGTCGGGTCTGCCCAGAGGGTTGATTATTGTCGACCCGGCGTCAGGGGGCCAGCCCGAATCGGGCATTGCTGTGGATTAGCGTGAGCGGGTGTTTCTGCAACTCTCTCTCAGAGACGTGGTCGTATTCGGGGCTGCCCCATGCAGGCCAATTGCCAAGCTTGCCTGGATTGCTAAAAACAGCGCATAAGCCTTTGTCAGCAAAGACAATGCATGCTCAAATTGAACAGTGTGTGACACTTGAATTGTCCAGGCTGCCGCGCAAGGGGCAAGGGCGTGGCATCGCGGACACAAACCCGTACAATGCGGGCATTCTGGCGTTATCGCCGTTTCACTCGTCAATCGCTCGGTGTTAAAGGTAGATTTAACGGCGTTCGTTTATTTTTCGGCTGCTCGGATTGGGCGGCAGTGTGCAGTCATTCAACAGATGGACGCGCTAAAGGCGCAGGAAAAGACCCGTTTTGAAGAAATCCACCGCGACACAAAAAACAGTCGTGCCGGCCTGGCGTCAGCACCTGCATTATCGGCTCAAGGAAGGTGCGCTGATCGCCATCGGCGCGCTGTGCCTGTTCCTGATGATGGCCTTGCTCACCTATGGCAAGGACGATCCGGGCTGGAGCCACAACAGCAAGATCGATGACGTGCAGAACTTCGGTGGGCCTGCCGGTTCCTACAGCGCCGATATCCTGTTCATGGTGCTGGGTTATTTCGCGTACATCTTCCCGTTGCTGCTGGCGATCAAGACCTGGCAGATCTTCCGCCAGCGTCATGAGCCGTGGCAGTGGAGCGGTTGGCTGTTTTCCTGGCGCCTGATCGGCCTGGTGTTCCTGGTGCTGTCCGGCGCGGCGCTGGCGCATATCCATTTCCATGCGCCGACCGGCCTGCCGGCGGGCGCTGGCGGCGCGCTGGGTGAGAGCCTCGGCGACCTGGCCCGCAAGACCCTGAATATCCAGGGCAGCACCCTGATGTTTATCGCGCTGTTCCTGTTCGGCCTCACCGTGTTCACCGACCTGTCGTGGTTCAAGGTGATGGACGTGACCGGCAAAATCACCCTCGACCTGCTGGAGCTGTTCCAGGGCGCCGCCAACCGCTGGTGGGCGGCCCGGGTGGAGCGCAAGCGCATGGTGGCCCAATTGCGCGAGGTGGACACCCGCGTCAACGAGGTCGTGGCCCCGAGCACGCCGGACCGGCGTGAACAGGCCAAGGTCAAGGAACGCCTGATCGAACGCGAACAAGCCCTGAGCAAGCACATGTCGGAGCGCGAGAAACAGGTGCCGCCGGTGATTGCCCCGGCACCGCCCAAGGCTCCCGAGCCGAGCCATCGCGTGCAGAAAGAAAAACAGGCGCCGTTGTTTGTCGACAGCGCGGTCGAAGGCACGCTGCCGCCGATCTCGATTCTCGACCCGGCCGAGAAGAAACAACTCAACTATTCCCCGGAGTCCCTGGCGGCCGTCGGCCATCTGCTGGAAATCAAACTCAAGGAATTCGGCGTCGAAGTCTCGGTGGACTCGATCCACCCCGGCCCGGTGATTACCCGTTACGAAATCCAGCCAGCGGCCGGGGTCAAGGTCAGCCGAATCTCCAACCTGGCCAAAGACCTCGCCCGCTCCCTGGCCGTGACCAGCGTGCGCGTGGTGGAAGTGATCCCTGGCAAAACCACCGTGGGCATCGAGATTCCCAACGAAGACCGCCAGATCGTGCGCTTCTCCGAGGTGCTGTCGACCCCGGAATACGACAACTTCAAATCGCCGGTCACCCTGGCCCTGGGCCATGACATCGGCGGCAAGCCGGTAATCACCGACCTGGCGAAAATGCCTCACCTGCTGGTGGCCGGTACCACCGGTTCGGGTAAGTCGGTGGGGGTCAACGCGATGATCCTGTCGATCCTGTTCAAGTCCGGCCCGGAAGACGCCAAGCTGATCATGATCGACCCGAAGATGCTCGAATTGTCGATCTACGAAGGCATTCCGCACTTGCTCTGCCCGGTGGTCACCGACATGAAGGACGCCGCCAACGCCCTGCGCTGGAGCGTTGCCGAGATGGAGCGGCGCTACAAGCTGATGGCGAAGATGGGCGTGCGCAACCTGTCGGGCTTCAATGCCAAGGTCAAGGAAGCCCAGGACGCCGGCACGCCGCTGACCGACCCGCTGTACAAGCGCGAAAGCATCCACGACGAAGCGCCATTGCTGACCAAGTTGCCGACCATCGTCGTGGTGGTCGACGAATTTGCCGACATGATGATGATCGTCGGCAAGAAGGTTGAAGAGTTGATCGCACGTATCGCGCAGAAGGCGCGTGCTGCCGGTATCCACTTGATCCTCGCGACCCAGCGGCCGTCGGTGGATGTGATCACCGGTCTGATCAAGGCCAACATCCCGACGCGCATGGCGTTCCAGGTGTCGAGCAAGATCGACTCGCGGACCATCATCGACCAGGGCGGCGCCGAACAATTGCTGGGCCACGGTGACATGCTCTACATGCCGCCGGGCACCAGCCTGCCGATTCGCGTGCATGGTGCGTTCGTTTCCGACGATGAAGTGCATCGCGTGGTGGAAGCCTGGAAACTGCGCGGTGCGCCGGAATACAACGACGACATCCTCGCCGGTGTTGAAGAAGCCGGCAGCGGCTTCGACGGCGGCAGCAGCGGTGGCGACGATGATGCCGAAACCGACGCGCTGTACGACGAAGCGGTGGCCTTCGTGTTGGAAAGCCGTCGCGCCTCGATCTCCGCCGTGCAGCGCAAGCTGAAAATCGGCTACAACCGCGCCGCCCGCATGATCGAAGCCATGGAAAATGCCGGCGTCGTCACCGCAATGAACACCAACGGCTCGCGCGAAGTCATCGCCCCCGGGCAGATGCGCGACTGATCACGCGCCGCGTGGCAGCACGCGGCGCGCCCTAACGACTCAATGAGGACTCCCATGCGTCTTATCCGCATGCTGTTGTTGCCGGCACTGGCCCTGACTGCTGTTTCGGCTCACGCTGATCCGGCCTCCGTCGCCAGCCTGACCAACCTGCTGGACAAATCCAAGACCCTGACCGCGCGCTTCTCCCAGCTGACCCTGGATGCCGGCGGCACCCAGTTGCAGGAAACCGCCGGTGAAATGGCCGTGCAGCGCCCTGGGCTGTTCTACTGGCACACGGAAGGGAAGGCCGAGCAGACCATCGTTTCCGATGGCCAGAAAGTCACGCTGTGGGACCCGGACCTGGAACAGGCGACCATCAAAAAGCTCGATCCGCGCTTGAACCAGACCCCGGCGCTGTTGCTGTCGGGCGATGTGTCGAAGATCAACGACAGCTTCGAGATCACCTCCAAGCAAACCAGCAACGTGATCGAATTCACCCTCAAGCCGAAATCCAAGGACACGCTGTTCGACAGCCTGCACCTTTCGTTCGGTAACGGCGTGATCAATAACATGCGCCTGATCGACAGCGTCGGCCAGCGCACCGATATCCTGTTCACCGGGGTCAAGGCCAACGTGCCGGTGCCCGCGTCCACGTTCAAGTTCGACATCCCCAAGGGTGCCGACGTGATCCAGGAATAACCTGCCTAGAGGTTTCAAACGCTGCCCATGGACCTGTTTCGAAGTGACCCGATCGCTCAACCCCTGGCCGCACGCTTGCGTTCGACCAACCTGGATGAGTACGTCGGTCAGGAACACCTGCTCGCTCGCGGCAAGCCTTTGCGCGAAGCCCTGGAGCAGGGTGCGCTGCACTCGATGATTTTCTGGGGGCCGCCGGGGGTGGGTAAAACCACGCTGGCGCGGCTGTTGGCGAAAGTCTCGGATGCCCACTTCGAAACGGTCTCGGCGGTGCTGGCTGGGGTCAAAGAGATCCGCCAGGCCGTGGAAGTGGCCAAGCAGCAGGCCGGGCAATACGGCAAGCGCACCATCTTGTTCGTCGACGAAGTGCATCGCTTCAACAAGTCGCAGCAGGACGCGTTCTTGCCGTATGTCGAAGACGGCACGCTGATTTTTATCGGTGCAACCACCGAGAACCCGTCCTTCGAATTGAACAACGCCTTGCTCTCGCGGGCGCGGGTGTATGTGCTCAAGAGCCTGGATGAAGCGGCGATGCAAAAGCTGCTGCAGCGCGCCTTGAGCGAAGACAAGGGCTTGGGCAAGCGCCAGTTGAGCCTCAGCGAAGAAGGCTTCAAGATCCTGTTCAGCGCCGCCGACGGCGATGGGCGGCGCTTTCTGAACCTGCTGGAGAACGCCTCCGACCTGGCCGAGGACGGCAGCGAGATTGGCGTCGAACTCCTGCAAAGCCTGCTCGGCGACACGCGCCGGCGTTTCGACAAGGGTGGCGAAGCGTTCTACGATCAGATTTCGGCGCTGCACAAATCGGTGCGCGGCTCCAACCCCGACGGCGCGTTGTACTGGTTCGCGCGCATGATCGACGGTGGCTGCGACCCGCTCTACCTCGCGCGCCGCGTGGTGCGTATGGCCAGCGAAGACATCGGCAACGCCGACCCCCGCGCCTTGAGCCTGTGCCTTGCGGCGTGGGAAGTGCAGGAGCGCCTGGGCAGCCCCGAAGGCGAACTGGCGGTGGCCCAGGCCATTACCTACCTGGCCTGCGCGCCGAAAAGCAACGCGGTGTACATGGGCTTCAAATCGGCACTGCGCGCCGCAGCCGAACATGGCTCCCTCGAGGTGCCGCTGCACCTGCGCAATGCGCCGACCAAATTGATGAAACAACTGGGTTACGGCGATGAATACCGCTACGCCCACGATGAGCCGGACGCCTATGCCGCCGGCGAAGATTACTTCCCTGACGCGCTCGAGCCGCAGCCGTTCTACCAGCCGGTGCCCCGTGGCCTGGAGCTGAAGATCGGTGAAAAGCTCAATCACCTCGCTCAACTCGACCGTCTCAGCCCCAAACAGCGGAGAAAGTAGTGCTCAAGACGATTCTTGCCGTGTCCGTTGCCGGCATCGCTGGTACATTATTGCGTTTCGCCACTGGTAATTGGGTTAACGCCAACTGGCCGAGGTATTTTTATACGGCGACCCTGGCGGTCAACCTGGTCGGCTGCCTGATCATCGGGCTGTTGTACGGTTGGTTCCTGTTGCGCCCGGAAGTGCCGATTGAAATTCGTGCTGGCTTGATTGTCGGCTTTGTAGGCGGTCTGACGACCTTTTCATCCTTTTCACTGGATACGGTGCGCCTGCTGGAAAGCGGGCAGGCCCTGGTCGCCTTCGGGTACCTGGGCATCAGCGTGTTCGGCGGGCTGCTCGCCACCTGGGCCGGCCTGTCCTTGACCAAACTTTGATAAACGAGAGACCGACATGCTCGATTCCAAACTGTTACGTAGCAACCTTCAGGACGTAGCGGACCGCCTGGCATCCCGTGGCTTTGCCTTGGATGTTGCGCGCATCGAAGCGCTGGAAGAACAGCGCAAGACCGTCCAGACCCGCACCGAAGCACTGCAGGCTGAGCGTAATGCGCGTTCCAAGTCCATCGGGCAGGCCAAGCAGCGCGGTGAAGACATCGCGCCGTTGATGGCGGATGTCGAGCGCATGGGCACCGAGCTGTCCGACGGCAAACTCGAACTGGACAAGATCCAGGGCGAGCTGGATTCGATCCTGCTGGGCATTCCGAACCTGCCGCACGAGTCGGTGCCGGTCGGTGCGGACGAAGACGGCAACGTCGAAGTGCGCCGCTGGGGCACGCCAAAGGCCTTTGATTTCGCGATCAAGGACCACGTCGCCCTGGGCGAACTGAACGGCGGCCTGGATTTCGAAACCGCCGCCAAGCTGTCCGGTGCGCGCTTTGCCTTGCTGCGTGGCCCGATTGCCCGCCTGCATCGCGCCCTGGCGCAGTTCATGATCAACCTGCACACCGGCGAGCACGGCTACGAAGAGGCCTACACCCCGTATCTGGTTCAGGCGCCGGCCCTGCAGGGCACCGGCCAGTTGCCGAAGTTCGAGGAAGACCTGTTCAAGATCAGCCGCGATGGCGAAGCCGACCTGTACCTGATCCCGACCGCCGAAGTGTCGCTGACCAACATCGTCGCCGGCGAGATCCTCGACGCCAAGCACCTGCCGCTCAAGCTCGTCGCCCACACGCCGTGCTTTCGCAGTGAAGCCGGTGCATCGGGGCGCGACACCCGCGGCATGATCCGCCAGCACCAGTTCGACAAAGTCGAGATGGTGCAGGTTGTCGAGCCGTCGACCTCCATGGAAGCCCTCGAAGGCCTGACCGCCAACGCCGAACGCGTGCTGCAACTGTTGGAGCTGCCGTACCGCGTGCTGGCGCTGTGTACCGGCGACATGGGTTTCAGCGCCGTGAAGACCTACGACCTCGAAGTGTGGGTGCCGAGCCAGGATAAATACCGCGAGATCTCGTCGTGCTCCAACTGCGGTGATTTCCAGGCCCGTCGCATGCAGGCGCGTTTCCGCAACCCGGAAACCGGCAAGCCGGAACTGGTGCATACCCTCAACGGTTCGGGCCTGGCCGTAGGCCGTACCCTGGTGGCCGTGCTCGAAAACTACCAGCAGGCCGACGGCTCGATCCGTGTGCCGGATGTGCTCAAGCCGTACATGGCGGGCATCGAGGTCATCGGTTAAATGGAATTTCTGCCGCTGTTTCATAACCTGCGCGGCAGTCGTGTGTTGGTCGTCGGTGGCGGGGAGATTGCCTTGCGCAAGTCCCGCCTGCTGGCCGACGCCGGCGCACTGCTGCGGGTGGTTGCTCCCCAGATCGAAGACCAGTTGCGTGAACTGGTGCTGGGCAGTGGCGGGGAACTGATCGTGCGCGGTTATCAGGAGGCCGACCTTGACGGTTGCACCCTGATCATCGCTGCAACGGACGACGAACCACTGAACGCGCAAGTGTCCAGTGATGCCAAGCGCCGTTGCGTACCGGTCAACGTGGTGGATGCGCCAGCCCTGTGCAGCGTGATCTTCCCGGCGATTGTCGACCGTTCGCCCCTGGTGATCGCGGTGTCCAGCGGCGGCGATGCGCCGGTATTGGCGCGCTTGATCCGGGCCAAGCTGGAAACCTGGATTCCGTCCACGTATGGCCAGTTGGCCGGGCTGGCGGCGCGCTTTCGGGCCCAGGTCAAGCGTTTGTACCCGGACGTGCAGCAGCGCCGCGCGTTCTGGGAAGAAGTCTTCCAGGGCCCGATTGCCGACCGGCAACTGGCCGGGCAGGGCGATGAAGCGGAGCGTTTGCTGATCGAAAAGGTCAACGGCGCGCCGCCTTATGCGCCGGGCGAAGTCTACCTGGTGGGCGCCGGCCCCGGCGATCCGGACCTGTTGACCTTCCGCGCCTTGCGTTTGATGCAGCAAGCCGATGTGGTGCTCTACGACCGTCTGGTGGCCCCAGCGATTCTTGAGCTGTGCCGTCGTGATGCCGAGCGCGTCTACGTGGGCAAGCGTCGCGCCGATCACGCCGTGCCCCAGGACCAGATCAACCAGCAATTGGTCGACCTGGCCAAGCAAGGCAAGCGCGTGCTGCGCCTCAAGGGCGGCGATCCGTTCATCTTCGGCCGTGGCGGCGAAGAGATCGAAGAGCTGGCGGCCCATGGCATTCCGTTCCAGGTGGTGCCGGGGATCACGGCGGCCAGCGGCTGCGCGGCGTATGCCGGGATTCCGTTGACCCACCGTGACTATGCGCAATCGGTACGCTTTATCACCGGGCACTTGAAGAACGGCACCTCGGACCTGCCTTGGGGTGATCTGGTGGGCCCGTCGCAGACCCTGGTGTTCTACATGGGCTTGATCGGTTTGCCGATCATCTGCGAACAGTTGATCAAACATGGACGTTCGGCGGACACGCCAGCGGCGTTGATCCAGCAGGGCACCACGTCCAACCAGCGCGTGTTCACCGGCACCCTGGCCGACCTGCCGCGCCTGGTGGCGGAGCATGAAGTGCATGCGCCGACGCTGGTGATCGTCGGTGAAGTGGTGGTGCTGCGCGAGAAGCTCAAATGGTTTGAAGGCGCCCAGGCCCAGGTCTGAGCCTGAATGCATCGGGGGCAAGCCCCCTCCCACATTTTGGAATGCATTCCAATGTGGGAGGGGGCTTGCCCCCGATGAGGCCATTAGATCCAACCCATCCTCTGGATCAACGCCAGACGCCCTTAGCGCTCAACCGCCCGCGATCATGCTCGGCATCAAACACCTGCAACGGCCCCTTGGGCACAATCCCCGTCGGATTGATGGTGCGGTGGCTGGCATAGTAATGCCCCTTGATGTGCGCAAAGTCCACCGTCTCGGCCACTCCCGGCCATTGATAGATTTCCCGCAACCAATTCGACAGATTCGGATAATCCGCAATCCGCCGCAGGTTGCATTTGAAGTGGCTGTAATACACCGCATCAAATCGAATCAGCGTGGTAAACAGCCGTACATCCGCCTCGGTCAGGTACTCACCGGCCAGGTAGCGATGCTCGCCCAGGTGCTGTTCCAAGTGGTCCAGTTCGGCAAACACATCATCGAACGCACGCTCATAGGCCTGCTGCGAGGTGGCGAAGCCTGCGCGGTACACGCCGTTGTTCACGGCGGGGTAGATGCGTTCGTTCAGCGCATCGATGCGCGGGCGCAGAGCCTCGGGGTAGAAGTCCAGGGTGTTGCCGGTCAGCCCGTTGAACGCGCTGTTGAACATGCGGATGATCTCCGCTGATTCATTGCTGACGATGCGCTTGAGTTGTTTGTCCCACAGCACCGGCACCGTGACGCGCCCGGTGTAATCGGCCGTGTCGGCGGTGTAGCGCTGGTGCATGAACGCGAAGCCATCCAGCGAGTCGCCGCTGGAGCCGCGGGCCTTGTCGAAGGTCCAGCCGTTTTCCAGCATCAGCCAGCTGACCACGGACACGTCGATCAGACCTTCCAGCCCCTTGAGTTTGCGCAGGATCAGCGTGCGATGGGCCCACGGGCAGGCGAGCGACACATACAGGTGGTAACGACCGGCTTCGGCCTTGAAGCCACCTTCGCCGCTGGGGCCGGGCTGGCCGTCAGCGGTCACCCAGTGGCGGCGTTGTGCCTGTTCCCGCTGGAACGCGCCATCCGCGCTACTTTCGTACCACTGGTCGTGCCAGCGTCCTTCAATCAGCAAACCCATGACTGGCTCCTTGGCTAATAAGCGTTGGAGTCCAGTCTAAAGGGATGAGTTCGAACTAAAAGCGCAAAGATTGCGGGGGAATGATCGATTAAATCGATTTATCCCGTGCGTCCCAGTATTGCTGGGCCAATTCGAACGCTTGCTCCCGCGGATGACCGAGGCCGCGCAAGGCCAGGGCCATGGTGGCGATCAAGGCGAGTTGCGGGTAGCTGTCCTCGACCTCGCCGCGCCACAGCGCTTTCAACTGCTTGGGCTCCAGGCTGGCCGGTTTGACATGGCGCTGGGCGGCGAGGGCGGGCCATTCTTCGTCCCAGCTTTCGCCACCGGTGGTGCCGTAGAGGTGGCTGATCGTGTCGGGGTTGATCTCGATTTCGCCGCCATCGCCCTTGACCACAATCACCGTGTCGCCGAGCAGGCCGCTGGCATCGCGGTGTACGCCCTGGTAGCCGGGATGGAAGATGCTTTGCAGGCCGCAGCGTGCATTCAGCGGGTTGAGCAGGCGTGCCAGGGAGTGGATCGGCGAGCGCAGGCCCAGGGTGTTGCGCAGGTCGATCATGCGTTGCAGTTGCGGGGCCCAGTCGCCCAGCGGGATAAATGCCAGGTTGCCGTGCTCGAAGGCTGTCTCGACCTGCTGCCAATTGCGGCACAGCGGGATCTGTAGACCTTCCAGCAATTGCTCGGTGTACAGCCGGCCGGCCGTGTGGGCGCCGCCGCCATGCATGAGGATGCGTACACCGTTCTGCGCCAGGCACTTGGCGGCCAGCAGGAACCACGGCAGGTGGCGCTTTTTGCCGGCATAGGTCGGCCAGTCGATATCCACCTCCAGCGCCGGGGCGTGCAGGCGCTCGCGCACCGCTTCGGTGAAACCGGCGAGTTCTTCCGGGCTTTCCTCTTTGTGGCGCAGCAGCATGAGGAAGGCGCCGAGCTGGGTGTCTTCGACTTTTTCGTCAAGCAGCATACCCATGGCTTCGCGGGCTTCTTCGCGGGTCAGGTTGCGCGCACCGCGCTTGCCTTTGCCCAGGATACGCACGAACGGTGCAAACGGGTGCTCGGCAGGGGTTTCGAGGGTCAGCGGAGCAAAGTCGGTCATAAGCAATTCGTCGGTCTGGGCAGGCCGGCCAGCTTGGCGGCGAGTTTGGCGGGAGTGCCGTTGAACAGTTTGTTGAGGTGCAGGCTGTTGCCCTTGTCCGCACCCAGCTTCAAGGCGGTGTACTTGATCAGCGGGCGTGTGGCGGGGGACAGCTGGAACTCTTGATAAAACTGGCGCAGCAGCTCGAGGATTTCCCAATGCGCCGGGGTCAGCTCGAGGGCTTCGGCGGCGGCGAGGGCGTTGGCCACGTCGGCCGACCACTCGTTCAGGTCGACGAGGTAGCCGTCCTTGTCCAGTTCGAGGGTGCGCGCGCCCACGGTCAGGGTGTTCATAGCCAGGTGTTGACCTTGTCGTAGTCGATCGACAGTTGCACGAAACCTGGGTAATCCACGCAGTCGGCCCAGTCGGGCAGCGGCAGGTTGCGCGCCAGGCTGTCTTCGGCCAGCACAAAGACCTTCACGCCTTTGGTCAGCAGCGCCGGGTGACGCAGCCCGTAGGCGCCGTCGCCACAGAGCAGGATCGCATCGTCGCTGCCACAGACGCGCAGGCAGCTGTCGAGGCGGCTATCGGTAAACGGGGAGTGGGACACCACATGTAAAGTCGACATCAGAGGGTTATCACCTGGTCGTAACGGTCAATCAACTGGGAAATCTGTTCGTCGTTCAGCGGCTGTGCATTGACCGGGTGCGTCAGCCCGCGCGCAGCCAGGCTGTGGCCGCAGGCAAACACCTCGTCGATACCGAACAGCCCCAGTGCTTGCAGGTTGGCGCCGAGGTCTTTTTGCTGCACGGCCTTGGCGTCCTGGTGCGGCGCCAGTTGGAACACGCCGTCATCCAGGAACAACAGGCCGATGGGCAGATCGAACGCGCCGCCGGCCAATACGATATCCAGGGCTTCCCGCGCGCTCGGCCCGGACCACGGTGCCTGGCGGCTGATGACCAGCAAGGATTTGGACATGTCACGGCCCTCCAAAACAGATCAGGCGGTCGGCGGCCTGGGTCGCGTCGTGCAATTGCCCAAGGCCCGACAGCTCCCATGGCGCCTCCAGGTTCACCGCGCTGCGCTGGTAACGCGCGGCTTCTTCGCTGTCGAGCACGCCACGGCGCAGGGCGGCGGCGATGCACACCACGGCGTCCAACTGATGCGCGCTGACAAACTCACGCCATTGGCGAGCGATGTCTTGCTCATCCTGTGGCGCAACGATGGTGTTGGAGGCACTGTAGACGCCGTCCTGATAAAAAAACAGGCGCACAATCTCGTGCCCGCCGGCCAGCGCCGCCTGGGCGAACAGCAAGGCGCGACGCGAGGAGGGCGCATGGGCGGCGGAAAACAGTGCTATCGCAAATTTCATGGAACCCCCTGCAAGCAAACGTGGGCCAATGATAAGGCCGCCGCCGGGAAAAAGCCCGCCGTGATCAAAACGGTCACTGCCGATGATCGTTCTGACGATTGCCGTCGGCGCTGAAGGCTGACTACGCTGTCGCCAGTCGAATCGGAAACGGAGTCTCCATGTCAGGTCCCTTGGCGTCCCTCAAAGTACTGGATTTTTCCACCTTGCTGCCCGGCCCGTTTGCGTCGCTGATGCTGGCGGACATGGGCGCCGAGGTGCTGCGCATCGAATCGCCCACGCGCATGGACCTGCTGCGCGTGCTGCCGCCCCACGATCAGGGCACCTCGGCCAGCCATGCTTACCTCAATCGCAATAAGCGCAGCCTCGCCCTGGATCTGAAGCAGGCCGAGGCGCTGGAGATTGTGCGCGAGCTGGTCAAGGGCTACGACATCGTGCTCGAACAGTTTCGCCCCGGGGTGATGGAGCGCCTGGGCCTGGGGTATGCGGCGTTGAAGGCGATCAACCCGCGGCTGATTTACGTGTCGATCACTGGGTACGGTCAGACCGGCCCCTACAAGGACCGCGCTGGGCACGATATCAACTACCTGGCGTTGGCCGGAGTGGCCAGCCATACCGGGCGGCGGGACAGCGGGCCGCTGCCGTTGGGCGTGCAATTGGCGGATGTCGCCGGTGGCTCGCTGCACGCGGTGGTGGGCCTGCTCGCGGCGGTGATTGCGCGGCAACAGAGCGGCGTTGGCCAGTACCTGGATGTGAGCATGACCGACTGCTCGTTCAGTTTGAATGCCATGGCCGGCGCTGGCTACCTGGCCTGTGGCGTGGAGCCGGGGTGGGAGACCCATGTGCTCAATGGCGGCAGTTTCTACGATTATTACCGTTCCCGCGATGGGCGCTGGATGTCGGTCGGCAGTCTGGAACCGGCATTCATGCAGCAATTGTGCGCCGCGTTGGGGCGACCGGAACTGGCGGCACAAGGTTTGTCGCCCGAGCCTGAGCAGCAAAAGGCGCTCAAGCAGGCGCTGCAGGTTGAGTTTGAGAAGCGCAGCTTCGAGGAGTTGTGCGAGTTGTTTGCCGGGGTCGATGCGTGCGTCGAACCGGTGTTGAGCCTGAGCGAAGCCGTGGAGCATCCGCAGTTGAAGGCGCGGGAACTGGTCACCCAGGTGCCGCGGCCCGACGGCTCGACCCAGGCGCAGATGGCTTGCCCGCTGAAGTTCTCCGAAGGGTTGCCAGCCCCCCGGCATATCGGGGCGGCGGTGGGCGCGCACAGTGATGAAGTGCTGATGGAGTTGGGCTTGAGCTCACAGCGCATCAGCGCGTTGCGTGCTGCCAAGGTGATTGTGTAGTGACTGGGCGGGCCTCATCGGGGGCAAGCCCCCTCCCACAATTAGCTCTGTGAACAGGGTCAAAATGTGAGAGGGGGCTTGCCCCCGATGAGGCCCTCACACACACCGCATATTTCACTCAACGCGAGTTTCCCCGGTAAACACCAACGTCTGCCGACAGCGCCTGCACAGATAACGCCGCCCCTGCCTCACCAACCCATGGCGCTGTGACGAAAACGGGAAGTCGCTGTCCGCACACGGGCAGCGGTAGATATAGCGGGTCACCTGGCGGCGCTTGATCTCATAGGTGTGGCAACGGTCTGGCGGCAGTTCATACACGCCGCGCATGATCAGTTGCCATTCCTCGCCATGGGGCTGGATGCGCTCGCCAAACAATTGGTGGGCGATCAGGTGCGCCACTTCATGGGCCACGGTCTGTTTCAGGAAGTGTTGGCTGTTTTCTCGGTACAACTGTGGGTTGAAGCGCAGCAGGTTTTCGTGCAAATGCGCGACACCGGCTTTCTGGCCCCGCAACTTGAGGCTGACCTGGGGGCGTTTGAAGCTTCGTTTGAAAAAGGATTCGGCTAGCAGGAAACAATCTTCGACGCGGGTATTGAGTTGCTCGGGCATGCTGTACATCTCTCCAGAGATGTCCAGTATGCCGCAAAGGCGGGTGTTTCCGAATCGGTCAGGCGCCGAATGGTCATGCATGACGCACAAAGCCACCTTGCGGTGGCCTTGCCTGCTGGGTGAAACCGCTTAGTTGGTATAGATCGGGCCAACGCCCAGGCCCCAGACGATCACGGTGAACGCCATGATTGCCACCAGCACGACCAGGCCCACGGCCAGCACCGAGCTGGAAAACAGAAAGCCTTCGTCCGGATCGATGCTCATGAACGTCGGCAACCCCACATACAGCAGGTACACCGTGTAACAGATCGCCGCCGTGCCGACGACCATCCCCAGCCACATGTGCGGGTAGAGCGCCGCCAGCCCGCCGATGAACAACGGTGTCGCGGTGTAGGTGGCAAAGGCGATACAACGCGCCATGCTGGGGCTGGCGTCGTAGGTGCGCGCCATCCAGTGAATGAAGGCGCCCATGACCGCTACGCCGCCGAGCATCGCCAGGTACGACATGACGGTCATCCACAAGGCGCTTTCCTGGGTCAGCATGACCGGGGAGCGACTGCCGATGACCCAGCCGACCTGGGTGGTGCCGATAAAGGCTGATACGGCGGGGATCGCCGCGAGAATCAAGGTGTGAGTGAGGTACATGTGGCTGACGCTTTCTTCTTTATCGCCACGAATTTCCCGCCATTCCTGGTCGGGATGGGTAAAAAGCCCCACGACGTGATGGATCATGCCAGTCACTCCTGTCGTTATTACCATCGCCCCCCATCGGAGCGCCCACGGGCCAGATGGCCTGAAAGGTCTGGATAGTTATGTGCGACCTCAAGTCGCAGTATAGGAAGTGATGACCGGAAAAACCGTAGGGCTTTAGAGCAAATTGCGCTGTAAACAGTGGGCTTAATCGCGGCGCGGTCTGTCGTTGGCAATGCACTCAAGTGGGGAAGGAGGCTTGCTCCTTCTCACATTGGAACTTGGTCAACCTTACCGGTAAAATACCGCGCTTTTCGTCACACACCTCTAGCGGATCCAAGCGCCATGGGCACTCTTACGGTCAACCAGAACAAACTGCAAAAACGCCTGCGTCGCCTGGCCGGTGAAGCGGTCGCCGATTTCAACATGATCGAGGACGGCGACAAGGTCATGGTCTGCCTCTCCGGCGGCAAAGACAGCTACACCATGCTCGACGTGCTGCTGCACCTGCAAAAGGTTGCGCCGATCAAGTTCGAGATCGTTGCCGTCAACATGGACCAGAAACAACCGGGCTTCCCCGAAGACGTGCTGCCGGCCTACCTCAAGACACTGGGCATCGAGTACCACATCGTCGAAAAAGACACCTATTCGGTGGTCAAGGAACTGATCCCGGAGGGCAAGACCACCTGCTCGCTGTGTTCGCGCCTGCGCCGTGGCACGCTCTACACGTTTGCCGATGAGATCGGTGCGACCAAGATGGCCCTGGGGCATCACCGCGACGATATCGTCGAGACATTCTTCCTCAACATGTTCTTCAACGGCTCCCTCAAGGCCATGCCGCCCAAGCTGCGCGCCGATGATGGACGCAACGTGGTGATTCGCCCGCTGGCGTATTGCAACGAGAAGGACATCCAGGCCTACTCCGACTTCAAGCAATTCCCGATCATCCCGTGCAACCTGTGCGGCTCCCAGGAAAACCTGCAGCGCCAGGTGGTCAAGGAGATGCTCCAGGACTGGGAACGCAAGACCCCAGGGCGTACCGAGAGTATCTTCCGCAGCTTGCAGAACGTGATCCCGTCGCAGTTGGCCGACCGTAACCTGTTCGACTTCACCAGCCTGCGTATCGACGAGAACGCCGCTTCGCGCTTCGTCAACGTGGTGAACCTCTGACGTTTCTCAACGCTCTGAACGACGGCGCTCACAGGCGCCGTTTTCATTTCAATCCCCAGGAGAGGGCATGCGCGATTACAAGTGGCTGCACGAATATTGTCTGAACCGCTTCGGTTCGGCGGCCGAACTGGAAGCCCGTCTGCCTGTGCCCAAGACGCCGGCGCAATTACGCCAGATCAGTGATGATCGCTACCTGTCGACCCTGGCGCTGCGGGTTTTCCGCGCCGGGCTCAAGCACAGCGTGGTGGATGCCAAATGGCCTGCATTCGAGCAGGTGTTCTTTGGCTTCGACCCGGAAAAAGTCGTGCTGATGGGCGCCGAGCACCTGGAGCGCTTGATGCAGGACACGCGCATCATCCGCCACCTGGGCAAGCTCAAGAGTGTGCCGCGCAACGCGCAGATGATCCTGGATATCGCCCAGGAGAAGGGTAGTTTCGGCGCGTTTATCGCCGACTGGCCGGTGACCGATATCGTCGGTTTATGGAAATACCTGAGCAAGCACGGCCACCAGTTGGGCGGGCTGTCGGCGCCGCGCTTCCTGCGCATGGTGGGCAAGGATACGTTCGTGCCGAGCGATGACGTGGTCGCGGCCCTGCACGCGCAGAAGATCGTCGACAAGGCCCCCACCAGCCTGCGCGACCTGGCGACGGTGCAGGGGGCGTTCAACCAGTGGCATGCCGAGAGCGGGCGGCCGATGTGTCAGTTGTCGATGATGCTGGCGTATACGGTCAATCATTGAGACCGAGGTGATGCCATCGTGGGCAAGCCCACTCCCACAGGAAACTGCATTTCAACTGTGGGCTTGTCCGCGATGATGATGGGTCAGGCTGGCTGACCCTCGCCGGCCAAGCGCCGATCCAACTGGAACCGCCAGCGCACATACAGCAGCGCCGTACAGAACAGCGCCAGGCTCGCCAGCATTTCCAGCACGCCGAACCACTGGCGGTTCGGGTCATACGCCGCCAGTGCGCCCTTGATGAAATACAGGTTCACCACAAAGCACATCCATGAATGTCCGCGTGCGCTGCCGATCAGTATCCCCGGCGCCAGCACCAGCAGCGGCACCAGTTCGATCAGCAGGATCACCCACGGCCGTGCGCCGTGCAGGTCGGCGACGAACAGGTAATACACGCAGAGCAAGCCCACCAGGCCGAAAAACGCCAGCAGGCTCAGGGCGCGTGCGACTTTGACCCGCGGCTCCAGCCACGCCTGGGGTGGCAGGATCTTAGGTTTTTTGGCCACGGCCGTTCTCCAGCAACGCAGCGGTTTTCGCCAGGCGCAGGCCGAGGGCCTTGCACAGGGCGATTTCATGTTGATCCAGCAGGCGCTTGCCGTCGGGGCCAGCATGGTGGCTGGCGCCATAAGGCGTACCGCCACCCTGGGTGTCGAGCAGCGCTTGTTCGCTGTAGGGCAGGCCGGTGATCAGCATGCCGTGGTGCAGCAGCGGCAGCAGCATCGACATCAGCGTGGTCTCCTGGCCGCCGTGCAGGCTGGCGGTGGAGGTGAACACCCCGGCCGGTTTGCCGACCAGGGCGCCGGTCAGCCACAGGTTACTGGTGCCGTCGATAAAGTACTTCAATGGCGCGGCCATATTGCCGAAGCGGGTCGGGCTGCCCAGGGCCAGGCCTGAACAGTTCTTCAGATCATCCAGGCTGGCGTACAGCGCGCCTTCGGCCGGAATGCTCGGCGCTACGGCTTCGCACTCGCTGGAGATCGCCGGTACGGTGCGCAGGCGCGCTTCCATCCCGCCTTGTTCGATGCCCCGGGCAATGTGCCGGGCCATTTCGCTGACCGAGCCGTTGCGGCTGTAATACAACACCAGCACATACGGCGTACTCACGGCAGGATCTCCAGCACGCTCTCCGGTGGGCGGCCGATGATGGCTTTGTCGGGGGTTTCGAGGATCGGACGTTCCATCAACTTGGGGTGCTCGGCGATGGCGGCGATCAACTGTGTTTCGCTGAGCGTCGCGTCTGCCAGGTTGAGGGTTTTGTATTCCTCTTCGCCGGTGCGCAGCAATTGGCGTGCGCTGATCCCCAGTTTTGCCAGCAGGGCCTTCAGTTGCGCGGCATTCAGCGGGGTTTCCAGGTAGCGCACCACCGTCGGCGCGAGGCCGCGTGCTTCCAGCAGTTCGAGCGCTCCGCGGGATTTCGAGCAGCGCGGGTTGTGATAAAGCGTCAGATCGGTCATGTGCGGGTCGCATCTTGCGTAAGGTGGCGGGTATTCTACCTGCGCTGCGCCCGGTCCTTAAACCGTAAGAGGCGATCCGTCGCAGCCAACGTTCATTTTTGCGAAGGATTACCCCATGACAAGGCGACTGATCGGTGCATTGGCGATCATCACAACCCTGCTGCTCAGCGGCTGCGGTAATGACTACGGCGTTGACCAATATGGCCAGAAAGTGGCGGCCGAACGCCTGGACAAGCAATGGCTGGTGGTCAACTACTGGGCGGAATGGTGTGGCCCGTGCCGCACGGAAATCCCGGAGCTCAATGCCTTGGCTGAACAGCTCAAAGGGCAGAACGTCGGCGTGTTCGGGGTCAATTTCGACAATGTGCAGGGCGCGGAACTGAAGGAAGCCAGTGACAAGCTGGGCATCAAGTTCACCGTGCTGGCGCAGAACCCGGACGGGATCTTTGATATTCCACGCAGCGAAGCGTTGCCGGTGACTTACATCATCGACGACAAGGGCAAGGTGCGTGAGCAGTTGATGGGCGAACAGACGGCGCAAGGCGTGCTGGCCAAGCTCAAGGCCCTGCGCGGTTGAACATATGGGAGGGGGCTTGCTCCCGATAGCGGTGTGTCAGCCAGCATATTCGGTACTGACATAGCGCAATCGGGAGCAAGCCCCCTCCCACAGTTAGATCCCATTGAGCCTGCTATCAGCCTTCTTCCAGCCACAGGCGGATAGGCTTGCCTTCGGCCGGCCAGAAGCGGGTCTGCTCGATCGGCGAGATGTCCCAGCGCTCAACGCCTTGCAGGGCCTGGAAGAAGCGGTGTTCCTGCTCCATCAGGGCGTCGCCGCAGAGTTTGCGCGTACTGCCGATCTTGCCGAAGCTGAGTTTGTCGCCCTCGACGGTGTACGGTGCAAACCAGTGGTTGCACCCGCCGTTGCCGTAGGCGCGCCCATCGGCGCCCAGAGTGACACTCAGGTGCGCGTAATCCATCAGCGGCCGCTCACCGATCCATTCCACCACGTAGCTGTGATCCCGCTCGAGCTTTACCGCATCACCGGCGCAGCCCATCAGGCCGGCACCGACGGCGGCCAGCAGAAGCAGGCCTTTCATTGCGCGGCCTTCTGGCATTTCGGGCAGCGGTGCTTGGCGCCTTCGCTGGCCCAGCCCAACTCGGCAATGCGCGCATTGGCGGCCGGTTGCAGCGGTTCCTTGGTCAGCTTGGTCTCCACCGCGAATTCAAACTCCAGCACGGCCTCGCAGCTGTCGCAGTTGACCTTCCAGGTGTGAATCTCCAGTTCGCCGAACTTCGGCCCCTGGGCCATGGCGACCCACTGGCCTGCCGGGCGGATGGAGTAGCGCGCGTCACCTTCGACGGTGAGGCGCATCGACAGGGTTTTACTGCCGCGCAGGGTGACGATCAGTACGTCGCCATGCTTGATCGAACCACCGTTGCCGGTGACCTGATAGCGGCCCGGCACCAGGGCGCGGCATTCGATCAGGGTGTGTTGCGGGCTCAGCAAGCTGAAGCGGAAATCGTGTTCGGCCATGGTTCCTCCAAATAGGCGCGGCATCCTAGCACGCGCGCCTGCGGATCATGCGCCTGGTATGTGACCGCTGATCATCCGTCGACACGATTCTGCGCCCGGCCATCGGCCCAGGCCGCAATGTTGGCCAGGGTGGTCTCGGCGATCGCCGCCAGGGCCTCGCGGGTGAGAAATGCCTGGTGCGCGGTGATGATCACGTTGGGGAACGTCAGCAGGCGCGCGAGCACGTCGTCCTGCAGGGGCAGGTCGGAGCGGTCCTCGAAAAACAGCTGGGCTTCTTCTTCATACACATCCAGCCCCAGGTAGCCGAGTTGGCCGTCCTTGAGCGCTTCGATCAGCGCGGGGGTGTCCACCAGGCCGCCGCGCCCGGTGTTGATCAACATTGCGCCGGGCTGCATCTGCGCCAGGGAGCGGGCGTTGATCAGGTGCTTGCTGTCGGTGGTGAGCGGGCAGTGCAGGCTGATGATCTGCGCTTCGGCCAGCAGCTCGGGCAGGCTCACATAGCGCGCACCGAGCGCTTGGACCAGCGGGTTGGGGAACGGGTCGTAGGCCAGCAGGTGGCAGCCGAAACCGGCCATGATCTTGGCGAAGGTGGCGCCGATCTGCCCGGTGCCGACCACGCCGACGGTCTTGCCGACAAGGTCGAAGCCGGTCAGGCCATGCAGGCTGAAATCGCCCTCGCGGGTGCGGTTGTAGGCACGGTGCAGGCGCCGGTTCAGGGCGAGAATCAGCGCCACGGCATGTTCGGCGACGGCATGAGGCGAATAGGCGGGCACACGCACGATGGTCAGGCCCAGGCGTTTGGCGGCGGCGAGGTCGACATGGTTGTAACCGGCCGAGCGCAGCGCGATCAAGCGGGTGCCGCCCGTGGCCAGGTGCTCCAGCACGGACGCGCTGAGGTCATCGTTGATAAACGCGCAGACCACTTCGTGGCGTTCGGCCAGGGCCACGGTGTCGAGGGTGAGCCGGGCGGGCTGGAATTGCAGTTCCAGGCCGGGCGGCAGCGGCACGCCGAGAAAACTGTCGCGGTCGTAGGTCTGGCTGCTGAAAAGAATGACGCGCATGAAAAAGCTCCCTGCAATGTACGTTTTGGTAACGCGGACCCTGTGGGGACGGGCCCGGCGTTGTAAAAAATCTCAGGCGCTGACCCGCGCTTCACTGGCCAACCGGGCAATGGCCATGTCCAGCTCGTCCAGCGCGGCCATGGCCTTGGCGTCGTCCTGCTTGAGCAGGGTTTCGGCGCGTTGGCAGGCGGCGCGCAGTTGCGGTACGCCGCAGTAGCGGGTGGCGCCATGCAGGCGGTGGACGCGTTCGATCAAGGCATGGTTGTCATTGGCCTCACGGGCGAGGGTAATGGCCAGGCGGTCGGCTTCGAGGGAGGCGAGCAACATGGCGAGCATGTCCGCCGCCAGGTCCGCCTTGCCCGCGGCCAGCCGCAGTCCTTCCTCGTGGTCCAGCACCAGCAATCGCACGCCTGGGCCGAGGCCTTCGGTCGGGCGCTCCGGCCCTTGGTTGCGCAGGGCCAGGCCGGTCCATTTCAGCACCACCTGGGCCAATTGCCGTTCGCTGATGGGTTTGGTCAGGTAGTCGTCCATGCCGCTTTGCAGCAGCGCACGCTTTTCGTTGGCCATGGCGTGGGCGGTGAGGGCCACCACCGGCAGCGGTGTGCCGTGGCGCTCGCTTTCCCACTGGCGAATCGCCTCGGTGCTTTGACGCCCGTCCATGCCGGGCATCTGCACGTCCATCAGCACCAGGTCGAAGGTTTCCTGCTGGACGGCATTGATGGCCGCATAGCCGCTTTCCACGGCCTGGACCTTGGCGCCCATGTCTTCCAGCAGGGTTTGCACCAGCAACAGGTTCGCCGGGTTGTCATCCACGCAGAGCACCCGCGGCGCGCGGCTGGACAACGGTTCGCCCGGTTCGCAGCGCGTGGGGCGCGGGCTGATCAGGTCGGTCAGGGCGCGGCGCAGCTTGCGCGTACACGCGGGCTTGGCCTGCAACTGGCTGTTGGGGTTGGGCACCGACGGGCTGAACAGCATTTGCTCGGTGGTCGGGCACAGCACCAGCACCTTGCAGCCGAGGTGTTCGAGGTCCCACAGATGCTGGTTGAGGCGCTCGGGCGGGAGGTCATTGGCGGTGACGCCGAGTACCGCCAGGTCGATCGCCTGTTCGGTCTGATGCGCGCCGGTGATGCCGTTGGTCAGGCTTTCCAGGGTATTGAACGGCGTAACATCCAGGCCACAGTCTTCGAGCTGGTGTTGCAAGGCCTGGCGCGCCAGTTCGTGGTTTTCCAGCACGGCCACGCGGCGACCGAGCAGCGGCGCGCAGGGCAGGTCTTCGACGTCGTCGCGGGTCTTGGGCAGGTTCAGGCTGATCCAGAACTCCGAGCCTTCGCCCGGTGTGCTGTCGACGCCGATTTCACCGCCCATCTGCTCGATCAAGCGCTTGGAAATCACCAGGCCCAGGCCGGTGCCGCCCGGTTGGCGCGACAGCGAGTTGTCGGCCTGGCTGAACGCCTGGAACAGCGCGCGCACGTCCTGGTTGGACAGGCCGATGCCGGTGTCCTGCACGCTGATGCGCAGTTGCACACTGTCTTCTTGTTCATCCTCGATCATCGCCCGGGCCACGATGGTGCCTTCGCGGGTGAACTTGATCGCATTGCTGATCAGGTTGGTCAGGATCTGCTTGAGGCGCAGCGGGTCACCCACCAATGCCAGCGGCGTGTCGCGGTACACCAGGCTCACCAGTTCCAGCTGTTTGGCATGGGCGGCGGGGGCGAGGATGGTCAGGGTGTCTTGCAGCAGGTCACGCAGGTTGAAGGGCACGCTGTCGAGTACCAGCTTGCCGGCTTCGATTTTCGAGAAATCGAGGATCTCGTTGATGATGCCCAGCAGGTTATCGGCGGACTTTTCGATGGTGCCCAGGTAATCCAGCTGACGCGGTGTCAGCTCGCTTTTTTGCAGCAGATGGGTGAAACCGAGGATGCCGTTGAGCGGGGTGCGGATCTCGTGGCTCATATTCGCCAGGAACTCCGACTTGATGCGACTGGCCTCCAGGGCTTCCTTGCGCGCCAGGTCCAGCTCGATGTTCTGGATCTCGATGGTTTCCAGGTTCTGGCGCACGTCTTCGGTGGCCTGGTCGATGCTGTGCTGCAGTTCTTCCCGGGCGTTCTGCAGGGTCTCGGCCATGCGGTTGATGCCTGAGGCAAGTTGATCCAGCTCCTGGCTGCCCAGCGCCGGCAAGCGGGTTTCCAGGTTGCCGTCCTTGAGTTGGGCCACGGCTTGCTTGATCTGGCCGATCGGCGAATTGATGGTGCGGCTGATGCGCAGGGCCAAGGTCGCCGTGCAGATCAGGCCGATGGCGATCAGCAGCAGGCTGGCGAACAGGCTGCGATAACCGCGCAGCAACATGCCGTTGTGGGACAGTTCCACCTCGACCCAGCCAAGCAAGCGGTCGGATTCATCGGGAATCAGCTCGCCGGCAAGGTTGCGATGACGGCCAAACACCGGCAGCAGATAGCGCGTGGCGTCGTTACCGGTGCGCTGCAACAGGTGCGAGCTGTTACCCACCGGCGGCTGGTTGAGCATGGTCGGGCCGGCGTGGGCCATCGACGAGCGGTCCGGCGCGAGGAAGGAAACGGCGCGCACGTCCTGTTGTTCCAGGGATTGGGTGGCGATGCGTTCGAGCAGGTCGGCGTTCTTGCTGCTCAGCGCCGGAGCCACCAGTGGGGCCAACTGCTCGGCGATCATTTCGCCACGTTGCAGCAACTGGGATTGCAACTCCGAGAGCTGCATCCAGGTGAAATAGCCGCCCAACAACAAGGCCATCAGACTGGTCGGTAATAAGGTCAGCAACAGTACGCGGCCTTTTATCCCCATTCTTCTAAGCACGCCACTCTCCTGCTACCACGTTGTGATCGATCGCCCGTGCAGGCATCCGGCCCGCACCCCTGCGCAGTGTAGCCATTTGCGCGGCGTGGAATCTTGCAAATTAATGACAGCAGGCAATCTTCGGGCCATTTGGCGCGACGTGGCGATTGCCTGGCGCGGGGGAATCTTGAATAATCAGTGATTGAGAATTACTTGCAGGCGCTAATGAATCCCGTGGAAGTTGGTCTACCCAGTATCCTGACCATCGAAGATGACCCCGTGCTGGGCGCCTATGTCCACGAGCATCTGGGGCGCTGTGGCTTTCAGGTCACGTGGTGCCGGAACGGCCAGCAAGGCCTGCAGATGGCCCGCGAGCACGTCTTCGACGTGGTGTTGATGGATATTCTGCTGCCGGGGCTGGACGGGCTGTCGATCCTCACGCATCTGCGCCAGAGCCATGCGGTCCCGGTGATCCTGGTGTCGGCCCTGGGCGCCGAAGCCGATCGCGTGAACGGCTTTCGCCTGGGTGCGGACGACTACCTGCCCAAGCCGTTCAGCATGATCGAGTTGCGCGTGCGTATTGAAGCCATCCTGCGCCGGGTGGCCCTGGATCGCCGTCCGCCGCTGAGTTTGCCGCCCGCGCGCGACGACGCCCGGAGCCTGCGCTTTGATGATGAACTGTCCGACATCTTCTACCAGCAGCAGTGGGCCGGGCTGACCCGCAGCGAGTACCGCCTGCTGCAGACCTTGCACAACAACGGCGAGGAAGTGCTGAGCAAAGCCTTCCTTTATCAGCACGTGCTGCAGCGCGGTTATGCGCCCCATGACCGCAGCCTCGATATGCATATCAGCCAGATTCGCCGCAAACTCAAGACCATCGGCTATAGCGAGCGTGAAGTGCGTACCGTCTGGGGTAAGGGCTATGTGTTGAGTGGTCACGATGACGGCCTTTGAGGGGGGGTTGAAACGTCTGCCGGGCAGGCACTCGTTATTCTGGAAGTTGGCCTGCCTGCTGATTGCCTTCTGCTTGTTGATGATCTGGCTCAGTTGGTCCTGGGGCCGGTACATGGAGCAGCAGAACGCTTATCTGTCCGACACCTCCCGCGAGATTCTCAGCGGTTATGCGGCGGGAGCGGAGTTGGCCTGGAGTACCCAGGGCGCTGACGGCGTGGACGCCTGGTTGCAACTGATGGCTGCGCGTGAGCGCACCTGGATCGGCGTGATCGGCAACGACCTGCAATCCCTCGCCAGCACGCCGTTGACCGACAAGGAAAGCCAGCGCCTGACTTTTCTGCGCGGCCTGGACTGGCCGGTCAGCCGCCACGCCAAAGGCCTGCCATGGTTGAAAATCCCGTTTCCCCTGGACCCCAGTGTCGGCTCGCTGGTGATCGAGTTGCCCCAGCGCTTTATGCCGGGGCGCTACCAACTGTTCTGGCGGGTGGTGACCAATGGCGTGATTCCCGGTCTGTTTACCCTGTTGTTGTGCATCGGCCTGTACCGGCTGCTGATCATGCCGCTCAATCAATTGCGCGAGCAGGCCAACGCCTGGCGTGCCGATCAATTGAACACGCGGCTGTCCCACGATGCCACCAGCCGCCAGGATGAATTGGGCGAGCTGGGGCGGGCGTTTGACCATATGTCCGAGCGGTTGCAGGGCACGGTGGTATTGCAGCAACAGCTGTTGCGGGACATGTCCCATGAACTGCGCACCCCCCTCAGCCGTTTACGCGTGGCCTGTGACAGCGAGCAGGATCTGGCGCAACTGCGTGAACGGCTGGGGCGGGAGATCGACGTCATGCAGCGCCTGGTCGAGGACAGCCTGCAATTGGCCTGGTTGGACACCGAGCGGACGCCGCTGCCTGTCGAAGACATTCAGGTTCAGGCGTTGTGGGACATGCTCAAGGACAACGCCTGTTTCGAAAGCGATTGGCCAGCCTCGCTGCTGCCATGCCGGCTGGGGCCGGATTGTTGGGTACGCGGCAATCTGAACGCCCTGGCCCAGGCGCTGGAAAATATCCTGCGCAACGCCATACGGCATTCACCTGCGGGCGGTGTCGTCAGCCTCGATGGGCGCCGTGATGGCGCATATTGGCACCTATGGCTGGAGGATCAGGGCGGGGGTATTGATGAACGCGATCTGGAGCGGATCTTCGCGCCGTTCTTCCGCCTGGACGGCTCACGGCCTGGCGACGGTGGCTTCGGGCTGGGGTTGAGCATCGCGCGCAATGCGGTGCAACGTCAGGACGGCAGCTTGTGGGCGGAGAATACCGGCCAGGGCTTGCGTGTGCATCTGCGTTTGTGCGCAGCCTAGGGCTCAAGCGCGACGCAGTTTGCGTTTATTCCATTGGTGCGCGACCCACCAGCGCCAATAACCCATGGTCAGGCAATAGGCCAGCGCGCCCAACACCACACCCAGTACCAGCGAGCCGAGCAGGAACGGCTGCCACAGCGTGCTCAACTGACCGCTGATCCACTCCCACGTCAGGTCGTCGGGCAGGCTGCGCGCCGGCACGTTCATCAGCCAGGCGCCGGTCATGTAGGTACACAGGAACACCACTGGCATGGTGATCGGGTTGGTCAGCCACACCAGGCTGATGGCAATCGGCATATTGCCCCGCACCGTGATCGCCAGCATCGCCGCCAAGAGCATCTGCAAGGGGATCGGGATAAACGCCGCGAACAGGCCTACCGCCATGGCGCGGGCTACCGAGTGCCGATTCAGGTGCCAGAGGTTCGGGTCATGCAGCAAGGTGCCCAGAAACTGTAATGACTTGTGTTCCCTGATACTGGTGGGGTCGGGCATGTACCGTTTGAATAAGCGCCGGGGCATAAGGGGTCCAGATCAAGTCGAGGGGCAAGTATGCGCGCATTCTATAAACAGAAAATTCAGACTTTGTGACAAAACATCATAGGCTGCGGCCGGGGGCCAGCTAAGACTGAATGGATCACGTCAAAGGAATGATCCATGAGGACAGGGATGTTCGCGCTTGCACTCGGGCTGCTTGCGCTGCGATTTCTACCCGCACTGCCGTCTGCCGGGATGCTGTTGGCCCTGGCAGTGGTGGCGTTGATGCTGCTGCCGTTTCGCACTTATCCGCTGGCGTTTTTCCTGTTCGGCTTGTGTTGGGCATGTGTGAGCGCGCAGTGGGCGCTGGATGACCGCTTGCGTCCGATGCTCGACGGCCAGACGCGTTGGCTGGAGGGGCGTGTGAGCGGGTTGCCGCAGCAGACTGACAGCGGCGTGCGTTTCGAACTGAGCGACAGCCGGTCGCGCAACGCCCGCTTGCCCGCGCGCATTCGGCTGTACTGGCACGGTGGCCCACCGGTACGCAGCGGTGAGCGTTGGCGCCTCGCGGTGACGCTTAAACGTCCGTCGGGCCTGCTCAACTTCCATGGCGTCGACCATGAAGCCTGGCTGCTCGCCCAGCGCATCGGTGCCACCGGCTCGGTAAAGGACGGCGAACGCCTGGCGCCGGCCCGCAATGCTTGGCGCGACGCGGTCCGTCAGCGCTTGATGGCGGTGGACGCCCAAGGGCGCGAGGCGGGGCTGGCGGCCCTGGTGCTGGGGGACGGCTCCGGGCTGACGGCCGACGACTGGCGTGTCTTGCAGGACACCGGCACGGTGCATTTGCTGGTCATTTCCGGCCAGCACATTGGCCTGTTGGCGGGGTTGATCTATGCGCTCGTCGCCGCTCTGGCGCGCTACGGCTGCTGGCCGCGCACCTGGCCGTGGCTGCCGTGGGCGTGTGGCCTGGCGTTTACCGCGGCGTTGGGGTACGGCCTGCTGGCGGGGTTCGGCGTGCCGGTGCAGCGCGCCTGTGTAATGGTGGGGCTGGTGTTGCTGTGGCGTTTGCGTTTCCGTCATCTGGGCATCTGGTGGCCGCTGTTGCTGGCGTTCAATGGTGTGCTGATCCTTGAACCCTTGGCCAGCTTGCAGCCGGGGTTCTGGTTGTCCTTTGCGGCCGTGGCGGTACTGGGGCTGACGTTCGGCGGTCGGTTAGGCCGCTGGAGTGCTTGGCAGGCATGGACCCGTCCGCAATGGTTGATAGCCATCGGTCTTTTCCCGGTGTTGCTGGTGCTGGGTTTGCCCATCAGCCTCAGTGCGCCGCTGGCCAATCTATTTGCGGTGCCGTGGATCAGCCTGGTGGTGTTGCCCCTGGCCCTGCTCGGGACGGCATTGCTGGCGGTGCCGTTCGTGGGCGCGGGCTTGTTGTGGCTGGCGGGTGGGGCGCTGGACGGCTTGTTCAACGCCCTGGCGCTGCTGGCGGGGCAATTGCCTGCGTGGATACCGGCCGGGGTGCCCATGGGCTATTGGCTGGTTAGCCTGGTCGGTGCGGTGTTGCTGTTGCTGCCCAAGGGTGTGCCGTTTCGGCTGCTCGGCTGGCCGATGCTGTTGTTGGCGGTGTTCCCGCCGCGCGAGCTGGTGCCCCACGGGCAGGTGGACGTACTGCAGCTGGATGTCGGGCAGGGACTGGCGTTGATCCTGCGCACCCGCCATCACACCTTGCTCTACGATGCCGGCCCGCGCTCCGGGGCGGTCGATCTCGGCGCGCGGGTGGTGTTGCCGTCGCTGAAGAGGCTCGGGGTAGACGCTCTGGACATGATGTTACTGAGCCATGCCGATGCCGATCATGCCGGCGGTGCGGCGGCTGTCGCCCGTGGACTGCCGATCAAACGGGTCGTCGGTGGTGAAACTGAAGGGTTGCCGGCGCTTCTGGACACTCAGCCTTGTATCAGCGGTGAACAATGGGCGTGGGACGGCGTGTCCTTTGAATTGTGGCAATGGCCAGACGCAGTTGATGGCAACCCCAAATCCTGTGTATTGCACGTACAGGCCAATGGCGAGCGCCTGCTGCTCACCGGCGATATCGATCGCGCAGCAGAGCAGGCGTTTCTGGCCTCGGCCCTGGCGGTGCCGACCGATTGGCTGCAGGCCCCTCACCATGGTAGCCGCAGTTCGTCATCCTGGCCGTTTCTGCAGCGGCTGGCGCCGAAGTCGGTGCTGATTTCCCGAGGGCGCGGCAATGCGTTCGGTCATCCTCATCCACAGGTGGTGGAGCGCTATCAAGCGTTGGGAACGCAGGTGTATGACAGCGCCGAACAGGGCGCGGTACGTTTGCGATTGGGCGCCTTCGCGCCACCGGTTGTTGCGCGCAGTCAACGCCGCTTCTGGCGAGAAGCGCTACCGTAACCGCACGTTACCAATGGCCGAAGCCTGTGATCGGCGGGTCGTGGGTCGACGAGCCCCGCTGCCTGACCTATATGGTAAAGTGGCGCACTTTTTCGAGGGGACATTCACTGTGTGGGAATTGGTCAAATCCGGCGGCTGGATGATGTTGCCGATCATCTTGAGCTCCATCGCCGCACTCGGCATCGTTGCCGAACGCCTGTGGACCTTGCGCGCCAGCCGTGTCACACCCGAGCATCTGCTGGGGCAGGTCTGGGGCTGGATCAAGAACAAGCAGCTCGACAAGCAGAAACTCAAGGAACTGCGTGCCAATTCACCCCTGGGTGAAATCCTCGCGGCCGGGCTGGCCAACTCCAAGCATGGTCGCGAGATCATGAAAGAGTGCATCGAAGAGGCCGCGGCGCGGGTCATCCATGAGCTGGAGCGTTATATCAACGCCCTCGGCACCATCGCCGCCATGGCACCGTTGCTCGGCCTGCTGGGCACGGTGCTGGGCATGATCGATATTTTCAGCTCGTTCATGGGCTCGGGCATGAGCACCAACGCCGCGGTGCTGGCCGGTGGTATCTCCAAGGCCCTGATCACCACGGCAGCGGGCCTGATGGTCGGTATTCCCTCGGTGTTCTTCCACCGTTTCCTGCAACGCCGGATCGATGAGTTGGTGGTCGGCATGGAGCAGGAAGCCATCAAACTGGTGGAAGTGGTGCAGGGCGACCGTGACGTGGACTTGGTCGGGGACAAAGCGTGAAATTTCGCCGCAAGCAACGGGAAAATGTTGATATCAACCTCGCGTCGCTGATCGACGTGGTGTTTATCCTGCTGCTGTTTTTTGTCGTGACCACCACCTTTACGCGGCAGACCCAGCTACGGGTCGATTTGCCGGAAGCGGTCAGCGGCTCGCCGGCCGAGGACCAGGAAGTCAAGCAACTGGATATCGCCATCAGTGCCGACGGCGTGTTTTCGGTGAATAACCAGTTGCTCGAGAAGAACGACCTCAACAGCCTGATGGAAGCCCTGCAGAAAGAGTCCGGTGGCGATACCAAGATGCCGCTGTCGATCAGTGCTGATGGCAAGACCCAGCACCAGGCTGTCATTACCGCGATGGACGCTGCCGGCAAGCTGGGGTTCAGCCACTTGCGCATGAGCACCGTCGAGGCGGTGAGCCAACCCTGATGGCCATGTCCGATCGCTTGCTCAAGGCCTGGTACGAAGGCCATCCGGCGCTGACGTTGCTGCGGCCGCTGGAGTCGCTGTATCGCACGGTGGTGCAGCGCAAGCGCGCGCGCTTCCTGGCGGGCGAGGGCGAGATCTACCAATCGCCGGTGCCGGTGGTGGTGGTCGGCAATATCACCGTGGGCGGGACTGGCAAGACGCCGTTGATCCTGTGGTTGATCGAGCATTGCCAGCGCAGAGGTTTGCGTGTGGGCGTGGTCAGTCGCGGGTATGGCGCGAAGCCACCGCAGTTGCCGTGGCGGGTCGAGGCCGGCCACGCTGCTGAAGTGGCTGGCGATGAACCCTTGCTGATCGTGCAGCGCTGCGGCGTCCCCTTGATGATCGACCCCGATCGCAGCCGCGCAGTGAAGACGCTGCTGGCCAGCGAAACCCTGGACCTTATCCTCTCCGACGACGGCCTGCAGCATTACCGCCTGGCTCGCGACCTTGAGCTGGTGCTGATCGACGCCGCCCGGGGCCTGGGCAATCGCCGCTGCCTGCCTGCCGGGCCGTTGCGCGAACCGGCGGAGCGCCTGAAGAGCGTGGATGCGCTGCTCTATAATGGCGCCGCGGCCGATCGCGAAGATGGTTTCGCCTTTCGTCTGCTGCCCACGGCGTTGGTCAACTTGCAAACCGGCGAACGCCAGCCGGTCGATTACTTCCCGGCGGGCCAGCAGGTGCATGCGGTCGCCGGTATCGGCAACCCGCAACGTTTCTTCAACACCCTTGAAACGCTACACTGGCAGCCGATACCCCATGCTTTTGCCGACCATGCGTCCTACAGCGCGGAAGTCTTGAATTTCACGCCATCATTGCCGCTGGTCATGACCGAGAAGGACGCGGTGAAGTGCCGCGCCTTTGCCCAGTCCGACTGGTGGTACCTTGCGGTGGATGCGGTGCCGTCGCCAGCGTTTGTCGCCTGGTTCGACATGCAACTGATGCGTCTGTTGCCCGCCCGTCTCTTGCCTTAAACGCTTCATTCCAGGAAACACTCATGGACACCAAACTGCTCGACATCCTCGCTTGCCCGATCTGCAAAGGCCCACTCAAGCTCAGCGCGGACAAGACCGAACTGATCAGCAAAGGCGCCGGCCTGGCTTACCCGATCCGTGATGGCATCCCGGTGATGCTGGAAAGCGAAGCCCGCACGCTGACCACCGACGAGCGCCTGGATAAATGACTACAGCCTTTACCGTTGTCATTCCATCGCGCTACGCCTCGACCCGCTTGCCGGGTAAACCGCTGCAACTGATCGGCAACAAGCCGATGATTCAGCTGGTGTGGGAACAGGCCTGCAAAAGCAGCGCCGAACGCGTGGTGGTGGCCACCGATGATCCGCGCATTATCGATGCGTGCAAAACCTTCGGTGCCGAAGCGGTACTGACCCGCGAAGACCATAATTCCGGCACCGACCGCCTGGCCGAAGTGGCCACACAACTTGGCCTGGCGCCTGATGCCATCGTGGTCAATGTGCAAGGTGACGAGCCGTTGATCCCGCCGCGCGTGATCGACCAGGTGGCCGCGAACCTGGCGGCCCATGGCGAAGCGCGCATGGCGACCCTGGCCGAGCCCATCGAAGACATTGAAACGCTGTTCAACCCGAACGTGGTCAAAGTGGTCAGCGACATCAACGGCCTGGCGCTGACATTCAGCCGCTCGACGTTGCCCTGGGCGCGGGATGCTTTTGCCAGGCATCCTGACCGGTTGCCAGAAGGCGTGCCGTACCGCCGTCACATCGGTATCTATGCCTACCGTGCCGGTTTCCTGCATGACTTCGTCAGTTGGGGCCCGTGCTGGCTGGAAAACACCGAATCCCTGGAACAACTGCGTGCCCTGTGGCACGGCGTGCGTATCCATGTCGGCGATGCTCTGGAAGCACCGCCTGCGGGTGTTGACACCCACGAAGACCTCGAGCGCGTCCGCCGCCTGCTGGGGGCCTGATGGAGGTTCTGTTTGTCTGCCTGGGCAACATCTGCCGCTCGCCCACCGCTGAAGGCGTATTGCGCCATAAATTGCGCGAAGCGGGTTTGGCTGGCGAGGTCGACGTAGCGTCCGCCGGCACGGGGGAATGGCATATCGGCAACCCACCGGACTCACGCAGCCAACAGGCAGCGCGGCAGCGCGGTTACGATCTGTCGGCCCAGCGTGCGCAGCAGGTCTCCCGCGCCGACTTTGCGCGTTACGACCTGATCCTGGCCATGGACCACAGCAACCTGCGTAACCTCAAAGCGATGCAGCCGGGGCAGGGCAAGGCCGAGCTCGACCTGTTTCTGCGCCGCTACGACTCTGAAGTGGACGAGGTGCCAGACCCTTACTACGAAGGCGAACAAGGCTTTGAGCGGGTCCTGGACCTGATCGAACGAGCCTGTGATTTATTGGTGATCGAATTGAAGGGGCGGTTATGACCTTGCAAGTGCTTGCGCAGGTATCGCTCAAGCCATTCAACAGCTTCGGCATCGACGTGCGTGCCCAGCTCTTCGCCGAGGCCCACAGCGACGCGGATGTTCGCGAGGCCCTGGCCTATGCCGCCGCCCAGGCAGTACCGCTGCTGGTGATCGGTGGTGGCAGCAACCTGCTGCTGACCCGGGACATTCCGGCCCTGGTATTGCGCATGGCGACCCAGGGTATTCGGGTGCTGCAGGATGACGGCCAGCATGTGGTGGTCGAGGCCGAAGCGGGCGAAGCCTGGCACCCGTTCGTACTGTGGACCCTGGAACATGGCTTCTGCGGCCTCGAAAACCTCAGCCTGATCCCGGGCACCGTGGGCGCCGCACCGATGCAAAACATCGGCGCCTACGGTGTGGAGATCAAGGATGTGTTCGCCGGCTTGACGGCCCTGGATCGCCAGACCGGCGAGTTACGTGATTTCAGCCTGGAAGAATGCAACTTCGCCTACCGGGACAGCCTGTTCAAACACGAAACCGGACGTTGGCTGATCCTGCGGGTGCGGTTTGCCCTGAGCCGCGTCAGCCACCTCAAGCTCGACTACGGCCCCGTGCAACAGCGCCTGGCCGGGCAGGGGATTACCGACGCCACCCCGAGCGATGTCAGCCGGGCGATCTGCGGCATCCGTCGGGAAAAACTGCCGGACCCCGCAGAACTGGGCAATGCCGGCAGCTTCTTCAAAAACCCATTGGTGTCCCAGGCGCTGGCCGCCGAGCTGCAGGGCTTGTATCCGGACTTGGTGGCCTATCCCCAGGCCGACGGGCAGATGAAACTCGCTGCCGGCTGGTTGATCGACAAGGCCGGTTGGAAGGGCTTTCGTGATGGAGATGCCGGCGTGCATAAGATGCAGGCATTGGTGCTGGTCAACTACGGCGGCGCCACCGGGCATGACATTGCCAACCTGGCGCTACGTATCCAGCAGGATATTGCCCAGCGTTTCAAGGTCGATCTGGAGATGGAGCCCAACCAGTACTGAGCCCTGAACAAAGCGCCCTGAAACAAAAATGCCCCGTATCTTGCGATACGGGGCATTTTTTATACTGTTGGCAATCAGTCGTCGCGGCTCATGATGCCGAAGATCTGCAACAGGCTGATGAACAGGTTGTAGATCGACACATACAGGCTGATGGTCGCCATGATGTAGTTGCGCTCACCGCCGTGGATGATGGCGCTGGTCTGGAACAGGATGCACACGGAGGAGAACAGCACAAAACCTGCGCTGATCGCCAACTGCAGACCGCTGATCTGGAAGAACATGCCAGCGACCACTGCCCCCAGCAACACGAAGAAGCCGGCGGTGATGAAGCCACCCAGGAAACTCATGTCCTTGCGGGTGATCAGCACATACGCCGACAAACCACCAAACACCAGGGCTGTCATGGCAAACGCCGAGCTGACCACTTCCGCGCCGCCGGCCATGCCGAGGTAACGGTTAAGGATCGGGCCGAGGATAAAGCCCATGAAACCGGTCAAGGCAAACGCCGACACCAGGCCCCAGGCCGAGTCACGCAGCTTGTTGGTCAGGAAGAACAGACCGTAGAAGCCGATCAACACGACAAAGACATTCGGGTAGCCGACGTGCATCTGCTGCGCCATGAACGCCATCACGCCGCTGAATGCGAGGGTAAGGGCGAGCAAGCCATAGGTGTTGCGCAAGACGCGGCTGACTTCAAGCTGCTCAGCCTGCGCGTTACCATTCACTGCGTAATTCTGTTCGCGCATGGCGACACTCCTTCGGTTTTGAAACGTTCAGTCGCAAAGATCATAACAGACGCTCTGTAACAAGCGATGGCGAGAGTTTGACAGTGTGTTTCATTCGGGTATTATGGCGCCCGCTGAGACAGGATGGGCTGCTATAATCCTGTGATGCAAAAGGGAAATTGGCAGAGTGGTTGAATGCACCGGTCTTGAAAACCGGCGAACGTTAATAGCGTTCCCAGGGTTCGAATCCCTGGTTTCCCGCCAAGATTTACACGAAGGCCCCGCTGATGCGGGGCTTTTGCGTTTCTGGGGTTTGCGCAGGAAAAGGCGGTTTTTGGCAGGCGTTCCGAAACTTTGCCTATTTGGAGGGCTTGGTGGTCGCACCGATCCTCCTGTAAAGCTGTTTGGTGATCTCCTGTTTGCTGTGCCCGAGCAGTAGGCTCGCGTCTCCGATATCGACGATTTCCGAGGCTGTCTTGGGCCGGACATCACGAAACTGAAATCCTCCAATTTTTGCCGCAAGCATATGGATCGCTCTGATCCAAAGTGTTCTGCAGGGCCGTCTCCCTTGCCTTGTCCCAGCGCAAGCGCAACATGCCCTTCGTCATCCTCTTCCCGTATTTGTTGATCAGCAGGTATTTGGATGAGTGGTGAGCGTTTCTTTCTGTTATCTCCCGAACCAATTTCCCGAGACTGTTTTCTCCGGCCTCCGTTCGCATCAAGATTCTGAGTTTTTGTCCTGTTTTGTCCTGTTTTGTCCTGTTTTGCCCTGGGTGACCAGGAAGTAATCGCCCTCAGTGTCGTCGCTACGCATCATGCCCAACGTCCAACGTCCAACGTCCAACGTCCAACGCCCAACGCCAAGCCGGCGTTTTTGTATCCGCCCTAAACGCGGCCATGGCGAATCGAAAGATCGACACACCGAAGCGCCAGGCGGCATTCCTCGCTCAGATCGGCCACGAGTCGGGCCAGCTGCAGTACGTGCGTGAGCTGGGGAGTGGTCAATACCTCAGCAAGTACGACACCGGCTCGCTTGCGGCCAAGCTGGGGAACACGCCTGCAGCCGACGGTGACGGCCAACGCTATCGGGGGCGCGGGCTTATCCAGATCACCGGCCACGACAACTACCTGCGCTGCAGCTTGGCATTGTTCGGCGATGAGCGATTGCTTGGCACGCCTGAGCTGCTCGAGCAGCCGCAGTGGGCGGCAGAGTCTGCTGCGTGGTTCTGGTCGGTAAACGGGCTTAACGCGCTCGCGGATCAAGAGCAATTCAACACCATCACCCGCCGGATCAATGGCGGGCTCAACGGCCTGGAGGATCGGCTGCAGCTCTGGGGCAGGGCGAGGGCAGTGTTATGCGTCTCCTCGAATTGATCCCTGCGCAGTTCCGTACCGCTGCTGCTGGCTTGTTGTTGGTGATGTTGGCGGCCGGCTCTGCTGCATTGGCCTGGACCGTTCAAGGTTGGCGTTACGGCCAGCAGTTGGAGCGCCAGGCCCGGCTGAATGCGGACACCCTCAACGAGTTATCCCAAGCCTCTGCCGCGCTGCAGCGTACCGAGCAGGACAAGCGCTTTGCCCTGGAGCAGCGCCTGCAGAACAAAGACCAAACCCACCACAAGGAATTGACCGATGAGCAAACGAAGCAGGCTCGTCTGCGTGATCGGCTGGCTACTGCTGATCTGCGGTTGTCAGTCGTACTCGCCGCCACCGACGCCACCAGCAACTGTTCAGTGCCAGCCACCACCGCCACCTGCTGCGTGGTTCATGGCTCCACAAGAGCCCAACTTGACCCTGCGCATGCTCAACGAATTATCGGAATCACCGATGCCGGCGACCAAGGATTGATCGCCCTGCGGGCCTGTCAGGCCTACGCAAAAGAAGTCTCTACACCGAAGTAAAAGGAGCGGCCGGGCAGAATGCGTCAACATCCAACCCGGCCACCTTCCCCGCAGAATGTCCCTGCAAGTCCAGCCAAGGCTCCTGCTTCGTGCACAAAGCGGAGCGAGCCTAGCACTGTTTATTCATACAGCAAAGGTCTTGCTTTATATGTCCACACCTATCATCCCTTGGATGGGCGGCAAACGCCGCCTGGCCGATCGCCTTATCCCGCTCTTCCCACCCCACGAATGCTACGTCGAAGTCTTTGCCGGCGGCGCCGCGCTGTACTTCATGCGGCCCCAGGCTGCGCCGGTGGAAGTCCTCAACGACATCAACGGCGACCTGGTCACGTTGTACCGCGTCGTGCAGAACCACCTGGAAGAATTCGTGCGCCAATTCAAATGGGCGCTCAGCTCCCGCCAGGTATTTGAGTGGCAGAAGATGACCCGCCCTGAAACCCTCACTGACATCCAGCGTGCCGCGCGGTTCTTCTACACTTCAGCACCATGCTTTTGCCGGTAAGGTGACTGGGCAGACGTTTGGTACCGCGACCACTGGCCCGGCCATTAACCTGTTGCGGATCGAGGAGAACTTATCTGCAGCGTGGCAGCGGTTGTCTGGCACCTATGTCGAAAACCTGCCCTGGTTGGACTGCGCCGAACGCTACGACCGTGCTCATACATTTCACTACATGGATCCGCCTTATTGGCAGACCGCAGGCTATGGCATTGATTTTCCCTTTGAGAACTACGAGCGGATAGCCGATTTTATGCGGCGCTGCAAAGGGAAGGTCATGGTTAGCATCAACGATCACCCAGACATCCGGCAGGTATTTGATGGCTTTCACTTCGAGACTGTCGACATTCGCTATAGCGCACCTAATCAACGAATGGAGAAGGCTGATGTCAGTGGTGAATTGATAATCTTAAACTGGGAGCCAAATATTCTGGGCGGTTTGTTCTAGGTGCTTGCTCGGGGCAGTGGCGCGGCCCCGTTTATGCGCGTTCGATCACACGGCAATACCAATCAATGCTAAATACAGCCGGAATTCGTGGTAAATGTATAGTTGTCAGCCGGAGGCCGCGAATTCTGACAGTGTGAGTTATTGAACATTGTCGGGGGGGTAAATCTCTACCATTATAGAGTTGTCTGGTGCGTTTGATACTCCAAATGTTTTCCCCGTTCTTCCGAATGTTTGAAGGGTGAGTGTCTCGATGTGCTTGAAACCCATGAGTGTAAGTAGTTGATGGGTTTTTTGGGCGAGGTAGGTGGTTTCTTTACAGTGTGGATACCCAATTGTGATGTGTAACTTATTGATTTTTTCTGAGTTTTTTTGGGAGAATTTGGCTATTTCGTTTGTAAGGAAATCAACATCTTCTTGAGTGATCTCCCGTTGTTTTAATCCTGTGTATTGGTCTCCGATTATTCCATGATTTGTTCCGGTATTTATGTTTTTTCCATTGGCGTTAGTGCGATTTTTTTGAGTGTTTTGTTTTTCGTCTTTTGGTTTTTGCGTACCATTTACCTCGAACCAAAAAAACCTTGCATGCCTGCCTTTTGCTCTATCTAAGTTGTATTGGATGAAGAACGTAATGAGCATTGCGGTTATTAATAAAACAAGTCCTAGAGCTATTAGTTTTAAGGTTGTGTCTGTAAGAATTATTTCAAGAGTCTTTTCCATGATTTCTTTCTGGTGGTGGTGGGCTATTTTGGTCTTTAGGAGCTAACTTTTTAGGTTCTGAGCTTGCCATGCTGCGAGGGAGCTACCCTCTAGCTAACTAGATAGAGGGTGGCTTTCAGTTCATATCCCCATACGCTTTCTGATGGTGGTTGCTAGACCAGAAAATTCAGTAGCTGCTTCAGCAATTTGTGCATTGTAGCCGGAGTTGACGTGAGTTCTGAGCTTCCCAATCGCCAATCCGTATTCTTGTGCTTGAGGAGCAAGACTGTGAAAGTCTTTGATTGCCGCGAGTTTATTAGATGGGAACGGAACTGTAATAGGATCAGCGGTGCGCAATACGTCTACTACGCGGCTTTTTACACGAGGAGCAATTTTGCTTTCCCAGTAGTCATGAGGACGAGTCGAAGTTCTACCGGATGAAACCTTGTATGCTGATGTAACATACCCTAAATAGGTTGGAAGGCCATGCAGCAATTTGTCGCGTGATTCTATGGACGCCAATCCCCTGACAGTTTTCCAATCTGTGATCCAGCGTGCCACCGCACGACCGACCGTTGACAGCGCACGCAGAGAAAAAAGATCTGCCGCTACAGGGGTGCAGAAAAAGTCAGAATCGAGCAGGATCGCTCTGTTGAGTGGTCCAACGTTTGGGCCGATGTCGTAGATAACAAGGTCAACTTCGTATCGTTGCCCCATTTCCCTTGCCGCCGCTGATAACGCGCACATTACATCGTAGTCTCTTCCTTTGCGTGCGAACGATCCGGTCCAAGCTGCGGGTAGTTCCTCCTCGTAGTCAGCTAAAAGAACGTCGCCGGGACATAAAAAAAGGCCTTCTTTGATTTTGAATGCATCGACCAATTTGATACCGCCTTTACCGTCAACTACCGGTTTGATTGCGGACCAGAGCGTTCCACCATCAGCATCATCGGATTCACCTAGCAACACATCTAGCTTTTTTTCATCTAGGTAAAAGGCAGTTAGATTACATTGAGGATCTGCATCGACCATCAGAACTCGGATGCCTTGATCTACAAGGGCATCCGCGACATTGACGGTAAGCGTGGTTTTGCCGACTCCGCCCTTGTGATTAAAAAACGTAAGCGTTCGCATCATTTCTCTCCCTGATAAAGCTCATGATGCTATCACTATGCTACTAGCACGCCGAGAGGATTTCTTTCCTGAAGCGGAACGGCTGAGCGAATATTTCTGCTGCCGCTGCCATCGGGCAGCTCTCTGCAAGGATAAGAAATCCCGGGGAGATTCAGCTGTTTCTCAAGAGAAGGTAGGTGTTGTCAGGTGCTTGCTTAAAATTTGCTACATCATTAGGAGATCGTGGTCCGCAACCCAGATATCACTAGTGATTTTTTACAAAACAGTCCAATCCATCATCGGACGGATCGTTTCTCTATAGCCTCGAGCGCCGAGCGTGGGGCAAAAATGGGGCAAACCATACGCCAATCTATGCCATCCAATGCCAAATATGCGTTTATGCAACCGGATGCATGCGCGCATTACAGCCAGCAACCACGGGCCTATCCCCCCAAATCCCTTACATACCACTACACAATCGGCGTGTGCTATGTCAGAGCCGATTGGTTCGGAGCTTCGCCAAGCCCTGCTTGATGTGCCCAGCGTTTTCGCCGATCACGAATAGAGCACCACGTACGTTATTACCAACCTCATCCAAGCCTTGCTTTTCGCTTTGGAGAACCAACTCCATCAACGCTGCTTCCAATGCGAGCTGATTCTCGTACATTCGTTCAAGCAAATCCGAGAGTGAATATTGCGCTGACTGGACATACCGGCTTCCCCGTCGGAAAAAACTAAGCATAGCAGGGGGCTAACCCGTTAGCATTTGCTTCGAAACCTCCACAGATACATAGTCTTAAAGCCTTGAGAGCTCTATAGGTGATAGCGAGGGGCTAGGCCTAATCCATCAGTGGTTGGCTTCGTATCTCCTCGCGATTGCATAGGCTTGCTGGAGCTGATTAGGCGCCTTATGAGTGAAAATCATTTGTTAATTTTCATTTCCCATCCGGCACAGATGGCAAAATCGTTAGGGTGGGCTATAACAGACATGTCTATAAAAATAGAGGCATGGGGGCGTGATGAAGAGTTATTTTTTTGTGTCAGTGATCTGTTTGGTCTTAGCGGGCTGTAAAACATTTGGCGATACAAAGCTTGCCGGTGAAGTCCCGTCAGTACCCATCCTCAATGCCAAGGATTACAAAGAATATCGTCCAGTTGATCCAATTCCCGTACCTTTCATGAATAAAACTTTAGCAGATGGTAGCGTTGTCTCCACTGACTGGAGTGAGCTAAGCAATGAAAAAATAGGTGCTCTTTTGCCGAATCAATTTTCAAGTATGACAATAGCAAAAGTAGACGCATCAGGGCGATTGTCATACTTGGTTGCCAATACTACTGCTGATACAGGGAGGTATCGGGTATATCTTGATTATTTTAAGTATAGAGTTGAGCGTGTCGTCAACGAAGAAACTAAAAAAGCTGTGGGGTACGGGCGGGTGGGTGTAGGTATGCGATTAATAGCTGAAATTATTACGACAAAAACCAATATTGATTTAAATAGTCTTTTGGCTCTCGGTGTGGCGGCTAAACAAGGTAATGTAACTGGATCTATTACTGTGGATATTATAGGGATTGATCCGAGAGAGGTATCAAATATAATTTCTGGTAGCTCAACTATAGATGAAACTAGCATCCAGAAGTCACTTGAGGCGCTCGCTGTTATAAGGTCGCGATTATCAGATGTTAATACTCGGTTGACACCACAAATTGTTTCAGTAAAAGATGACTGATCGTTAAGGACGGGTTTAGGGCAAAATTAGGGCAGATTCAGGGCCGCCATAGACCGCAGGGCGCCATGAGTAAAGGACGATAGCACAGTATTTTCTGGCCTTAAGCGGTATGCAAGGACGCAAAAAGGGGTTCGAATCCCTCTCCATGCCTGTACGTCACATCAAATCCGGGTGATTGCAAACGACACGTAGCCTCCTCTGTCAAGTAAAGATCCGCCGCCGCAGGCCATTGCTCGGCAACAACAACGCCATGCTGGAAATGATGGTTCTGAAGCAGACTCGCGCTGACCCATTCTGTCGTAATTTACTCGCTACAGCACTTCTATAAGCGTGAAGAGTGGAGCAGCATAGGAGCAGTGCGAATCTTTTTAGCATTGTAGCTTTATTCTGAGGGCTGCTTAGCCAGATTATCCAAATTTACTCGTATAATATCGGTAACCTGTTTCAGGCCGCGCGCCCAAATCAAGGTTGGGTCGTTGATGATCGCCTTCCATGTAACAGGTGAATACTCCCATTTGATTTCGCTTGTCTCCAAAGTCTTCTTGTCCCATCCCTTTTGAGTGAGAGATGCAGTCGCAGTTAGAATCATTGTCTCGGTATTAGAATGTATTATTCCTATATAAGTTCGATAAGACGGTAGTGACGGATTGTTGGCATTTAACGCAACCTCAATAGCTTCGACGGGCAGCGGTTCGGTTGATATAATATATAAAGGGCGTCTTTTTTCGATAGTGCTTTCCCTGCCGGATCCAAAACCTAAAGCGGAAAGCGGATTAGGAACGTTGTAAGTCTCTTCTTGGATGTCAATAAAATATTTTTTCACCCATCCTTGGTTGTGTCCGAATTCAGAAAAACTTTTGGTGCGAGGAAGTTCGCTGAGTTTTAAGTCTGGATTTACCATTTTTTTATAAAACTCGCTAACAAGTGTGTCTTGGATTTGTACCTCGTTTAATAGTTTTATACTCGTGTTTAGAGAGTCGGTAACTTCGCCGAGATCTACAAATTTAGAGTCGTTTTTTGAGATTTGTTGCCTTATGATTTCACTGACGCTCTTTTCCGATTTTTTTTCAGGGTTGCTGCTTCTAGCGGCGTGGAGGGATATCATCTCTTCTGTGACTATGCTGAATTGTTCAAGCGCAGATCCTTGGTTTACAAAGAAGGGCGTTTGACTTGGAGTTGAAGCAAATGCGTCCGCGAGTGAGGCTTGTATATCTCTATACAAGACGCTACCGGTAGTTTTTGAAAGCGCTGCATTGACCCAGGCGGCAGTGAAGTGACTCGTTGAGTTAGAGGCATAGGAGTATTGGTCGTATTGACTGGATGCCATGCAGATAAAAGAGGATAGCTGGCTTGTTTTAATTGATTTAAAAAAACCGTTGTCTATATCTTTTATGTAGGGGGCACCAGATTGACAAGCATCAATAACTTTAACTGCCACTTTAGGGGCTGCGCTTCTCAATAAGTCGTCAAGCTCTGTATTGCTTATGGAGGTCGTCGCGGCACGCTTTGCATCAAAATCGGCGCAGCAGAATAGAGCGTCATCTTGATAGGCCCCATGTCCGGAGAAATAGATAAAAATTTCTTCAATGTGGGGGTTGTTGTTATGGTTTGAAAAAAAGTTGCGGAGCTTTTCTTTAGCGGTTTCTGCACTCGCGTTATCAATTAACTCAATGTGATGATACTTGTTGGTAGCCTTCAGGGTCTGGTGCATGATTGCTAAATCATTTGCACATGCAGGCAGGGGGGCTAGGCGGTCGTACGTATCAATACCAATTAGAAGCGCTAAGTTCATTCGTCCCTCGATTATCACGCTTGGAAGTCCTGACAGAGTAGACTTGTGTCGCCGCCCTTCCAAGGGGGCATTGATGGGGACATCGCTGGAGTGGATAGCAAGACCTCCAGACTCGGCCCGAGGCGCAGGCTAAGGTGAGGCGTAGTGGCGGATTGTCGCTAAAAAATCAGGGGGGCAAAAATGGGGAAAATTGACGCCAATCTATGCCATCCAATGCCAAATATGCGTTTATGCAACAGGATGCATGCACGCGTTACAGCCAGCAACCACGGGCCTATCCGCCAAAACCGCTCTCATACCCCTACACAATCGGGGTGTGGGTAGTACGTAGCACATAAAACGGAGCTGTCAAAAAAATGTCGAAACTTTTATTTTTATTTTATGTAGCCGGTTTTTTGACTTCCAAGCGTTGATTTTTAAGTGTGGATACCATATGTTGTGCTTGCGGTCGGAATTGATCGCTATATATGGGGTATTTAGCTATGAGTCTCAAGCCAGGGCAAAACACCGGAAAAAGTGGTGGTATTTTTCAAGAGGTAGGGCCGCGGGGAGGTAAGCAAGATAACTTTGCTACCGTCGCCGATAACAAGCCGCTGCCTCCTACTACCAAAGCCGGCAACGGATGGGAGCAGGTGAAGAGAACGCCTGATAGCAATCGTTGAGTAGCATCAGAAAAAGCCTGGCAGGAGCCAGGCTTTTTTTGAGCAAAAAATAAGGTCGGCCAGATTGCTTACTTTTTTTGCTACAGAGCCAGTTTTGAAGTTTATAAAAGCCATTGTCATACGGGCCGAATGCTCAAGCGACGAGCGCCGTGTGGGAGCAAAAACAGTTCCCAAACTAAAATCGCGCCCCTTGCAGAATAAGGTTTGTAGCTCCGCTGCTAACTGCGAGTTAGGGAACGCTGTCCGCCTTCAACACACTGGCCCGCTTGAGTTTGCGTATCGGTCTTGAAAACCGGCGAACGTTAATAGCGTTCCCAGGGTTCGAATCCCTGGTTTCCCGCCAAGATTTACACGAAAGCCCCGCTGATGCGGGGCTTTTGCGTTTCTGGGGTTTGGACACTTCCGATCTTAATTTGCTCGGCGTTCCAGAACTATTATGGAAGCGTTCCATAACTTTTCTATTTTGACGGCTTCGCGGTGGCGCCGAGTCTCCTATAAACGCGCTTTGTGATTTCCTGATTGCTATGCCCCAATAGCAGGCTCGCATCGCCGATATCCACAATTTCAGACGCCGCCTTGGGTCGGATATCTCGGAATTGAAACCCGCCGATCTTTGCAGCGAGCATCGGATCTCCTTGTTCGATAGCTTTCTCGCAAGCCATCTCTCAGCAGGTGAGATCGTAGAAAAATGGCGCTTCCGCTAGCGCCCGCTACGATCTTGTTGTGGCAATAAGCCATATAGGGGAGGAAGTGGGCATGAAACGGTTTATGATTTTTTCAGTGATAGCAGTGCTGGCAGGATGCTCAGGGAAAATTGTCACGTATGAGCAATCTGACTGCAAGAATGGTTGTGAGGGTGTTCCTTTTTTTCGGCTAGTTCAGGTAAAGGAGCATTACATTCAGGACAAAATCCTGAATAAAGAAGGTGAGATGCTACGTTACGCCGGCGGCGACGAAAACACTGGCTGCTTTGCGGTCCAAGTCACTGAAACGAAGCTAATCCCGGCGGCCCAGGAAAGCTATATCCGTTACGAGGCTGGATGGCTCGAAACCTCTAAATTCTCGGTAGACCTAAACGATAACGGTAGCTTGGCAAAGGTGGGCGCCGATTCGACACCCGGACTGAAGATGGCAGTGGACGCGGTGTCCACACTAGCAACCGCCTATGGGACGGTGAAGTCCGCCGATAAGTCTAAATCAAAGATTCAACTACCTTACTGCAACGCTGGCAGAGTTCCCGTGACCGGAGCCTAGTTGAACCAGTTAGGCCCAGCTCATCGCTGGGCTTTTTGCATCTGTACTTGGTTGTAGCGTACTGTATTTTCCCCTCTTTAGTATGCGGCGTGTTACCTATGTCTGATGAAGTTCGGCTTGTCGTCATCATCAATACCCAGCCAGGTCGAGGCTCGGGCCAGCTCGCGGCTTTTGAAAAACTCGCTCCTTTGGTCAGGGCTGAGCAAGGGTGCATTCAATATGATATCCATCCTGTAGTCGGAAATAGCGATAGCTTTGTATTGATCGAGAAGTGGGCATCAAAAGAAGCGCTTGATGCACATGATCTCGCTCCGCATATGCTTGAGGCAGCCAAGCACAACCCGACGTTCCGTGCGGGGCCGGCTACAGTGCTGTTTTTGGAATCGGCGGTGCTTTCATCGCACTGAAGAAGGGCTGAGCTCACAACAGAAGATCCCAGCCCCACGCAGGGCTCTTTGCATCTGGCTTTCCCAGTGCTATTTTTCCGAATTAACCCCCACACGGAGAGTGCAATGGCCCGATACTTCAAAAGTCTAGACAATGGCAAGGTTGAAGAAGTCGATGCGTTTCAGGTTCTGGCAATATTGTTCCTAGGCCCACTCTATCTTTGCTTCGCCGGCCTTTGGCGCCATTTATTAATCTGGGGTATTGCTATAGGGTTGGGGCTGTTTGCAGGCCCGCCTTGGGCAGCTATACCTATTGCTGGACTGCCAATCATCTACTGTTTTTTGATACGTAAAATTGTGGCAGATGAGTATTTGAAGAAGGGCTGGGTAGAGGTGGCTGATCCAAAGCTTGCACTCGATAAAGAAGTTCCAGACGCTTAGTCTCTTGCAGATTAGTTGCTTTGAGCCCAGCCTCGCGCTGGGCTTTTTGCTTTCTGCGGCCAGGTGCTACAGTCCCGCCAAACCAAAGAGGGAACGACATGCGAAGTGTTGTAGCGGGACTGGCGGTTATTCTGCTGGCTGGGTGTTCAAGCGTTAGCGACATCAGGAAGAATCCACCATTGCTTGAAATCGAGTCGAAGCATTCGGCTAAGGCTGTCGCCGAGTGCATCAGAGATGGGTGGCAGGCGACCGACCTGGTAGGTGGAAGCCTCGGAGGGATTTTGCAGACTTCGGGCGACCGATACACGGTGATAGCACCGAATCCTGAGAACCCATGGCATCTGGCTGACGTTGATCTGAAAGGAATAGGTTCACTTGTCCGATACCATTTTTTCCGTACCTGGCAGTCGCCATCAGACAAAATATCCGGTGTCGTGAGTGCTTGCTCTCGATGAGCGCTGTAGATATCAATGCCATCTATGGACAAGGTACGACATGCGAATTCTGATAGCGGCGCTAGCGGCAGTGCCGTTGTCACAGCAATAGCCGCTGGATCAGCATTGAAGAACGGGTATGACGCGGCCTCGGAGTCGGACAAGCCGGTAGCGGCAGCCTTGAAGGTTTTAGTGCTCACCCTCTCCACGGACTTGCTGTAGCGGTCGCCCCGGGCGTCGATGCACATGGCGCTCAGGTAGATCGGCCTGGCCAATTTTCCCCGGCGCGATGCTCTTCAGCGACGTGTAATTGATCATGCCCTGGCGGCCGCTCGGGCCGATGTTTATTCGCGGGCACGGCTGAATCATTGGGCTGATTTGCAGTCAAAAAATTAACCCTCTCAAGCAATTAGGACGTTCAAGATGAAGCGCGCAGCAATAACCCTTTTGGCCATTTCTGGTCTTATTCTGCTTGGTGGTTGCGTGCCTATCTGGGACGACGGAGGACGGTATGGGCATGATCGTTACAGAGGGGATGATCATGGGCGCAGATACGACCAGGGCTACGATGACCAAGGTCGGGGCCGTGGGTACGATCGCCGATACGATGATCGCGGGTATGATCGTTATCACGGTCGAGATCGTGATGATCGGGATGACTGATTCCTTGAGTATCAGTGGCGGCCTATAGCGTTATAGGCCGCGAATTCGTCCGCATCGGATGTCGCCCCTCCGAGTGTTGCCCGTCTACGCCGCGACAAAATCCGCTAAGGCCAGGGGCAAGGTGACACCCTGCTGTCATCACAGAGGGCTGAGCGATATCCGATACACGGCGCTGGTTGATCAGTCTTCCTGGTTCGCCTCGATCATCTTTTCGATGTCGGTGGCGATCGGCTTTCTCCAGTTTTTGATCCGGCCTGGCTTCAGGTCGATGTTCAGGATCAGGTAGTCACCGTAATGCTGGGCGGGGAAGAGGTCCGGCACGTAGCCTTCATCGCACCCCACGAGCCTCGGCCACCTCGCAATAAGTCGCAGATAGCGAAACGCCCGCTCAGGGGTGGGATACGCATTCAGATCGGGGAGGACATCAATCGTCATGCTTGCGGCTCCAGGGGAGGGAGAAGCCAGAAGCGCAGCACAAGCAAGGGCGCGCGATCAGCCTTCGAGTCCCGCAATCCTCGCGTGACCCGAAGGGTGTTAAGCGCGCTTAGATGCGGATGATCTGGGTGATGTGCGGCTTACCTTTGAGGGGGGCGTAGATTTCTACGATTGCTGCCCAGATTGCTGGTGAACCAGGCTGCTGTGCTTTGGCGTGATAGCGATAGTTTGTGCCGGCGACGACCTGGGTCGCAACCGTCTCAGGGGTGTATTGCACCCCCACAAAGCCTTCCAAGGCTTCTTTGAATACAACATGGTCCTTTGGAGTCAGTTCGTGGTAAGCAGTCCATCCGCCAACACCAACGTAGTTTTCTTGAGCTGACATACTATAAATCTCCATATTTAAGTTCCTACTCGTTTGGCTTTTCGGAGTTCGCCCCGTCTATTGAATGGTTTCCGGAATCCATTTCCTGAGGGTGCTCCTGGGCAACGATGGACTTGCCCCTATCAAGCCGGACACCAACTCCCCGTTAAATTGATGCTGCTGCCAAGCGCCTAAACTCTCTTGGTGACCGATATTTCAGCGCGCTGTGCGGATGCTGCT